>Ga0224559_1000310_pt1 | contig 33967 bp, 28 predicted proteins | sample 714S33034metaG_FD_180676 | JGI IMG/M metagenome (GOLD analysis project Ga0224559, IMG submission 180676) | Peat soil microbial communities from Stordalen Mire, Sweden - 717 S3 30-34 | ecosystem: Environmental > Terrestrial > Soil > Wetlands > Peat | place: Sweden: Norrbotten County, Stordalen... | reverse complement strand
CTTTAAATTTCTATAGCTTAATGGATATTTTAAGTACCATCTCACATTCAATAGAATAATTTCTCCTTCATAATGCTTCCATTTAAAGGAATTAAAAAACATATTACTATCTTTGGTTTTCTTTTTATTCGATTGTATCATTAGAAAGGATTTTTTGCAACGGAACCGTCTATCAAATATTCTGTAAAAGATTAAAGATGCAGAGTTAATCAGAAATACAGATCTCTAGGGATGTAGGACATCAGATAGCCAACCAAAAATAAAATTTTAGTCTGTTAGTTATTAGCGATATAAAACCTGGGTGTAAGTAACTTGTGCAATAAATTTCTTTATTTATACCCCCGCTAGGCAAAAATTATTACTATTATATTGCTTTTTCTAAGATTTGAAGCTTAAATAGATTCTTTTTATCCTCTAAAACAGTACTCATTTACCTTTTTAGTCAAAATTAATGATCAAATAAATACCATTTTTTGATATAAACTGACAAATAAATCACAAAATTGATCTGATTTAGTCTAAAAAATACCAACTAATACCTAATTAAATAGACTAATTTGCATAAAAAGTCCACAATTAGCGATAAATCATCAAATAAATCACCTTGGACGACAAATCCACATAAACCGTCATAGTCTATGTTATGATCTCTATCACTATCACCAAAACAATCTACAAATATGCGATGCAAAGCCCTTAGTCCACAAAGCTCAAGTAACCTACTTTAGCGACTATGGGATCGATTTTTTGGTGTTTAGTATACTTTTTTTTGCCATCGAATGAAAATTTGATCAAAAATAAATCGATGATTAAGAAACTAACAAATTGTATGAGAATAATTACCTGACTATACAAATTTATACTAAAAATTATATACGTTACAACACCTGCTCCAATGTCAAAGGAAAAAAGATCCAAACAACGCTGAGAAACAATATTTGCTTAGAACTATTAACAATATTGTTATAGTCCCATTAGGTTTTGAACATTTTTTTGAGAGGATTTCGAAAACTTTCTTTTTGATTTGGTTTGTTATAAAGAACATATACAATTCAGCAAAATAAGAGGTTGTTTAATCCTGAAATAACTTCGCTTGAACCTTTGTCTAACTTTCCCACATTCTTGTGATTCAAATAACTTAACCCCAATTCTAAGTTCCTATAAAAAAAGTTTTAAAATAACTCAATAAGTGTAGCTCTAGTTCACTCTAAACGTTCGACAGGGAGCATGAGAATCAGACCAAGCAATATATAGAGAATTATAGTTTTGTAAAATATCTGCCAGAATTATTAATAGTTGTCATAAACGAAAGAAATCATAGATAAGAAATTGGCAACACAGATGAGAACCACAACTATAAAAAGTGCTATGGATATGAAACTAAAAACTAAATTCCTCTTTTGAACAGAACTATGAAATATAGTTATTGAAGCGTGATTTATAGGGATCTAAATGGAGCAATAAATTTCGTGGAACTTTTCGTATCGCATAATTTTTTGTTGCCCAGTGATCATGTACATTCAAATACTTTGTGAAAAATCGAGTTATCAATGTTTAATTCCACAAGAGTATGATTCAATTGATATATATCACTATTGGGAAGTTCCTCCATCATTAATGGGCAAAAGAGATGTTCTAAAAGAATTAGTACACCTTTTGATCCTTTTTCTGATTCATTGTAATTATTAACTGTACCAGACCTAGTCTATAATGTCGATTTGGAGTTGTCAAGGACATGTAATTGCCAACCAATACAAAATTTATAAACGTAATCAATAGTCAAGAATTGCAGAAAATTAGCTCGAAAAAAACTTACCCATTAAGTCTTAAATAAAATAAATATTGATGTTGTTTCACAAACATTGAATAGTTGCTATCTATCCTTATATTTCCTCTTTCACTTTTGAGTTGACTCAGTAATTTCTCCACTAATATCTTTCCTTAACATAGAAACGGCTTTATCGAAATCACTAGTCTGACCGAGAACCCACATAAGCTTGACAAGTGATGTTTCAGGTAGAGTATCTTCTCCCTCGATTGCGCCAGCCTTAATCATATCATAGCCAGTATCATAGACACGATCACAAATTCTACCACTAAGACATTGAGATGTAATTACAACAGGAATTTTTGCATATGTGGCTTTTCGGATTAAAGGGATCCATGTCGTAGAAACGTGACCTAGACCAGTACCCTCGAGAACCAGCCCCTTATAACCATTTTCGATATAAAAGTTAAGAACTGCAGGATCTGCACCTGGAATAAACTTCACAAGAGCACATTTAGGCTCCATTCCGGGCTTGAATTTTAGAGGTTTTTCTCCACGTTTAGTGTAGCCAATGAAAGTTTTTATTTCCCTCGTATTGTAATCTACAACTCCTATTGGAAGAGAATTTATAGACTTGAAAGCATCTCTGCGAGAACTGTGCATTTTTCGGACTTTTGCGCCTCGATGAATCTCACAGAAATCATCTGAAGTTGTGCCGTGCATAACAACTGAAACTTCGGCAATGTCGCTTATAGCTACCAAAGCTGCACAGATTGCATTCATGGCATTGTCACTGCTGGGACGATCTGCACTCCTCTGGGAACCTACAATCACAATCGGTACAGGCGTTTCTATCATAAAAGAAAGGGCTGCAGCAGTGTACATCATGGTGTCCGTGCCATGGGTAATAATCACTCCTGCAGCTCCGGTGTGTATTTCTTCTACGACTGATAGGGCAAGGTTTTGCCAGGATTCCGAATCCATATTTTCCGAGAGGATACTTGAGATAACCTTGCCCTTGAAGTCAGCTATTTCCCTGAGTTCAGGAATTGCGGCAAGGATATCGTCAGCAGTAAATTGGGATGTAACTGCTCCTGTCCGGTAGTCGATCTTACTTGCAATGGTCCCGCCTGTTGAAAGAATTGCTACTTTAGGAAGCTTTTTTCCAGGCCATAGAAGCTTTTCTCTGGTCTTTTTGCGTTCTTCACAACCTTTACTGCTTCCATTATCATTTTTTCCTTTACTCTCCAAAAGGGTTATCCGGCCCCCATTCCGGGAAAAACCAGCGTTATAACCGCTTTTCATTTTTATTGTAATGTATTCTTCCATTGAAGGCATCACTTGGCCTTCAAATACTGCCCCTTTTTTCTCAATACGTATCCAATCGCCTTGTTTAAATTCCATACCTTAATCCCTTTTCTACTGTTTTTTTGAGATGCTATCTAATGATACTATCAAAAATAGTATATTTTTTGTGCGATACTAATTGTAGCATGTGTTTCGTGCGATGCTAAGAGGTTAAAAGATAATACTGAAATTAATACGTTTTCGTGCTTAAACTCAACATTCAAGCTTTTCCATACTCATTAACTATTGCAAGCAAATTTTCAAAAGCAGAGTTGATGATATTTTTAAGGTTTGCAATTTCCTGCTTGTCAAGTTCTAGATCAGTCTGTCTTTTTGCGAGGTAACGCAGTACTTCCTCTGGAGCAGGCCCACCAGCAATTTTTCTTCTATTTATGCTTGAAACAGGATCAAGAGCTTCAGTTATCATCGTTTCTGTTAGTCCTATTCCTGAAAGAGACTCTTCCAACACAATTTTGGCCTTAGAATCAATCTTTTCTAGTGTAAATTTTCCTCCTTCCTTTGCCAGCATTCCTACAATCTGGTGTGCAGTCCGAAATGGGATCCCTGTTTCACGAACGATGGTATCTGCAAGTTCAGTAGCTGTCGTAAAACCTTCAATTGACTTGTCTGCCAGTACGTCAATGTGGACTCTCATAGTCCTTATCATTCCCTCCATTACATTTACAGATGCTCTAACCGTTTCAACCGAGCGGCAGATATTTGGAGTTGCTTCCTGAAGGTCCCTATTGTAACTCAGGGGCAGGCCTTTGCAGATCGTAAGCAAAGACATGAGAGCTCCAAAAGCTACCCCAGTTTTCCCACGCAAGAGTTCGGCAGAGTCAGGATTTTTTTTCTGTGGCATTATCGAGGAAGTGGAGACATACATATCATTCAGTTCGATGAAATTGAATTCTGATGAAGACCAAACTACAAGTTCTTCGGCCATCCTGCTTAAGTTTACCATCAGGTTTGCAAATACCGAGGCGCATTCAATAAGAAAGTCTCTGCTGCTTACTGCATCCATCGAGTTTTCGAGTAAGCCTTCAAAACCAAGGAGTTCTTGAGTCCTTTTCCTGTTGAGGTTAAACCCCGTAGATGCGAATGCAGCAGCTCCCAGAGGGCAGAGATTTATCCTGGAAAAGGCATCTTGAGCCCTGTCAAAGTCTCTGCTGAATGCAGCTTCATGGGCACATAGGTGATGGGCAAGGGTCGTCGGCTGAGCATGTTGCATATGTGTAAAACCAGGCATAAGGGTATTGATATGTTTTTCTGCAAGGTTGATCAGGGTATTTCGTAGGACAAAGATTTCCTCCAGAAGTCCTGTTAGTTCTTCTCTGAGAGCCAGCCGGATGCAGGTTGCAACCTCATCGTTTCTAGAACGTCCTGAGTGCATCCTACCCCCGACTTCTTCTCCAACGATATCAATAAGTCTTGATTCTAGGGATATATGAAGATCTTCGTAGCTGAAATCAAGCTCTTCCATCCCCTCTTCCCGGATTCTCAAAAGCCCACGAAGGATTTTACTGCAGTCTTCCTTATTAATGATGCACTGTTCTTTCAACATAACTGTGTGAGCAAGGTCTACTGCTATATCATAATTAAAAAGCCATCTGTCAGCTTCCATTGAGGATGTATAACGTAAAATTTTGTCTTCCTGAACATCTTCCAACCTTCCTCTACGTAAAATATTGCTCATAGTGTATCCTCCCTGTAATCTTTTTTGTGATCTTTCTGAAAGGAACTTGCATGTGTGAGAATTTTTATTCCACTAATAAATTTCTCTATAAAAGTATAGCTTGGAGATTAAAAGTTTCCTTGAGCTCATATGTCAAAAATCTGTAGCATGGTCTCATTCTAAACGCTTTATGTGGATTATTATTAATAAATTTTTGATAAAGTTGTATCAAAGGAGCATTTTTTTCTAGGTGAGTTCAATTAAATTCCAAAATATTATCCATACTTGCTGGCTTCAATACTTCGCTAAAACCACATATCTGCAGTTATTCCATCTTTTTACCTCATCCATTCCACTACTATTCTAACTTTTAACTTTAATCTCAGTTATTCTTAAATTCGAAGTCAAACACATCAAATCTTAACTTTTCCTCATTTATGGACTTATGTGCTCTTTTGAACATACTTTAATCCCATGTAAACAAGAATCCATCTATTTTCTCAATATGACAGCAGCTTAAAAATTAATCTAACTTCCAATCAATAATAGTGACAAATGGCCAAGCAAATTAAACATATGTCTTAATCTGGGAATGTCGATACTAAAGTTTGTCACGAGAAATCATTTGTTCAATACGATATTTATCTGGTCTCGTTATGAATGTAGATCTGGCTACATAAATGTATATAATTTACGTGGAATTATAAAAACTAAAATATTGTGCGGAGTAGTCTACTTAGTATTTTTTGTTGGATATATTTTAGATTTGTTAAGAAGATTTGAATGTGAATTTTCGCTGATACATATTTAAAACTTTTTAATTTTTAAACTAAAACTGCTACCTGAAAAAGGTAAAGTGCTAGCTTACATAGATTATTCTCAGCAAGAATTTTGTATTGCAGCTGCTTTGTCGAAAGATCCTGAAATGAAAGCAGCCTATGAGTCAGGAGATCCTTATTTAGCATTTGCAAAACAGGCCGGAGCAGTGCCACTGGAAGCAACAAAATCAACTCATAAAGCTGCGAGAGATCTTTTTAAAGCTTGTGTGTTGGGGGTTCAATATGGTATGGGACCAGATAGTCTGGCTTTGCGTATAGGCAAATCAACTCCCTACGCCAAAGAACTACCAAGGCACCACAAAGAGTTTACCAAAAGTATTGGGCTTGGTGTGATCATGTCCTGGATACCACTCTTCTTTTCAGAAGGATAACTACCTGTTTTGGTTGGCAAATGTACATTTTTGGGGGAGAGAAGAAAGAAGGAAGAACAATCAAAAATTTCCCTTGTCAAGCTACAGGTGCGGAAATTCTCAGAGTCGCCTGCATTCTTCTTGTCGAAAATTATATCAAAATCATTGCTCCAATCCACGACGCAATTCTCATTGAATGTGATGAGGAAGAAGCAGATGAGACCATTTTACGAGCTCAGAAATTAATGACCAACGCTTCTTCCATAGTTTTGGGGCCTGGCAATTCTATTAAAACGGAAGCTAATGTCATAAAATACCCTGAAAGGTACTCAGATCCTAGGGGGGTCCAAACTTGGAATAGAGTCCTAAGAATAATAGAAGAAATAAAAGCCGAAATTTTTGCTGCTTGATAAATACGACATCGGAATTTGTGACTATTTACATATGAATCGGTGACTATTTAAATAGACATGGATTCTACTCCGTCCTATTAATTCTTTTTAGATATTTCTACTATATTAAGTATATAGGTAAATAATATGATAACTAAGACAAAACTCAAACGTCATTTTATCCCCAATACTCCACTCCCTTGGATTCAGAAAGCTTTAATGCTACAAGGTAATGTAAATGCTGCCAAATTAGCTTTGTATATCTGGTATGTAAAAGGTTTAAAAGCAAACAAAAACAGATATTGTTATTTCCAGTTCTACAGCAAAGGATATTTTTGGTGTTAATAAAAGATCTTTCACAAGGGCCCTACAAGAATTAGTAGATTTGGGAATGATAACAACATCAATTCGTGAGCGTGGTAAAAGTCCTAGAGTTACGGTGATATGGGACGATTCTGAGAGAAAATGAGTAATGAAGTTGGAAAAATCAGATCAATTTCAAGCCTTCAAAATAAATTTTCGGTTTCATTTTCTTTGATCCCTATAGCATTATAGCATAGGTAAGCGTTTCTACGCCATTAAATAAATGACTTAATCTCAGCCCCTACAACAGACATATAATTAATCCAAGGTGATTACCCCCTATCTTACTCCAAAAAAATACTGCAGATCGCCCCACAATCGATCGTATGTTACTTAATTCAATTAGCTAGATTAGTAGGTGATCTAAAATATCAAAAAAGGTGATCTTGTGAACTGCAGGTAAGTAAATACCTGCAGCAAATCGAAGGATTCTTTGAAGGTGGGTTAGACCTTTGAATAACAACTTAGTTTAATTTATTATAAAGTTTTCCCCATACTTTAGATAGTACTACCTATGGCTAAAGAATATAACATCTATGTGAAAAGCCTATCCTAAAATTTAAGTAACTATATATATTATCTAAATTATATTATTTTAAAGTAATAAACGTATATGTAAAATATGTTAGAGTTGGTTACCGTGCTATGGTATTAGAATCATGGGGATTTGAAATGATTTGATCTAGGACCACTAGTGAGACTTTCATTAGAAGTCCCGTGGTAGTCATTGACACCCTTAGAAAACGTCTCTAATGGTCTTATAATGGCCCCATTTGATAGATATAAACCCCAACCGCGTATAGAACTAAACTAACTAAATAATATATATAAGATCCACTTATATTAGTTCTAAGGAATAAAAACGGTGAATCTATGGCTCGCCCATCAAAACTCACTCCTGATATACAAAAAAGAATCGGTGATAATATTGCGCTTGGTTTGACATATAGGCTGGCTGCCGAAGCTGCAAGAATCACGTATAAAACTTTTAATATTTATATTAACAGGGGCAAGACAGAGAAATCTGGAAAATATTATCAATTTGCACAATATATTAAAAAGCGGAATGCTGAAGGTGCTCAAAAACTTCTTGAACACTTAAACGAAGCCGCAGATGCAGGAAATTGCCAAGTTTGCATGTGGATACTTGACCGAAGGTTTCCTGCAGAATTTGGTAGGCGTGTGTACCAAAAAACGAATTTTACTTCAGTGAATCGGAATGAGACGGTTGAGATAATCGTCAAGGACTTCGATATAACACGGAAAGAAATCATGGATAAGTTTTCTCTGGTTGGTGAAAAAAAGAACCTTCAACTGCTTCAATTTTCCAATCCTAACTCAATTCTTAATTATTAGATCATTCCCAGTTTCATTTTATCCTTTGGTATTAATTTTAGCCGGAGTTACCAAACTCGTACCAAGGCTTACTTTTTCATGCATTCTCCGGAAGCAGATGAATGTTTAGCCTGCTATTTTTCCCGGATTAAACTTTGAATATCATCTTGATATTTTTAAAATAAGTTATGGTATGAAAATTATAAAAATATAATCTTATAATTCACATAAGTCCCAATTTTCAATAAGTTGATGATTTATCCTATCAACTATATAATTTAAGTCCAGCTGTGCGCTTCTAATGAGCTCACGAATTTATCTAGAGATTTTGATTCCTCTGTCTAAATACTTTACAATATGCCATTAATGACTTTTCGGATAAAATCTAATCTATATACATATTCACTTTTGAAGCAAGCTGAATCTCTTTCAAATGCATGGACTAGTTGAAGGATGGTGAAACTTTAATCAAGCATGGCTGATATTAGGGAACAGCGAAGATTTCGTTGGGTTTTCTTTCATTAAACATGCTAATTAGTGCTCAAATATCAAGAAGTATAACGAAAAATTGAGTAATTCCCCAGCTTTTTTGGTATCCAAGATCGTACCTTTTTTTATTTTAGGAAGATATCTTCTGCCATTAGCACCCAGTTTTGAGATTTACATAAAATTTTTGAATTACCACTATTTACCATTGATTCCACTAGCAGCAGACCGCAATAGATCCAAAATCCCGAAAATAATAAAAAGCCTCACTTTCTGACATTAATCACTAAAAAAAATTTATAAAAATTAAGATAGAATGAATAGCTATTTTTCATGATTTATAATGATAGTAAGTTGGGCTGTATCACACTTACGGTACAAAATCAAGTAAAATAAAAGCTGTCATTCTTTGACAGTTAAAGGTTTGAAGTTGTTCAAATATGTAATTTGAATCTTGGATCAGTTCAATTATCTGATTTGTATCAAAGTGCAAAAATTTTATAATAATTTGTAGGGGCTGAATATATGAGTATACAAAAATTAGGCCGAATTAAAAAGACAATTGTTATTCTACTATTAGTTGATTTTGTTCTCTCAGCAACACCTGCAGTAGTCGCAGGAGCCAGCGCAAAAGGCGGAAACGGAGGAAGCGCTTTCGGTGGAGGCGGCGGCGGAGCTGGTGGAACAGCCACCGGGTCATATTCAACTGGCGGACTCGGCGGAGACGGCGGAACCGGCGGAGCAGCCGCTGGAACAGGCTCAACAGGCGGAGACGGCGGAAACGCAGGAAACGGAGGAGATGGCGGACAACCGACACACCAGCATAGGATAGTGGTGGTGGGCGAAGACTCAACTGGCGGAAACACAGGAAACGGAGGAAACGCTGGACTCGCCGGTAACGGAGGAAACGGCGGAGCAGCCACTGGAACAAACTCAATTGGCGGAAACGGCGGTAACGGTGGTAACGGTGCCCAAGGCGGAGCAGGCTCAACCGACGGAGCAAGTTCACCTGGTGGAAGCGGTGGCTTAGGCGGCATTGCCAATGGCGTTGGCAGTCATAACGGCATTGCTGGCACGAATGGTGCAGCAGGATAGTGAAAGCGGCTAACCCATCAGAAGTTGAATATTCCAAAACAAATAGTCTTGAAATTTAGGTAACTATTCAGGTTTGATAAAAAACGTATCAATAGCCATCTTTATTAACATTCATCGAGCAAATTTAGATGGATTAATATTTTAACTGTTGGCTATTGATATTTGTTTTATTTATTCAGCCAATTGCATCTGTTGTATCAAAATAGATACAAACTAACTGATTTCGGTAAGTAGGATAGTTACAGTAATTGATCAAATCGAAATATGTGCAAATTTCCATTTTTGAGAAAAGGAATATAAGGGCTCATACTATCTTTAATAACTAAGGATACTTACAACATTTTGTCTGTAGAAATCGTTAATTTAAATGAAATCGATCCTATAGTTTTGTCATCATAAACCGTAACCAGACTTAACCAGTTACATACTGTCAAACAGAAATTCATAATTCTGAGAGACATTCAATGGATATATTCTACTTGCTGTCTTGCAAAGTCACAGAATAAATACATAATTATTATGTTACTAAAGAAATATTATTTACTTTTCAAGTAATAATAAACAAAGGCTGTAAACAATACAGGTATTTATGGTAGTTTATGGAATAATATATACGATGAAAGATGTTTCAGTAAAAAATTTATTTGGAAATCATTCTCCTGTTTTCATCATTTTCCTTAACTTTCAAATTCTTCAAGTTACCACTTCAATTCAGTCTTCATTTATCGAATTTCTCTAGTTGAATATACTCTATTTGTATGGCTTCCCAAGTCTTTGCAGCTTCTATAAACAAAGATAAGCTATATTTTTTACAAAATATCGATGTTTTCGCACTCAAAGTCCTTGCAACTGTAGTATCTTCCGATTTTTAGAGTATTTTTTTCGTTGCTTTTTTATCTAAACGTAAGGGTGCTTTATACAGCGGCCTCCTGTTATTTTTGGGATGCATTAATGAGGATTTCGATAAACCTTTGATCTTCAAGAATCATTTATATACCATTTATATACACAAAGACAACATTTAAGAGCTCGTCTAAATTCTCTAATATATGTTGCTACCACATTGCGTAATTGAGGCAAACAAATAAATTTGTAGAGATTTTGTTCGGTGAATGACATTGCAAAGCTTATTGCTTGAGAATGGGTTAGCAAATGAGAACCTACTTTCTTTTTTATTTCTACTCGTTTTCTCAATATCTTAGATGGTAATTCCAATCCAGATTAAGACAATATTCCATACTTAGGACATAAATAAAACAAAAAAAGAGCCTCAATTTTCTTTTATTGGGTGACATTCGATCCACTGCCTTAGATAAGGCAAGAATATACAACTTGAATCTTCCTTGAGCCAGTTTTCCAGGGAATTCTGACTACTGAATTATCTTCACTGAACGTGATGTTTCCAATTAGATGATTAAGAATTCTCCTTTTCTGCAACTTCATTCGTATAAAAAGGGAATTAATTCCGATTTTGATTACCAAGACCGGAAACTATGAGTTTTTAGATTTTTGCTGACGTTGAAATTTGCGGTGGTTCTGTATTTTTTCCGCTGGTTTTTTTTCCATTTCAGGAGAAATGAAGTAAAACAGTTTTATAATATTGTTCTTTATTTTGTTCTTTAGTTTATGTGTTCGTGTCTGATTACCACGTATATCATCGGTTCACTTAAATTTATGGGTTTCAAGTGTCAAGATACGTTTAATAACTAATTTATCAGTGATTTCTCTGTCTTGTGCCCATTTAATAACTTAATCAAGAAACATTTATTATTTTCAATTGTTCAGTCACTAATATCACAATTTTTGCATTTTTGAATAAATTCATTTAGTATAACTGCATTACCCATGTGTATCACAAATATCAGAAAATGATGAAGGATACTGTATCATAACTTTCCTTCAGAATAAAGGATTCAGTGTCAATTTGCAATCAACACTAAGAGATGTGATTATGCTCAAGATTTCCAATTTAGTAAAAAGTTATGATGTGTGTTCCAAAAGCATAAGAGTATTGGACCATATTGACCTCAAAGTGGAGGATGGTGAAATCCTTGGGATTACAGGTCGAAGCGGGAGCGGGAAATCCACGTTTCTTCGCATCATTCGTGGGGTGGAACCGTTTCAAGAAGGAACTGTGGAAGTAGACGGAGAAATTGTAACACCAAATTCCGGTATTGAAGGAGAAAAGTTCCTGAAAAGCGTAACAGCAATACATCTCCAGCGAAATTTCAGTTTATGGAATGGGCCTGCAATTGAAAATATAATAAGGAAACTAAATTATCTTAAAGTGGGGCATGAAGCCCTTCCAAATAATGAACACAGTCCACATAATATAACTAATGATTACGACGAACTTTTTGAAGAGGCAATGGAATATCTGAAACTTGTTGGCCTTGAGCACAAAGCTCTCCATTCCACTAACCTTCTGAGCGGAGGGGAAAAACAGAGAATTGTAATGGCAAGGCAACTTGCTGCAAAGCCCAGAGTCCTTCTTCTGGACGAGCCAGTCACAATGACAGGGCCTGATACGAAGCAGGAAGTGCTTGATATAATTAAAAACCTAAAAGCAAACTTGAAAATAGCAATCATAGTAGTTTCTCACCTTCCGGAAATTCACGCCTATCTTGCTGACAGGTTGATTTTTCTTGAAAAAGGGAAAATAGCAGCTGAAGGAGAACCATTAAGTATACTTAAAAATTTTCTTATAGATATGAAGCCAAAGGCAGAGCTTACAAAGCTTGAAAATAAGGGAGTTTGCATAAGAGTAAAGGAAATTTCAAAACGTTATTCCCTCATCCGGATGGGAGAAGTTCTTAACATCAAAAATTTATCTTTCGATGTCTATAAGGGAGAGATTTTGGCTTTTATAGGCCCTTCAGGTGCCGGAAAAACAACGATTCTAAAAATTATGGAAGGGCTTGTCAAACCAAAGAGTGGGACTGTAGATTACTTATGCAACGAAGACTGGGTAGACGTTACTGAATATAGCAAGAAGCGCATGGAGCTCCGTAGGATTATGAGCATCATGAATCAGGAATTTTCCATGTCAGTTAACTCTACAGTTAGGGATCAGATTAGATTTAGGTTGAGTATCAAAAATAAAGATGCAATCGAATACTCAAGGAATAAAGCCGTGGAAATGGGGCTCTCTGAAGAAACCCTTGATACTGTGTACCGGTTGTCAGATATGCCCGAAGAAGAAAAAGCAACTGCATTGCAGGAGTTGAACCTGGATGATACCATTTATTTTGAACTTTTCCCCATAGTTCCGTTAAATGATGTTGATATCTATGCAAAGCCAGTCTTTGAAGCCCTTGATCTGCCAATGGAAGTCCTTGACAAAACTCCTTCCCAGATAAGTGGAGGCGAGCATGTTCGAGCTTTTATTGCCCTGAGCCTTTCGACATCTCCAGAGTACTTAATGCTTGATGAACCCTTTGGAGATCTTGACCCTGTAACTCTTAGGGATGTCACAAATTCCTTAAAAAGGATCAATGGACGCTTCAACACGACCATTGTGCTTGTGAGCCACCATATGGATTTCGTTCGGGAAGTTGCCCATAGGGTTGTGATGATCGAAAAAGGAGCAATTGTAATGGCTGGAAATCCGATTGAGATCTGCCAGGAATTGATCAACAGGAGCAATGCTCCTTATTTGAAGCACAGTCTGGAAGACCTGATAGAAGGTATACCAGAAGTTGATTAAAAGATTGATTAAAAAATAGCTAAAACGTTAACATACACTTTACACATATGTACAGATGAATGACACCCATATTCTTAATGCTACAGTAGCTAAAAAATTAATTAACTTTCAATGAATTAATAATGGCTAAATAAGCAAATCAATTCTGCATCTGTGTACATCCGTAGAATGTCTGTTTCACGGTGACTAAAATAGTTTCGTCCTTGCTTCAGCTCATAATAGGATGTTCTAGGTTTATCCATCAACTAAAATCTAAATTTGGAACATTCATTCTTAGTTATCCAGACCAAGTATCTTTTGTAGTTCCTATCAATCGACCCTATCTTCCTCAAGCAATCGGTCCCATTCATCGTTTCCGAATTTTATATACAGGCTTTGAGGTAAAATTGGTTTTTCGAGATCTTCAATTATTTTATCAGAAAGTTTATGGCTTCCGACTATCTCTTTTCCAGCATTCTTGAGGTGTTTTTTATACTTCCCTAGTAATGGTTTTAGCATGATATTGTCTTTGCCCCTGAAAATTTCCCCTTCTCCTCTGTAGATTTCACTAATAAGTTCTGTGTGAAAAGTTCTTGCGAGCCTCCTGAAAAAAAGGCTTTCAACTTCAAAATTTTTCTGGCTTGGTAGACCGGAATTTGAAATAACCACTATCTTTGGGAATCTCTGATAGCGTTTTGCATGTCTATACTCACCTTTTCCATCTTCCTCAAAATGGGGTAAAAGGACAGGTGAAAGTCTGTCTATGAAGTTTTTCATTATAGCTTGAACATTGTCAAAGTATACAGGGCATGCAAAAACAGCAATATCCGATTTCAGGAAACTGGGAAGTAGGTCGTCCATATCATCGTGGATAATACATTTTCCAGGCGTCTTGAGCCAGCATTCGAATTTTCCTTTGCATATCTTATATTTTTCTCAGCAAGGATTATATTTTCAGCATCAGCCCCAGCTTCTTCTGCACCATTCAGAAATTCCTCAACCATGCTGAGAGTATTTCCTTTTTTGCCTTTATGGCTCCCGCTAAACACTGTTATTTTTATATAATAATCTCCTTTTTGTCTCAACTAAAAATTAAAAATCCTGATATTTGATCAATATGCTGGCTTTAAACAAATAAATTGAACAGAATATATTTCATAAAATTATAACTGTTCTGTTGTAATTTGAGATGAAGTTCAGATATTAGATTAAATAAGGTATACTCTTAAAATTAAGTAGAAAGTTCTTCACTTTACCTTTAATGCAGTTCTTTCTTTGATTAGTTGAGCCAGAGATAGCATCTCGAATGTATTGTTCACTCTATCAAAGATGGAATCATTATGTACTTACCAAATTTTTTACCCTCAAAATAGTTGTAATGAATGTGTAGTTCACTTTTGTCTCTTTCTCGAGCGAATTTGAAGGCAGGCATATCTTTTTCTTACTTTACTCTTACTACTAACTCTCTGCATTGTTATGCAAGGAAATTCTGGCAAAGGCAGCATCTACAGCGCACTTTCCTTTTTCCCGTTGTTCTCACTTATTCTTTCATCGAGTTGCTAATTTTATACTGTTTCGGTCGAAAACAACTTATCAAACTCAGCGGCAAACTTCTCCACATAATATGTATCTAATTTTATTATGCACTCACAGAGTTATTCCATAATAATCCCAATTTCGATCCAGATAAGCTTCTAATTTTCCCTAATGATGAAGTACACTTGGTCATAACTTTTTGTAGTTCCTTCAACCATAAATTCAATAATTAGCATCTCGGAATATAAATTCCCAAAAAAATCTTACTGGCTATTGTCCTTAAATATTAAATAAATTATTTTAAATGAAAGTCTAAAGTTCTTGTTGCAGATTTAATATATTCTACTCCCTTTCAATTTTATCCGGAAGAATCTGACACTTTCTAGATTTCATTCAATTGGTGAATCAAAATCTCAATGAGTTGAGCAAACAGTATAAATAAGTATATTTCTTATATATGCTAGTGATATATCTGAGAATAAGTTCAAGCCTAGGTATGAAACATAATAGCTACTGAAAATGAATTGTGTGTTCCTCGATTATTTATATAACTGTGAAATACTTTAAACTGCCTTGAAGTGGCTTAAAGTGGTATTTGAAACTATCATTATGCCCCTGTAGGCTTCATACCATATCGCAACAAAATCCAGCTGTGAGGTTGTATAATCTTGAAAATACGTTTAGTATACAATACATGGAGGGGGAGACTTTGGAAAAAACTATTTATAGTGATCCCATACTTTTTTCAAGTGTTCAGCAGAGCCACCAGATCTCTGCCATATATGGCGATATCGAAGAATTGACTGAGTTACTTATTATATATTTCAAGCAAGGAATTCAAACAGGAGAATACTGCTTATGGATTTCCCCCCATGAACTATTTGCTGAAGAAATAAAGAACGAACTCAAAAAATCAGGAATAGATGTCGCGCAATTTATTAACTCTTCTCAATTGGAAATTTTGCCAGCTGAATCACTCCATAAAAATATTATCACTTTAGAATCAAGGATAACAGAACTTGTAGAAAAAGGGTATGATAAAGTCCTTTCCAAAGATTTTACAGGATTCAGAACAAATTTTGATCTCAAAAATTTAGGAGTTACTATTGAAAATTATCTTGAAATATGTAGAAAAGCTGTTAAAAAGATTGCTTTCAATAATAGCAAAAATCTAACATTTCTCTATACATTCCCGCTTGATGAACTTTCAGGTAGTACATTGCTTGAACTAATGGAAGAAAACAGCATCGTTGTTAAAAGAAAAGGAAAATGGAAATATTTAGAAAATTTGGAAGTACAAACGGAATTTAAAAAACCCCTTCTCAGGGAGAAAAAAGATTTAGAGGTTTTAGATAGAGTCAAGAATGAATTTATTATGAACCTCAGTCATGAGCTTAGGACTCCCCTCAACTCGGTGATAGGTTTTTCAGATCTACTCCTAGAAGGGGCTTTCGGATCCCTGAACACAAGACAATCAAAATATGTAAATAATATCCTCATAAGCGGGAAAAACCTTTTGGAAATCATCCACAATCTGCTTGACATGTTAAAGCTTGAAGCCGGTGATAGCAGTATCAATTATGAGGTAATAGATATTGCCAGCCTCTTAAAAGATATTAGAATGAGTCTCCTTTCTTCTGCTTCAAACAAAAAAATTATTATAGAACTAAAAGTTGATGCTTCGATCGAGAATTTCCTGGCTGACAGGGCAAAATTTAGACAGATTATGTACAATTTGGTAAGCAATGCTATAAAATTCACTCCCAAGAAAGGAAAAGTTACTGTGAATGCCTTCAAAAAGGAGGATATGCTTGAAATTATAGTGTCGGATACTGGAGACAGGATGTTTAAAAAATATTACGAAAAAATATTCATGCCATCTACCCAGATAAATCCATCCTCAACCCTAGGATACGGCGAAGTTGGAGTTGGGCTTTATATAGCCAAAAATTTCATAGACCTTCACAGAGGAAAAATCTGGGTGGACTACAGTGAAGGAGAAGGTAGCACATTTACCTTTGCTCTTCCGATAGATTATGCTGAAAGTCCAATCTCAGAAGGTGAGTCAAAATGAAAAATTTATTTCATTAGAGCCCACTTTCAATGATGTGTAATAAAAATGCCATCTCTTTTTTCGATATGGAAGTAGCTTAAAAATTAATCTAACTTCTAACGGGTAATAGTGAGCAAATAGGCAAACAAATTTTGTATCTGTGTAAATCTGCGGAATGCTGGATGGATGGGAGTCAAGCGCTGACTAGATCAGAGAGATGATCAGTAAAGTGCATTGTGAAGTCATTGACCAGACACGAAAAAATCTGGATAAATTAGTCTTGAAAGAAGTCACCTAAGTTGATGAGTTTGAAAGGATCAGGATGTCAGCTATGGTGAAATTTCTGTAGATTTCCCAAAAGGCATAATGCAGAAGAGAGATGTGACAGGAGTACTACACTCTTTGCTTTTTGGTGACAAAGATTTTGATCTAGCACTGTGCTATCATTTGTTGTCTATATGGGTAACTTGTCGATGGAGTCTCATATGAGATTGCTAGGAGAGTTTTACAGGCTTTCAAATGAGGTCTGAATTTTTTCACTCATGGATGTAAATGCCAACCAATCGCCATACCTTGACTCAGTGAACGACTCTTTTAAGGACGGAAACTTTTTGGATTAGCTGTATACGAGCCGTTTATTTGTGTTTTTTTCTTGTTATTCTATTCGGCTTCTTTTTTAATGATTTTAGCATCTTTTTTTTAATTTGCATTGGTTTTAGTGGAATAGCAACCTTTATCACAAAGGATTGATGTCATGGTCAATGATCAGGACACCTATTTTTTGTATGAATTAGTTTAATATAAACTACCATAAATACATATATTGTTTACAGCTATTGTTTATTATTACTTGAAAATTAAATAGGATTTTTTCATTAAAATAATGAATGCATATTTATTCTGTGACTTTGCAAGACAGCAAGTAGAATATACCCATCAATATCTCTCTGAGTTATGAATTTCTGTTTGATCACATGTAACTGGTTACGGTTTCTGATAACAAAAACATAGGGTTGATTTCACTTTTATCTCCCGGTGATCTATGCATTTTTTCCAATTTCATTTGCAGCATACCTAATCTTTATCTGATAATACACAGAAAGTCTAAAACCTTCTATCCTGCAGGAAAGTCCTGAAAAAATTCAGAAAATTGCTTATTTATACCAAATATGTGTTATTTTGTCACCATAACTTTCAGCAGAGCTTTTTTTAATCGAGTGGCTATAACATATGTAATAGCTATAATTGCTATAACGCCTGAAACAACAACTATCCAGATAACAAAGCAAACTCGTGAAGAGTTACTGAAAATTGGAACGATTGGAGACGATTATAACAAGGTTATTAATGATCTAATAATTGAACATAGTAGAAATAAATTAATCGAGCATGGAAAGGAATTTATAAGGGAACATAAAGACGAGTTTGTGAGTATCGATGACCTTTAAAGTTTTTGTGCATCCGACTCTTTTTGTAAAAACGTGCATTATGTATAAAATCGTGGATTTAATGTTCATCGTTAGAAGGAGTCGATAAGATATCATTAAAAGAAATGTATGGGACGATTAATCTAATCCAAGTGAGTACCGATGGTTCAGTACTCATACAGCTTAATATACAGAATGCAGATACTGTATACCGTTTCCAGCTCCTCGATAAGTATAATCGTTTGGCTCACCTAAGCATGTTTAATTTGCTACGTGATGCCTTTAGCAATAAATTAGATGTGCATATCGAATATGCAGACAACAACAATGTTATTTCCAAAGTTTGGTTGCTAGCATGAAAGTGATATTAACCGACACATATTTTCATTTATTTGTGTATTTTGTTTTGAAGAATTTGTGTATGTTGTTCGAAGAATTCATGTTCGTTCTAAAGTGACACAAACAGTGTATCGAAAGTTCTATAAAATTTGCTCTCTATCCCTTTGTCTTCTTTTCTGATTACTGTTCCCTAACTGGAATGCTTAATTACTGTGATCAGTTTCACATTTATATCGATGAAGACTGCCTATGTTTTTGACAACCCTATGATTCTATAGCTTATATGCATGTACACATTTCTATCAATTACATCCTTAGTAAATGGGAAAAAAGTATAAAGAAACACATAGATTATTTAAGATGAACCCTATTGATGTCGATTTTAAATTACGACAATTTCAAACAGATTTTTTTATAAACTTCAATTTTCTAAGTATGTATTGTCGTACATTTTGAGGTCCAAAAAATTCTGTTTTTCTCAATTATTTTAATCGGAAGCTTATGTATGATAATATATATTATTAATAGATCTTTATAAAAAAATAAATACATAATATCTATATAAAAAATATTAAATAAATATTTGATCTAAAATCTATTATGATTAAATATTTTTTATTACTATATAGAATATATGCAATAACTATATTGCAGATAATATTTATTAAGGGACTTGATAACAGCATTCTTTAATTTACAGCTTAGACAAGAAAAATAAAAGTTTTGTGGTAAAGGAAAGGAGTTATGGTTTGCAGGAAATTCTAAAAGTTAAAATAAATAAGGCTAATCTTAAAGGGGTTAACCTTAATGAGTGCAACTTTAAGAGAGTTAATCTTACAGGTGCTGACCTTACAGAAGCTGACCTAAAAGAGTCCTACTTTAAAGGGGTTAATCCTTAGGGAAGCTAACCTTGAAGGGGCTAACCTTAGAGAAGCTAACCTTATAGGGATTGACCTTAGGGAAGCTAATCTTAGAAAAACTAATCTTGATGGAGGTAACCTTGAAGGAGCCAATCTTAGAGAGGCTAACCTTGAAGGAGCTGACCTTAATTGGGCTATACTTAGAGGGGCTAATCTTTCAAAGTCTGACCTTGCATGGACTAATTTTACAGGAGCTAAACTTGAATGTGCTGATCTGATGAAGGTTAACCTTGAAGGATCTAACTTTAGATGGGCGAATCTTGAAGGAGCTAAACTTGAAGGAACTAAATTTAGAGAAGCTCATTATTTAACCTTTGAACAGCTTTCCAAAGTGAAAACACTTCATGATGCAAAATTAGACGAAGAACTTCTCATAAAACTAAAAGAAAAATTTCCGTTCCTTTTTAAATCACTAGAGCAGCAGTTTCTAGATTCTCAGAGCAACCTTTTAGGAGCCAACGCAAAAAACAATCTCTAGAGAAACTATAATATAAGGGATTTCAATAAACCTCTTAATTTTGTCATATGCTTATAAATTGGATATGAGTAACTCGTGAAAATTAGAGGTTTATCGAAAAACTCTATAGAAAATATAAAGATTTCCATAATAAATAATGTGAATACAAAGAGTCTCCTAATGGACATTGTAAGTATCGAGGGATCTGGAGGGATAGTGCAAATATAACAATACGATAGTAAATTTTGACGATCGCAGAGATATAGAAAAGTCTCCAATTTTTTTAAATATGATCTATTTCCGTTCCGATAGCATGAAAAAATAAGTGTAAAGATACCAATTACTCTTACTCATGAAGTAGTTGCATGGGCGGAGAGAAGAAATGGACGTGAAAAGAAGGAGGACTGAAAATTTGCACAGAAGCCTGCTAATAAGAAGATTTTCAAGTGTTATGTCAAATAATTTAATTTTCACAAAAATAGCTGAAAATAAATAGAGGAACTTACTTTGAAAGAGTGTATATAATTTAATTTTGAGGGTTTTAAGTCAGAGGATTTTGAAGAATGTGCTAATTCTTCTTCGGGTTTCCTCATCTAACAATAAGAGCTTATTTTTAAAGTTGTAATTATTTCACATTTCGAGTTTCTTAAGATCTTCACCAAGAATAACTTCTCCTTCAAAATACTCTCTAAGGCGGGATATTGCCTCTTTTTCATGTCCTCGCATGTTCGGATAGAAATGTGTAAGGCAAATGCTTCCTATATCACTTTCAAATTCTTCTAGAATTTCGGCAAGTGTACTGGGAGTTGTATGGTTTGTGACTTCTGTGCCTGGGGGGAATGAGCATTCATGAAGCAGGAGATCGGCTTCAGCTGCAAGGTCCATTACGTTTCTGCAGGGCTCGGTGTCTCCAGAATAAACAAATTTTCCATCTTCTGCAGCTACACGGTAAGCCAGGTTCGGAACGCTGTGCATTGCGTATGTACAGCTGATCTCGCAGTCGAAGCCTTCGGGAGTAAAGTCTTTTCCAGGAAAGAGTTCAATAACTTCTACATCTACTTTATCCAAAATATAATCATAAGCTCCGAGTACCCTTGAGAACCATTCTTCTGTTCTTTTCGGCCCGTAGACTCTCATATCGGTCTTTCCACACAGCCAATTTGCCTTTAGAAGGCACATCAAGTCAGCTACATGATCCAGATGAAGGTGTGAGAGCAGTACAGTATCTACTTTAGTGTGTAAAATTTCAGCTTCAGAAAGTCTGTTTAATACACCACTTCCACAATCAATTAGCAGTGACTTTTCCTCAAGCCTCACCAGCACTCCGGACTATACTCGACCGCGCTCTGGGATCGCAACTCCAGTGCCGAGAAATATAATTTCCATATGTAAAGAATAAGCTTTAAATAATTTAACTTTATTTAAAACATGTCTGTATAATGAGTCTTTTGCGCTAAAAGCGATATACTTGTTCTGAAGTGTGAGGGTTGGTTAATCTGGTCAAAGGAACCAGATTTCAGAAACAACATATCATATTAAATAATATGTTGAGGTAATCTCAAACATAATGAAAAAAAATGAGAAGATTTATGAGCAGGCAAAAATCAAATTATACTCTTCAAATTGCGAGGGTTGCCCAGCTAGGTCAAAGGCGCCAGACTTAAGATCTGGCTTCGAAGGAATTCGTGGGTTCGAATCCCACCCCACGCACTTGATTAAGTTATTATATATCCAAATTTTATACTCTAATGCATTATATGTGCATAAGCGTTTTTTCAAAAATTGTCTTGACTAAAACCCAATTTTTGCAAACTTTATTTAATTGAATTAGAATTTTGGATTGTGCGCTATTGCCAGCTGATTTTTCATCTTAAAATGCACTTTGCCAAAATCACTCGTTTTCTAAGCTTACTTGCATACAGAGGATCAAAACTTTCACCGAGTGAAAAATGAGACGTAGAGTGCAAGAATGTGTCTTTTCTGAGTAAACATCAACTTATTACTGATGAATTGCCAAATTTTTGGTGCTCTCCATCAAGCAGTTGATATTTTTGAGAAAATTATATTGTGGTTAATAAGGTAATATTATCTCGGAGAAATCTGATAGTATCCAGTGGCACTTCTTGTCCTACTTACTGATCGAACGATGGATACCTGGTTCGAGTATATAAAAATGAAACTTTAGCTGTACGAAGAAGTACGGTCTAAAAATATCAACTGGTTAACAATGAACCACACATTTTTGTACAACAGTGTGAATAGCTCACAAAAATATATTTTTATGGAAAAAATAATAGGCATTTTGCTGTTCTGTATACTTACATTGTATCGTATAGAATTGCTGCCATGATATCTCTACCCAATAAATAAGTACGTATCCGCTGCGAATTAATCTAGGTTTGCATGAACATTTTGGAATTAAATCACTTTGCTTCTTTTGTGAAGGTGAGAACTCTCTAAAAAAATACGTATTTATTTTGCGGTGGATATTATAATCTTCAAAGATTGGTAAACAAATTGGACTCTAACTATCTCTAAGACCCTCTTGAAATCCTACAGCTGCTATTCTTGTAAATCTTTACGACTTTGTGATTCTTAAACGATTGGTAGATTTCAAAAAGTTTATCTTATGAGCTGTGGGGAGAATGCCACAGCCAATTAAAAGTCTGTTTGAAGGTACAAAAAATTCTTATTACAACTAGATCTGATTTGTTATATATTTTATGTATGTATTCTAAATAGTTCTGACTTAAACTAATTGGCACTAAAACATTACGTGGTCCTGATCCCATGAACCATGACAGTAATAACTGAGGCCTTGTGATTATCAAATGGCATTAAGTGTCAATATTCATTTTGTGCGCTGTAGGTGAAGAGGCCTACAGCCAGAGAGATGAAATGTTGGACATATTCTTGAAAAATTCTCATATCAATGTATATAAGTAAATAACTATACACAAAAATTTATGAGAGCTGCTTCTCTCGCAGGTGCCGGGTTAATCTTCAGGGCAATCTGTAGTTCTTCGAAAAACCGTATGCTATCCTGTGCATTAGGAGAAGCTACAGCTTCCTTAAAGTCGGCAAGTGTCTCATTTTGCGGTGCAACCTATGGCTTCCCGTACTGGCTAAGTGGAGTTAGAGTGAAATGTTTATGTAGCGCTAGCACGTTAGGCATGTATGACTCGTCCCTGACTAAGATCCTGCCAATGATCCAGACTGAATTGGTCGGTGATTTAATCATCTGGAGTCCTGGGGGGCAGGCTGCTGTTCCAACCAGGTCCAACAATGGCGAAATAGCCTTCTACTGTGCCAGTGGTCCGTTGACCTACGCTGTTGAAATTATTATTGTATGTATCAAGCATCTGCTGGACATAGTCACGTCTTTTAGTATAAGGTACTTGCAGCACTATAGGTTCCTCCCAGTTAGAGTTGTGCAACGTTGTAAAGCATATCTGCGTTAGGTGCAACGACATCAGTGTCGTTGGGTGTCGCCATGCTAGTTGCATCCCCATCTGATTTACTTGGGCGTGCCCCATTCCGGACTTTGTGACAAAGAGATTTTTAGTCCTTTGAATCATTCGGAGCAAGACCGTAGATGTAAGCTTGGGCACCTATAGTACACGAATCGTTCTCAAACGTTTGGCGATCCCCACTTTTGTACTGATTGCATTGGCAAACGGTACCATCAATAACAGAATAAGCAAGGTGCATGCAAAAATGTTTAGTGCCATTTTTAACTTACAGAGGCTAATTTTTAGTCCTTCTAACATAGCTATTACCTTCCAATTGTTAATGGACCCAACTAGATTAGGTGATTTTTTTTGGCGATAAGTGTCTACAGACCATATATTATATAATTAAATGCACGGAAAAATCCTAGGCTATGGCTGAGCATACTATATCATTATTTTAATTTAATAATAAAAAAATAGTTTCTGAATAAAATCCTACTTATCATTCATCAATCTTTTTGATCTGTTCATTTTAAACTACAATATACACTACAAGACTCAAGAAAGTACTGTGACCAGCCCTATAAGCGTTCATTTTTAACTTTGAGTCTATCCGAAAAGTCAATAATGGCATGTTGTAAAAGTTATAATTGGTCTACAGTACCTCAGAATACTGGAGAAGCAGTATATTTGTACAATTCTCAAGGAGAATTAGTTGGTGTGGAAACTAGATATGATCCATCAGTGAGATTAAAATTTCTCATTTTATTTTTTTTGATAATGCTCAGATAAACCGAAGGCACAAGATATCCAACATGGTTTTTAAACGACATCCTTCGTTAAAAATAGTATTGGAAACTGCAATATAGAGATAATGGCAGCTTGAGAGACTATCTGTCATAGAGCTCCTGACAATTTTTTATTTTTAGGCACATAAAATTCAAATTGGGAAGAGATACCTACAGCGTGGGGGATTATCTATCAGTAAGCTCCTTGACAGTTGTTCATTTTCAGATACATAGCTACACTAAAACATTTTATTCTAGGATTTATGTTATAGTGCATTCATGTATCATGATATCTTAGGTGAATATGATTTCATATATATATTTTGTATATATTCTATATACTAACAAATATAACTAAATATTGTAAAATATATTTGATCCTAATTTCATGAACCACAACAACAACCTTTTGGGATTTTTCTATTTATAATTGTGATTTAACTTAATTAAGTAGATTGGCAGTATGCCAATTTTCCTGTGAAATCTTAAATCTAAAGACGTTCATTGGCTGAAAATTATATTTCAGAAGAACCAATTATTATGCTCGCGAAAAACATTCTTAATAGTCGCCTTCACTGAGATTAATTGCTCAAATTTAGGTAGGCCGATTTTTATTTGATCAATTCTTTGAACTTGTTTAATCTTTCGAATGTCTTATCTTCAGTCCATTTTGCGATTAAGATAAACAAAGCAGACATTCCTATCAAAATACCCCAAAATGCACCGCCAACTATACCTGTACCCATAAGAAGTACTGCTTGTTTCACCTTAATTTTGTCATCGAACATGTAAATAACAATCACTGCATCGTCGAACGCCATCAATTACTTAATTTTTGTTATTAATTTAAGTGATCCAGTTGATCTTAGATGTCAAAAAAGTGATCTTATGAACTGCAGGTGAAGAGATGCCTGCAGCCTGTCGACACGTCTATTGCAAGGTACTGGCATACCTATAAATTATAAATAGATATTATAGATTATATAGTTTTTGTATATTTACTAAATAGTAGATCTTAAAATAACTAGTTAACCAATATGTGGAAGACTATCCAAAAATGCGTTGCCAATCATACTTACACCCATAAGTTGGGCTACTTGTTTCATCTTAAGAATTGTAGGCTCCCTAAAAGAAGAAAAATTTAAAAATTGGGGATAGATTTTATCACTTAGGTTTAATTGCTATAATTAAGCCAGCTATTACTGTTATTACACCAACTATTGCTGTTATTATACTAGGTAATTGTATTATATTATATGATTTCCGTTTGCTCATAAGATACAAGAACGTCTGTCTCTCAAACGACGGATAGCATAAACTTCTATGATAAACTATGGAACCAACTAAAATCCAACAAATTCCTAATACGATCAATTTAGTTGCAGTAGCCAAACAAAATCCGATCCAATTAAAGACATTGGTATAAAGATTATATTTTGTTGAATTATTTCTGAATATCCTGCTGATAATCTGTTTCAAAAAGTTGATCTTGTAGCTGCAGGGGGTCGTGTCTGCAGCCTGATAGAATGCCCAAGTAAAGGTTCCAGAAAAACCTTTGAATAGTAACTAGATTTAATTTTATATATAGCTTTTGGATATATTCTAAATAGTAATACCTTGTTTAATTAGAAATCAAAATTACATGTTTCAGATCTCGCTAATTCTAACATCTAAAAGCCTTTCCATGCTAGTCAATAAATAGACCCATATCACCCCTACAACAGACTTATAATTCATCCAAGGTATGTAACCCTAATCTACTCAAAAAAGTGCTTTAAATAATCCTACAATCGATCTTCTTCTACTTTATTTAATTAGTTTCGGTTAGCAGGTTATCTAAAATGTCAAAAAAGTTGATCTTGTAGCTACAGGGGGTCATGCCTGCAGCCTGCCGAAAAGCCTATTGAAAGGTACTGGAATACCTATATGATATGATAAGATTCAAAGAATTATATCATTTTTGGATATACTCTATATAGATAAACCCTACACGAATAAGTATGACATTTTAGGCGAAACATTATCCTAAAATTGAAGTAACTATATTTAACATAAGTTATATGTTTTTTAATTGATAAAAGTGTATGAAAAATATCTTGTGGTTAGTTACCGTGCAATGTGAGTTCAGAAATGGGGAATAAAAAAAGGTCAAAAAACGACTTATTCAGAGAACACTGGCGAGACTTTTATTCAAAGTTTGATGGGGGGGATACCATTACCCTACTCATAAAACGTCTCTAACAGTCTTATAATGGCTCTAATTGATAGATCTAAACCCCGGTTATATGTAGAACAGAACGAACTAAATATTCAAATATAAGACTGATAAATATTAGTTATAAAGTAAAAACGGTGAATCTATGCCTCGCCCATCGAAACTGTCTCCTAATATTACTAAACGAATCGGTGATAATATTGCACTCGGTTTGACTTATAGATTGGCTGCCGAGTCTGCTAGTGTCACTTACAAAACGTTCAATCTTTGGATGGCGAAAGGACGAAATTCAACATCTTGAGAGCACTATAGTTTCTATAAATTCATTCAAAAGTGTAACGCAGATGCGGCAAAGAAATGTCTTGAACGGCTTAATGAAGCAGCAAAAGCAGGAAACTGCACGGTGTGTATGTGGATTTTAGAAAGACATTTCAGTGAAGATTTTGGCAGAAGAATATATCGTAAAACAAATATTGTCTCAGAAAACCATAATGAGAATGTTGATATAGATGTAAATGATTCCGATAGCATTCGAAAAGAAATTCTAGCGAAGTTTGAGAGGGTTGGAGAAGGTAATGGATCTTTAGCTAGTTAGGATTTTTTATCCGAATTTGATACATTTTTAATAGGATAGTTTTCCTTACTTATTTTGACCATTGATAGAATTGTGACCGGAATTACCAAAATTGCCACCATGGCTTCTTTGCTCCCGGTGCTTCTATAGACTTTTGATTAAGCAGTGTTTGAATGTGGATGGCCTGGGCTTTTAATTGTTCATCTTTCTCTTTTACTTGATCTTGATTTGCTCTTAATTGATCTTGTAAATCCTTGATCCTGTCTTCATGTAATTGCAGGATATTTTTATTCTCAGGTTCTTTTCTGTTAAGTTCTTCAAGTTCTCTTATCAAAGTCTCCTTATGAGTTTGCAAATCATTAATCCTAGATTCCTGTAAGTTTAATATATCGTGGTTAATTTCATTTTCATTATTTTTTGATGAACTGGACAAAAGTAATATAAGATCTTCTGTGATTGCTTCTGTTAAAGTATATTTTGATTGGGTGACTTGCTGACATAGAGTCATTGGGATGTTGATGTTAATTCGTTTACGGTCAGTTATTATCTGTAAGTATATAGATTGGTACAGATTAAATAGAAAAATCATCATCTATATTGATACAGATCGGTACAGAGCTGCGTATCAAATTTCTTAATTTCCTAAGTTCCACACGAAATAAGAAAAGGTTACCGATCTATTACTAATGGAGCTTCTGGAACTCATAGAGCATATGGAGCTCATGGAACACTTGGAACTAATTAACCTAAAAATAATCCTAAATAGAAAAATCCCAAGAAGTTGTTCTTATGGTTCAGGGAATCAGGACTAGGAATATTAGGTAGTATTTAGCTAAAACAATTAATATATAGTATATGTGCGAAGAACATACATAATATTATGTTCAGCAAATATATTAGGATCCATAAATGCACTATTACATAGATCCTGGAATAAACTGTTTTAGTGTAGTTATGTATCACTATGTATCTGAAAATGAAAGCTTATCAAGGAGCTTAATAATAAATACCCAAGCAGAAGGATCTCAGATCCGTATTTGCTCAATCTTGAGATAATAGATCTTAAGTAAGACCTTTATATTACATAGGTTTCTATTCGTGGAACTTTTCAGCTACTTCTAATATTGTCTTATATCCAAGCCTTTGCTAGTATTCTGGATCACGAATAAATTTTAAAACGAAGCTTCAAAATATAATCTAGGGAGGAAATTTCATGAAAGTACTACTCGTAGACGATGATCCCTTATTTCTTGAGCTGTCAAAGACTTTCTTAGAAGTATTTCACGGAATAACAGCCGATATTGTGAATTCTGCGAGGGAAGCACTCACTAAATTGGAGAAAGATTTATATGATATGGTAGTTTCGGATTATGATATACCTTTTTAATACGATATACTATGTGATCCAGGCTGAAATCTTGTTTAATCTGATAGTAACACTTTACATTTTTGTGATACCTTTACTTGTGCATCAGTGTTAGTATAAATTGAGAGTATATTTTAGAGTGTTAAGCTATATAGATAGTGAATAAAAACTTATAAATTCATTTAGCTCCGTAGAGAGTTAAACTATGGAGAGAATCAATCATGGAAGGTTCATGGTATTATTACAAATATCGCAGGTTCATAAAATGGTTGGGTTTATATTTGGCACTTGCTGGTCCAGGCATAATTATGATGGCAGCGGATAATGATGCAGGTGGTATCACAACCTATGCAGCAACAGGTGCCAAATTTGGCTTTAACTTAATCTGGCTCTTGGTACTACTTGGCCCAGTAGCATATGTAGTTCAGGAGATGACTGTGCGACTAGGTGCGGTCACCAAGCGAGGACATGCAGAGGCTATATTCGATGCTTTTGGCTCTTTTTGGGGCTGGTTCTCGTTAATAGATTTGGGCATCTTGGATTTTCTTACGATGGTAACTGAGTTCATAGGAATGACAGCTGCTCTACAGATATTTGGCGTGCCGCCTATATTAACGATAATTGGTGTCTCCATCTTGATGATCTCCATATTCGTTCACGGGAGATACTGGACATGGGAAAAGATAGTACTCCTTTTCTGCGTATCAACCTGATCTATATTCCTGCGATTCTTCTTATTCATCCCAATTTTAGCGATGTCATCAAAGGTTTGATTCCAGTTATTCCTATTGGGGGGTTCACAGGCGATTTTTTCTTCTTTTTCATGGCGAATATAGGTACTACGATAGCCCCCTGGATGATATTCTTCCAGCAGAGCTCTGTAGTAGATAAGGGCATGACTGAAAAAGATATTTCCTTTGGAAAATTCGATACTGCAGTTGGTGCATTCTTTACGGTAGTAGTTGCAATTGCGTGCGTAATTCTCACAGGCACATTGCTCTTCAAGCCCGGTGGCGTAGATATAGAAAGTGCTGCTCAAGCTGCAATTGCTATCATGGGCAACTACCCAATCGTTGGCTCGGCTCTTGCCATAGGGCTCTTCGATGCAGGACTTCTTGGGGCTATGTGTATATCATTGGCAAGTTCATGGGCTATGGGTGAAGTTTTTGGATGGGCCCATTCCATCAACAACAAGGTTTCAGAGGCCCCTATGTTCTATGCTTTTTATTTCCTGAGCTTGGTTTTTGCTGGCATAGTTGTAATAACCCCAAGAGCTCCACTGGTGCTTATAACTCTTTTCGTGCAGGTGATAGCTGTTACTCTTCTTCCCGCAGCTCTGGTTTTTCTGCTACTTCTGCTCAACAATGAAGAGATGATGGGGAAATATAAGAATACCTTGATGCAAAATATTTGGGGTTTTTTGATTGTATTTACTATAATTATTGTCTCTACTCTTTACGCCTTAAGTGTAATCTTTCCGGAGATGTTTAAATGAGTGCAGATAACATGGAAAACTATCCGAAGACGAAAAATATGGTAGACTATGTTGATGACACACCTGAGAAGGGAAGTATCAGCTATGTGCTAAGAAGGTGGAAAACGGCAATAAACAATATAAACAAAAAATACAGCAAGCCACGATTGAAGATGACACCTTTGGTCAGGTTTTCACTCCTTGCTCTCAGACTTTATCTAATAATATTGGTGGTTATATTAAGCTATAAATTCTACATAATGGTGAGGTAAGCTGGAGGCAGATGTATGCAAGATGAATCAAATAACAACAAACCCTGAAAGCATCCTTTTTTTGAGTGAGGTGATGAATACTAAAGTCCTCCTAAATGGCAAAAAAATAGGAAAGCTCTTAGATCTTATCATACTTGAAAAACATAAGGCTGCAGAGGTCACATACATCATAATAAGTAGACCCTTTGGCTATCCTTCATTAGTAGTACCATGGAATAATATCAGTTCATTCAATGAAAAGGAAGTAACTATAGATATCGATGATGTAGAAAAGTTTGCCTACAAAATTCCCGAGGGATTTATTCTTTTGAAGGATTACATTCTGGATAAGAAGATCCTCGATTTAGAAGATACGGAAGTTGAGGTTGTCTACGATATCAAGATGGTTATGGGTAAAAATAAACTCTATATTACTGATGTAGACCCCTCCAAAAATGCGCGTTATCGGAGGTTAGGTCTTGATAAATTTACTAATTTGATTCGCAAGGATAGTGATAAAAGTGAGGACGAGCTTATTCCTTGGTCATACGTTCAAGCTCTACCCTCCAATATTGGAAGCTTTCGGGGAGATGTAAAGTTAAATATACTGAAAGAGAAGCTGAACGATCTTCCACCTGTAGATATTGTGGAAATTCTGGAGGATCTGGATCACGAGCAGAGGCTGACTGTGATCAATCAGCTTGAAGAAGAGCATGCATCTGATACCTTAGAGGAAATTAGTCCGAATATGCAAAGGGAGATTATCTCCTCTCTGAAGAAGGAAAAGGTTGCAAACTTGATCGATATGATGACTCCGGGCCAGGCAGCTGATGTACTGTCGGTCTTGACTTTGGAGGATCAAGAAGCGATAATGGAACTGATGGATGAAGAAAATCTCAATAAGATAAAATCTATCCTTGAGAAGCGACAGGATACGATACTCAACCTCATAACTGAGAGATATCTAAAAGCTCAGCCTGATGAAACAGTAGAGACTGTGGAGAATGCGTACCCCAAAAGAGCAAAGAGCAAAGGGCAAAGATGAAATAATGCATATCCACGTAACCGACAAGGATAATCAGCTATTAGGTGTGATTGATGTAAAGGAGCTTCTTCAGGCGGATAATCAGGCACTTTTGAAGGATATCATGAATAAGAATGTCATAACCCTGGATAAAGAGAGTAGTATTGGAGAAGCCACGAAAATGTTCTCTAGATATGGCTTCAGATCGCTTCCAGTGACGGATAATGACAATAAAATAGTTGGAGTTATTAGTCAACGAGATGTTGTGAAGCTAACACTTCACTTCTCGGAATGAAATACTATTTTCGTGATATCAACTACCCCGAGTAATCACTGACAATTTTTAGTAATAGATATAAAGGATTTAAGAAAATAAAAGAAAGTTTAGAGATTGGTTTTTGCTTTCTTTCTTCCGACTTTCCGCATATCTCTCCTCAAAAATAGTATTTTTCACAATTTTTTCCATCGAACTTATTGTCTTTGTTTAATTTTATTTAAGTTTGTGATCTAAATTACCTTTTTTTAATCAAGTTTCATTTTTTACTTATGTAATCCCTTTCATCATAAGTGAACTACTTCTTCCTGTTGGATTAATACCCTCCGAGGAAAGAGACTTTACGCCTTAGAGTTAAAACCAGTTTTAATGCTGGCTTTTGAGTTTGTTTCTGAATTTGGTCTGATAGTTCATCTTGTTTAAGCAACTGGTGAAAGTGGACTTGCCGCAACCTGAAGGACCTATAAGAGCTGTTACACTGTTTTTGGCAATCCGCATGGAGATATTCTTAAGAGCTTGTTTTTCCCCGTACCATAGATTAAGGTTTTCTATTTCTATATGGGATTGAGATCTATTTTGTGGTTGAGCTACTTTTAGGAAAGCTTCAGTCATCAAGAACCTCAGTTTCATATATATAATATGGAAGTATTATCACTTTTAGATATTAATGATGTAATTTTTCTAAATAAGGGGATAGTTCAATGAAGTGGGATGAAATTTCATTGTTGTTTAAAGATTGGAGAAGAACCCGAACAAAAATTAAACGAATTCTTCATCTATTATTTTATAACATCTCCTTTAGCTCGTTTTCTATAAAATTCTGCAAATATACATGATTATAGCACCTTTTTGTGCACCTTTCGTCCTTTAAGCACATGTTGACAAGTTTTTGCTTTGTATTTTCGTCTATACATGCAATATCAAGGTGCACAAAAACTGCAGCAATTGCCAGTTCGATTTCTTTTATGAAATTAATATCCCTTTTCACTTGTCCTGCTAATTCGTTAAGTTCAGGGTTTATGTTAAAATCCAACTCATCTATACTCTTAGCTCCCCTTTGTTTTCTGTTTGATTTCGACGCGTTTCAATCCATTTTCTGAAATACAAGTGTTTATGAACTTGTCTTCATCCCATTTCATTGTTCTAAATTATATATGTATTTGATTGAGTATATATATTCTGTACATATTTTACATAGTACTAACTTAAACGAATGACACTAAAATTAAGTGTTCAGATCCCATAAACCATAACGGTGTTAATAAATAACTGAAACCTTGTGGTTATCAAACGACATTGAAAATAAAAGGAGTGTTTTAAGGATAGCTGAAGCTATCTTTAAAATCAAATAATAATTTAACAAGAAAAGAGAAAAATCAGAAGAAGAAGCAGAGAACGAGGAAGAAAGCAAATTCTTTGTCCGTAGCTGATTTATCCCCAATGTCTGATTTTCTTTATCCCGGGGATGTTATGCATATAGGCTTGAAGTCAACGATTTCCAGCCAGATTCTTAGGAAATACTCCCGAAACCAGGACCTCAAATCCGTTAAGAATGTAAAATTAATCATCCCTTCGCAAGCTGTTAGTGTATTAAGGAAGGAGAAAGCGCTCATAATCCCTTGCCTGAAACTTCTACTTAACTATCATTTTTCCAATAATTTTAACAAAATCTCCCAGATAGAAATAGATAACATCTATGTTTATGTGGCAGTTGTCTTTCAAAACGAAGAACCCAAAAGTTCCGAGCACTATATAGGAGTTGACCGCAATACCAGGGGCCATATCGCTGTTGTAGCAGATACAGAGTCCGGTAAAATCTGGGAATTAGGAAAAATGCGCTACCACATACATAAAAAATATGAGAATATAAAAAAGAGACTCTATAATATGGGCAAATACAAACAACTAAAAGCTGTAAAAAATAGGGAAAAAAACATTGTAAATGATCTAAATCATAAAATTAGCCGAAAGATTGTGGATGTTGCTCTGTAGAATGGTTGTGGGATTAAACTCGAAAATTTAAATGGAATCCAGAAACTCAATAGCAAAATTGGAGATGCAGAAAATGGTGAGAAAAGCAAACACGAAACCAAAAAAAGGGAACGTAAAAGGGATAAAAACAGAAAAAAAGAACTAAACAAAAAGTCTATCAAAAACAAAAATAAACTCCTAAAACATATGTGTTTAAGTGAATACTCCCTGAATAGCTGGTCTTTTCATCAACTGACTCAAGTTATTGAGTACACGGCCAGGCTGCTAGGAGCGGAGGTAGCTTATATTGATCCCCATGCGACTAGTAAGAGGTGTAGTCGCTGTGGACATACAGGCAACCGACACAGTAAACATTTTGAATGTCCATACTGTGGTCATGTTGATCATGCCGATGTCAATGCCGCCTTTAACATAGCGTTGACGCCAAAAAGCAATGGTCAATTCTCTGCAAAAAGAGATGCAGAGAAAGGGAATACTGACATCCCTCTAA
>Ga0224559_1000307_pt1 | contig 34140 bp, 29 predicted proteins | sample 714S33034metaG_FD_180676 | JGI IMG/M metagenome (GOLD analysis project Ga0224559, IMG submission 180676) | Peat soil microbial communities from Stordalen Mire, Sweden - 717 S3 30-34 | ecosystem: Environmental > Terrestrial > Soil > Wetlands > Peat | place: Sweden: Norrbotten County, Stordalen... | reverse complement strand
CGAAATCATTATGCGGGGATGGCGGAACTGGTAGACGCGCCAGACTTAGGATTCGCTTTCCCGTGATCACGGATGATCCGGTTTTGGATCGATCTTCGGGGTTCTCCGTCGGAGAAGCGCCTGAAGTCGTCGCGACTGGATCATCCGTATTCTTTGCGAGATGGTACCGAATTGGGGCGTTTGGTTACGCCGTGGTTACGGGTAGACCAGGGGTTCTTCCTGGGCGATTCTCGACCCTGTAGCCGCACACGTGCCCAACCGCAGCGATCACGGCGTATTGCGCCATGCGTCCAGATGGACCGCGGCCGATATGCTTGGATCGGGATGCCCTCGCGGCCGTGGTCTGATTCGCGCGGAAATCGAGTAAACTGCGCACCATGACGTGGACGAACGACGTAGGGGCTACCTTCTCCAGACCGAGACCGCCGGGGCACCGGCAGACAACGACCCAGGAATAGCGTGTGACATCATGCCAATGACTCGACCGCTCGAACTGATGAAAAAGGGAGTGCGGTACCGTGGCTGGTGAGAAGCCTCAAGACCACGGCCCGGAATTTCACCCTGACGTCGCGAAGGCTGCGGTCAAAGTAGCTCTCGCTGAGGCGGCTCAGGGCGTTTTCGAGACCGACAACGACAACCGAGGTCCACGCGTCGACGAATACCAGATGGTTAGTGGAAAGCTCGGGCAAGCGTGGTGTGCAAAGTTTGTCTACTGGTGCTTCCAACAAGCGGCGCTCAAGGTAGGAGCCGCCAATCCTTTCCCAAGGATCTTTGGCGCATCCGAGATGGAGAAATGGGGCATCGAGGAAGGCCGGGTAGTTACTGAACCCTCCTGCGGCGACATCATGGTCAAGGAGCATAGGCACGTTGGCCTGGTTACCGGACCGGCCCTCGCGAATGGCAACTTTCCCTCAGTCGAGGGTAATACCTGGGCGAAGACGGACTTCGCGCACAGAAGAGAAGGCGTCTACGTGCTCAACAACGAGAAGGTCTCGCGATGCACCTTCATTCGGCTATAGCCATCCTCTCCTGCGCGGGGCTTGTCGTTTGGCCGCTGGTTTCGTCCGGCGATGCCGCTGGACCGGCTGGCATCGCCGCAGCCAAGGCCACCCCCGCCGAGAAATTCGCCGCTTTGCCTTGTGTCGAGGCCAAAACTTGTGGCGTCACCCGGACCTTGGACCTTCCGAAGTGCACCGGCGTGAAGATCGAAGAAACTCAGGCAAGCAAGGTGCCTGACTCGTCTGAAAGCGATCATGACTGCCGGCGACGGTCGTTCTGGCTAAGCCGGGCCACGAGTACTCCACCCGTGCTACTAGCCGAGGACTGCGTGGCCCAAATCGGCGCGGACTCGCTTGGAACCGCCAAGCTGGAAGTCGAGAAGTGCGACCTTCGTTTCAGGTACCTGCAATACCTTTACGACGACAACTGCATGATACGCGAAGTGGGCATTCACCTGGATTCGCTCCGGCTTTTCGGACAGGCGGAAAGCATCGGGGTCATACGCAAGGGCGAATGCAAGACCACCAAGCGGCGAGCAATTCGCCTTCCACCGGGGAAAGGGACCGTCGAGTCGCCGATGGTCGCACTCGACGGTCCGACGGTTCAAGAAATCCACGAGCGCGAACGCTCCCTCAAGAGGGGTTCTGCCCGTGCCAAACCGGATGACCGAGTTCAGCCGTAATCGCGATCTAGACTAGGAGAAACCATGGCCCCTACATCCAATACGCAGATCCGCTTCAAGACACCCAAGGGCGATGACCTGATCCTCTATCACCTGCACGGTGCCGAGGAGATTGGCAAACCCTTCCTCTACGAGCTGACTTTCTTCAGTAAGGAGGAATCGCGAGCGCCATCGGAGATGCTGGGGAAGCCCGTCTCAATCGAGTTGGACCTGCCGGAGAAATCGCTCCTGCCGAAGGCTGGGCACCGATACTTCCACGGCATTGTCACGCGCCTCACCCGCCAGGGACGCCACCGCAGCTATCACGTTTACACCGCGAGCGTCCGACCTCGGCTCTGGCTGCTCGGTCGTGCCAAGGACTGTCGCATTTTCCAGAACAAGTCCGTGCCCGAGATTCTCAAGGAAGTGTTTCAGAAGCACAAGCTCGTCGATATCGAGGAATCCTTGTTGGAGTCCTATGACAAGCGCGAATACGTCGTGCAGTACCACGAGACCGACCTCAATTTCGCAAGCCGCCTCATGGCCGAGGCGGGTATCTTCTACTTCTTCCGGCATGAGGCGACCAAACACGTCCTCGTTCTTGCCGACTCGATCAGCTCGTACAAGACGGTGCCGGGATACGAACAGGTTCTCTTCGACACCCGGCAGAACGAGGGTTTCGATCTCGTCGAACGAATCAGCAGCTGGCATGCGCAACAGGAAATCCGATCCGATTCCGTGGCCCTTGAGGACTTCAATTTCGAGATGCCAAGAGTCGAAATGTTCGCCAAGCGGACGGTACCCAGCCAGCATCAACTGGATAGCCTGGAGGTCTACGAGTATCCCGGCAAGTACACCAATCAAGCAGATGGAGAAGCGCTGGCGGAGATCTGCCTCGAAGAGATCAACGCCCTTCAGGATGTACGGACTGGAAGCGGGAGCGTGCGCGGCTTGGCGGCTGGCACCATTTTCAATCTGGTGCCACGTTGGGAGTATCCGGGCATTGGATCCGCAGCCGCGCTCATTGGATCGACGGCCGGAGCGCCCAGCGAAGACACGTTGCCCGTGAATGATTTCCGCGAATATGTAGTTGTCTCGGCCAACTTCGACATCCAGGGCTCGGACCGTGAGTCCCGTGAGCAGACCGGCCCGGAAGATGTCTTCCACGGCACTTTGACCGCAGTCGACAGCAGGCGCCCCTTCCGGATGCAAGGCGACCGAACAAAACCGGTCATCCAAGGCCCGCAGACAGCAACCGTCGTCGGCAAGGCTGGCGAAGAGATCTGGACGGACAAGTACGGTCGCGTGAAAGTCCAATTTCACTGGGATCGGCAGGGGGAAAGAGATGAGAATAGCTCCTGCTGGGTCCGCGTGGCCCAAGTCTGGGCTGGAGGCCGCTTCGGCGGCCTCAACGTGCCACGGATCGGCGACGAGGTAGTTGTCAACTTCCTCGACGGTGACCCTGATCGACCACTCATCACCGGCCGCCTATACAACGCCGACAACATGCCCCCGTACGAACTGCCGGCCAACCAGACCCAATCCGGCATCAAGAGTCGAAGCACAAAGGGCGGCGACGCCACGAACTTCAACGAGATCCGTTTCGAGGACAAGAAGGGACACGAAGAGCTGCACATGCAAGCCGAGCGGGACATGTCCACGCATGTGAAGCACGACCAGACCCTCACGGTCGGCGCCAACCGCATCGTCACGGTGACCGATGACGAGACCGCAAGGGTGCACGGCAAACGCACGACGACGGTCAAGAAGGACGACAAGAAAACCGTTCACGGCTCGGAGCACACGACCGTCGACATCGACCGCGCGCTGATCGTCACCGGCGAGAGCAAGACCGAGGTGTCGAAGAAGGCAACCCTCGTCTTCAGCGAAAATCGCGAGACCGTGGTCAAGGGTACCGACGAGGCGACGGTCGGCAAGAAGGTGCTCAAGCAAGGCAACACCAAACTCGAATATGCCGACGGCAACGTCGACCTGAAGACGCAGGGGTGGCTGAAGATCACTCACGCAGGCGCCAAGGTGCACATCGACGAGGATGGCAACGTCACGATCGAAACCGACAAGGAGTTGAAGCTTGTTTCCGAGGGTGCATCGGCGACCTTCGCCGATGGTAAGGCGGAAATCTCGGCCGAGAAGGAGGCCACCATCTCCGTGGGAGCAAACACGATCAAGGTGGACGCGACCGGGATTACCACCTCAGGCAACAACATCACGAGTTCCGCCACTGGCCTTCACCAGATGACCGCGCCCATCATCACCCAGAACTGATTCGTACACGCTATCTTGGATCACCTTCTCCTTCCTCTTGAAAACCTCCGCCAGGAGGTAGACTTCTTCGCCCGCGAGGAGTCGCTGCGCCTCCTGCACGTCGTCGCGGATCGGGCGCTGCACGGGCCGGCGCTGGACGTGCTCCGCGCGATGCAGTGGAGCCCCGACAACCGGCGGGCCGTGTTCGTTCTGGAAGATCCGACCGAGCCGCGGGCCGAACGCTGGAACGCATGGTGCGAGCAGATCGTCGCAGAACTCGCAAATGTCCGCGAGGCGTATGCGAAGTCGGGCATCAAGCTCGACCAGATCGAATCGCCTGGCGAAGGCGAGCCGCTCATCCGCTTCGCCGCGGTTCTCAAAGCCGCGGCGGAGATCCTCGGTCGACCGCCAGCCGCAGCCAGCGGTATCACGGTCATCCTCTCTACGACCGCGCTCCGGGAACCCGAAGGCTGGCTCGCCTTTCTCGACGAAATACTCAATCGAACGCCGTCGCTCGGCAACGTTCGCTGGGGTTGGATGGAAACCGGCGTTGCCGTGGGTAATGATTTCGTGCGCGACCTTGGCAAGGAGAAGGCGCTGCACGTGGACTGCCGCGTGGATCCCATCCGCCAGCGGGAAGAACTTGAGGATCTGCTTTCGGCCATGACGGAAGCGGGCGACGATGCGGCTGGGCCAGCGGCGGCTGGAGCTGCCGTGCCGAGGACCTCACCGCCGCCCCATCCGACCGATCCACCGAAGCCGGACGTCGCGACCAACCCCGCCAAGCAAGCGAACCGCCTGTTCCTGCAAGGAGTCCGGGCGGTGCGCTCCGGCGACATGAAGGAAGCGGTGAGATTGCAGAATCTGGCCTTCCAGCAATACCTTTCCGCCCGCAACCTGCCTCTTGCCGTGGAGATGGAGTTGCTGCTCGCGACCTACGCGGTCCAAGCAGCGGGAGGCGAGAAGGCGTCCCTTCGCTCGGCCTTGGCCATCTTCCAGCGGGCATCCGCGCGGGCATACGAGGCGGGGCTGGCCGCTTCCGGGGCCAAGATCGACCTCGTGCTCGCGCCGCTCGCGAAGCTCGCGGGCGAATTCGAGCTTGCTGGCCATGTCCTGCGCCGGGCGGCTGACAAGGCGCGAACATCGGCGCCCGCTCTGAGCATCGAGGCGCTGCGTCTGGCCGCCGATTTCATGCTCGAAAGTGGGAACCTTCCAAAGGCGGCCGAGTTGCTCGGCGAGGCGCTTGAAGTGGCGGCAAACATGCCCCCCACGGAGGCCAAGAGCACTTCAGCCGCAAGCTGCGCCGAAGCTCTCGCGGCCATCATGCGCGACCAGAAGCAGGATGGTCGGGCGCTGGAGATGGAGGAACTGGCAAAGCGTCTCGCGGCGCGGATCCCGTAGCAAGTTGTCCACCCCATCCTGGCTTACGTGTCATTTTCAATCTGGCCAGCGCTCGATGCAAGCTCGGCGTGAAAGGGGTAGGGTGAGCCGGAATCGGAACACGCCTGCCTTCTCCTTGACTCGCGGACCTATGGCTAGGAAGAATGCCCCCATCGTCATGTTCAGCTTGAGGGATTTCCCGGGTTTCTGGCCGCTCTGCTTTTGGGTGTTCGCAACCCTTGGCGCACCGGGCATGGCTGCGGCCGGGGCTAGAGAGGCCAGAAGGGCCGAAGCCAAGCCCGTCGTGGCCGTGGTTTCGGTCAAGACACCGCCCGCGCTCGATGGCGACCGAGCCGCCATCGAATCCAGCGTGACCAGGGGTCTCGAATCGGCTGGTTGGAAGGTTATCGGCCTTGCTGAAACAACTCGTCTTGTCGGGAAGAACAAGACCCTGCTGGGATGCGAGGGAGAGCTGTGCGCGATTGAGCTTGCCCACATCACCAAGACCGTCTACCTGGTGTGGGCCGAAGCGAATGCAGGCAAACGGAAGTACAACATCAGCCTGAAGCTTCTCGACGCTTCGGATGCCGGCAAGCCCATGACCAGCGAGCACGGAGAGTGCTCGGCAAGAGAAGTGGCGCCAAAGATGGAACTTGCCGCGCAGTTGGCGGGGCACGAGGCGATCACGATTCTGGAAGAACTAGCCCATCCTGACGAGGTTCCCGGTGGCAAGGGTCCCGCCGTGGCCTTGGTTTCGGTCAAGCTGCCGCCATCGGTGGCGGATGACCGAGCCGGAATCGAATCCGGTTTGGCGCGCGGCTTGGACTTGGCAGGGTGGCAAGTTCTCAGGGTTTCCGAAACCATGCGTCTACTTGCGGACCGCAAAGACCTCTGGGACTGCGCGAGCGAACTCTGTGCGCTTGAGATCGGCCGCCTCACGAAGGCACCCTATCTGGTGCGGAGTTCGGTGAAGCAGGGCAAAGGAAAATACACGGTGAGTCTTGGTCTCTTCGACACCGCGAATCCCGGCAAGCCGATTGCGCGTGAGGAAGAAGAGTGCTTCGACCACGATCCCGATTGTCCGCCCGTAGCGGAAAAAATCGACCGCGCGGCGCGCACGCTTGGGCGCAAAGGGATCAAGCTGGTGGTACAAGACTCGCCGACGGCATCGACGGCCGTCGCGCACGCCGCGAACGCCATCCAACCCGCCGTGCCGGCACAGGTCCCGCCGCCCACGGGCATAATTGTTCCTCCCACCGATGAGCCCAAGCCGCACTCCTCCGCCACGCGGATCGCTGGCTGGGCCGCATTCGGGGGCGGGATTGCGCTTCTTGGGGGAAGCGCCGTCTTCTTCATCTACGACGGCAAGGAGCATGATTGCCAGGACACGCCCGCAGGGAGGCGCTGCTTTCAACTCTACGACAACAAGACGCGAGCCTACGTCATGGGCGGAATCGGTCTGGCCAGCGCGCTCGTAGGTGGTTACATCATTCTCTTTTCCGGGAGTGCGCACCCAACCACGGTTGCGCTTTCTCCTCGCGGGATCTTCGTCGGGGGTGGATTTTGAAAACCGTCACTCTGTTCGCGTTCCTCGCTATCCTGGCTCAAGGCTGCCTCTTCGGCACCAAGGACAATCCTGCGACCTGCCAGACCAACGACGAGTGCGCCTCGAAGGTCTGCAACCTGGCCACCTACTACTGCGAGCCCGTGAATCCTGATTCGGGACAAGCACAGGGCGGAACCGGTGGAGCGGCGCCTGACGGTCCTGGCGGAACTGGCGGAACGGCTATCGATGGCCAAGTCGACTCCCAGCCCGATGCCAGCATCGTCACCGATGCGCCGGCCGATCAGCGGATTCCGGAGCTGCCCGATACGCGCGTTCCCGATGCCGCCGGGACGTGCGGGGGCAACGGCGATTGCACCGACCCATCGAAAGCCTTCTGCGTTGCTGGTGTCTGCGTGGGGTGTCAGCCGGGCCTGGATGGTGGCGTGAGCATGTGCACGGCGCCTACCGGCGTCTGCGATACCACCAGCGGCAGGTGCGTGGGGTGCACGGCGAGTAGCCAGTGCGCCACGCCCGCTGCTCCGATCTGCGATACGACCAAGAACACCTGCGTGGTATGCGCGGCTGATTTACAGTGCCAGACAAAGAACACGGCCATTGCGGCTTGTCGTTCGGACGGACAGTGCGTGCAGTGCACGGCGACGACGGTGAGCACTTCATGCATCGGCACCACGCCCGCCTGCGACCTCACGACAAACACATGCGTCCAGTGCATAACCTCAGCCAACTGCGCTGGCGCCACGCCTATCTGCGGAACCAATGAGAAGTGCCAGGCGTGCGCGACAGACCCAGACTGTACCGGCCTGAACGACCCGGCCCGCGTCGCGTGCGCGGCCGGCGGCGCCTGCGTTCAGTGCACGGCCACCAACATCACGAAATGCACCGGCACCACCACCGTCTGCAACACCACAAGCAACAAGTGCGTGCAGTGCCTCACGAACGCGACCTGCGCGGGTACCGCGCCCATCTGTGCCACGGCGACGAACACCTGCCGAGGCTGCGCGGTCGGGAGCGATTGCGCGAGTTTCGCCGGGCACACGGCGTGCGCCGCAAGCGGCGCGTGCGTTCAGTGCACGGACAACACCACCTGTTCGGGCACGATGCCCATCTGCGGAACCGGGACGAACACCTGCCGCACCTGCTCATCCGACAGCGAGTGTTCCGCCATCGGCCCCGGTGTTTGCATGGCCGACGGGCACTGCGCGACGGATTCCGAGACGGTTTATGTGCAAAACCTGGCCGGAACATGCTCCGACACGGTGTCAGGTGCGGGGTCGGCGGCGACGCCTTATTGCACGGCTGCCATCGGGGTGAGCATTGCCGGCAGCACGAGCGGGAAGGACGTTGTCGTGCTGACGGGCGCTTTGGCTGATTTCAGCGTCGCGGTGGCAACGAAGCCGCTTACAGTGGTCGGCAAGAAGAACGCGGTCATCACCCCTGCGGCGCCGCGCGACGGTATCACCATCACGAACGGAACAGTCTATCTGCGAAACGTGACGGTGCAGGGAAGCGCGAACCCGGCAACCGGCATGGGTGTAAACGCACAACCTTCGCCGGGAAACACAATCACTCTCTACCTGACTGGCTGCACCGTCAATAACAACCCCGGCGGCGGCATCATGCTAAACGGCGCGGCCTTCGACATCGAAGGCACTACCGTGACGGGAAACGGGCCGGGACAAACACCTATCGGCCTCACTTGGGGTGGTATTCGCGTCGACAGTCTTCCAACAAGCGGCCCGACCATACTCAACCGGGTGACGGTTCAGAACAACGACCAGGTTGGAATCTCCTGCTCCGGGGCCATCACCGGAACCGGCGTTCTGGCGACAGGGAACAACAATTCGACAAGTTCGAACAACCAAATCACCTCATCATGCGGCTTCACTTCTTGCGGTGCTGCGAGCGCCACCTGCGGGGCGAGCCTTTCGCCGTAGCGGGAAGCGACTACCGTGGAAAACGCTCAAACACCTGACAAGGGCAAAACCGCCGGGACTTGCGACGGCGACGCCGACCGCGAACAGGTGCACTTCTACCCTGCCGAGAACGTACTTCTCTACATCGTCGATGGACAGGTCCGGCTGCGGTCGCGTGCTTGGGCTTCGTCGGCGAGTTGCTGGCGGAACCTGGATGACGCCTTCTATACTGGAGCCTTCGTGATCGAAGGTCTTGTCTCGTATGCCATGACCCGGTCCAGTCCGAGGATACCCGAGGGAACGCCGATCCGGGAAAGCAGAACGACAGCAAACAAGGTGGAGTATCAGGAGCCTTCGGGTAGGTGGCGGCCTTTGGCCTTCGACGACATGTGGGTTCTCACGGCAAGCGACTTGCGGATTCTGCACGAGGCGCTGCGGGGTCACACGGTCGGCTTCCCGACGACCTGGTTCTTGGACAATTTCGATTCGCGCGTCGTCCGCTACCACCGAAAAGATGCGGTGACGCCTGGTCGGTCTGATGGCTGCATCCTTCTCCGGCACAGCGACAGGTACGCTTTCATCGAGGCGGAAGTGCTTCGTCGGGGCATGAGCCTGGTCATTCACGGCCGGTCCGTTGCGGAGCACATCCCGACTGCGCCGGAGGCAGCTTTCGCGCCATCATCGGCTCGCACGATGAGCGCCCAGACCTGGTACGAGGTCTTGATAGTCGATCAAGCTGGGGAACCTGTTCCAGATGTCGAGCTTCGCATTGAGGTCGACGGGGGTGGGCAACCCTCCAAGACCGCGGCCGACGGCCGTGCCCGGCTGTCAGATGCGGCTCGCGGCCAAGCCACGGTAAGCTTCTCCGACCCTTCGGCACTGCTCAATCTGCTCGACGAGCGCTGGGCGAAAGACGACGAGAAAGACTGGATCGTGCCGCCGGACGATGCCCAGGTGCTCGAAGTGACCCGCTTGGCCGCCGACTGGCGCCGCCCAGTTGGGCTTTCAGCGGAATCGACGAAGATCCTCATCCTCGAACCTCCCTACTGGCTGAGGCTCTACGATGAGGGCGGCCAGGTGATGTCCAATCTCAAGTGCACGGTCTCGGCCGGGCAGCAGCGCTTCGAGCAGACCAGCGATGCCCAGGGGTGGATCGAGTTGCCGGTCGGCGATTCCTGCCCCGAATCGGCGACCGTCGAGTGGCAAGAGGATGGCGTGAGTCGATCCATGGTGACCCGCCTTCAATGCCATGAAGGACCATGCGACGACCTCGCCCGGGCGCGCCTGTGGAACCTTGGATTTCAGCATGACGACGGCGATGATGCCCTTCTTGCTTTCCAGAATCACCAGGACATACAGGTTTTTGACGGCAAGATGCCCAACGAGGTTGCCGATAGGGTTTCGTCCCGATGGGTGGAAAGGAATGGCTGATACGCCATGCCTGAATGTTGCCGCCCTATGCCTCCTATCCGTCGGATGCTGGGGTCAGGCCATCGGGGCATCGTGGGATGCCGGCCATGCCATCGACCTCGGCGCGGCCGATGGCCAAGGCAAGCCGGAATCGAAGCTCGCCTACGTCCGCCAGTGCCCGGCTGGCATGGCACATGTGTCAGGCGGCCCGGCCCGCGGCTCCGAGTCAGGGACAACGGTCGGGTCATTCTGCGCGGACATCCTGGAAACCACGGTGGCCGAGTACCGCGAGTGCGTGAAAGCGAGGCGCTGCACCTTGCCTGCGAAAGGAGACCCCGTCCACTGGCCCTGCAACTACTGGCAGAAGGGGCGGGACCGCGACGCCATCGACTGCGTCACGTTCTGGCAGGCGCGAAACTACTGCGAGTTTCGCTTCAAGCGCTTGCCGACGCCCAACGAGTGGAAGCGGGCAGCGGGATTCGGGGACGACCGCGCCTTCCCCTGGGGGAATGAAGTGCTGGGTGCCAAGGACGTGTGCTGGATGCGCACAGCAAAGCAGGGCACGTGCAAGGTGGGAACGCACCTGAAGGACGCAAGCCCTTTCGGCATTCTGGACATGGCGGGCAACGTGCCTGAATGGACTGCGGATCGCATGCAGGAATGCATTGACGGCCGTTACTACTTCGGCTCCTGCTACCAGGAGAGCCGGGGTGATCGTTGGTCGCACCGGCCCGACAAGTTCTTCCCCACGAATTTCGACTTTGGTCGAGTAGACACAATAAACGACCCTTGGATGGCCGGCATTCGTTGTGTCCAGCCCGATTGAAACACTGGACGAGCCATGGAATTCCTACGCACCAAACGAAAGAAGCACACCTCGGTACAGCCACCTATCTTGGTGGAATTGACCATGGTTGCCCAGTTTTCCGGCCCCTGGAAGGTCGACGACCCCGAGGAAGTCGCGGCCATTCAGGCGCGTCGCTGGCACCCGACCACGATGGATTTCGAGGCCGTCGCCAATACGCCCAATGCCGGGTTCAAGCTTGCAACCACGGTCCAATTCGTGAGGGACGTGGACGAACTGATCGGTCAAATCTACTACCAGAACTACAAGGCCAAGATCGTGCGTCCCAACCAAAACCTTGGCAGGGTGAACCTGATCAGCCACGGGGGAAAGGGTGTCTTCGCCTTGAGCGGACAGGTTCACACCGATGGGAGTGTCCATCTTGGCGATGGAGATGCCAACCCTAGGTACGACCAAAGGATCGACGAACGGACGCTAGAATGGTTCAACACGGACGAGGTCGGCCGGACCTATCGCACCATGATCCGGGAAAAGCTGCACCCCAAGGCCGAGTTTTGGCTGATCCTCTGCAATGGGGCCTGCGTTGGGAAGTCCTACATCGCAGCTCAAGAACTCGCGAACACCTTCGGCAGAACGGTTAGAGCTTACGCAGACGAGGTGTGGTGCCACCCGGATCGGTCGGGCGCGAACAACCACATCCAGTGCCATGGCGGCGACGCTGCCTGTATCATGGGAAGAAACATGACATCCATCGGCGAGAACGGAACGCAGGGGCGCGGCTACTCCTGCCAGGCAAAAGTGCCCGAGGCATTCGCGGGCAAGCACATGTCCGCCGCGGAAACCATCTCGCCGAAGAACATCTGGGAATGACCCATGACCCTTCACAGGCGCAACAACCCAGCCAACCCGAGCCACGACGCAGAATCGTAACCCAGGCAGTCGAGCACTAACATGGAGCCAACCCACGCCATCTCCGATGCCGAAGTCGAAGCAATCGCCACGCTGGTTCCAGGTTGTGTGACGGCTTCTTTGCCGACGTGCTGTCTTCTCTTGTTGGGAAGTCTGCTCGTGGGCTGTGGCAGCTCAAGCGAAAGTGATGGAGCATGCGACGGAGCTTGCGATGCCGCACGGTTGATCGACGTTGATGGCTCGGGCAGCTCTCAATCTGAATCCGGCACGATGTTCCCTGATGCCAGCATCGCTACCGATGCGCCGGCCGATCAGCGGATTCCGGAGCCGCCCGATACGCGCGTTCCCGATGCCGGCGGGACGTGCGGGGGCAACGGCGATTGCACCGACCCATCGAAAGCCTTCTGTGTTGCTGGTGTCTGCGTGGGGTGTCAGCCGGGCCTGGACGGCGGCGTGAGCATGTGCACGGCGCCTACCGGCGTCTGCGATACCACCAGCGGCAGGTGCGTGGGTTGCACGGCGAGTCGCCAGTGCGCCTCTGCCGCGGCGCCTGTCTGCGACACGACCAAGAACGTCTGCGCCGCCTGCGCGGCGGACTTGCAGTGCCAGACCAAGAACGCCGCCCTTCCGGCCTGCCGGTCGGACGGACAGTGCGTGCAGTGTACGGCGACGACGGTGAGCACTTCGTGCACAGGCGCTACCCCGGCGTGCGATACGACGACCAACACTTGCGTCGGGTGCACCACAGCGGCGGACTGTTCCGGCGCGACGCCGATTTGCGGCACCAGCGAGAAGTGCCAGGCGTGCGCGGCGGACACGGACTGCGCAGGGCTGAGCGATTCCGTCCGCGTGGCATGCGCCACCAGCGGCGCGTGCGTGCAGTGCACGAGCACGAACAGCACGAAATGTGCCGGCGCGACGAGCGTCTGCAACACCACAAGTAACAAGTGCGTGCAGTGCCTCACGAACACGACCTGCGCGGGTACCGCGCCCATTTGCGCCACGACGACAAACACTTGCCGAGGCTGCGCGACCGGGAGCGACTGCGCAAGCTTCTCCGGGCACACGGCATGCGCCGCGAGCGGAGCGTGCGTCCAGTGCACGGACAACAGCACCTGCTCGGGCACCACGCCCATCTGCGCGACCGGGACGAACACCTGTCGCGCCTGTTCATCCGACAGCGAGTGTTCTGCCATCGGTCCTGGTGTTTGCCTGGCCGACGGTCATTGCGCGACGGATTCCGAGACGGTTTATGTGGAGAACCTAGGCGGAACATGCTCGGACATGGCACCGGGCGCGGGGTCGGCTTCGACGCCCTATTGTACGGCACGATCCGGGGTGAATATCGCTGGCAGCACGAGCGGCAAGGATGTGGTCGTGCTGGAGGGCAACTTGGCCGACTTCAGCATTGCGGTGCCATTGAAAGCGCTCACCGTGGTTGGCAAGAACGCGATCATCACGTCTGGAAGCGCCGGGACCGACGGCATCACCATCACGAACGGCACGGTCTATATGCGAAACGTGACGGTTCAGGGAAGCGCGAGCCCGGCAACCGGCATGGGGATCAACGTGGCGCCGCCCGGCAGTAGCGCCGTCGCCCTCTATCTAACTGGATGCGCCATCAAGAACAACCCCGGCGGCGGCATCATGCTCAACAGTGCGGCCTTCGACATCGAAAACACGACCGTGACGGGGAATGGGCCTGGACAGACAAGCGGTGGCCTTTTCTGGGGAGGCATCCGAGTCGAAAGCCTGCCTGCGAGTGGTCCGACGATCCTCAATCACTTGACAGTTCAAAACAATAATCCAGTGGGAATCTCGTGCTCCGGAGGCATCACCGGAACCGGCGTGCTGGCAACCCTAAACACGACAGCCCAAATCGCAAACTCCTGCGGCTTCACTTCCTGCACCGCCGGCGCCGGCTGCGGCGCACCCTAGCACGACATGAACCGAACCTTGGTCATGACCGTGGAAGAGCCTCAAAGCGGGGGCAGGTGGACCTACGTCTTGAAGAACTCGCCCGTGGTCATGGGCCGCGATCCGGAGTCTTGTGATGTCGCCCTTGCTCGCCCCTCGGTCTCGAAGGTTCAGGCGGAAATCGCCTTCGACGAGAGCAAGATCACCTACCGCGATCTCGATTCGCGAAATGGCAGCATCGTCGATGGCGAGCCGATCCCCGCCGATGTCGCCGTTCCCATCTCGCTTGCGAGCGACATCATCGTTGGTGGGCGCCTGCGGCTGACCTTTTCCGGTGATCCTTCGGTCAGGGCATCGGAAGGCGTGAATCCATTCGATCCTCCGCGCACCAAGTCGGCCGTTGTTTTCGAGCCGACCGCAGTGCACGTCGGAGCGATCCCTGCCCGTCCACCAGCCGTCCGTCCTCCGTCCCTACAACACGAGGCGGTCACGCCCCCGTCGCGGCCGGTGGCGCCAATACTCCAACCGATGCCAGAACGGGGCGCGCGACCGATCATGGCGGAGCGCGTGCCGCCGACCGAGTTGCTTCCGCCCGAGCAACCGCCGCCGCCCAGCGATCCGATGGAGCCGTCGCCAACCCCGATTCCCCTCAACCCGGGCGACATCGTCGCCCACTACCGCGTCGAGCGCATGATCGGCCGCGGCGGCATGGGCACCGTCTACGAGGTCTCACACACCCGCGTTTCGGCCAAGCGGTTCGCCATGAAGGTGCTCTCGTCGGAGGTCATCGGGCATCCCGAAGCCGAGTCACGCTTCATGCGGGAAGCGGAAGCTGCCTCACGCATCAACCATCCGCACGTTGTGAGCATGATCGACTTCGGGCGAGACCGAGGAACCACCTACCTCACCATGGAGTTGCTTGAAGGCGAAGATTTGTCCGCGCTCATTGCAAGGCGCAAGTTGCCAATCGAGCGCATCGCCGACATCATGCTTGCGGTCTGCTCCGGCGTGAGCGCGGCCCACCAGATGGGCATCATTCACCGCGATCTCAAACCGCAGAATATCTTCCTGAGCCGTACTCCCATGGGAGACACTGTCCCCAAAGTCCTGGATTTCGGCATCTCGAAGCTTCGGACGCCGGGCGACAACAAGCTCACGCAGGCATTCTCCCTCATCGGCACGCCCAGCTACATTTCGCCGGAGCAGGCCGAGGGTCGGCCCGTCGATGCCCGCTGCGACGTCTACGCCCTGGGAACGATCCTTTACGAATGTGTCACCGGCCGCCTGTGCCATGAGGGCTCGACCCTGTACGAGATCTTGCGCAGCATCACGGAGGCCGACTACCCGCGGCCGTCGCAGCTGCGCCCCGACTTGCAGCCAAGTTTCGAGACGGTGATCCAGAAAGCGCTTGAGCGGAATCCAGACGCGCGTTTCTCCACCGTTCACGAGATGGGGAGTGCGTTGGTGCCATACGCCTCGCAGAAGCGACGCCCGCTCTGGAAGGATTTCTACTCAGGTTCCAGAGGCGATCCTTTGGAGTCCAGCAACTTCAGCGTCGTCCCAATCACCATGTCGAAGTATGAGGCGCCAGCCCATCCCAAAACCGAGATCCTTCCGGTCGAGGGGGCCAAGTCGGTTCAAGAGAACCCTTTCCCAAAGGGCAGACGGTCGCCTGTACCAGCTTCGGTTTCTGAATCTCCGCGCTCTAGCCGAGCTTCTGCGGTACGAAGCACAAAACGACGGGATAGCCAGCCGTCGGTGCCGCCCACCGAAACGCCGAGAAGTATGTGGTGGCCAGGGTTCATCATCATCGGATGCTTGCTTGGCGTCGCTGTTCCAGGTGGGATCATGCTCTATCGCTATCGCTCGTCCCTCAATGATGTGCGACCCAACCAGACTCCGGCGCAGCAAGCGGCACCGCCAAACGCTGCGGCCGTTGTGCCGGCACAAGGAGGAGTGCCGACGGAGATCTCCCCGCCGATGCCCTCGCGCGAGGCCAATACCGTCACGCCGCCGGCCGCAGCTGACCCTGTCAGCGCGCCGTCTGACAAGGCCGAGCCCTCAACCGCATCCCCGAGACATCGCGCAGCTTCCGGGCCACCACGGCAGAGCCACGTCGGGAGGTCTCAAGATGACCGGCAGGTCCGACACGTAAGGCGAAATCGCAACGGCATTCCTTTGCTCGCACCCTGATGAAAAACACACTATTGGTAGGCAAGTCATCTATTGGCAGCTTCGTCGTTCTGGCTGCCCTTCTTGTCGTTCCGTGCGCGGCATCGGCTGCCGACTCGGCTGATCGCCATTTGAAACGCGGCGTGCAGCTCTTGTCGCATGACAAGGACCAGGAGGCGCTGGAGGAATTCCGCGCCGCCTATGCCCTTTCGCCCAGTGCCGAGTCGATGGTGCAGATGGGGCTGGCCGAGTCATCGCTCAAGCTTTGGCTCGACGCCGAAAAGCACCTGTCGAAAGCGCTCGACGCGACCACGGACGATTGGGTGCAACACAACACTCATCCCATCGAAGAGCAGTTGGCGAAGGTGCGCGCTCACCTGGGCTGGCTTGTCGTGACCGGGACCCTGAACACCGAGGTCTTCATCGACGGAACCTTCGTCGGAAAACTGCCGCTCTCGACTTCGAGGATACGGCGGGCGGAAGGTCCGGCCGAGGTGCAGGGCCGCCTAACCGGAGAGCTGAGTATTTTGAAGAAGGTTGAGGTGCTGGGAGGCACTGACCGCGCGGTCAGGCTGGAATTCGCGACCCGACCTCAGATTCTTTCCGCGCCTGTAGCTTTCCGAGCGGCATCGGCGCCCGTGGTCCCATTGATTGCTGTGTCGCCCACGGTGGATTCTCCGGATCTGAGGCTCTACCAGGCGCTTCCCTGGCTCAACATGGGTATTGGCGCCTTCGCGCTCGTCGATTTCGCGCTGCTCATGGACGCAAATCATCCGTGCGGTGATTCATCGCGATGCGGCCCCAGCGCGGCGATGCTGATAGCAACATCGTTTGCCGGCGGTGCAGGCGTGGTGGCCGGAGTTGAGGCGCTCATCCTCGAATCAACGACCAATCCGGATCCATCGCGGCTGAAGGCGATCCTTATCGCGACTTCCGCCCTAGCGGCGGCGGGAGCCGTCACCAGCGGAAGCCTGCTCATCTACCAGGACGGCTACGGCTCGAAATTCAAGACGGGATTCGGCATCCTGTCTCTTCCGGTCGGCGCGGCGACTTTGATTTTGGATTCCTTCGCGATCTTCTCGCCGACCCCCAAACGGGCGGAGCCGCGCATCGCGATCACTCCCACTCCGGGCGGTCTCGCCCTGTTCGGCGCATTCTAGGGCGCATGGAAACCTTGAGCCGCCCACCAGGATTCCCGCGGCCCTTCGGTCCGCGACATATCCTGCTCAAGGAACTCGCTCGGGGTGGAATGGGTAGGATCTTTCTCGCCCTGGCTGGCGGTCGCGTCTGCGCCCTGAAGACCCTGCTTCCGGACATGGCAGATCCCGGATTGGCCCGTCGCTTTCTCGACGAGGCGACGCTTGCCACGCAGCTCTCCCACCCCAACCTAGTCTATGTGAGCGAAGCGGGCACGGTGGACAAGACGCCGTACCTCGCAATGGAATACCTACGGGGCAAGAACTTGAACGAGGTGTTTCTCCGCTGCGGCGAACGCAAGCGATACTTTCCACTCGGGTTCGCGCTCTTCATTGCCAAGGAGATATTTCGTGGACTCTCCTACCTGCACGGAGTAGAGGGGCTCGACGTAGTCCACCGCGACCTGGCACCGAGCAACGTCTTTCTTTCTTATGACGGCGGCATCAAGATCATCGATCTCGGTCTTGCCAAGTGGAGGGATCGGCTCTCTGAGACGCTCGTGGGCGGCGAGGATTTCGGGCAGCGGCGGTATGTCTCGCCGGAACAGAAGCTCGGCCGGCCGGTTGATGCCAGAAGCGACATCTACTCCGCCGGCGTGATTTTCTGGGAGATGGTCACCGGGCGCGCGCTGGTTCGGAAACCCGATGCTACCGGAAAACTTCCCGACATTCCCATGCCTACGCAGGTGGTACCGACACTGCACCGGTCGCTCGACCAACTGGTCATGGGATGTCTGACCGACGATACTGCGGATCGCTATCAGAATGCGCAAGAGGTCGTGGCGCTGCTCACGCCGAACATGAGCGCGGAATATGAATCAACCGCCCTGCAATCCTTCTTGGCGGAACTTTTCGGAGACGATATCCAGCGCGAGGCGGACGAGGAAAAGAAGCTGGTGGCGGCGGCGAAGGATATGGCGGCCGTGCAAGTTGTCCCGGTTTCTGAGATCCCGGAGGAAAGCCAGCGGACCGTTCAAGACACCACCGCTCCCCTCAAGGCATCGCTGCGTCGTCGTTATCTGCTGCTTGGAGGAATCCTCGTACCGCTTGTTGTCTTGGCGGCATGGCTTGCCCTTCGCCATCGAACGACCGGCGGCCCGGAAACCCAAATGGTCCCGCCGCCCGTCAACCGTCCTCAAGAACCGATAGCGCCATCGCCGGATTCGAGTGTTCTCCCTCGTTCCCAATCCCCATCCCCGAATGCGACATCGTCGGCAGCGTCGCCAGCAACAAGACGAACCGCCCGACCTGCATCGGCTCGCTTGCTGGAAGAGGCAAAGGCCCTCTACCAACAGAGGAAGTTCTTCGAGGCTATCCAAATCGCCGAGCGCATGGTCGCGTCCGATGCCGACAATCTTCAAGCACGGCTTCTCCTTGGCGACCTCTACATGAAGAGGGGGATGTACCAGAAGGCTCTCGACCAGTATCGAGAGGCGTTGAAATTGTCCCCGAACGAAGAGGCCGCGCTACGCGGTCGCGACCTGGCACGAGCAAGGATGCAGTAGTCCCGGATTCCGCGAACGGGTCAGTTGGACGACTCACAGCTTGACGTGATCCTATTCATGGCCCCTTTTGTTGGAGGGAACCGAAGACCAATTTGCGCCACTTCCTATCGCCGGCCGAGCCCATCAGTAATTCTCCATTTTCCTTTCGAGGCGCCATCGTGTTGAAGCGCCGAGTTGTAGACAATCTGTCCTTTGATCGATGAACCAGCCCCGCAGCAACTAGGCGGCTCACGCCACTTGCGAGTTCATCTGGACGCAAAATCGTGTGCTCGCGTGAGTCTACTACGGCGATGACCACATCGAGGGTCGAGAAGATTCCTTCCCTCTTGGTGACCGCGATGGCCTTAAGGATCTCCACGTCCATCCATTGATTCGCGGCCGGCACGCCATCTGGCGGCATCTTGCTTAGAAGCAGTAGTGCCTTCTGAGCGACCGCCTCATATGTTTTCGTGGCGCGAGCAAAAAGCGCGCGGTAGCCCACAGGCTTGGTTGGGGAACCCAGTACTATCTTGCGCCACCTTCCAGCCGCGGCCGAGCCCACAAGCAGCGCCCCATCTTCTCGCCGGGGCGCCATTCTCTTCAGCCGTTGAGACGTGGTCAGTCTATCCTTCGACCTATGAATTAGTCCCGAAGCAACTAGCCGGTCCACGCCATCGGCAAGTTCATCTGGACGAAGGACCATGTGTTGCCAAGAGTCCACGAGTCCAACGACTTCGTAGAGCCTAGCCGATCCGTTAGCTTCCTCATTGACTGCTATGGCCTTGGCGATTTCCACGTCACACCATCGGTCGGCAATGACACGGTCGTCACCACGCCCCTTGGTCAGGAGAATGAGGGCTTTCCCAGCTTCGGCCCTGTATGCCTTCATCGACTGAGCGACGAAATCGTCGATCTCGTCCTGTCTAAGAGTCGGGCCAGAAGACCTTGACCTTGGCGTACTTCGCACGGGCGATCTGCTTCCTTTCCATCTCGTAGAATTGGCTAGGGCTCCTTCTTGTGTGATCAACCCCGATGTCTACGATCTCATAGCCGAAGTTGATCCTGGTACGGATCCAACGCAAGTTCCTTCTCATGGCAAGACTCGGATTCCACGGCTTGATTCCCCAACCTTGGTACCACCTCGCCTCAAGGGCAAAGCTGGCATCCTTGACGCGAGCCATGGTCTGACCAATTACGATTCGCTTGCATGCCGCGAGCCCCAGCGGGTCGACCATGTCGAGTGGGTCGGCGACATAGGCGTAGAACGCCAATCCGCCATCCAGCCCAATCGGATCCTGGCTGATGTACTGACCCAACGCGGAGTCGTAGTACCGAAAACGGTTGTAGTAGAGGCCAATTTCGCGGTCTTCGTACTGGCCCGGCCAGCGCCAGGGACAGGCATCGGTCCCTTCGGAGCTTCCTTCCTTCGGAACGCCGAAGAGGTCGAGCTGCATCCGCCAGGCGAGCTTGCCGGCTCCGTCGTACATCGCGGTCGGCGTGCCGAGGTGATCGGAGACGACGAAAAAGATCTGGTCTCCGACGGCTTTGGCCAGCGGTGCGAAGCCGTCTGGGTGGTGGTACCAGGTGACCTCTGCCTGGCCGGTCTTCGTTTCGTGCAGAACCGTGTTGCCTGACCAGACCCATCTGGTTTCAACGCCGCCCATGGTCTTCGAGACCCGCCTACCGAGCGGGTCGTAAGTCATGGCGACCTTCTTGCCGTCGGGGCGGGTCACTTCGGTGAGCATGCCGGCGCCATCCCAGGCGTAGGACCAGGCGCTACCACGGGGCTCGTGGCGAGCGACCATGTTACCCAGACCATCAAAGGCGAAGGTCGTGTCACCGTCGTTTCGGATCACGCCGCCCGAAGCGAACGAGCGGTCGCGCTGATCGCTTGTCTTGTAGGCGTTGCCGACGGCGTCCAAGGATCGGTGCTCGGTCTGCCCGTTGAATGTTTCGGCGATCAGCCGTCTGCGTCCGTCGTGAGCGAATTCCGATTTTCCGAAATGCGAATCCACCAGCGCGGAAAGCCGGTCGTCCAGATTCCAGACATATTGCCGCGCCCATTCGGCCGATTGCCCTCGGCGCACTCGAAGCGCCCCCGGCCTACCGGCTTGGTCGTACTCCCAGCGTGCAGTTACATCACCGGGCAACCGGCGCTCGACCTCGAAACCGTCCGCGTCGTGGGTGAAGTCGATCTGTCTTGGGGAGTATATCGGCCCGAGCGAAATGCTCTGCGGATTGCCGGCCTCGTCGCGTGTGACCCGCATGGCCGCGCCGAGCGAGGACTCCATCCGAGCCATGCCCCCGGCGAAGTAGGTGGTGGAGACCCACTGCTCGCCCTGGAATTCTTTCGTCACCCTCCCAACGGCATCGCGCTCGAACTTGAGCGCCATTGTCGCGTTTTCGGCTTCGTCAAGTAGACCGTCGGGCCCGAAAACGAATTTGTCCGAGGTTCCGTCGGCGTAGATGTGGCCGGTGATGTTGCCGACTTCATCGTAGGCGAGGGCGGTTTTGGCGCCCGCGCGCTCGATCTCGACGACCTGCCCGGCCTTGTCGCGTTTGTAGTCGATGTAGCGCCGGTCGAAGCCGCGCGCGCGTTTCACGCGGCGGCAGGGGTCGTACCAAAAGGAGTAGGGGTGGCGCTTCTCGTTTTGGATCTCGCGCAGCTCGCCCTCGGGTTCGTAGGCGAAGGCCACCTTGGCGCCGTCCTCCTCGACCGAGGCGAGCCAGCCCATGCCCGCATAGGAAAATTTCCGACTGCCCACGCCGTCCCGGACTTCGAGGACATTGCCTTCGGGATCGCGGTGCAGCTCGCGGACATTCCCGTCGGGCTCGGTAACCTGAACCACCCGGCCGACTTTGTCGTACTTGAACTCGCGCGCACCGTGCGGCGAAACCGAACGGACCAGCCGGCCCTGCCGGTCATAGTTCCGTTCGTAGGTGGCGCCAGCCGAGGTTGTGGCGATCAGATTCTTGTGCTCGTCGTACTGGTATTCGACGCGCCGGGCGCCCGCGTGTTCGACGGCCACGAGACCCTCGTGCCACTCAAATCGCTGAGCTTCCTCGGGGAATGGGCCACGGACGGCGCGCAACTGGCCCTGGGCGCTGTACTGCGGACGCCAAACGCCGCCGCGCTCGTTTCTAAAGAGCGTGACCAACTCAGGATGCTCCTCGTCGGCATGCTTCCAGATCCGCCGCGCGCCGTTGGGCAGCCTCGTGGCGTATCGACGCCCGCGATGGTCGTGCGAGTGAACCGTCCGGTTCCCGAGCGCGTCGGTCTCGGATGCCAGTTTCAAGTTGCTGTCGAAGGTGAAGGTGCGCTCGCCGCCCAAGGCGTCCTCAATCTCGGTGATGAGACCAAGCTCGTTCGCGGTGTACTTGGTTTTGTTCCCGTCGGAATCGACCACAACGGTCACACGCGCCGCGGGATTGTAGAGGAGCTTCTGGTTGAAGATGGCGCCGTCGCCCCAGGTACGCACGCACCGAGCAGAACTCGAACGGCCGTCGTACATCCAGTAGAAGGACAACCCTTTCCGGTCGGTCTCCTGCACCATGAGGTGCGAGCGGCGATCATAGGCGTAGCGGGTGGTCGCGCCTTCGGCATCGGTCGCGGCGACAAGGTCGCCGACCTCGGAGTATTCGTAGCTGGCGTGAAGAACCCATTCGTCGCGAACCTCTGGGTGCGGAAGGAACACCTTGGACAGCCGGCCGGCCGGATCGTTGCCGAAGCGAATCGTCCGGCCGCCGCTGTCGACGACGGACGTGAGCCTCGCCACGTCGTCCGCGACTTCATACTGATAGTGGATCTTGTTGTGCTCGCTGCGCTCGCGCGTGCAGACGACACGAGCCAGGCCGTGCCCAATGTCGGACGGATCTGTCTCGCCTGGAATCCGCTCGAACTCATCGATCATTCCCTCTTCATCGGTGAGTCGCCACCTTTCGCGCGCCAGGCGAGTCAGGGTGTAGCCGGTGATCGGATCGAAGACCGACTGCTTGATAGGAATGAATCCGTACCTGTAGCCTGACGTATCGAAGACGATTTCGCGGCCGTCGGCCAAGCGGCAGACCACGCCCGAACGCTCGACCCAAAGCGCGCGGTCGAGGGAATGGCTCCAGCCGTACCCGAGCGGACTTGTGCGCCGGGACCAGCCCGACGAGTAGTTGCGCTCGAAGACCAGCGGGATAGGTCCGGGCATCTCGAAGTCGACCGCATCGGTCATCACCCGGCCCGTGGCGATGTCCACGGGATGTCCGGTGAAAAAGCATCTCGCCTTGGGCAGAAAGTTGCGCAGGCGGGTCGCACCCAGGCGGGCGACCAGTTTGAAAGCCTTGCTGGCGGTGCCGAAGGTAGTGCGGACCAGCTTGCCGAAGACGAAGCCGCCGATAGCCTGCTCGATGTTGAGCGAAGGCGGTCCACCCACCAGAACCGGCAAGCCCTTCGGGATCGTCACCACTGTCGATGTGGGAAGCGGCACCGGATCTGCGCACGAGCGGGCGATCTCGCCCAAGCGCACGGCGCTGCCCCCGCCGTACACGACTGTCTGGGAGCCGAGCGGCAGACTCGCCGTCCCGTCCGGCTGCTTCTGAAGGAGCGCCCCCGGCGGCATCGGCAAGTGGGGCAACAAGGTCAGATTCGTGGCCGTGTCGTTGGTCGTTGCCGCCGCGAGGCCGTTGATAAGCGTGATCCCTTTGGGCGGCGAGGGGGGCGAGCCCGTACAAAGCGAGATCAGGGTCGAGGTGAAGGCACCAACCGCCGCGCCCATCGGATCTCCCACGAGTCCAAGGTATGGATGGGGCAGGGGCACCGGCACGGGGCCGCCGGGCGTCGGAACCATCACGACATGCATGTCGACGCCGATGACGAGATCGCCCCACGTGGCAGCCGAAGGTCCCGCCATGCTCAGAAAGCTCCCTCGTGGCCATCCATAGTGAGCATCTTTGAAGCCGTCCGTTTGCGAGTCAAGGGGAAGACACGTCTCTTCAGACTCGCGTCAATCAATTCCATTGGTTCGTAGCGAGCCAGGCGCATTTACGGCGACCAGGCATCGGCTCGGCTAGGTGGTGCGGTGGAAGCTACGGTTGCCTTCAAGCTGACGGGCTCGAATGAATCCGCTTGGGCTGTCCATGACGAGGGGCATAAGGAGATCTTTCCCCGCGTCCGGTCCAGTTAGCTTCGGAAGCACCTAGCCATGTTTGCCGGCATTCTTGTCGCTGGCCAAGCCCTTGCGGATGCAGTCTTCGGCCAAGGCACTGATCGTCATTCGCCGAGTCACGGCGGCAATGCGCAACTCGTGCGCGAGGTCTGGCGGCAGATAGATCGCCATCTTCTCGCGCTCGGGGTCGGGCTTGGGCACCGTCGGCTTTGGGGGGGCCATGTCACTAAGATACTCCAGGCGGCGGCGCCCTCAAAGAACCACCGATCCACCCAACGCCAACGCCCCTAAGTATCCTTATCATCTTATGTTTATATATATACTTGACGATAAAGGGATAAAGGGACACAATCGAGAACGAGGTGTCAAGATGACAAGAACGCCTGCCGCTCGCGTGTCGCTGAAAATCATCTTCATCATCAGGACACTCGCGCCCCGTGGCCGGGGGCTCTCGACATGAAGACCCCGTCATCGCATGGCGACTTGGTGAAGGTGCTCGTCGCGTTCGCGGCCTGGCGCCCATGCGACGCGTGCGGCGTCCTCGCGTTGTGCGTCGATGAGAACCTCCGGACCGACACGCGCCGCATTTGCCCGCGCTGCGAAGAAAGGCTCGGCCGCCTTTGCCTCTTTCCAAGTACCGCGCTTCTAGCCGCCTCCTTCTTGTTGGCAGTGCTGCCATGACGACCTACGACGCCACCTATGATCCCGCCGACGACAAGCTCCGCCTCCGCGCCAGCTCGCACCTCGACGCCGAGACTTGCGCGCGGGTGAAGGCGGCCGGCTTCGGCTGGGCTCCCAAACAAGACCTGTTCTTCGCGGTCTGGAGCCCCGCCCGCGAAGACCTGCTAGTCGAGCTGGCCGGCGACATCGACGACGAGGAGACGACACCAGAAGACCGCGCTGCCCAGCGGGCCGAGCGATTCGAGACCTACCGGGACAAGCGTGGCACCGAAGCCGAGCACGCTCGCAAGGCGGTGGCGTCCGTTGCCAACGGCATCCCCCTCGGTCAGCCCATCTTGGTCGGGCACCATTCCGAGCGCCACGCCCGCCGCGACGCCGAACGAATCGAGAACGGCATGCGCCAGGCCGTGAAGCTCTGGGAAACAAGCCAGTATTGGCGAGACCGCGCAGCCAGCGCCATTGCGCACGCGCGCTACCTCGAACAGCCCGCCGTGCGCGCTCGAAGAATCAAGAAGCTCGAAGCCGAGCTGCGCGGCTACCAGCGCGACACCGACAAAGCCAACCATGCCCTCAAGCTGTGGGTGGTCGAACCGCTCACGAAGGAGCGCGCTCTCGCGATCACGAACATCAACCACTACAGCATGTGTTTTCCCCTGGCAGAGTACCCACGCGAGTCGCCCGCCTCGCAGTACGAGGGCCAGCAAAGTTTTTACTCCGCCCTGGAAGGCAGCATCATCACGGCCGAGCAGGCGCGGACCTTGGCGGTCGGAATGAACCAACGGGGCATCGCCCATCGTGCGCGCTTCATCGCCCACCTCGAAAACCGCCTGGTCTACGAACGGCTCATGCTCGACGAGAGCGGCGGGCTTGCGGCCGACAAGTTCGACCTTCAGCCCGGCGGCCAAGTCCTGCGCCGTGGTAGCTGGTACGTCATCGCGAAGGTCAACCGCAGCGCGGGCGGCGTGCGAAGCGTGACCGTGCTCGGACATTTCGCGGCGACCATCGCGGTGGAAGACATCGCCGACTATCGCGCGCCGGCCGACGGGGTCGCCGAGAAGGTGAAGGCGGCGACCAAGCTCGCCCCGATGTGTAACTACCCCGGCGAAGGCTTCCGACACATGACCCGCGCCGAGTGGGAGCGTCGGAAGATGTCGGATGTACCGCAGGCGATCAAACACATGGCCAGCGAGAAGCACGGCGCCCACCGCACGCGGGCGACTTCTGGCGGAGGCTGGAGCACGGTAGCGGTCTATCTGACCGACGCCAAGCGGGTAGATCCGCCCGCCCCAAGCGAGCCCAAGCCCACACCAGTGATCGAAACCTTGCCGCCAGAGCCTCGCACGCCTTCGGTCCCGATCCCATTTCGCCAGGCCATGGAGGAGGTGGGCAAGGAAGATCACGAGGCGCTGGCCAAGCTGGCAGATTTCGATGCCATGAAACAGACGCTCAAGGCCGGCGTGCAGATCGCGGTCGCGCCCCAACTCTTCCCCACCCCGCCCGAGCTGGCCAAGCGCATGGCCTCGCTCGCCGACCTCGGCTGGCATGATCGAGTGCTCGAACCAAGCGCCGGCACGGGCAACCTGATCCACGCAATCGTCGACGCCGAGCCCACGACCAGGATTCACGCGGTCGAAATCAACCGCGCGCTCTGCGATGCCCTGCCCTCCAACCTCCTGGCCGACGGTGAAGCGTTCTGCGCTGACTTCCTCACCTGCACCGTCGAGCAGCTCGGCCGCTTCAACAAAATTCTAATGAACCCGCCCTTTGACCACGGCGCCGACGTCGCGCACGTCAAGCACGCGCTTCACTTCCTGGAGCGCGACAGTATCTTGGTTGCCTTGTGTGCGAACGGCCCGCGCCAGCAAGCCGAGCTGCAACCGCTGGCCACGACCTGGGAGGAGTTGCCCGACGGCACTTTCGCCGAGCAGGGGACCACCGTGCGGGTGGTACTATTGACGGTGCGACGATGATCTACATCTTCGACAACGGGGAAGTGTACAGCAATCACCAGCTCTTTTTCGTCGAGGCGCCCGACGACTTCGGCGCGTGGTTCAACGAAGTCTATCGAGCCTGGGTAGACGGCGCGGAATATCGCCCGTTGATGATCGTCGGTACCACGGAAGCATTGGCGTGGCGCTCGCGCCTACCTTACACACCCAGACCGCACGAGAGATTTGAGTTGTCGCTCGAAGAAGATCCACCGTGCGAGTTCTCGACGATGCCCGCGACCGAGTTTTTGAAGTGTGACCCCGTCATCCAGGAGCGGGACGGCAAACCCCGCCCACACTACCGGCTGGAGGTCAAGTGACCACGAAACCCAAGGCAGGCGCGACGACTCGGAAACGTCGGCAGATGGCCTCGAAAAAAGAAATCGCGTGCAGTCCACAAGAGTTCGCGGACTTCAAGGCGCAGACGAGAGACGCCGCCGCGAAGATCGCCAACTTCGTCGGAGCCGAAAACGATGGCACGGGCCGGGTGGACTTCCAAGACTCGAAGAGGTTGCTAGGCGTCGAAGGGTACGCGGTCTGTTGTGGCGACACGGTCTGGCTGTCGGTCGAAGGGATCTCCTCCAACACGGTCTGCGTGATGCTTGAGGCTCTGAGGTTCATGAAAAACGGGGGCAGGCGATGACCAAGAAGATCGGCCCGGCGGAGTCGGCTCGTTGTCTCCCCAAGGCGAGGAAGAACGTGGCGGCCCTGGACAAGACCCGCCAAGCCCTCGAAGAACACATCGGTGATCTGGAAGATCTCCGCATAGCTGAAGCTCGCTTGGTCGAGATAGACGCGGGCCGGGTGGTTCCCTTGCCATGGGACGAAGTGCGAAAGGTATTATGATCCTCTGCGCCGCTGGCGACATCCATGGCGCCATAGATCTTCTGTACGAGGACGTCCTCCTATTCGAGGCGTCGCTCGGGATACATTTCGAGTGGGTGCTGCAAGTTGGCGACTTCGGCGTCTGGCCAGACCCGAACCGAATCGACAAGGCGACCAAGAAGCACGACGGCGCGGGAGACTTCTCCACGTGGCTCGCCGAACGCCGACCGGTCCCGACGAGGACGCTTTTCATCAAGGGCAACCACGAGGATTTTGCCTGGCTCGACGACCAGCACGAGGTGTTGCCGGGACTCCTCTACCTTCAAAACGGGAGAACAATGGACATCGGCGAGGCCGGGAAATCTGTGCGCATTGGAGGCGTAGGCGGGTGCTTCGCACCATCGGACTTCGAGCGGCCGTCGAGGCTTCTCCAGGGCCGTGCGAAGGCCCACTACACGCACGACGAGATCGAGGCGCTCTGCAAGGCTTCCGGGGTCGACATCCTGCTTGTTCACGATGCTCCCGCCGGTGTGAAGCTCGATCAACATCGGGTGAGCGAGACCGTGGGGCTCGACAAGCTTGTTGCCGGCACCCGGCCACGGATCTGCTTTTTCGGACACCACCACGCGAGAATCGACGGGGAAGTCGGAGGCGTCCGCTGCCTTGGTCTCAACAAATCGCGGATGCCGGGCAACCTTGTAGCCATCGACTTCAATCCGCGCGGGCGAGAGTGGTCGATACTGGGAGAGTGGCCATCGTGACCAAGACGACGCGCATCCTAGGCCCCGCGCCCGGCTTCGAGCGGGTGCGCGAGTACGTGCGAAGCCATCCCCTGCCCGTCCCGCCGACGGTCCGCGAGTATGTCGCGCGAGATCTGCTACCGCCCGGTATTCCACCCCACCGTGTGTCGATGACTCCCGCACACACGCGCGAGTTGATCGCGCGCTACCCCGGCCTGTACCGCTACGCCGACAGCGAGCCCGTCTCGTCGAGCCCGCCCTTCGCTCGCGAGGGCTTCGCGTGCGGTGATGGATGGTTTGGCATCATAGACCGCCTCTCGGCGAAGCTCGTCGCCGATCCGAACTTGGTCGCGGCCCAGGTCAAAGAGAAGATGGGCGTGTTGAAGTTCTACACCGACGATCTCGGCGTAGAGGCAGAGCCAGATCTCGCGCTCGACGCGCGACTCTACGGCGAGATCGTCGCCGCCCGCGAGGAGTCGACGGTTACCTGCGAGGCGTGCGGGAAGCCTGGCACGCACTCCCAGCACAACAACTATTGGCGCGTCCGCTGCGAGCCGTGCGCGAGGCTCGACGAGGTCGAGCGGGCATGAACTATCGCGAGGCCCTGCGAGCCGTGCGCAAGCAGCGGCTTGCGAAAGAGCGCGGTCGAATCCCCGTCGAGTTCACCCTGCCTGCCAAGGACAGAGAGAAGCTCGGCGCCCTCTTCTGCGTCTGGTGCGACGGCGTAGGCACACGGGATCCCGACGCCGTCTTCGGGTCGGTCTATCACATCGTCACCGTCGGAGGTGTCTTCAAAACCCACTACGACCCGTGGAGCGGATCGATCTTCGGCCGCTTCGAGCACCCCGAAGAAGTTCGGATCCTCGGAGTCAACCCCTACAGCGGCAAGTGGAACGTCCACACGGGTCGAGGAGAAGATCCTCAAGCCGTCTTCGATGCCTGGAGCCGAGCGATTGAGAGGGTCAAGCTATGAGAGAGCCGCCCGAGGAACATCGTCTACTGAGCGCCGACGAGGTCCGCGAGGGGATGCGGGTGGCGATGGCCAAGGCAAGCCGTCGGGGCAAGGTGATCTTGTTCGGAGGATACTCGCGCGGTGACTTCTTGACCGACATCGACATCATGATCGTGGTCGATGACGACCTGGTGGACGCGGTCGCGGACACCATGCAGATCCGCGACTGCATCGAGATCGACAAGGGCTTTGCCCTGTACCTCATAACCTCGACCGAGTACGAGATCTCGAAGGACTGTGAGAGTACAGCGGCTTGGGAGGCGGAGGTCTACGGGATCGTCCTTTTCGACAACAGGGACGGGTCGTGAAACTGCTCAAGAACAAGCTCATCTTCACCGAAGAAGACGGCGTCTGGACTGCGCACGACCCGACCGTCGAGGGCGTTTACGGCATCGGGCCGACCCGCAAGGCGGCCAAGGAAGACTTGCGCGAAGCCCTGGAGTTGCTCGGCGACTACGTCGCCGACAAAGAGGCCGAGGCAGCCGAAGACGCGGCGGATGTGGCAGCCGTCGACGCTTCCATGGCCGAGGTTCTGGCGACCGGGAAGATCTACACGCACCCGGAGATGCTTGCACACCTCGGCCTCGAACCCGACGGCGAAGAAGACCTCACCGATGAGACCAAGGCCGAAATTCGCGCGCGGCTTGCCGAGATCTCCGCCAACCCCCAGAAGCTCGTTCCGCTCGAAGAGGCGATGAGGGAGCGCGGACTCCTGCCCGTGAAGATCGGCATCGTCAGCGACATCCACGGCGACATCGTCGCCCTCGACGCGGCTCTCGCGCGACTTCGAGCGATGAAGGTCGCCGAGATTTGGTGCGCGGGCGACCTGCTCGACCTCGAACCGTTCGGAGAGGAGGTCGTGCGAAGGATCGAGGCCGAGAAGATCGTCTGCATTCGGGGGAACCATGAGCGCTGGCTGCTCGAACGGCGTCGGCGAAAACCCGACATGCGCAAGTCCGCGCCTTCCGTCGTCGAAGCGGCCGACTTGTTCTCGGGCGGCACCGAGCTGTCGTATGCGGCCCGGCGCTTTCTGGGCACCCTGCCTTCTCACTGGGAGGCGGAGATTCTGGGCGTGAAGATCGCGATGTGGCACGCGCGACCGGGCAGCGACATGGAAGGCATTCACGCTGAAAAAACGAGCCCGGCGCTGCGGCGCCGCCTGCTCGATCAGGCCAAGGCCGACGTCTTGATACTGGGCCATGTGCATGGCGCTTATGATTTGGTCGCGGGCAAGGGGAAAAAGATGGTGAATCCAGGGAGCTGCTGCTCGAAGGCGCAAGCCTTCAAGCGGGTGGGCTCGCTCGCCGTGCCCGACGGCTACAGGCCGGCCACGTTCGGGGTGCTCGAACTGCCCTCGATGCGTTTCCGTGTCTTTCAGGCGGACGATGGGGTTCAGATACATGGACTTGCCGGCAGTGGCAGCATGCGGACGCGGTTGGTTCGGGTCGGCAAACCTGGGTGACCAGCACGCGGAGCGCCGTCCGCGCCCAGCGTAGCTAAAATCCCGCACCCTTGGAGAGCTTTCTCGTGATGCCCTCGCCTGCCCGCCGGCTTTGCCCGTCCACTGATCTGCGAAGCTGGTGGGCGGGCGCGTGGCGATGTGGCGCGCGCACTGATGCCGACATGGAGGGGCGGACGCCAGGCACCTGGCAACTGACACATCGTCCTACCTTTTCAAACTTGGTCTTGCCGATAGCCGTGTTCGCGGGCGGCCGGGCCGGAGGCGTGGAAGAGTCGCCCTGCGCAAGAGCAAGCCAGGAGGAACCCCAAGGGCGTCGGCAATTGCAACCAAGGTCGCCAGAGTCACATTCTCGACGCCACGCTCGATGCTGCGCACGTGAACTGCCCCAAGGCTGGCCTTCTCGGCCAGTTCTTCCTGGGTGAGGTCCCGGAGCGCGCGCAGACGTCGAATGTTCGCGGCGACGAAGCGCTGGACCTGGACGGTTCGGGCAAGCTGCATCTACCGCCCGAGCTAGCCCGTGGTCTATTTCTAAAACAGACGCTATAGGATACATTACCCAGGGGAATGGTTTTCTATGCATGAGAGCCGTGGCTTTAACCATCAATCTCGCAACGCTTGCGCTCTGGTCGTCTGCATTCTGCGCGGGGGGCAATGGCACCCCTTCTAGGGTTCCGATGCTAGGAGGCTTGGTCCATGGCGGCTGAGCCAAACCTAGACGCTGTCATCGGTACCGTGCTCGAAGGCGCCTACCGCGTCACACGTCTCATGGGCGAAGGCGGCATGGGTGCGGTGTACGAGGCCGTGCAGCTTCGTCTCGACAAGCGGGTGGCCGTAAAACTCATGGCGCGCGAATTGGCATCCAACCGCGAAGCCCTGGCCCGGTTCCATCGTGAGGCCCAGATCACCTCCCACCTCGGCCATCCGAACTTGGTTACCGTCATCGACTTCGGCATGGCGGAAACCGGCGAGCCCTATCTCGTGATGGAGTACCTCGAAGGAGAAGATCTCGACCATCGCCTGCGTCGCATGGGACGCATGTCGGTCGAGGCCACCGTTCGCGTGGTCAGGCAAGTGGCTTCGGCGCTGAATGCCGCTCACGACCAGGGCGTCGTTCATCGCGATTTGAAACCTGGGAATGTCTTCCTGTCGCAAATACCGGGTGAGCCGGATTTCGTGAAGGTGCTCGACTTCGGCATCTCGAAAATGAAGGCGGCGCGCACGCAGCTGACGCGCGCATCGGTTTTGATCGGTACGCCGAACTATATGTCCCCCGAGCAAGCTAGCGGTATGGTCGAGGAAATCGATCACCGCACCGACCAGTGGGCGCTGGGTTGCATAGCCTGGGAAATGTTGCTCGGTCGCGGCCCCTTCGTGGCTGACGATGCCGGTGCACTCTTTTACCAGATCATCAACCTCAACCCGCAGCCGCTTACGCCGCGCGTGCCAGGTCTGCCGGCGGATGTGGAACCAGTGTTGCGACGGGCGTTGAGTAAGCAACCGGCAGCGCGCTTTCCGTCGATGCGAGATTTCTCACGTGCCTTCGAGGCCGCGGCGTTTGGCCGCTCAGCGGATGCAACACCGGCTCCGGTGCTGGTGTCGGTGCCTTCCAACGCAACCATCGGGTATAGCGAGACGCGGTTTCAGGGCACGCCCGCCGCCCGAACGCCGCCGGATTTGCCAAGACTCGAACCCTCGGTACGAGAGCCCGTCGCCCGAGCGGTGCGGATGGCGCGCAAACCCGTGGCCGATACGTTGCAAACCACCGACGAGCCGGTTCGCGTTGCGCTCTGGAATCGCATCAAGCCGATCCATGCCATCGTCGCGGCGGCCGGTGTGCTTCTGCTGTTGCTCGTGACGTTCCTGCTGTTGCGCTCGGGATCTGCGCATAAGCTGCCACCCGCTAGCCCTGTCCCATCGGTCGTTTCACCGCTACCGCCATCGTCGGTACCTGCGCTAGCCGCGCCAGAGTCAACGGGGGCCAATCCAGCAGACGGCCAGCCTGAAGCGCCAAGGGGAAAGCACTCAAGGCGTTTTGATGGGGTGACCAGCACGAAAAAGCCCAACCCGTTCGGCGATCCATTCGAGTCTTCCTCACGACCGAAGCCCAAGCCCAAGTCCAAGGCCAAGAAGAATCTCTACGAGGATCTATAGCCATGCACCCAACCGCTCTCATCCTGTTCACGATTCTCGCGCAAGCATCTCCGTCGGTTGGTGAGTCTCAGGAAAAAGCTCAAGCGAAGTCGCTACTCGGTCAGGGCACCAAACTCTATGAGCAGGACGACTTCGCTGGCGCGCTGGAGAAATTCCAGGCGGCCTATGCTGTTTTTTCCAGCCCTAAACTGATGTTCAATATCGGGGAAGCGAATCGAAAGCTCCACCGCCCCGTCGAGGCGCTGGAAGCCTTCGAGAGATTCTTGGCAGGCGTGGCCGATGCACCGCCAGAGAAGGTCGCCGACGTGCGAACGGCCATGGCTCAGTTGCGGAAGCAGCTGGGCCAGATCCGCATCGATTGCACGACGTCGGGCACTGAAGTTAGCGTCGACGGCAGGAGAGTTGGGCTGACACCTCTGCCCGACCTGGTCTGGGCCGTGCCTGGCCACCACCAAGTCGCGGCCAAGCACGCGGGCGTTGCCCCCGCCATCGAGGAAGTCGACGTGAAGGCAGGATCGGTGAGCGACGTGACGATGCGTCTGGCGGCCACCGTGGCCGCCGCTCCCGTTCTGGCGCCAGCAGCGCCTTCGGCCCTCGACCTACGGGCCAACCAGGCGTCAAGCGGAGGTGATGAGGGCTGGTGGCTTGGTCGAAAATGGGCATGGGTTGCTGGCGGCGCGACGGTGCTTCTGGCCGTGGGAGCCATCACCGCCGGGCTGTCCTTGCAGTCGAAGTTCGACAGTCTGCATAACTCGTGCGGCAGCGCGAGTCAGAGCACTGTCGCATGCAGCAGAAGCGACATCGACTCGGTAACCACCCTCAAGAACACCACCAACATTTTCTGGGGCTTCGCTGGCGCAGCGGCAGTGACAACGGGGGTCCTGTTCTTCGTCGAGGGACGGCCGGTGGCCGTGGCACCACTTGCCGGTCAGGCAACCGGATTCCTCGCGAGCGTGAGGTATTGACCATGAGGAAATCAAGTGGACTGGGGCTCGTCATTCTGGCCACCGTCGGCGCCTGCACCTTCGATCCTGCCCAGCTCAGCACGCCAGGCATCCATCTCAAGGATGGGGGCATCGACTCCTCTGCGGACGCACAGCTGACCGCCTCTGACGTGGCCTCTCTTGACCTGCGGTCATCGCGGGATGTCGAGCAGACTCCGCCCGATGTTCCGGTGATTGAAGAAGTGGGACCAGCCGATGTGCCTTGGCGCGATGCTGTGGTCAGCGACGGGCCAGATGTTGCGTCCGGCGTGGATGGCTCGCTCGCAACGCCGGACGCCGCGGCCAAGCTCGGAATCGGCGTGTCGTGCACGCAGGCCAATCAGTGCGAGCGTGGCTTCTGTGTGGATGGCGTCTGCTGCGAGACGGCTTGCACGAGCATGTGCACGACCTGCAACCTGACGGGCAATGCTGGCTACTGCTCCCCGGTCTTTGCGGGGCAGGATCCG
>Ga0224559_1000305_pt1 | contig 34342 bp, 27 predicted proteins | sample 714S33034metaG_FD_180676 | JGI IMG/M metagenome (GOLD analysis project Ga0224559, IMG submission 180676) | Peat soil microbial communities from Stordalen Mire, Sweden - 717 S3 30-34 | ecosystem: Environmental > Terrestrial > Soil > Wetlands > Peat | place: Sweden: Norrbotten County, Stordalen... | reverse complement strand
CCCTGCCATGCGGCAGGTAGCGGTGACGGCCTTGCAGCGCCGGTTCTGGACCACAACACCCTCCTGCTGGGCGATGCGATCGATGGCCATGAACCCCGCGTTGTGCGGAGTCCACAAATACTCGAGGCCGGGATTGCCCAGCCCCACCACCAGAAAGGGGCCGCTGCGCACACCGGATTCGGGGCCCCCGGCGAGCGATTTTGGCTCGCTGGGGTGAACGAACTGGCTTGCCTCGAACAAGGGTTACTTCTTCGCCCCTGCGCCAGCGTCTGCCTTCTTGCCTGCTGCCGCTTCGGGTTTCTTGGCCGCATCTTCCGGCTTGCCGCCCTTCTTGGCAACCTCCGGCTCGGCCGGTGCACCTTCTGTTGCCGCTGCAGCTGCCGCTGCTTCGGCCGCCTCGACCTCTGCCGGGGTCGGCGCTTCTTCACGGATGGAGACAACGTGGGCCACGGTTGCATCTTCCGACTTCAAGTACTTGATCTTGTCGGAGTGGGGCAGGTCGCTGATGCGCGAGACGCCGTACATCTCCAAGTGGCTGACATCCAGATTGATGTGCGTGGGAATGTCGGCAGGCAGGCACTCGATTTCCACTTCGCGCAACACCTGGTCGAGGATGCCGCCTTCGGTCTTGACGCCCACAGGAATTCCCAATAGCTTGACGCGCACACTGACACGCAGGGCCTTGTCCATGGCGATGCGCTTCATGTCGATGTGAATCAGCCGGTCGTTCATCGGCTCGCGCTGCAAGTCGACAATCATGGCCTTGGCCGCTTTCTGGCCGGTGACTTCGACATCAAAGATTGTGTTGTGGCCGGTTTCAGAGAAAAGAATCCGGGAAATCTGCTTGGGGTCCACCTCGATGGCCACCGGATCGTGCCCCGGACCATACAGAACGGCAGGAATTTTGCCGGCAACGCGCACACGGCGCGCGGCATTCTTGTTGAACTTGCCCTCACGGGGCTTGGCTGTGACTACTTCAGACATTCGGTCTCTCGTTTCCTGTATTCGGGCACGAACGGTTGAGGTCCGCTCCCTTTGTTGTGGCCAGTGGTCAGAGAAAAGCGGGCAGTGGTCAGTAAAAAAACTACCTGGCTGCCATCGATTGCCGACTACCGACTCATTGGTTAAAGATGCTGATCACTGAACACTGTTCACTGACCGCTTAGTTAAACAGCGTACTCACGCTGGTTTCCATGTGAATGCTCTCGATGGCCGCGCCCAACAGGCCGGCAATGGAAAGCACCTTAATCTTGGGCAACTTCTGTGCCGCCTCGCGCAATGGAATGGTGTTGGTGACCACCACCTGTTCCAGGCGTGATGCGGCGATGCGTTCAATGGCCGGGCCAGAGAGCACGGCGTGGCTGGCAGCGGCATAAACGGCAATGGCGCCGGCAGCGTAGAGCGCATCGACAGTTTTGACGAGCGTGCCGGCGGTGTCGATGATGTCGTCGAGAATGAGGCAGGTTCTGCCGGCCACATCACCGACAACATGCATCACTTCGGCGACGTTCATATCGGTGCGGCGCTTGTCCACGATAGCCAGCGGCGCTCCCACCTTCTGCGCGAAGAAGCGTGCCCGCTCCACGCCACCGGCGTCGGGCGAAACCACTGCCATGTTGGGAAGATTCAACTCGCGGAAGTAGCTCACCAGCACAGGGCTGGCGAAGAGGTGATCGACGGGAATGTTGAAGAAACCTTGAATTTGGGCGGCATGCAGGTCGACGAAAAGGGCGCGATTGGCGCCCGCTGTGGTGAGCAAATCGGCAATGAGTTTGGCGCTGATGGCCACACGGGGACGGTCCTTGCGATCCTGGCGGGCGTAGCCGTAATAGGGCACCACCACGGTGATTCTGGCCGCCGAAGCGCGCTTGAGCGCATCAATCATTACCAGCAGTTCCACGAGATGCTGATCGACCGGGTAGCAGGTGGGCTGGACGACAAAGACATCGACGCCGCGCACGTTTTCCAGCAACTGGAAGTAGACTTCACCGTCGGCAAAGCGCTGAATCTTGGCTTCGCCCACGGGCACGCCGATGTGCCGGCCAATCTCCTCGGCCAGAGGCCGGTTCGCCGTACCGCTGAAGAGCTTGAACCGCTTGTCCTCGCTGAGGTTGCGGGTCCGCTTGCGCTCGGGGACCAGTTTGGGATCCTTCGCGCGTGCGGCAGCGGCAGAATCCGGAGGCGAAAGAGCAAATCCCGGGGGTGCGGACTCTTTGCCCGCACCATCACCCTGCGTCTTCGGCCCGTTCTCCGGTAGTGTCTCTTCGGTCGTCCCAGTCACTATTTCCGCTTCCATTTCCGAATTGCCTCCAAGCTGGTTGGCTTTGGCTGTTTCCGGTATCCACAAACAAAGAACCTGGCTGGGCGACCAGGATTCGAACCTGGACAAATGCCTCCAAAGGGCATTGTCCTACCATTAGACGATCGCCCAACTATGCAACCTTCGGCGAGTCTCTCTCGCAAAACGGCTGCCTGTCAATGCACTTATTGCAAAAGCATTTCGCGCCAGTACTTAGAGCGCGGCAGAGTGCGGGTCAAATGACTCTCCACCCCAGCCGTACGCAAACGCTTGCGCGCCGCTTCAGCGTCTCCGCGGGTTTGGTACAACCCGAAGAGCGCCGAACCGGACCCTGACAGCGAGGCCAGGAGGGCTGCCTCCGGTGTGCCCGAAGCCGCAAGGATGCGCTTGATTTCTGCAAGGGAAGGATGCTGGCGGAAGACGACGCGCTCAAAGTCGTTGGCGAGTTCGTTCCTTAGCCAGCTCGTAATCCCGGTGCGGACAAGCGCGGACTCTACGGGTCCGGCCAGGTCCCCCCCTACGGGAAGGACACCGGAGGAGCCTGCTCCCTGCTGTCCTTCGGGGATTGCTCCCGCAAAGGCGCTGGCATAGGCGCGGCTCAACTTCTTTAGTTTATCTGTACTGGCCTCGGCGGTCAAACCCTCGGTTGCACAGAGGGAATCCCAGTCACGAAAGGCCTGCGGGGTGGAAACACCCACCGCCGGCGTAGCCACCACGCACCTGACGGGTTCAAAGTCAGGCAGGGGGTAGACCTCCTGTCCATGGCCGAGACCGAGAACGGCGCCACCTACGAGAAACAAAGGCACATCCGAGCCGACTTGTGCGGCGATTTCCATCCGCTTTGCTTCCCACCCTTTTCTCAAAGAACGAGAAAAGGATGTGGCATCCGGCCAAAGATCCCAGGTCCCCAAACGCGAGGGATCTCCACCCCACGGACTAAGACCTGTCCGTGGGGACCCCGGACCTGGGGCACCCAAATTTGGGGGGATTCCGAGTTCCACTTCCAGCCCCACCAGCGCGGCCACGGCATTGGCTGAGCCCGCTCCCAGGCCGCCCTGCACCGGCAGACGCTTATCAATGTGGATTTCGACATCGGCGGTGAGGTTGAGAGCCTCCAGAGCCAACGCAACCATTTTCCAGGCGGTGTTGTGCTCGTCGGTGGGAACGCGCGCGTCATTGGAGGTCAGCCGCAGCGATGTCGCCGCTGCCAGATGAGCAGTAACCGTAACCAGGTCATAGAGTTCCAGGGTCTGGTAGACGGTGGCCAGGGCATGAAAACCATCGGGACCCGGCGCGCCGATTCCAAGGCCGAGGTTGATCTTTGCGTGCGAACGAACGGCTGTGGGCATACCGGCTTATTGTAGTGCGTAGCCGTACTCGGACCTGATATTCTTGCCGCGTTATGCCCATTTCGTTGGCCCCGATCCAGCCTTCTGCACCGCCGCCGGTCTACTGCGTGGAATGTGGCTGTGAGGTTGACCCAGCGGCATGGCTCTGTGGCACCTGCGGCAAGAATGTTCATGAACCCGGATCAACGACGTCAACCCGCCCGTTTGCGCCCGCTTCTTTGAAGAGTTCAAAGCCGGATCGATACATAGGCGCGCGGATATTCGGGACTATTCTGGTCGTGGTTTTTTTATATTGCGGGATGGTTTGAAATGGGGGTGGATTCCCCGCAACAGCCCTGGACATCTTTACGGATGGGCTGTGTCAGCGTTTTGGGTTGCACTTCTTATCATCCTATGGAGTGATGGATTTTTTGACCATCGGCGATGAAGCCAACATGCAAAGAGTGGAAGCTGCCGAGTGGAGCTTGTTTGTACAGTTCTTGATATAAAAAAATTTCATGGTGCCGAAGAAGGGACTCGAACCCCCACACCCTTGCGAGTACGTGGACCTGAACCACGCGCGTCTGCCAATTCCGCCACTTCGGCACGAGACACAGATTCAGCAATTGCTGAACCGGCAGCAACTCTGAGTCTCGCAAATGAGGGACCCGCTGTCAAATTTTGACGAGAGAGAAAGAGCCGGAAGAGCCGGAGCTTATGTGCTACCCCACCCTTGCCACAAAAACAAAAACGTTGCAAGGATGGGGCACCCTGCTTCTGTACAAATTGCTTTATGCCAGCTTTGCGTCGAGCAGGATTTCGGTGTTGCCCGCGAAGAGCTTCGAAATCGGGCAGCCGGCCTTGGCGTCGGCAGCGGCCTTGGCGAAGACCTCCTGAGTAGCACCGGGAACGCTGGCCGTGGTGGTCAGCGCGATGCGGGTGACAGCAAAGCCTGCGTCCGTCTTGGCTAGGGTGACTGCCGCGTTGGTCTCGATCTTTGCGGGCGTCAGTCCCGCGCCGCCCAACTCCGCGCCCAAAGCCATTGAATAGCAACTGGCGTGGGCCGCCGCAATCAGCTCCTCGGGAGTAGTGCCCGAGGCAGCGCCTTCAAATCGCGTGGCAAATGAGTAATTCGCGTCCTTCAGCACGCCCGTTGCCGTGGAAATTGTGCCCTTGCCTTCCTTCAGTGAACCTGTCCAAACCGCACTCGCTTTGCTTGCCATTGTTCCTCCTTGGGGGTTATTTGTGATTTTTGTTGGATTTGCCGCGACTGGATGTAAGGGGCTGCCGCTGCAAGAGATACCCGACACTGGTTCGATGCGCAAACCGCCTGCGAGGATGCGATTAACAGCAGTCAGAAGTGCACGGTCAGATTGCGTTCGTTGTGGAAATTGCAGTTATGCGCAGCCCGGTAAAGGAACCACTGCACAAGTGCTTTGGCAATAACAACATTCCCTCAGGGGCTAAAGCCCAACATCTATTTTGCGGCACTTACAGCACGACTGAAGTCGTGCCCTGACGCTTTTTGCGTCTCCGATTGAGTTTTTCGCCAGCCTGTTAAGCCGTGCTCTGATACAAAGAAAGTGTCTGTCTGGACAACAACACATACCTATGCAGAGGTTCCTTAATTTCCATCGCAGGGATTCGACAAATTCCAATTGACGTAAATGGGATTGCCCAACAGCCACATTTTGCCGCCGGGGCCGGCCACTTCCGCACGGAACCAGTGACGGCGGCCATCGCTCACCCAAGTCAAAGGAAAACTTTGATCGGCCAAGGAGACCGCCGCGCCGGTTTTGAGCGCGAGTTCCTGGCCGTCCATAAGCCAGCGGACGGTTCCGCCTACTGCGGCTGATACGCGCAGATCGAAGTTCACAGCTTCGCCTTGAGGCGCGGTGAGCAGATCTCCTGCGTGAACTACCTGGCTCCCGGCACGCGCTGTGACTTCAAGAAGGCGGTCGCGAGTTCCGGCCAGATCGATGAAGACGTGCCCGGCGCGAATGCCGGCAAGAATTGCGGGCGTGGATAGCTCCGTTGCGTAAACGACCGTCGTGGGGCTTCCGACTGAGCCAATTCCATCCAGCGGCTGCAGGGGACGGTGATTATCACTTCCACCAATCCCGGCCAGCCGGCATCCATTGTTCAGTTGCTTATTCCAAAAGGGAATGTCGGAGATGCCGTACTGTTCGCTGCCTCCGTTGACGGCCTCAACGGCGGTCAGCAGATTCATATCCACCGGGGAGGCCGGCGTCCAGCCGCAACCCATGCAGATTTCTCCGCTGGGAGCGCTGCCGTGGTTGATCGAGGTCAGCCCGCCCGCGCTTGCGGCGCTGCGCAGCAGAGTATTCATGTCAGGGACTTCTTTGCTACCCAGGCGGAAATCGACAAATCCGGTTGTGCCGAGAAAGTTGATGTGGCCGTGGAAAGTGGTGATTTCGCGGCCCGGAATCAGCAGTAATTTATCGAAGTACGGCTGCAACTCGCGCATGGAGTTGTACTGCGAGCTTGCGTTATGGTCGGTGATCGCGATGAAGTCCAGCCCTCGGCGAGCGGCGGCGTCCGCGGTGAAATAAACCGGGCAGGGCACCATCTTTCCCGTCTGGCTGGGACATTCGCCGTCGCTGTGCGCGGTGTGCAGATGGAGATCGCCGCGATACCAGGCAGGCCCAACGCTGAGCGGCACATTCAACAGCGCGGGCTCGCCGGCAACCGCGCCGGTGCGCGAAAAGTACACCTGGACTGTGTAGTGCGAATGCTCGGCAGGGCGGATGTTGGGCACGCCAATCAGAACATTCCACTTGCCCGCGGGAATGGGTCCCGGAAGGCACGAGGGAGTCGCATCGGCAATCCCCACGGTAAGCAGGGATTTGTTGCCGCCGCTCCAGCAGCGAAGCTCAGCGGTGTCGAGCAAGCCCAGATCCAGGGCAGTGTGTTGGTCCTTGCCGGTGTAGGCAAAGGTCAGCGTGACCCGCTCGACGCCGGAAGGCACATCGAACGGCACTTGGATGTAGCTTTCATTTTGCGAGCCCTGGACCACTCCTTCGAGAACCAAATCGGGAGTAGAAACCGTTGCGGCGGAAGAAGTTTGTTGCTGGCCCATGGCAACGGAAGCAGCCGGCAATAAAGAGAATAAAAGCGTGGCGCAAATGATCATTCTTGCCGGCGAAAAATACAGTTGATTCATGGTTGGCGCTCCTGGCGCATATTGCAAATTTTTCATACTGCTTTTCTCAAGATACAAGACATGGTTTAGGGAGCCCCGGAAAAAGAAAACGCGGAGGATTCTTCTTGAAGAATCCTCCGCGCGTTGTTCAGAGTCAGCAAAAACCTCAAGATCGACTAGAAGACGATCTTTGCGGCCATCTGCAATTCGCGTGCGGGAAGGGATGAGGTAATCACGCCGAAGGTAGTGCTGCCGGCGCCGTTGTAGACACTATTCGGTTCGCCGAAGTTGGTCCGGTTGGTGAGGTTGAAGGCTTCGGCGCGGAACTGCAGGTGAGACCTGCTGGTGAGGGTGAAGTCCTTTGTCAGGCCCGTATCAAGTTCCCAGAAGGCGTAGCCGCGGACAGCGTTGCGGGGCGAATTGCCAAAGGGCGCAGAGGGCGGCGGGGTGGAGAAGTTGGCGGTGTTGAAGTATCCGGTATGGGACTTGTTCGAGGCGATGGCCGGTCCGCTCTGGTTGGGGCGGTAGGAGTTGCGCCCATCAATGGTGATCAGCGGCGAGACTTGCGTGTTGCCATTTGGGCTATAGGCAAAGGTAATCGGGTCGCCGCTGCGAGCCTGGAAGATGTCTGTCATCTGCCAGCCGCCGAGCACTGTGTTCCAGACGCGGTTCATATTTCCACCCAATGCGTGGCCCTGGCCAACCGGCAACGACCAAACCAGGGAGGTGACGTTGAGCAGCGGACGGTTGGTTGCGGAGATGCCGCGATCCGCCTTGTAGTTGTAGATGTTCTGCACGGAAGGGATGAAGTTGCCGCAGTTGTCGCAGCCGCCGCTGCCGTCCTCGGCCTGAGGGGCGATGTCAATGGCCTTGGACCAGGTGAAGGCGTTCAGCAGATAGAGTCCTGAAGAGAAGCGCTTTTCAATCTTGGCTTGCAGGCCGTTGTAATCGGAGGTGCCCCAAGGCAAAGTGCCGATGATCGAGGTGAAGTTGGGATAGGGAACGCGAGTTTGGAAATTTGAGATGCAGGTGCTGGTGCTGCTATTGGTGCACGTAGTCGGCTGCATCACGTTGGCCTGATTGACGTCGTTGATGAGAATTTCATTCAAGCCATGATTGCCCACGTATGCCAGATCGACCAGCACACTATGGCCCAGATCGCGCTGCACGGAGAAGAACCAGCTCCGCACCTGGGTGTCAGGCGATTTACGCGGCATGTATTGGAGGACCACTTCGAGCGGATTGTAGCCCGTGGCGCTGGTCATATTAGCGGGAAAGCTGCTCTCGGTGTTGAGATAGTTGGATGTGCTGGGAGCAACAATGCGCACTGCGCTGATGCCATAGGGCGCGTTCTGGGTGAGGTAGTTGGAGCCGACGCGGTTCCAGCGCGAATAGCTGACGCCGAATCCGCCGCGAATCACGGTCTTGTTGTCGAGGCTGTAAGCCGCGCCAACACGGGGGCCAAAGTTCTCCTTATTGGGATCGACCGTATAGCGATCGCTAGAACTGGCCGACACGATGGTCTGGGTGGTGAGATTGAAGTTGGAGAGCTGGTTTTTGGCCTCATAAAGAGGAGTGCCATACTCGTAACGCAGGCCGAGGTTCACGGTCAGCTTATGATTCACCTTCCAGTCATCCTGCAAGTAGCCGCTGAAGCCCCATTCGCGGATGTTGGCGATGGGGGAGTTGGAGAGGCCAACCTCGGCGCGATAGCCGAGGAGAAAGTCGGCATAGTCAAACATCTTTGCCGTTTCGAAGTCAGCAGGATTTCCGACCGAAGGAGCGGGATCGCCCGCGACGGCACAAAGGGGCACCCCGGGGGCGTACATGAGGGTGTAGTAATTGTCGTAGCAATAGCCGCTGAACTCGTTGGTATAGACATCGCCGCCCATCACCGGATGCAGATCTTGCTGCGCTACGTGGAGCATGGTGTATTCGAGGCCGGCCTTTAGAGTGTGGCCCGGCAGCAGCCTGGTGTAATTGACCTTGGGATTCCAGACCGTGGGGTTCTGATACTGCGGGCTGGTCCACAAGCGGCCCAGGTTGGAGAAGCCTCCGTTTATGAAGTATTCGTAGGTGATGCCGCCGGTGTACTGCGGGTCGGTGGGCAGGTTTTTGATGCCAAACTGATCCAACATGCTGGGACCGCCGGCCAGCGGAGGCGTCTTGCCCGCCTTCATACGGGAGAAGCCGAAGCGAGCCTCAAAGAGGGATTTTGGGCTGATTGTCCAGGTGGCGCCGCCCACGATTTGAATCACCGGAGCATAAACGTGTCCGTCGCCGCCCAGGCCAGCCGCGCCCTGAATGGTTCCGGGATCATAGGCATTCCACCGGGCTTGCGAGTAGCGCGTAAACAGACGCAAATTCTTGCGCATGTCGAAGTCCACCTTCGCGTCACCCTTGTCGCGGTCGAAGGTGTTGGGGTGCAGAACGATGTAGTTGTTGGTTGCGTTGTTGTTAGTGGTGGGCGGCAGGTACATATTTCCTTTGCTGTCCTTGCCTTCCATAATGGTCGCGGCATAGTTGATGACGGCCGACGCGGGAATTTGTCCATTCGGATATTCCTTGCCGCCGTAAGGGGCTGCCGCAGCCAACAGACCCGCGCCGAAAAGGGTGGAACTATTGCACGGGTTCGGGTCGACGTTCGGACCGCCATTGGCACCGTAATAAGGGCAAGGGTTATCAACGGGAAGGAAGCCACTCGGGTTATTCGGATCGCCGGGATCGTCAATCATGTAGTAGCCGAGGGGGGCGCCGGTGCTGGAAAGGCCGCGCTCGGCCGCGCTGGGCAAGGTGGCCGTGTCAGTAAAGGATTTGGTTTGGCGGAAGCCTTCGTAATCGACGAAGAAAAAGAGCTTGTCCTTTTTCAGCGGACCGCCCAGGCTGCCGCCGAACTGGTTTTGATGCAGCGCCGGCTTGCCGCCGAAATCCGGCTTGAAGAAGCCGGTGGCGTTGAAGTCCGTGTTGCGGATAAACTCCCATGCACGGCCATGGAGTTCGTTGGTGCCGTAACGGGTGACGACGTTGACAGTTGCGCCGCCGGAGCGTCCGTACTCCGCGCTCATGTTGTTGGTCACCACTTGGAACTCGGCCACGGCGTCTGGCGACAACTGCACCACCTGGTTCGAGAATCCCTGGTTGGAGGTGCCGTACATGTTGTTGTCGAGACCATCCAGCATGTAATTATTGAAGACGCTGCGCAGGCCGTTGATACTAAACGATCCCTCGCGCTGGCCGTAGCCTTCGGAGAGCTGGTTCTGGGTGGGAACGACGCCAGCAGTCAACTCCACCAACTGCGAGTATTCGCGCCCATTCAGCGGCAGTTCGACGATTTCGCGCTCATTGACCACCTGCCCGCGCTCGCTGGATTCGGTCTCCAACTGGGTCACCTCGGCCGTGGTGGTGACCGTGGTGGCCGCCGTGGCCACCTTCAGAGAGACGTCCACGCGCTGGTGAGCGCCGACCGACAGGCCGAATTTGGCCGCGGCCGGCTGGAAGCCCTGCGCAGTCACCTTCAGCTCGTAGGAGCCGATGGAGACGTCCACGAAGCGGAATTCGCCTCGGTCGTCGGTGGCGACCGAGGTGAGCGCCCCGGTGGCCGTGTTGTGCAGCACCACCTGGCAATGCGAAACGACCGCTCCGCTCGGATCAGTCACCGTGCCAAGCACCGTTGCTGTATCGAATTGCGCCCTGGCGCTGGCTGCAAGAACTACTAAGAACACAAACACTGCTATACGACGCATCGCTACCCTCCCGAATGAATTCAAATACTCCTTCACAGGAGTTCCGATTTGGCCATTGAAACTCAGCAGCCCAACAGTGCTGACCAGGGAAGCCAGTAACCGTCTTATACGGAACAGGAAAGAAGAAAAAGCCTGTACTGGGATGAATCTACCCCAGAGGCCGCCACTGTCAACCATTTTTGCGTGAACATATTGTCTAATTACGTTCACATGTGAGATTAATCACTCAATTTTGCTCCATTGAGCAGGGTTTTTTGCAGTGAAACGGGCTTCCCTACCCTCCCGAAAAATGGGACGGAAAGCGAAAGCCCGTATGAGTTTCTGTTTGAATTTCGATAACATTTTCAATGACTTATCAGCAGCCACTCCTGTAAGGAGGACGGCCGCTCATGGCTGGCCTCCTCGACATACCTTGTCAAACAGCTTTACTGCGCCGTATGTGCCTTGCGAGCAGCGTCAAACTCGTCTCCGGGGAGCCATTCTATGCTCTTTGGCTGCTCACTGGCCAGCCAGCCCAGCACAAAACCGAAGCGCGCCATCTTGGCATTGCCGCGGAAATCCCAGTCGGCGCGGTACTCGTCGGAGGGCTGGTGGTAATGGTGCTTTACGTATTCCTCGCCCTGCAGGCGACCCCAAGCTTCGTCATGGCCCTCAAAGAGAATGCCCTGACCGATGGAGAAAGCGGGAATACCGGTTCGGGCCAGCGAGAAATGGTCTGAGCGATAAGCGTGACCAAATCCGGGGTTGGGGTCAGGCACCACTGCCAGATCAAAAGCTTTCGCAACTGTCTGGACCGTTGGCCAGAAGTCCATACGCTCAGCGCCGCTCACATTCACCGAGCGCGGGATCCCAACAGGCAACAGCGCATCGTAATTCAAGTCGAGAGCAATTTGCCCGGTGGGAATCGGCGGGTGAAGCCCGAGGAACTGCGAGCCCAGCAGGCCTTGCTCTTCAGCGGTGACAGAGGCAAAGTAGACGGCATGAGGCGGCCGCACAGGCGATTGGGCATAGGCCCTGGCCAGTTCGAGAAGGATGCCGCAGCCAGTGCCGTTGTCGACCGCGCCGTTGAAGATGTTGTCGCCTTTGGCGTCGGGATCGATGCCGAGATGGTCGTAGTGCGCGGTATAAAACACCGCCTGGTTGCTGGCGCTTGCGCCGGGGACACGGCCCACTACATTCGCACTGATGTAGCGGCGAACGCGGCTCTCGATGTGCGCGCGCAGCCTGACGGGAAATTCAACCGCGTGAAATGCGCCGGGCTTGCCGGCCGCCGCGATGACTTGATCGACATTACCGAGGCCGACCAGCGTGAGCAACCGCTGGGCCACGTCGTGCTGAATCCACGCCGCAGCATGCAACCTGGCTTCAGGGTCGTTCTGCAGATAACTCTTCTCGATAGCCTGGGAGTTGCGCACCACATCCCAGCCGTATGCGGCCAGATCGGTTCGGTGAATGAGCAGCACGCCCACCGCGCCCCGCCGCGCAGCCTCTTCGTACTTGTAGGTCCAGCGCCCGTAATAAGTCAGCGCCTTGCCCTTGAAAAACTTCACGTCGTCAGAGGGCGGCTGGTTGACGATCATCAGGGCGATTTTGCCCTTCAGGTCAACACCGGCGTAGTCGTCCCAGTTGTATTCCGGCGCATGAATGCCGTAGCCGACAAAAACGATGGGCGCATCGAAGTCGGCTGACTCCTGCCTAGTTTGGTCCTTGGAAACAATCTCTGTCCCGTAGGCGAGGTCGATGGGCTGTCCTGTTGCGGGGACCAGTGTAAACTTCGTTTTGTCTTCGATGGTGTGCACGGCGTAAAGCGGCACACTTTGGAAGAAGGTGCCGTTGTCGCCCGCCGGCTCCAGGCCGTCCAGCGCAAATTGCGTGGCGATGTACTCGGCGGCCAGCTCGGCGCCGCGCTTGCCGGGGCCTCGGCCTTCCAGCAGATCGAGCGAGAGAAAGCGCACGTGGGCGCTGATCTTTTGGGGGTCGATAGAAGCGGCGGCGGCGCGAGCGGCAGGCGGCAGGCCAGCGATTGCCGGGACGAGATTGGCGGCGGGTTGCTGGGCGTGAACTACGGCAGCGGCCACAATGCCTGCGGCCACGACAGCGAAAACTAGCTTGTGATGCATGGATTCTCCCTGTGAGTGTCGGCTAAATAAATAGGCGCTTACAACAGCACGCCTCAAATGGCCCCTTCAGGGTACGTCTTCGCCCGTCTATGAGGCAACCGCGCTCCGCGGCACAACAGGCAGCAGGTGCAAGCGAGAGAACACCTTGCGGGCGAGGCCGGTGAGCGCCAGGGCTGACGCCTCTTCCAGCGAAACCCAGCGCCGCTCACCGCCCGCCACGGTCAGCGCGTCGATATCGCCATGAGCCACCGCACGGATGCGCACCATGTAGTTCACATTCATGATGGCGTGGCGCACCGTCAGGCGCAGATCCTCTTCGGGAACGGCGGAGTCCGTGAGCGCGGGAAGCTCCCATAGCCCCGGCATCACGGAGAGCGAAGCTGGACGCTGCTGCAGCAAGACCTCCTGGCACGCCCGGCCGGCTTTCATTCTGCTGCGCAATGAGAGCGCGTGAGCCACCTCTTGGCTGATCATTGGCGGCCGGGGCACGGTTTTATGCTCGCCCTGGGTTTTGCAATCGGCAACTATCGGGCAAACGAGGCACTGCGGATTGCGCGGCAGGCAGAGAGTCGCGCCCAACTCCATCATCGCCTGATTGAAATCTCCCGGCCGATTCGGGTCCACCAACTCGTCCGCCAGCTTTTCAATTTTTCGCCGGAGTTGAGAGCCGCCGGCCTTCCAGCCTTCCATACGGCACAGAACGCGCTCCACATTGCCGTCTACCACGGCCACTCGCTCGCCGTGCGCAATGCTGGCAACGGCTGCTGCCGTATAAGCGCCGACGCCCGGCAGTTGGCGCAGTTCCTCCGACGTGACCGGCAGATTGCCGTGATAGTGGCCAGCCACAAACTGAGCCGCCTGGTGCAGCATCCGGGCGCGGCGATAGTAGCCGAGGCCGCTCCACAAAGCCAGCACTTCTTCTTCGTCAGCGCGCGCCAGCGAAAGCAGCGAGGGAAACCGCGCCATGAAATCCTGGTAGCGCTCCACCACCACTGCAACGCGCGTCTGTTGCAGCATAACTTCAGAAATCCATATGGCATACGGGTCCCGGGTTCGCCGCCAGGGAAGGTCGCGGTGGTTGCGCTTGTACCATGCCTGCAACTGTACCCGCAGCCTGGCAATCTTTTCCGCATCCGGGTTCTGCTTGCCCATGCGCCCAGCTTAACAGGCTGCGGATTTGACTCCCGAAATGAGAAGCGCGCCTTGTCGGGTCGATTGCCGCAATTGACCCGGCAAGGCGCGCTTCCTACAATCAAGCTGACCACTTCTTCCGGCCGCATGACTCTTTCCGCACTCATCATCGACGACGAACAACTGGCTCGCGAAGAGCTTGCCTACCTGCTAGCCGAGCTGGGCGGCGTGGATGTGGTGGCGCAGGGAGCCAACGGCATTGAGGCCGTGGAACTGATCGAGGAGCACCATCCCGACATGGTCTTCCTCGACGTGCAGATGCCGGGGCTGGACGGCTTTGCGGTGATTGAACGGCTGTTGGCACTGAGGGCAAAGGCGGGCGCAGAGGCCGAACCGCTGCCGCAGATTGTCTTTGCCACGGCATACGACCAATATGCGGTGCGCGCCTTCGACGTAAATGCAGTCGATTATCTGCTGAAGCCTTTTGACCGCGCGCGCATTGAGCAGGCTGTGGAGCGGGTGAAGGGCCGGCTGGCCGGGAACACAACCGGCTCGCTGCCGGATTCTCAAGTTGAGTCGCAGCTTGATGCGCTGTTGCGGCTGCTCAACCGCCCGCAAGGCGCGAGCCGCACACCGCAACCGGCCAAGCTCATTGTCCAATTGCAAAGCCGGCTATTGCTGATCGACCAGGCGGAGATATGCTTTGCGGCCATCGACGACGGAGTGATTCGCGTGGTGACACAGGCCTTCGAGGGCCAGTCCAAGTGCCGCACGCTGGAAGAATTGCTTGACCTGCTGGACCCGGCCGTTTTCTGGCGCGCCCATCGCGGCTTTGTGGTGAACATCAATCACATTCGCGAGGTGGTGCCGTGGTTCAAATCCAGTTACCAACTGCGCATGAACGATAAAAAGCAGACCGAGATACCGGTGAGCCGCGCGCAGACCCGGCGGCTGAGGGAGCTGTTCAATCTGTAGCAAGCTGATTCTGTTTTTCCCGCCTAGAGGATTTTCGGAAATTGTGCAGACCGGAATTTTGCCGGTATCCCACCCATTCCGCAGAAAAACGCGGAATGGATGGGGCACGGAAGTTTATAGCAATAGCTAAAATGCTCTAGTCGTATCTCTCAAAGACAATCTGCTTTTTGTGCCATCCGAAGGCGGTGAGGCGTTCGCGGACGCCGGAGACCATCTCGTTGAGGCCGCAGATATAAGTGTAGATATCGAAATTCAGCTCGGAGTTGAGCAGGGTGGGATCGACCGGGGGCACAGGCAAGGGCTGGCCAAGACGGGCGGCGCGCTCCTCAATGATGCGGGCCAGGGGCTGCTGGACATGGCCGCGCAGGCCGGTCCAGCCTTCATCGGCACGGCTCAGAGTGGGCAGGTAATGGAAGTTGGGCTGGCGGGCGGCGAGCGCTTCAAACTCGGCGCGGTAGTAGATGTCGCTCTCGTGGCGGGTGCCGTAGACGAGCCAGATCTGCTTGCCGTTGCTGCGGTCCGGTCCGTCCTGGGGGAAGAGCCATTGCAGGTAGCCGCGCATAGGCGCAATGCCGGTTCCGGTGGCCACCAGGATGGAGTCGGTGATGGGCTCGTGGAGCGTGAAGTGGCCGTGCGGTCCATGAATCTGGATGGTGCTGCCAATGGGCAGATCGGGCAGGTCAGCCAGGTGGTTGGAGAAGAATCCCTCTTCGACGCGGTTCACGCACAGCTCAAATATGTTCTTATTGGGCGCCGAGGCGATTGAGTATGCGCGGGTCTGCAACTTGCCGTTATCGTCCGGCGCCACGCCGGAGACAAACTGGCCGGAGACATAAGGAAAGCTCTCTAGCTCGTCGATGACAAACTCAAAGTGATAACACTGGGAAACTTCGCTGATGCACTCTTTACGCGCAAGACGCGCGGTGAGAAGTTCACGGGCCATGACGTTCACGCTCGGGGAAAAGATGCCCACACCGGCGGGCTCATTTCTTTGATGCGGCAGGCAGCAAAAAAGGAGCAGGCCGGGCCAAGCGGCATCCCCCTATAATGGTCAGGGAGCCGCATTTGAGCCTTCAGGGCTTATCGGCTGCGAATATTTGCTGTATTGAGGATTTTATGGCCGCACTGCTGGAAGCAATCACCGTCAAGCGCAAGATGTACTTTGAATTTGAGAACACACCCTACTACTGCATGGATGCCGAGGTTTCAACACCCACGGCGCGCGGCGGGCAAACGCTGGTGCGGCTCAAGATGCGCAACCTGCTCACGCAGGCGGTCTTCGACAAGACCTTCAAGGCTGGCGAACGCTTCAAGGAGCCGGACCTGGAGCTGGTCGAAGCGTCGTATCTCTACTCGGACAGCGAAGGCTCGCACTTTCTCGATCAGGAGACTTTTGAAACGCTAACGCTCAACAGCGATATGATGGGCAACGCGCTGGAGCTTCTGGTCGAAGGCGTCATCATCCAACTGCACAAGTTCAACGGCAATCCCATCGGCCTGCAGTTGCCGGAGAAGGTTGAGTTGGAGGTCGAATATACCGAGGGCGGCGCGCGCGGCGACACCAGCGGCAACGTGACCAAGCTGGCGCGGCTCCAAACCGGCCTGGAGATCAAAGCTCCGCTCTACATTCAAGTGGGCGAAAAGGTGAAGGTCTACACCGAGACGCGGGAGTTCGCGGGAAGAGCGTAGAGGCAGGGAACAGGGATCAGGGAACAGGGATCAGGGAATAGTTTCCTGGACAGCTATCAAGATTGGAATTCCCAGGTACGGATTTTCTGATATGGGAAATTCGGCAACCAGCTTCCTGCTATCCCAGGTCTCAGAAGCGAGACCTGGGGCACCCGCGATGGAAAACCATCCCTCAGGGGCTGAAGCCCAGGATTCTTGGAGGCTGTCTTGCGGCACGGCTGAAGCCGTGCCCTTTCAAAGCCGAGCAGCGTTATGACTCTACTTCTTCTCACCCGCCTTGCCGGAGCGCTTCAGCTCGTTCCAATCCTTCTCCGTCTGGTCAGCATAAGCCGCGCCGAACTTTGCCAGAGCCTCTGCAAAGCCATCGCCGGAGCCGATGTAGCCGGCGAGGATGAGCGGGTCGCCAGAGCGGGCATGGCCGCGGGCCAGCAACTCGCCGCAAACTTCGCCGTACGCCTCAAGGCCGCCGCCGGCCAAGTCCTCCAAGTTGATGGAACCCTTGTGGTCGTTGAGCTGGCGGACGAGGTAGTCGCGCCCGGCGAAGTGCGTCCAGCCGAGGAAGGGGTCGGATTGCACCTGCATCGCCTTCTGTCCTTCAGCCACGCGCTGGCCGTTGTGGTGGGGCGGCGCGGCGTCGGGCAGATAAGGCGCGTAGGCGGAGGCGGGCTCTTCCTTGATCTGCAAGAACAGCGGGTCGGCGGGGCCGTTGCCCTCGAAGTATACGCAGTAGTCGCGCAGGCCCACAGAGCCAGTGCCGACGATTTTGAATGCTACATCCACCGGGCGATAGAGCGACAAGAGGTGCTGGCGCTGCGGCTCGAGCATTTGGCGATAGGGACCGAGAGCGGCCAGAACAGCCGCGGCCTGGCGTCCGGTGACGCGGGTCAGATTGGGCTTGATCTCTTTGAAGCGATGCTCCCCATTTTTGATCCAGTCCGAAGTTGATTTGAGGTTTCCCACCCTTGCGCCAGAAGCAAGGCGCAAGGATGGGGCGCCGAGTTTAGTGAAATGTTGAGCGAAATCCGGGGGATTTTTCTTTATTGAAGAGGACGTCGGCTCCGTCAATTGCTCTAGCGTGTGCAAGGCAGTGGCGCGCTCGGCTTTGAGCAGGGCATCGAGGACAGGCTCGACCTGGCCCAGGCGGTGGACCTGGTAACGGCCGACTTCGAGCGAGGGCATATGGGCAAAGGCGCGCATTTGGGCGGCGTAGCGGGCCACGAACTTTTCCACGGCCTGGCAGGCAGAGGCTTCCTTGTGGCCGGAACCGCGACCAGCCAGCACTAGCGATGCGGCCATGCGTTTGAGGTCCCACTCGAAGGGGCCGCGGATGGTCTCGTCAAAGTCGTTGATGTCGAAAACGAGGCGGCCATCTGGAGCGGCAAAGGCGCCCAGGTTGCGCACATGCGCGTCGCCGCAGAGCTGGCAGACAATGCCGGTGGAGGGCAGCACGGCGAGGTCGGCGGCCATCACCGGCACAGCGCCGCGGAAGTAGCCGAAGGGCGAGGCAGTCATGAGCTTGTACTTGAGCTGGATGAGCGCGGGGACGCGGCCGTGCATGGAGCGAGCCAGCAGGTCGAGAGCGGAGGACTTGCGCGCCTTGGGTTTCAGCTCATTGTGCTGCTGGCGGCCCACCTGCTTGCGCCGCGCCTGACCCATAGAGCGCCGTTCTTGTGGAGTTGCCCATTGCATGAGACGGAAGATATACCCTTGGGCCGCGCAACGCAACCCTCGATATTGTTGATTTACACTGCGATTTGGGAGCTTCGCAATTCTGAGTGGGCAAACCCGCCAGACATTCACGGGCTTCAATGCTGGAGGAATATCCCTTGACGCGTACTACCGCCGTTTTGCTTGCAGTCATTACTTCTTTTACGCTTGTGACGTCTACTCTGGCTGCTCAATCGCAGGCGAAGCCTCTCACCGTGGAGGCGATCTACGGGCATGGATCGCTGATTGGGACGCCGCCGGAGGGGGTTGCCTGGACGCCTGACGGCAAGCACATCACCTTTATGGTGGCCGGCGAACTGTCGGAGATGGAACCCGGCACGGATGATGCATATGTGATTGTGAGCCGCTCCAAATTCGCTTCGTTTACCGGGGCCGGCGCCTCTGAGCAGGACAAGGACCATCGCGAACGTTACAGGATGGCCAGCTATCTGTGGGCGCCGGATTCGGAGCACCTGCTCTTTGACGCGGGCGGGCGGCTGTGGCTCTATGATCTGCACACCCGCACGGGCGTTGAGGTTGGCTCGACGGGCGAGGCCTCGGGCGACGATCCGAAGTTTTCGCCGGACGGTGAATCGATTTCGTTTATTCGCGAACATGGGCTGGCGGTTGTGCGGTTGAAGGAGGCAGGACGGCCTATGACATTGGTGGCTCCCGCGCCAAACAAGACGACACTAAACGGCGAGGTAGATTGGATTTACCTGGAAGAATTGGATGTGCGCAGCAACTACTTCTGGTCGCCGGATTCGAAGCGGCTGGCTTATCTGGAGATGAACGAGGCTGAGGTGCCGGAGTATCCAATTGCCGACTGGATTCCGACGCACGCAACGGTGGATAAGCAGCGTTATCCGCAGCCGGGCGATCCCAACCCCGCAGTGCGCGTGGGCGTGGTGAGTGCGGCGGGAGGCCAAACGGTGTGGGTGAGTTTGCCGATTCACGCGGGACAGGATTACATTCCGCGCTTCGGCTGGGTGGATGCGAAGACGGTATGGGTGGAGACGCTGACGCGCGACCAGAAACATCGCGACATTTACTTTGCCGACGCTGCAACAGGACAGGCGCGCGCGGTGCTGCAACTTACGGATGATAAGTTTTTCAACGACAAATATGACGTTTGGGCGGGCGACGGCAACATTGTGCTGACCAACTGGGCAGACGGGCACAATCATCTTTACCTCTACAGCTATGACCAAACTGACACGGCTCACGCGACAGCCAAACTCGCTCGGCAACTGACGCAGGGCGAGTTTGAGGTAAACGATGTTTACCGCGTGGACATCGCCGGCAAACTCGTTGACTACGCTTCAAACGAAGGCAGCGCGCTCGATCAGCAATTGTGGCAGGTCAGCTTTGCGGGCGAGCGCAAGCAGTTGAGCACGGGCGCGGGCACGCACACCGGCAACTTTGCGCCGGTGGGAAGCGCGTTTGTGGAGCGGCAGTCGGCGCGCATGGAGCCGCCGACGCTGAGACTGTGCGCGGAGGCGGGCAAGTGCAATCTTCTTTGGGCGACGCGAGCGACGGAGCCTTACCAATTGCGCGCGCCTGAGCAGCTTACGGTGAAGGCTCACGACGGGACGACTCTCTACGCCACATTGCTGCTGCCAGTAGGCAAAAACCCGGCGAGTGTGCCGCTGATTGTGAATCCCTATGGCGGGCCGGGCGCGGCGACGGTGGTCAATCGCTGGGGCGACAGCCTGCTCTTTGACGAGTTGCTGGCGCAGCATGGCTTTGCGGTGCTTCATGCCGACAATCGCGGCTCAGGCGGCCGGGATCGCGCCTTTGTTCAGGCGGCTTACCACAACTTCGGCCCGGTGCAACTGGAAGATCAACTGACCGTGATAGACGCGGCGCTGGCCCAATATCCGCAACTGGATGCAAAACGGCTTGGCTGGTGGGGCTGGAGCTGGGGCGGGACGTTTACGCTTTACGCGATGTCGTACTCCGACCGCTTCCGCGCAGGGGTTGCGGTGGCGCCGGTGACCGACTGGCGCAATTACGACTCGGTATACACCGAGCGCTACATGAGCGAACCGGCGGAATTTGCGTCAGGTTATAAGGATTTCTCAGTGGTGAACTCGGCGGCAAATTTGAAAGGCCAGCTGCTGCTGGCGCATGGAACCGGCGACGACAACGTACACTTGGAGAACTCTGTGCAGTATGTGCAGAAACTGATTGAGGCGGGGATTCCCTACGATTTGCAGATTTACCCGCGCAAGACACATTCAATTGCCGGGCCGGATGTGCGTCAGCATTTGTACAACCGCATTCTGGCGCAGTTTGAGCAGTACCTGAAGCCGCCCGTTGCGGCGGGGGGCACACAATGAGCGAGGCCACGAAGCATCCGGCGGAGCGCGCGAACACGCATGAGCTGATTCGCGGGCGGGTGACGCTGGGAGAGTTCGAGATTACCGTACTCACCGACGGCTACTTTTTGCTGGATGGCGGAGTGATGTTCGGCGTGGTGCCGCGGCCAATGTGGATGAAACGCGTCACACCCGACGTGGATAACCACATTCTGATGGGCTCCAATACGCTGGTAGTCCGCGACGGCAAGCGGACCGTAGTGATTGATACCGGCTTGGGCAACAAGCTGGACGCGAGAAAGCGGGCAATCTACGGAGCGCAGCAGATGCTGCCCTCATCCTTTGCGGCGGCGGGCATCAGCATGAACGAAGTAGATGTGGTGATCAACTCTCACCTGCATTTTGACCACTGCGGCTGGAACACAATTGCCGGCGAGGATGGAACGATTGCGCCCGCGTTTCCCAATGCACGCTACTACGCGCCGCGCGGCGAGGCGGAGCATGGGCGGCTGCAACTGGAGCGCGACCGATCAATTTACCTTGGAGCCAACTACGAACCGCTGATTGCCGGCGGACAGATGACGCTGCTCGATGGAATGGAGACGATAGCGCCGGGCATCTCGGTAGAGCCTTATCCGGGACACACGGAGCATATGATGAGCGTTTGCATCGACTCTGGTGGGCAGCGGGGCTGCTTCATTTCAGACCTGATCCCCACCACCGATCATCTTGATTTGAGCTGGGGGATGGCCTTAGACCTTGATCCTCTGACGGTGATTGAGCAGCGCAAGCGGTTCTATGCGCGCGCCATTCCGGAGCAGTGGCTGGTCTTCTTTCCCCACGACCACCACACGCCCTTTTGCCGCGTGGAGCTGGACGAACGAGGCAAGCCCAAGATGCGCAAGCTGGAAGCCGAGACAGGGATATAAGAGCAAGACACGAAGAGGAGTACGGGATGCGCGTTGTTGCGGCGCAGACCAGGAGACGCCGTGGCCTAGAGTTCGTGGCGATTGAAGATATCGTCCTTGTCGCGGCTGGGGCACTCCGAGCACTCCAGGCAGCAGACAAGGAGCAGGGCCACGCCCACTGTAACCAGAATGGCGATGGCGTTCTCGTAGACCGTGAACCATTGAGCCAGGCTATGCATTGTTATTCACCTAGACCAACATACTCCATGTGCTTAGACGTTGTATGGACGCTACGGTACACATCGCCGGAAACCATTTTTGACGGAGATCCAAGCCGCTAACGCCATTATCGATATTTTTTCCTCAGATTCTTCTTGTTTTCAAGAGAAGAAAAGGCGAATATAGATTACACATGGTTTCCGATTCCAATCCGGCACCGGTCCTTATTCCACGGGAGTGGCCTGAAGAGTTCCAGACTCAGGAGCCGGCAGTTGCGCCTGCGCCGCAACCGCCGGCTGACCACCCGGAAGACGGTCCGCGCCTCAATTGGCTGTTCGTTGATATGAACTCGTACTTTGCCTCGGTTGAGCAGGATTCAAGGCCTGAGCTGCGCGGCAAACCGATTGCCATTGTTCCCATGATGGCCGATACAACCTGTTGCATTGCAGCTAGTTATGAAGCCAAGGCGTTTGGCGTCAAAACCGGAACTATGGTCGGCGACGCCAAGCGGTTATGCCCCGGAATCGAGCTGGTGGAGGCGCGGCACCAGATTTATGTTGAGTACCACCATCGCATTGTCGAGGCAGTGGAAAGCTGCCTGCCGGTGACGGCGGTGCTGTCAGTGGACGAAATGGCTTGCCGGCTGATGGGCCGGGAGCGGCCGCTGCTGGCGGCGATGGCGCTGGGCCGGAAGGTGAAGCGGAGCATCCTGGAGCGCGTTGGCCCGATGATGCGCAGTTCGGTGGGGCTGGCTACGAATCGATACCTCGCCAAAGTGGCCAGCGATATGGAGAAACCCGACGGGCTGGTGGCGCTTCCGCTGGACATTTTGCCGGAGGCTCTGCGTCAGCTCAAGCTGCGTGACTTGCCTGGAATCGGCGCGCAGATGGAGAAGCGGCTGAACGAGCAAGGGATTCGCAGTATGGAGGATCTGCTGGCGCTCGATTGCGAAGGGACCGGCCAGGTCTGGGGCTCAGTGCTGGGCGAGCGGCTGGGTCACTGGCTGCGGGGCGAAGACTTTGAGATGGACGAGGCCGAACAACCCAAGTCGATAAGCCATCAGCACGTTCTCGCCCCGGAGATACGCACACCGGAAAAAGCCTGGGCGGTGGCGCACAAGCTGCTGCACAAGGCGGCGATGCGGCTTCGCTCGGGCGGATTGTGGGCCAGCAGCATAGGGCTGGCGATTGGCTTTGCGGTGCCACGCGGAGAAAACAAGCCGGTGAGCCGGTTCGGTACACCGACACGCGGATGGAAAAGCGAGATCCGATTGAGCGAGTGTCAGGACAACCTGACGCTGATTGCCGCGCTCAGCCGCTTGTGGGTTTCGCGGCCCACAGGACCGGAGTTTGACCGACCCTATTTTGTGGGCGTTCTACTCAATGGCCTTGTGCCCGACCATCTGCACACTCTCAATCTGTTTGAAGGGACCGAGGAAGAGCAGAATCGCACGCGCCTGGTAGCGGCCATGGATGCGCTGAACAACAAATACGGCCTGAGCACACTGGCTCCGGCCACCATGCTGTCCGCCTTCAAGGCAGCGCCCACGCGCATCGCCTTCCATACCATTCCGGAGATCTTCTGAGCGCCACCGCTCAGGTTTTTCCGTCGTCGAGCCGATAGGGATAGAATGCTTGAGAGCAACGCCGGGCATACTCCTTCGCTGCCAATGGCGCTGACGCTTCCCCCAGCCCTTGTCTGAAGAAGACGGAGCCCTACAAGGCCCCATGGATTTGGCAGCGCTCAGAAGGATGGATTGCACATGTCTCGACGCGGCACTTTCTTTGCAGCAGCACTCAGCGTAGCCCTTGTTTCGCCGGCGTCCTTGCTGGCGCGAAATATTCATTGGTATCAGCCGCATTACATGGCTCGAGTTGATCAGGCAGCCAACCGCCTGCAATTTCTCGCCCCGCATTTTGCTCCCTCTGGCTCGTACACGGCGGCGACCCATTACACGCTGACGAATTTCACCCAGAACGAACTGGGGATCAACCTGTTTTTTAACGAGAGCGGCGTGAAGGACGTGCCACAGGGCCTGCTCGGATTAACCTCCATCTCGACCCCTTACACGCTGGATTCTGTCGCTTCCGTCGCCTATGCGAACATTGTGTACTTTGAGATAACGAACACCACTTCCTCCCCAACCCCCTGGTGTGTGTATCCCATGGGCAAAGAATCCGGAAATGGGATCATCTGCGTCTCAGACGAGGGAACCGCTCATCAGGTGGCCGATGCGCTGGCAACTTTGGCGGTGGCCTACGGAAACAATCTGAACATGTCCTTCAGCATGGCCTTGGGGACGATGACGGACAAGGAGCAGCGCAAGCATCCTGGGCAAATCGGCTGCCTGGTTCGTGAAGTGGATGCGGATGGACCCGCTGAGAAGGCCGGCGTTCAGGAGAATGACGTTGTGCACACCGTCAACGGCCAGGCCTGCACGCAACAAGTCTTTGGAGCGACCGTCTTTGAGGCCATCACCCAGCCGCAGGGCGGAGTGGTGCGTGCGGAGATCCTGCGCAAAAGCGGCCCTCTGACCGTCGATCTGCGCTATCCCCACCTCGAAGCCCCTGCAGCTCAGTTGCGCCAGCAGGTCGCCAACCCGGGCCAGCAAAACGCGGCTGAGCCTTCCGCCGCTCCCGCCGCTCCCGCGCCTCCCTCCGGCGTTCACTTCGGCTTCAACGTTCGCCCCGTCATCCAGGACGACCTTGCGCCACTTGCCTTGACCAAGGCACAAGGTCTGGTCGTAGTCAGCGTGGAAAATGGCGGCCTGGCCGATACGATGGGCGTTCTGGCCGGCGACGTCATCTTGCAGGTGAACGGCGCGGATGTCGGCAATATGCAGCAGTTTATCCAGACTATCCGCAGTGGCGCGGCCACAAGCTTCCGCGTCTGGCGCAAGGGGCAAACCGCCGAGCTGACCGTGCCGCAGAGCCTGTAGAGCAGCTTTCAAGCAGATCACCCCAAAGAGGCCGGAGCCGGCACGCTCCGGCCTCTTTGCGTGCGGCCACTGCAACTTTTTTCGCAGGCGCGCGTACTCTCTGCATCCGCACACTGCAATTTCTGCGGATAAGAGAGTAGAAGCGTAACCTATGGCCCACGACTGGCAGCCGGACTTTGAACAACTCGTGGACGAGCACCAATCGATGGTCTTTTCGCTGGCCTTGCGCATGACCGGCGACCGCGGGCTGGCGGAGGAGATTGCGCAGGATGTCTTTCTGGAGCTGGACAGACATCTGGGCAAGATCGAGTCCGCAGCGCATGTGTGCTTTTGGCTGCGACGCGTAGCGATGAGCCGGTCGGCAGACGCGCTGCGGCGCCGGCGGGTACGCGGGCTGGACCTGTGGGTGGAAGTGGAAGAGCATCACGGCATGAGGATTGCAGAACGCACGTCTCCGCTGGGCGCTCGGTTGGAACAACTTTTGGAAACGCTTCCCGAGCAGCAGCGCGCGGCGCTGGTTCTCCGCTACCAGGAAGATTTGACGCCGGAGGAGATTGCGGCAACTTTGGATACGCCCGTGGCCACGGTGAAGAGCCACTTGCAGCGGGGATTGAAGCTGCTCAGGGCAAAAGCTACGAGCCATTTGAAGGAGTACATCCGCGAGAAGGAGTATGCAGGTGGAGTTTGAACCCATAGAGGAGTTTGAAAAAGAGCTGCGGCAGACATTCGAACGACGGCCAGCGCCGCCCAGCTTGAAACGCCGACTGATGGAAAGACGGCGCGTCAATGATCCGCGGCGCAATGCATTCCCTTGGCAGCGGATTGCCGCCGCGCTTGTTTTGACCGCCATGCTGGGTGGCGGGGTTGCCTGGTATCAGCAAGAGGAGCAACGCAAGGGCGAAGCAGCCCGCCAACAGGTACTGACCGCTCTGCGCATCACCAATCACGCACTTGACCATATGAATACACAACTCGCGGCCCACAGGCACGCGCACAATCAAGGAGAGTCCCGATGAGAAGCGGAATTATTTCATTCGTACTGGGAGCGGTTGTACTGGCCGCACAGGCTTTTACGCAGACGACGCCGTTGCCCCTGCCTCCGGAAGTTGAAAAGGTACTGGCCGCGCGCGCGTCAGACGTCACCGAGGTCACGCTGGGAAAGAACATGCTGGCCTTTGCGGCCAAGTTCATGAACGGCAAAGATAAAGACGAAGCAGCCACGCGGCAACTGATTGAAGGGCTCGACGGCATTTACGTCCGCAGCTACGAGTTTGACAAGGAGGGGCAGTACTCGATGGGAGATATCGAGAAGCTGCGCCAGTACTTTGAAACCAACGAGTGGTCGCCAATGGTGCGCGAGCGCGAACGCAAGACCGGCGAGACGACCGACGTGATGGTAAAGCTGGTGAACGGCGAAGCCCACGGCCTATTCGTCCTTTCGGTCGAGCCCAAGGAGCTTACCATAGTGCTGATTCTAGGGCCGGTGCGCATGGAAGACCTGGGCAAGCTGAAAGGCATTGGCGGACTAAGCGTGCTGGGCGACATCGACAAGGGCAGCAAGGGCAGTAAAGGCAGCAAGGGCGGCAAGGGGGAAAAGTAATGATGAGAAGGATCTGGATTGTTCCTGTGGTTCTTGTGGCACTGCTGATTCCGGTGGCGGTGTTGGCCGGCGGCAGCGGCGGCTTTGACGGCGTGGTGAACTCCATCGAAAGCCGTTACCATGTGCGGGCCACGCGTATTCCCTTCATGGGACTCATCAGCCTGGTTGCGGGCAGAGCCACGCATGGGGGCGTTGCCAACATGCATGTGGCCGAGATCGATAACTTCTCCGCGGCGGTGGACGGCGACGAACTGAATCGCATGGTCGAGGAGAAGCTGGGAGCGGGCTGGGAGCGGATGGTCCGCGAAACCAGCCGCAATGGCCATGAGCAAACATTGATCTTCGTGCATCCCGAGGGCGAGCGGATGGGAATGTTTGTGGTGGACCTGGACGGGAACGAGATGGACGTGGTTCAACTCTCGGTAGATCCCGATCACTTAAATGACAATATAGGAAAATATGAGCATCGCCATCTGCAGGGCAATGGCGATACGGCAAATTGAATCAAGGACTTGTTGAAACAGTAACTCGCAGCATTTCGGCACGATTAAACAGGCTGCGGAATAACTCCGATTCTCAGGCAAACTCGGAGAAATACATCCCTCAGGGGCTAAAGCCCGCGTTGATTTTGCGGCATTTACGGCACGACTGAAGTCGTGCCCTGACGCTTATTGCGTCTCCGATTGAGTTTTTCCGCAGCCGGCAAAGTTGTGCCCTGACACAATGCGTCCCGGATTGGATACGTGCTTTCCCACCCATGCGATAAAAACAAGAACATCGCATGGATGGGGCACCCGATTCTACGAGTTTTTCCGCAGCCTGCAAAGTCGTGCCTTGACACAAAACCTGGTTTTTTCAGCCAGTTCTTAGCAGCATTTGTCCGCTGAATGAGGCGGGAACCAAACTCTCTCTATGCGGCAACCTCCGGGCTGGCTACACTGATTGACAGTATGGCCAGCCCTATTTCATTGCCTGCTCCGGGTTATCGCGGGCGGCTTGCACCCTCGCCCACCGGCTATCTGCATGTGGGTCACGCGCGCACTTTCTGGACAGCCTTCGAGCGGACGCGCGAGGCAAACGGAACGCTAGTGATGCGCATGGAAGACCTGGACCCGGATCGCAGCCGTGCGGAGTATGCCGAGGCCGCGCTCGACGACCTGCGCTGGCTGGGGATTCGCTGGCAGGAAGGGCCAGAACTTGGGGGGCCTTATGCGCCCTATGCGCAGAGCCAGCGCCGGGCAATCTATCTCGCGGCATGGCGCATGCTGCTGCGCGGCGGCTATCTCTTTCCATGCCGCTGCTCGCGCAAGGACCTGGAGGCAGCGCTGAGCGCGCCGCACGAGGGTACTGTCCAAAGCGATGCAGAGCAGGAGCCGCTGGACGATGAACCTGTTTATCCGGGGACTTGCCGCCGCTCCTGGGGAGACACTCCACAACTGTTCGATTCTTCGGAGATCACCGAGCCCGGTAACTTCAACTGGCGCTTTCGCGTGCCAGATGGCGAAGCGATCGAATTTACAGATAAAAATCTGGGAGTCCAGCGCTTTGTGGCTGGCGTGGATTTTGGCGATTTTGTGGTGTGGCGGCGAGACGGGGTTCCGAGTTACCAGCTTGCCTGCGTGGCCGACGACGCGGCGATGCAAATCACAGAGGTGGTGCGTGGCGAAGATCTGCTCAAGTCCACAGCGCGGCAGATCTTGCTCTACCGCGCATTGGGACTCGAAACACCCGCATGGTTCCATTGCCGGCTGGTTGCAGACCGCAACGGGAAACGGCTGGCCAAGCGCCATGACGCGCTGAGCCTGCGCGTACTGCGCCAGCGTGGAGTTACGCCGGGACAGATTCTGTCGGGGAGGCTTGAAAGCTTCCAGCTCCCGGCCGCGCCCTTTCAAGATACAGATGGATGAAGTTTTCAGTCTTCCACCCTTGCGACAAAAACAAGAACGCCGCAAGGATGGAGTGCCCGGCCGCGCAACCTGACTTACTTGTGGCGGATGAAGGTGCCATTGTGTAACTCGCCCCACGCCTGGCGCAGTTCTTCTTCCGTATTCATCACGATCGGACCTTGCCATGCCACCGGCTCTTCCAGTGGCTGACCGGAGACGAGCAGAAAACGAATGCCCTCGGGGCCGGCCTGAACCACAATCTCGTCGCCGCTGTCGAATAGAACCAGCGAGTGGTTTTTGGCATCGTAGACCGGCTTGGCATTGGGGTCAACGGCCGACTCGGTCAGCACGGCCCTGGGCGTTGATGCGTCACGAAACGTTCCCGCACCGGCAAAAACATAGGCAAATGCGTTGCGCGTGGTCTCCACCCTGATGCGCTTCTGTTTGCCTGGAGGAACTGAGATGTCCACGTAGCGCGGGTCGGCGGCCACGCCTTCGACCGGACCTCGCTTGCCCCAGAACTCGCCGCAGATCACGCGCGCCTTGCTTCCGTCGTCTTCGGTCACCTCAGGGATGGCGCTGGACGGAATGTCCTGGTAGCGCGGGTCGGTCATCTTCAGCGCGGCGGGCAGGTTCGCCCACAACTGAAATCCATGCATGCGGCCCTGGGCATCGCCCGCGGGCATTTCCTGGTGCAGAATCCCGCTGCCCGCGGTCATCCATTGCACATCGCCGGCGGTCATGCGGCCCTTGTTGCCCAGGCTATCGCCGTGAGCCACTTCGCCGGCCAGCACGTAGGTGATGGTTTCAATTCCCCTGTGGGGATGCCAGGGAAAACCGGCCACGTAATCGGCCGGGTTGTCGCTGCGGAAGTCGTCCAACAATAGAAAGGGATCGAACTCCGCGGTTTTTCCAAAGCCGAAGGCGCGCTGCAGCCGGACTCCGGCGCCTTCGAGTGTGGGCTTGGCTGTAAAGATCTGCTTCACGGGACGAAGCGACATGGGGAACCTCCTGTGCCTTACCTATGATTGGATGCACGCGGAGGATATTCGTTGCAACAAGTATTTTCGGATCAATCCTCCAGGAGGGCATTCACTCTCCTATCTCCCAGAATCGAAACGCGGATTACCCGGTAACCGGCGTTCGGTTTAGAACGGCTCCGGCTTGGGGCCGCCGCCGCACAGCTCCACCGCATGAACCAGGGCTTTTGCAACGCGATCGGCCATCTCCTGCTCGTAGAAACGGATCGTGGGATCTTTACCATTGTTCAGCTTGATCACCAGGGCAGAGATGTCGGGAACATCCTTGACCGTCTTGGTGGAGTCCCCGGTTTTCACCAGGTACATCTGCCAGTCCTGCTCATCCGGTAACACCGAGATGTTCTCCACGTCTCGCAGGCTGATGAAGACATTTTCGTCGTGCTCTTTTCTGCCGTCATTAAAAACCAGACGATGGTAACTGAGGGAGCAAGCGCCGGGATTGGCAATTGCGTTGCTGATGGTTGAACGGAACCTCTGCACCCCATCGGCGTTGTTGGAAGCATCATGGACGTAGCCGGCAAAATTCACCGTGCCCATTGCGTTGAGCTTGTCCTGAATAAACTGCATGGTGACTTCGATTGTGGGGCTGTTCGTGGGGGGTGCTCCGGTAGTTGGTGTGCTGGAAGCCGGTGTGCCGGCGACAACCGGAGTAGCGGCGGGTGCTGTGCCATGGCTCTGTATTGCGGTGATTTCCGCATCGTCGGCCCCGGCCTGCTTGAGCGCTGTCAGTGCGCTGATGGAGGTATCGAATTTGCCGGGGGTAGCGGAAATGAGATGAAGGATCACTCTCTCCGACACTCCCGCACGCAACAGCTTCAAAACCTCGGCGTTTGCCGGTGAATCAACAGCGGGTTGCGGCGGAGGCGGAACACTCTGTTGCGCCAGCGCGGCTGCGGAAACCAGAATCATCGTAAAAAGTGCGGTAACAATGCGCATAAGATTCTCCTCAATTCAGACAATGCGATCTCTGGCCTGATTGGACGGGCGGGAAACATCTTCCACTCGCTCAAAGCAGTAGGTTTCAGTGCAACAACCAACGAATAAAACGTTTGGATGGAATTTTACTCAGTTGCCCCTTGTTTGTCACGGCAGGGATTCAGGCGCATTTTCCGAATTTGCCGGCGGAAGCGGAAGGCTTATTCTCAAGGAGGACCCCCGTGAGCGACTTTGCCCAGACCGTGAAGCAGCAGGCCGACATCGTGAAGATTGTCGAGGGATACATCCGCCTGCGCAAATCCGGCGCGCAGAACTACCAGGGGCTTTGCCCGTTCCACAAGGAAAAGTCGCCGTCGTTTTCGGTCCACGCGGTGCGGCAGTTCTACCACTGCTTTGGCTGCCAGGCCTCGGGCGACGTGTTCAGCTTTGTGGGCAAGATCGAGAATGTGGGCTTTCCCGAGGCGGTGCGGATTGTGGCGGGCAAGTGCGGTATTCCGCTGCCCAAGCGGGAGTTCTCTTCGCCAGAGGAGGCTGCCGGAGCACGGCTGCGGGCCAAGCTGCTGGAGTTGCACGAGACAGCGACCACGTGGTTTGAAGAGCAGTTGCGCGGGCCAGAAGGCGCCATGGCCCGCGAGTACCTGGCCGGGCGAGGACTGACGCCGGAAGGGATCAAGGCCTTCCGCATCGGCTACGCGCCCGACAGCTTTAATGCCTTGCGCGATCGGTTGAGCGGCGTGGCCGACAATGAAACGCTACGCGCCAGCGGCCTTTTCGCAGCCAAGGAACAAGGCGATGGCAGCCTGGGACCGATCTATGACCGCTTCCGCAAGCGCGTCATGTTCCCGATATCCAACGAGAGCGGACGCGTGATCGCCTTCACCGCGCGGACGCTGGAAACCGGCGATAAGGCAGGCGCCAAGTACATCAACTCACCGGAGACACCGCTCTATTCCAAGAGTCTGGTGCTCTTCAATCTGGACAAGGCGCGCACCGCGATTCGCCAGCTTGAGTATGCAGTGCTGGTCGAAGGGCAGATGGACTGCATCTCGGTCTTTTTGCGCGGCATTCAAAACGTGATTGCCACCAGCGGAACAGCCTTTACCGAGCAGCAGGTGGCGATTCTCAAGCGCCACACCTCGCAGGTCGTAGTCAACTTCGATCCTGACGCCGCCGGCTCGAATGCCGCGGAGAAGTCGATTGCCCTGCTCACCGAAGAGGGATTCACCATCAAGATTGTCACCCTCGACGGCGGACTGGACCCGGACCGCTACATCCGCGAGCGGGGCGTAGAGGCTTACACGACAGCCCTACGCGGCGCGCGCCGGCAGGCCGATTACCTGATTGAGCGTGCTCGTCTGCTCTTCCCCGGCGCTAGTTCCGAGCAGAAGGTGAAGGCAATGAACTTTCTGCTGCCGCATATTCGCAGGTTGCCGGAAAAGCTGGCGCGCGACCAGTTTGCCGCCGACGCCGCGCAAAAGCTGGGCATCGATTCTGCCGTTCTGAGAGAGGAACTGCGCCAAGCCGCACTACGGCGGCGCGACCACATTGAAACGCGACCTACGGCGCTGACCGAGGTCGAACGGGTGCTGCTCCGCGCGCTGGCCATCGACGATCCGGAATACGCTGAATCGCGGCGGCTTGCCGTCGAGGCTATATCACAACAACCTACTTGGTTTGAGCATCTTGGCGCGTTCGCTGCTCTGCAGGCGGTTGCCGCACGCCAGGCTCGCGACCCGATGGACGTGGTGGAGGACGAGGCCCAGAAGGCCCTGCTGGCGGAAACGCTGCTGGCGGAAACCAAGCCGCCCGAGGAGATCGAGGTTCTGGGCGCCATCCAGGAGATCCAGGAGAGGTCCATTGAAAGCCGGCTGCGGGAACTGCGTACGCAGATTGCCGGGGCTGAGCAGCGCGGCGAATTTGCCGAACTGGCCTTGCTGACCCAGCAAAAGCTTGATCTTGACCGAAATCTGCGGCAGTTGCACAACCATCGGCCTGCGGAGCAGTAACAGAGGATTCCTGCGTCTTATCGTCATTTTCCGCGTCAAATAAAGAGGCGGGCGGAAGGCAGGACCACCCATCCAGACTGCGAGTTCCACCGAAATTGCTCCTGCCATGCCACGATTTTTGCCTTGGAAAGCAGGGGCAAGACGTGGTAATCTGTTGATCTCTGTGCAGATGCGCGCCCCTTTGCCCCATCTATGAGCTGCGGCTCGCGGGCGACCCAGGTGAATCCTGAAGCGCTTGTCATCCTGTTCCGAGATAACCCCTGAATCCGCATTTTTGGCGGGTGGCCGCGGTTTCGTGTCCACATGCGCCGGATTTCCAGTTGGAAATCTTTTTTTACGCGCCCAGGAGCGAACTGGCGGGACCAGCGCACCGGCGCGCAAGACGGTGCTGAACCTGCCTTGCGTATGACATTCCCAGGGATGATTTATCCCTGGCCACAAGCGTTATGCCGCCGCAACCATCAGCGAGCGGTGACCCATTACGGAATCAGGCATGACCCAGTATCCCTGGAAATGCCGAAGAGAGCAGGAAAAATTTGGCGAGCGACGAAAAGTTTGGACCCGAGCACGAACCCGAACACGAACACGAAATCGATACCCTGATCGAAGTCGGCAAGGAAAAGGGCTATCTCACCTACGGCGACGTGAATGAGATGCTGCCCGATGATCTGGCTACTTCGCCGGAGGACCTGGATGACCTGATCACCACCATCGGCACTCAGGGCATCGATCTGCTTGACGGCCCCAAGTTCAGCCACGACAAGGACTTTGAACCGGAAGAGGGCGAAGATGTCGAGCTGGACCTGACGCCCGGAACCCTGGAAAAGACCAACGATCCGGTGCGCATGTACCTGCGCGAAATGGGCACGGTTCCGCTGCTAACCCGCGAGGGCGAGGTGGAGATTGCCAAGCGCATTGAGCGCGGCCAGATGCGCGTGCTGAAGGCCATCTCCCGCTCCCCCATCGTGATACGCGAAGTTGTGGCGCTGGGCGAAGACCTGAAGCGCGGCGTGCGCAACATCAAAGAAGTGGTGATTTTCGACGACGAGGAGCTTACTGAAGAGGTAGTAGTGGCGCGCGTGAAGGCCACCGTGGCCCGCATCGACACACTGGTAAAGCACCAGAAGAATATCGCGAAGCTGGAAGAAAAGCAGGCTGCGCCCAGCGCGACCAAGGCGAAAGCCACGGCGGCGCGCAAAACGCGCTGGCTCATCGCGAGAGAGAGGGTTTTTGTTTCGCGGATTGTGCGCGAACTCAAGTACACGCCCATGGAGCGCAAGCGCCTGCTGGACAAGGTCAACAAGACCGTGGACACCATGCGCACGCTGGAGCGGCAGATTCGCTCGCTGGAGCAGAAGCATGAGGCCAGCCGCAGCGACGAGCTGAAGAAGGAGTACCGGCGGCAGCAGAAAAATTGCAAGGCGGACCTGGAAAAGATCGAAGCCGACGCGGGCGTCTCCATCGCCGAGCTGAAGCGCACGCAGCGCGAGATGATCCAAGGCGACATGGACGCGGACCAGGCCAAGCGCGAACTGATCGAAGCCAACCTCAGGTTGGTTGTCTCCATCGCCAAAAAGTACACCAACCGCGGATTGCAGTTTCTCGACCTGATTCAGGAAGGCAACATCGGCCTGATGAAGGCCGTGGATAAGTTCGAGTACCGCCGCGGCTACAAATTTTCGACCTACGCAACATGGTGGATTCGCCAGGCCATTACCCGCGCCATTGCGGACCAGGCCCGCACGATTCGCATCCCGGTGCACATGATCGAAACCATCAACAAGCTCATCCGCACCAGCCGTCAGCTTGTGCAGGAGCTGGGCCGCGAACCTTCAAGCGAAGAGATTGCGCGGCGCATGGACATTCCCGTGGCCAAGGTGCGCAAGGTTCTCAAGATTGCGCAAGAGCCTATCTCGCTGGAAACGCCCATCGGCGAAGAGGAAGACTCGCATCTCGGCGACTTCATCGAAGACCGCCAGGCGGTTTCGCCTTCCGAGGCGGTCATCAGCGTCAACCTCAAGGAGTACACCTCACAGGTTCTGCGTACGCTCACGCCGCGCGAGGAGCGCGTCATCAAGATGCGTTTTGGACTCGAGGACGGCTCCGAGCACACGCTGGAAGAAGTGGGCCAGAGCTTCCAGGTAACCCGCGAGCGCATTCGCCAGATCGAAGCCAAGGCGCTGCGCAAACTGCGGCACCCATCGCGCAGCCGCAAGCTGAAAGCGTTTGTCGAAGGCGTGAAGGAACTGTAACTCCGGCGGGAATTCAGCCGCAAAAAGCCGCAGCCTCGGAAGAGGATGCGGCTTTTTTGCAGATGAATGAATTGTCTAAAC
>Ga0224559_1000304_pt1 | contig 34443 bp, 38 predicted proteins | sample 714S33034metaG_FD_180676 | JGI IMG/M metagenome (GOLD analysis project Ga0224559, IMG submission 180676) | Peat soil microbial communities from Stordalen Mire, Sweden - 717 S3 30-34 | ecosystem: Environmental > Terrestrial > Soil > Wetlands > Peat | place: Sweden: Norrbotten County, Stordalen... | reverse complement strand
GCTGCCGGTCGAATTGATTCTTCAAGTCAGCTCCGGCGCGGGCTTCGCCATGGTCTTCGCACTGCTGATCGCGGCCATCATCTGGAACCTGAGCACCTGGTGGTTCGGCCTGCCCGCCTCCAGTTCGCACACCATGGTCGGCTCCATCATCGGCGTGGGCATCGCCAACCAATTGATGAGCGCACATACCGGCACCTCCGGCGTCGATTGGGAGCAGGCCACCAAGGTCTTCAAAGTGCTGCTGATTTCGCCGTTGATCGGCTTTGGCGCGGCGGCTCTGCTTCTGCTGCTCTCCAAGCTCTTCATCCTCACAAAATGGGCCAAAGAGTTCGCCATCGCTTACGACGCGAACCACAAAAAACTGCTGTGGGCGATTCCGACCATTTTAATTACCGGCATTCCCGGAGCGTACGTCTTCAACTTTGTCGCGCCGCTGATCCTCGGCCTCTTCGGCGATCCCGGCAAGGCTCTGTGGCTACCTATCCAGACCTTCCAAAGCGCGCACGTTCCTTACGGCTTGTACGCCGTAATGCTGCTGGTGGGCATCGCCGGGTATTATTGCGTCTACCTCTTCACCCGGATTGTGATTGAAAATGCCGATGTACTCTATAGTGCGCCTAGCGGCGCAACGCCTCCACCGTGGCCGATTCGCGCGCTGCTCATCTTCACCTGCTCCGGCGTCAGCTTTGCCCACGGCTCCAACGACGGCCAGAAGGGCATGGGCCTCATCATGCTGATTCTGATCGGCACGGTGCCGACGGCCTACGCGCTCAACCACGCTGTCAGCAGCCACGATGTGCAGTCCTTTATCGCCGCCAGCGAGCAGGCCGGCACGGTCATCGACCGCCACGTGGACAAGACCGGCATTCTGGGCGCGGACGCACGCGCCGAGGTCACCGACTACATCCGCACCAAGCAGATTCAGCCGGACACGATGCTGGCGCTGCGCGAGCTGGTCAGCGATCTGAAGGGCGACGTAAGCACCTACAAGGAGTACAAATCGGTTCCAGCCAATCGCCAGGCCAACGTGCGCAACGATATGTACGTGGCGAGCGAGGCCATCCGCCTGTTGCAGAAGCACGACGAGAGCCTGAAGGCAGACGGCAAGCCGACAGTCTTCACCGCCGCCGAAAACTCTACGCTCAAGACCTATAAGACCAAGGTGGATCAGGCCACCAAGTTCATTCCGCCGTGGGTCAAGGTGGCCGTGGCGCTGGCGCTGGGCATGGGCACCATGGTCGGCTGGAAGCGCATCGTGGTCACCGTCGGCGAAAAGATTGGCAAGGAACACCTGACCTACGCGCAGGGCGCTTGCGCCGAGCTGGTCGCCATGTGTACCATCTCCGCCGCCGACACCTGGGGGCTGCCTGTCTCGACCACGCACGTCCTCAGCTCCGGCGTCGCCGGCACCATGGCCGCCAACGGCAGCGGCCTGCAACTGGCCACCATCCGCAATATCGCCATGGCCTGGGTGCTGACTTTACCCGCCGCTGCTCTGCTCTCCGGCGGACTGTTCTGGCTCTTCCGGCAAGTGGCCGGTTAGGAGCATTTTTATAGGCTGTATAAATTTCGGGTGTCCCACCCTCGCCGCGTCTTTGTTTTTTGCGGCTAGGGTGGGAGACCACGGGTCCAAGATTGTGCTTTCCAATACAGGGTGAGTGGCTTGGCGATTTTGCGTAAATCCTGAATCCATTCTGGTGGCATGGGCGTTTAGCAGGACTTGGCCGGGTCATATTTTGCGCTTGCATCGCACATATGATCGGACCTGTCAAAAATGACGACTAATTGGCCGCACGGAAGCGCTCTAGAATGAGACTTCGACGGCTTTGCCGCCGCGGCTCAGGTACAGCGTGACGTGCTCATCGGACTTCGCCAAGGCCTTGTAAACCTGCGTCAGGGAAGTCGCCCCCAGAAACTTCCCGGTGCCCAAACGAATGCGCATGATCCTGTCCCCGGGCTGTAAGCCCGCATGCGCGGCCGGAGACCCGGCGATCACGTCGCGGACCAGCACCACATCGTAATGTGGCGGCTTGACATTGAGGCGGATGCCACTCCCCACACCGGCAACAAAGGGTTTGTCGAAATTCGCGTTGGGCTTCAGCCATAGTTTGGCGTGCGGAAAGTCGAAAATGACGTCGAATCTGCGCAGAATCCCAGTGCAGAGGATTCCGGCAACGGCGGGGAAGCCGGGGTTCTCAGTGCGCAGGACACCCGCCTGCAGATTGTGCAAGGAATAATCGCCGAATACAAGCAGCCCGAGCGATCCGGAGGCGAAATCCACTCCTCCTCCGACTTCGGTTACCGATGGAATACCGACGAGTTTCTTCGGTCGGAGCGATGGATTTGCATCGACGAAAGTTTTCTTTAGGACTATGTTGCCCATGCCGGCGCTGTCAATCAGAAACAATCCCTTCACTGGCTTTCCATCAGCGCCGCCCACTGCAAGTTGGACCAGCGCCATATTCCCGGAGACGATCACGGGCAGAGACGAGTAGCCCTTCGGGGCGATGAACTCCGCAGGAGGGATCAATGTGACCTTATTCTCTCCATAATCCTCCAGAATCTCATAGTTCAGGAAAAAATTGAAACCCAGTGCCCCATCTGTTTCATGGCCCCCCTCGCTCTCCAAGAAGTCGAGAGGCAACACTGAAATCGTCTGCTGCGTCAGAGTCTCGCCCGCGAAACGGACTGTGGCGCCCCGCACCATCTGTAGCGTCGCGTTCCCGCCGGGCCCCGTTGCCTGCGCGCTGCCGCTCGCTTTGAGGTTAAGCTCGGCACCAATCTTCGGCTTCAGAACTGTGACGCCGGAGCCAGAATCCAGTACCATCGTCAGCGGTCGCGAACCGTTCACGCTCGCATGGACGTAGGTCATCCCCAGCACATTCTCGAACGAGACTGAGTGTTGACTGGAGGGAGATGGACTTTGTCCCATAGCCAGAGAGGTCGCAATTGCAAACGGGAGGAGCACTCGGAAGTGATCGCGCAATTTGGTTTCCTTGAATGAGATGTACGTTGTTGCATCGGCACTTGTTCCATTGATTGATAATGATGTGTCGCCCAGTGTCCGCCGATCCGCCAGACCGCAATCCTCGGTTTACGCCAACAGCCCGATTGACTCACCGACCTGTCGGCGTCAGAATTGTACATTCTGGATGATTGCTCGCCTATTCGAAGACTGTACCACTGCTCAAGCGTTAAAAACCAGCAACTTTTCTCAACTTCCGGTAGGATATTGAAGGTACCTATTCAAGAATGAGCCTGAAAGCCAAGCTGGAAGCAGTCATCTACGCCGCGGAAGAGCCGGTCACACTGGCTCAGCTTGCCGTGCTCTTTGCCGCCGACGCCCTCGAATGGAAGGCGCAGCAGGAGGCGGACGCTGCTGCTTCGCCCTCCGCGCAACCCTTTCTGGGTGAGGAGTTTGACCTCCTCGATGCGCCAGTTGAACTCATCCCAAAGCCGAATTTGGCTCTTCTCGCAGAGATTGACGCGGAGTTCAACGCCGCGCAGTCTTCCGCCGAGACTGTCCTGATTTCGGACAGTGAGGCCAGCCCCGAAGCGGACCCGGAGCCCATCCCCGAAGTGACAGCGGAGACCCTCCCCGGCGCGATCGAAGGCTTGGATGGCCTGGAGCCGCTAACCGGAGCTCCGCCAGCAGCCGAACCAGCTCCGTCCGCCGAACTCACCGCCGAGGAAGAATTGGAGCAGAAGCGTCAGGCCCGCCAGCTAGACCGCGAGGTCCGCCTCATTCTCCGCCAGTTTATCGACGAACTGATCGACGACGGCATCTCCGACGACCGCGGCGTGGAGATTCGTGAGATCGCCGGCGGCTTCCGCATGGCCACCAAGCCCGATTGCCACGACGCCGTCCGCCTCTTCATCAAGAGCCTCAAGCCGGTCCTCAAGCTCTCGCTGCCTGCGCTGGAAACGCTGGCCATCATCGCCTACAAGCAACCGATCACCGCTCCTGAAGTCAATGAGATACGCGGCGTGGAATCCTCCGGCGTCTTCGGCTCGCTGCTTTCGCGCAAGCTGATCGCAACCGCCGGACGCAAGCCGGTCATCGGTCGCCCCATCCTCTACAAAACCACCAAGGAGTTCCTCCTCCGCTTCGGCCTCAAGGATGTCTCCGAACTGCCCTCGATGGAAGAGTTCGAAAAGCTGGCCGCCATCGAACTCGAAGAGCCGGAGCCTGCCGAAGACGCCGAAGAGTCGGAAGAGAAGATCAACCCAGCCCTTGGCGCGGAGTTTGATGAAGCTGCCAGCGAAGAGTTGGAAGACGAGCCACTGGAAGAACTGCCAGCGCAGACTGATAGCCCCGCACCCCTAGAGACCGCCGAGACGGCGGGCCGCAACGAACCCAACCCTGAAGAGGCCGCTCCTGCTGCGCCTCCCGTCACCAAGCAGGCAGAAACTGAGAATTCTACCCATGACCACCCCGAAGAAAGCCGCCAAGAAGGCTCCCAAGAAATCAACAGCAACTGAGCTGAAGCCCAAGAAAATCACTGCGGCAGAGCCTAAAGCCAAAAAGATTACTGCGGCTGAACCTAAGCCCAAGAAATCTGCCAAGGCCAAAAAGGCCTCGACTCTCAAGCCCGGAGTGGCCGAGGCGATCTCGGAAGCCGTTCCCGAGACCCTGGCGGAAGCTGTGGCCGAAGCCGTCTTTGTGGCGGAGGTTGAAGCTGCCGCAGTGGAAGAACTCATGGAGGAAGAAGCGGCGGCAGTCGAAGCCGAGATCGAAGTAGAAGCCGAAGACGACCCGGAGTCTGAAGAAATCGAAGACGTCGACGAGCCGGAGTCCACCCCTATGCCGCGTCCCCCGGCCAAGTTGGAGCGCCTGCAAAAGATCCTCGCCGCTGCCGGGGTCGCCAGCCGACGCAGCGCCGAGACGATGATCGAGCAGGGCCGCGTCCAGGTCAACGGCAAAGTTGTCACCGAGCTGGGCACCAAGGCCGACGCCGGCCGCGACCACATCCGCGTAGACGGCAAGCTGCTCCAGGGTGCCGAGCGCCTGCGCTACTTCATCCTCAACAAGCCACGCGGCTTCGTCACCACCGTCAAAGACCCCGAAGGCCGCCCCACGGTGATGCAATTCTTCGACAAGATGAAGGAGCGCCTCTACCCCGTCGGCCGCCTCGACTACCTCAGCGAGGGCCTGCTCGTCGTCACCAACGACGGCGAATTGGCCAACAAGCTGACCAAGGCCTCCTCCGGCGTCGAAAAGACTTACCTGGTCAAGGTCGCCGGCCAGCCCACCGAAGCCGAGTTGGACATTCTTCGCGGTGGCGTCGCCATCGCGCTGGGCAAGCCCGGCTCGCGCACGGTCCGCACCTCGCCGGCCCGCATCCGCCAGGTCCGCCAAGGCGACAACCCCTGGTACGAGGTTGTTCTCATCGAAGGCCGCAACCGCGAATTGCGCAAAATGTTCGAGGAGATTGGCCACTTTGTCGAAAAAATTCGCCGCACCGGCTACGGCCCGCTGGTCCTCGACCAAGAACCGGGCAACCTGCGCGAGTTGCAACCGGAGGAACTGGAGGCCCTGCGCAAAGCCGCTGAAGGCAAGCTGCGCACCCCCAAATCCAAGGATCTCCGTCGCCGTAACCTGCTCGATGCAGGCCTTTTGCCGACCGTCCTGCCCAAGCCCAGCGGTCGTCCGCGGATAGCTCCGCCCGCCACTCCGTTTCCCGCAGCCGATGCGAACCCGGTTCGGACTGACTGGTCCCGTCCGGGCGCTTTCAAGGCAAAGAAATTCGGCCAGAATCAATCTGCCCGCCCCACTCCGCCCACGGACCGCTTTGCCAGCGGCGACGCCAACAAGTTTTTCCGACCAGCCCGCCCCAGTGGCGAGGGCTTCCGGCCCGAAGCTGGCCGCACCTCGGCTCCGAACCCTGTGCGCAGCTTCTCCCGCAACGAAGAAGAGCGTCCGCCAAGTTCAGACAGCCGCGCGCCTCGGAGTTTTGGCTTCAACCGCTCCTCGGGCCGCAGCTTTGGCCGTCCAGACACGCGCACGGATGCGCGTACAGATTCGCGTTCAGCCGCCCGGCCAGCCTCACGCAACTTCGACCGCCCCGCCTGGAAGCAAAACGATCGGCCCACCCCCCCGCCCGCGCGCGCCGCAGAAGGCCCAACCGGCGAAGCGCGGCCCTTTACCCCGAAGCCCGCCTGGAAAAAACCAGAGCGCCCAGGTAGTTTTACTAGACCGGAGAGTTCTTCCCGCTCCGAGCGGCCAGTTCGTCCAGAGAAACCAATCCGTCCGGCCCGGCCCGACTTCAAGCGCTCCAGCCCGCCTCGCCGCGACCTTCCCGCCCGCGAGACCAGAGTCTTCGACGAGGATTTGGAACCGATCCGTCCGCCCAATCTTCACATCGAAGAGATCACCGGCCCAACCCCTTCCAGTTTTGACCGCTCCATTCCATCCCGGCCCAGCGCTCCACGTTCCAACTACGGCCGTCCCTCAACCGGTCGGCCCGGCACAAACCGCCCCGGTGCGCCCCGTTCCTATCCCGATAGGCCAGCTTCAAGCCGTCCCAGCACAAGTCGGCCCTATGCGGATCGGTCAACCTCCAGCCGTCCCGACAGCTTCCGCCCTCGCCCTGACCACCCAACCGGCGACAGCCCAAGCCGCCCCAGCTTCAGTCGCCCCGAAGGCGGTCGGCCATCCTTCACCAGCAGCGGCCAGCTCCGTCCCGGCGGCGCTCGTCCCAGCAGCAAACCTGGCAAATTTGCCAAGCCTGGAGGCTCCTCCAAGCCCTACCAGCCGCGCACCGAAGGCGCATCCGACTACCGCCCCACCAAGGCGAAGCCCTACCCCAGTTCCACCGCCCGCGCCGAAAGAAAGGCCGGTCCCGGCTGGAAGTCGAAACCAGTCTCCGGCACGCGCTCCAAGCCGAGACCGGGAAGCTCCGCAAAACCCAGCCACAGAATGAAACCCGGCGGCAAATCAAGCGGCAAGAAGCGCAACTATTAGCCCGAAAAGGCAGTTAGGGCATTTCATCTGTTTCCGTAGAGTGGGGCTTGCATCCCACCCTAGCCGTAAAAACAAGAACGCGGCGAGGGTGGGGCACCCAATGTTTCATCTACCGCAGGTCGGCAACGCCGGTGTGACAGAGATAAAGCTCCGCCGCGCCAGAAGAATTTGCTATGTGATACAGGCCACACGCAGTCGCTTGATCTACGGGCTACGATATAGAGTTGAACATGGTGGCGCATCGCGGCGCGGAGATTCGGGTCAGCGCTCTTGTCAGATGCAGCGCCGGGATTTAACTTGGGTTCTGTGCAGTGTTACGGTCCGCGCAGGCTTTCCGTCGCGCTCCGGTCATCGTTCTCAGAGATTGGGTGGTCAGATACAACTTTTTTGAGCGCGTGGGCTGCTTCGCCCGCGCCGCTCCCAAGGAGAAGAAAATGAAACGCAACCTAACACTTTGGCTGGGCCTGCTGGCATTCGCCCTTGTACCCGCGCTGTCGCAAGCGCCCATGGGCAAAGTACACGGCCACGTAACCAATCCCTCTGGGGCACCCGAGAAAGCGGGCACGATCACCTTTACCGGAACGGATCGAGCCGCTTCCGGCCCTGGATTGAAAGCCGCCACCAGCGACAAGGGCGTCTTCACGGTCGATGCAAACGGCGATTATGCAGGCGAAGTTCCTCCAGGCGTCTACAAAATCGTTTTTCGCTCGCCCGGAATGCCCAACGACAAGGAAGCCGACCATATCGACAATGTTCAAGTCGTGGCCGGCAAGGATACTGTGGCGGACGACGATATGTCTCGCAAGGAGTACATTGACTCGCTGCCCGCGGACGTGAGAAAGAACCTTGAGGACATCAGGAAGAAAAACGCTGCGGCCTTAGCGACGAACGCGGTCGTAAAGAATATCATGGCCGATATCAAGATTTACGATCAGGATATCAAGGATGCCGATGCCGCGCAGGCAACGGCGACGCAGACTCTCGGCGCGGGCGCGTCCAGGGCGGATATCGAAGCCAAAACCAATGAGATCAAAACCGCCAAGTATTCCGAGATTGAAACACTGATGCTCAAGGACACCTTGGCCCGGCCAGACGTGTCGTCTCTCTGGAATGATCTGGCCCAGGCGCAACTCGGCCTGAAGAAGTTTGACGAAGCAATCGTCACTTACAAGAAGGTGATTGAATTGGATACGGCGTCCAAGAAGCCGAATCCTCAAGTTCAGGGAGCCGCTTTCGCCGGGTTGGGTGAGATCTATGCGCGCACCGGCAAGGTTGCGGAAGCAAGCGACGCCTACGACTCAGCAGCCAAGGCCTATCCGACAGGCGCGGCGGGCTATTACAAGAATGAAGCGATTATCTTCTCGCACCCTGAAACGAGCAATTCCGATGCCGAGGCGGCAGCGGCGGATAAGGCAATCACGACCGATCCTAACGTCGCAATCGTTTATTATCTCAAGGGACAGGGATTGATCGCAAAGGCCACCATCGACCCCGCCACTGGCAAGATGATTTTGCCTCCCGGCTGCGCGGAGGCTTATCAGAAGTATCTCGATCTGGCGCGACCGCCCAACGACCAATTTGTCAATGACGTGAAGGGCATTCTCTCCGAAGCTACGCAGACTCACAACACCGCCTTCGGACCGGACAAGCCGAAGAAAAAGAAGTAGCCAACTCATCTAGCGAACGGCGCTCCTGGCACCGGGAGCGCCGTTTGCGTTTTAGGGCATTTTTCCCTGTTTATGCAGAGTGCGGCGTGGACCAGGAGATCCACGCGACAGTCGGCCAGGAGGCCGGCGCTACCTATTCCCTACTTGCGCGTTCCTTACTTGCGCGCGTTCTTACTTTCCGACAGCAGAGCCAGCACTTCTTCCGCGTGGCCGGCGGGCGTCACCTTGGGAAAGATGTGCAGCAGACTCTGGTCCGGGCCGATGACGAAGGTGGTCCGCTCGATTCCCCATACCTTTTTACCATACATATTCTTTTCCTTTAGCACGCCAAACTGATTGCAAACTTTCTCGTCTACATCAGCAAGGAGTGTGTAGGGAAGCTCGTATTTGGCGCGGAATTTAGCCTGAGCCTTGGGCGTATCGCGGCTGATGCCCAGCACCACTACGCCGGCCGCCTGGAGCTTGGCGAATACGGCGCGGAAGCCGCAGGCCTCTATGGTGCAACCGGGCGTGTCCGCTTTGGGGAAAAAGAAGAGGATGACCGGCTTGCCGGAGTAATCGGAGAGGCTTACGGTCTTGTCTTCGTCGGTTTGCAGGGTGAAATTGGCAACTTTTTGATTCACTTCCATGAAGCAGCACCTCGTATGCTGATTGGAGGGACGTGGGCGGCCAACAGATTCGATTCTTTTCGAGGCGGGCGGAAAAATGAATTGCGCAGAGCTGGATTCGGATGGGATGCTTTCGGTTTCAAACAACTTCCGTGTCCCATCCATTCCGCGCTCTTTGCGGAATGGATGGGAATCCAGAATGTTGTTTTCCTCTCGGATCAATGAAATCGCTTTCCTGGCATTCTTGCTTGCCGCGCTGCCTATCTCCGCGCAATACCCAAGGCAAGTGGCCAAGTCGAGCAAGGAAGCGCCTGAGCTGCGTTCCATCGCGGTGCTGGAGTGGACCGGCGAGGCGGGCAATCCCAAGGCCAGCCGCCTGGTTCCGGTGGCCGTACTGGACCAGGGCCAGCTTCAGGACGGTGCTATCTACCTGGTCCGGCCCCAGCCCCTTGCCCTGGCTGGCGAGGTCGAGTACGAATTGGAGCAGAATGGCCTAGCGGTGGGGCTCTTCGACATCAAGAACGCTGGCCAGGAGCAGGGCTCGTGGGTCGGCTATGGAGCGTGGAAGCCGCTCGCCAAGCCCCAACCCAAGCCGTCGGCGGAAGAACTGGCGCACATCGAAATTGAGGATGAGGATGCGGAGAGCGACCGGCCCATTCTGCACCGCAAGCATCATGCCGATGAGGACGCGGCTGGGGCGAACCAAGAGAGTGAAAACCCCGCTTCAGCTTCGCCGTCCCCTGATCCCGACCGGCCGGTCTTGAAAAAGAACAGTAAGAAGCCGGCGGAGGACATGGGCCACGTGGATTCTCTGCCCGATGGCTCGGCCCCGGACCGTCCCCGGCCCAAGCGCGGAAGGTCCACCGGCAACGGCCTCGAGGTGCTTCCGTCGCTGATGGGCATGCCGGCGGATATGCGGCAAACGGTAGCTGTCTCCGACGCCAGAACCCGCTCCGAGCACGCCTGGTCCTACAGTTGGGCCAACCCAGAGGATGAGGCCGCTATGAAGGCCTCCCTCGAAGAGACCGCTCGCGGCCTTCTGGGTCTGAATCTGCCTCCGGCTCCGTTGGTGGACGAAAACTACCGCGCCTTTGGACTAGCCTACAACTCCGGCGCAACGCTGGTGCTGACGGCGCGCACGGATGGTCCGCTGGCCGAGCAGAAGTTTGTCACGCTCATTGCCCAGCCGGATCTTTACGGCAATCTGATGGTGCTGCTGAAGTACGTGGCCAGCGGCGCCCACCTGGACGACACTCCGCGGATGCGGCTGGTGGATGCCGTGGATGCGCTGGCCGACAATCGCGGCGAACTTCTCTTCGAGCTGCGCGGCGCAACCCAGCGCCAGTTTGTCCTCTACCGCATCCTGCGCGGACAGGCCGAAAAGCTCTTTGTGAGCGCTGGAGCGGAGTTCGGAAACCAGAACAGGTTGCCGTAACAGCGTCGAAATGAGCGCTTCCTTCACAGATTCCGTTGATCCTGCGGATTGGGCAGAAGCAAATGCCAGTCTGGTAAAGTGAGATTGCGGCAAAGGGCTTCGGAGAAACCGGGCCAGCAAGGAGTATTTTCATGGAAAATTCATCGCCATCCGCCTATTTCGCCTGGGCGCCCTTTCGCATTGCGCCCTTTTTTTCTGAAAGAGTGTGGGGTATTCGCGATCTTCATCCATGGTTCGATCAGGTGGCGAAGGGCGACCCTCTTGGCGAGGCCTGGCTCACCGGCGACCAGTGCCTTGTGGCCAGCGGTCCGCACGCCGGCAAGGCGCTGGGCGCGCTCTTTGCCGAAAATTCTGAGGCTCTTCTCGGAAAGTCTGCTCCATGCAATGCTTCGCCGCTGCTGATCAAGGTGCTTTTTGTGCGAGAGAAGCTGAGCGTGCAAGTGCATCCAGATGACCGGATGGCGCAGAAATATGGCGATCCGCGCGGCAAGACCGAGTGCTGGTATGTGCTACAGGCCGAGCCGGGAGCGCAGGTGGCCTGCGGACTCAAGCCTGGGGTTACGCTCAATGAGGTCAAGGCGGGGATTGAAGCGGGAACGCTGGAAGGTAGCCTGAATCTCCTCGACGTGGCGCCCGGAGAGATGGTCTTTGTGGACGCGGGAACGGTTCATGCCATCTGGCCGGGGTTGATCATCATGGAAACGCAGCAGAACTGCGACCTGACCTACCGCATGTACGACTACGGCCGCGGGCGTGAGCTGCACATCGAGAAATCCCTGGAGGCCACGCGCTTCCAGACCCGCGCCGGCAAGATTGCGCCCCTAGCGTTCAGCGACCGGACCCTTCTGATGGATGGAGATTATTTCCGCGTCGAGCGCATTCCGGTGGCTGGCAGCCGCGACAGTTCCACGCTGGGCGAAAGTGGTGAGCAAATAGGACTCCAGTACTTGTTTGCAGCTGCGGGAGTTGCTCGAATCACCGGTTCGGAGTTTGAATCGATGGAGCTGCCTATGGGAGGCATCGTGGCTTTCCCCGCGGCTTCGCCGAAGTTTGTGATCGAGGACTTGGGCGGGTTGGAACTGATCCGCATCACGCCTCGCTGGCCGAAAGGAAACTAGAGCAATTCATCTGTTGCTTTAGATGGGGACTTGTATCCCACCCTAGCCGCAAAAACAAGAACGCGGCGAGGGTGGGGCACCCAAGACTTTATACCAAATGGAGAAACGCCCTTATGCTGGAAGCCAACTGGAGAGACGCGGTTGTCGAATACATCCGGGCTGAAGCACAGCCCGTGGACAAGTTTGGCCATCAGCCTCGGCTTTATGCGCTGGCCGCGCGCCTTGCGGAAGGAAGGGAGTTCGACGACGACATTCTCTTTGCCTCTGCCTGGATGCATGATCTGGGGGTCTTTCTTGGCCACCGGCCGCAGGATTCCGCAGAGCTGGCCTGCTGGGACCATCTTCCCTACACCATTGCGCGCAGCCGGGAATTGCTGGCGGAATGGGGCTTTCCCGTTTCCAAGCTGGAGGCTGTTGCGGAGGCCATTCGGACCCATCAACCGCAGGAAGAGCCGGTGGGTTTTGAAGCGGTTCTGCTGCATGATGCGGATATTCTGGAGCAGTTGGGAGCCGTCGGAGCCTTGCGAGCCATCGTCAAGATTGGCCGGGACACCCGCTTCCCCACCTTCTCCTCGGTGCTTCCGGTGCTGCGCTGGGCCGTCGAGCATTTGCCCGCAAAGCTGTGCCTGGAAAGCGCAAAGAGGCTGGCAATTGCCCGCGTTCGGTCGCTTGCCTCTCTTATTGCCGCGATCGAGGAAGAGGCAGACCAATTTCTGTTTTGACTTGGCGCTGGATAAAAGTTTTGGCGCATTCAGAATCTACGACTTGCATTTTACCGCTGTGGATGTAAACTCTATGGAAGGGAGAGCCTCGGGGGAGGACGTCCTGCAATTTTCAAAGGAGACACAGAATGCGTCTGAAGAATTCCCTTCCGTTGGTTATCGTAATCCTGTTTGTCGGCGCGGCATTTTCTGCTCTCGCGCAAGCCCCTCCCGCTGCAAAGGGTCCAAAGCCGTTCTCGCCTTTCGCCATTGGTGGTGGTTTTTCCGGCTACAACCCCGATGAAGGACACGGTCATCTGCTTGGAGGCACGCTATGGATTGATTACATCCCGGCCGGTCTTCCGCAACTTCTGAATGGAATAGGCGTTGAAGTGGAGGCGCGCGACCTGAACCTCGACCGGTCTTCAACGGACGCGCCGAATCATCGACAGGACTATGTGGGGGGAGGATTGATTTACTCCTGGCCCCACTTCCGCCAGTTGCGCCCTTACGCAAAGTTATTTATGGGATATGGCAACCAAGACGAGACTGTCCTCAAGAGCGGGCTTAGATACAGTGACTCTCGCACCGTCACCTCCGGCGGAGGCGGCGTGGATTTCAGAGCTACCCGGCAACTTTGGTTGCGGGTCGATTACGAGTATCAGAGCTGGCCTACTATCTTCAAGCATCCCGATACGGCCATTCCTGCTGGACGACTCAATCCGCAAGGCTTCACCGTCGGCGCAATCTACCATTTTTAGAGGACTTCATCTCTGCTCCAGGTAAAACCCGCGCATAATTGTTGATCCCGGATTGTACTCCGGGGAGTCCGCACGCCGGTTTCCCGGACTTCGAGTCTGAGATTTTTCAATGCGCGGCCCTATTCGGGAGGCATCTCTAGTTTTCTGGGTCTGGTCGAGAGTTCGAGTCGCGTTTTCAGACAATTTCATTTAGCCTACTTGTACTCGCATTTTTTACTTTTTTACTGGATTGAACAGTACGGAGAGAGTCCTAAACGTGACAACGACCGCCGAGCTTCAGAGTCCCTTTCTCACCCGGCCCATCCTGGGGGTCAATGTGGCCGTCAGCAGCTACGATGAGGTGGTTCAGCGGAGCCTCGCCTGGGCGGGCGAGGGGCAGTCCCGCGCCCTCTTCTTCGCCGCGGTCCACATGGTCATGGAAGCCGTTGACCATCCCGACTTCCTTCCTGTCTTGAATCGCGCCGGAACGGTCTTTCCCGACGGAATGCCGTTGGTTTGGGCGCTTTACGCGCTGGGCGAGAGAAGCGCCCGACGGGTCAGCGGCACGGATGCTACGGCCTTCCTGCTGGCGGCAGCGGAAAAAGCCGGGGTGCCGGTTGGATTCTACGGCAGTAGTCAGGCCACGCTCGATTCGCTGCTCGCGGCGGTGCGTCTGCGGCATCCGAATCTTCTCGTGGCCTACAAGGAAAGCCCGCCTTTCCGGGCGCTGACGCCTGAAGAGGACGCGGCCATCGTGGAACGTATCGCCGCTTCCGGCGCGCGCCTGCTCTTTGTTGGCCTCGGATGCCCCAAGCAGGAGCGCTGGATCATCGATCATCTGGGCAGGGTTCATGCGGTGATGTTCGCCGTCGGCGCGGCCTTTGACTTCATCGCCGGCAACAAAAGCCGGGGGCCCAAATGGATGGGCCGCGTCGGGCTGGAATGGGTCTACCGCTTTGTGACCGAACCGCGCCGTCTGGCCATGCGCTACCTCAAGCACAATCCCCGCTTCGTCTTCAAGTTCCTTGGGCAACTTCTGGCCAGGCCGACCTGAGAGAATCTCCACGGCCACGCGAAGCAAAGCACCCAGGTATTTCCCGCATATAGGGTTTCTGCTGTGTGTCCGCATGAAATACCGAATTGAACCGGCGCGATTCAGTCTGTGGGGCTTTCGCAAAAGTTATTTTCAACCTTGGAATCAGGACAGCTATTTTGTGCGTTGCAGAGCAGGCATGGCGTGGTTTTGAATTTGGCGGCAAAGATAAGGGGAGGGCTGGAATGAGCGAAAAGCTGCGCATTTTTCTTTCCGCGTATGCATGCGAGCCGGAAAAGGGTTCAGAGCAGGGTGTGGGATGGAATTGGGCCCTCGCACTGGCGCGCCAGGGTCATGATGTTACCGTTTTGACGCGGGAGAACAATAGCGAGACGATTGCCTCCTCAGCCGAGATTCGCGGGTTTGATAACCTTCACTTCATTTATTACGACCTTCCGCGGTGGGTCAGACGGCTGAAGAAGGGCGGACGGGGGTTGCATCTCTATTACCGGCTCTGGCAGATAGGCGCCTATCTTGAGGTCCGCCGGAGATTCGATGCCCATTCGTTCGACGTGGTGCAGCATCTCACCTTCGGGACATTCCGGCATCCGTCATTTATGGGTCGGCTCGGGGTTCCGTTTGTTTTTGGCCCTGTGGGCGGCGGAGAAGCAACTCCGCCCCTGCTGATGCGAAGCTACCCGCTGCGCGGAAGAGTCACGGATTCAGCGCGCGCGCTGTCAACCTTCTTTGCGAAATATGATCCGCTGGTGCGGCAGTGCTTTCGGCACGCGGCAGTAATTTTTTGCGCGACCAAGGAGACTCTGGCTTGCGTGCCCGCGACGGAGCGGAGAAAGTGCGCGCTCTATCAGGATTTCTACGCCAGCAAGGACCTGATATTGAAGGAGCCAACCGCGAATCCACCCACGCCGCGTTTTCTCTATGTGGGCCGCCTACTCTATTGGAAGGGGGTTCATCTTGCTCTTCAGGCTTTTGCCCAGGTGCGCCAGACGCACCCTGAGTCCACGTTGACGATTCATGGCAGAGGCCCGGAGCGAGATTGGCTGCACAAAATGGCCGAGAGGCTGGGGATCGAAGAGGCGGTACACTGGTCGGAGCGAAATGTCTCCGAGGAACAACTCTACGATCTCTACCGAAAGCACACGGCCTTCGTATTCCCCAGCATGCACGACGCTTGCGGCGCCGTTGTCATCGAGGCTCTTTCGCAGGGTCTGCCGGTCATTTGCCTGGATACGGGCGGACCGGGACAGATACTTCCAGAGGGATGCGGCTTCAAGGTTGCGGTTGCCCAGCGCAGTCAGGCGGAGGTGGTGAGCGGTTTGGCGGATGCGATGCGCCAGTTTGCCGCGAATCCCGATCTTCACGCGAAGATGTCGCCCCGGGTTCTCCAGGCTACAAGGCAAATTACCTGGGACAAAGTTATCTCTCGCGCTTACCAGCACATCCAAGATACACTGCATGGTTGATGGTTTGCTGCTACTTCACAATTCATTCAACTTCCAGGTTGACCGCGCCCGCAATAGCCCGCCGGTGCGGATGGTTGCGCTGTCTATAATCGAAACGGAGGATGGAACGCGATGCCGATAGCATTAATCACGGGGGTTACTGGCCAGGACGGCGCATATTTAGCCGAATTTCTGCTCAAAAAGGGCTATGAGGTGCATGGCATCAAGCGCCGCGCCTCGTCCTTCAATACGCAGCGCATCGACCACTTATATCAGGATCCTCATTCCGAGCATCCCCGGCTGATGCTGCACTACGGCGACATGACCGATACATCGAGCCTGGTCAATATCATTAAGAAGATACAGCCTGACGAAATTTACAATCTGGCCGCGCAAAGCCACGTGATGGTCTCCTTCGAGGAGCCGGAGTACACGGCCAACGCCGATGCGCTGGGTGCGCTACGCATTCTGGAGGCGATTCGCCTGCTGGGGCTGGCCAAGAAGACCCGTTTCTATCAAGCCTCGACCTCGGAGATGTTCGGACTGGTGCGGGAGACGCCGCAGTCGGAGACCACGCCTTTCTATCCGCGTTCGCCTTACGGCGCGGCCAAGGTTTACGGCTACTGGATTACGGTGAACTATCGCGAGTCCTACGGGATGTATGCCTGCAACGGCATTCTCTTCAATCACGAGTCGCCCATCCGCGGCGAGACGTTTGTCACCCGCAAGATCACCCGTGCGCTCACCCACATCAAGGTGGGCCTGCAGGATTGCCTCTACCTGGGCAACATGGACTCCCTGCGCGACTGGGGCCACGCCCGCGATTACGTCGAAATGCAGTGGATGATGCTGCAACAGGAGACGCCGCAGGATTACGTGATTGCCACCGGCGAGCAGCACAGCGTGCGGGAGTTCGTGGAGATTGCCGCGGCCGAGCTGGGAATGCCGCTGCGCTGGGAAGGCAAAGGCGTTAACGAGCACGGCATCAACGAAAAGGGCGAGGTCATCGTGCGCGTCGATCCCCGCTACTTCCGCCCCTCCGAGGTCGCGACGCTGCTCGGCAATCCCGCCAAGGCCAAGCGCGAACTTGGCTGGGTGCCGCGAACCACTTTCCGGGAGCTGGTGACCGAGATGGTGACCGAGGACTTGGCGCTGGCCAAGCGCGACCTGCTAGTGCAGAAGCATGGCTTCGAGGTGGCGGCTGGTTTCCACGAGCATTGAGAACTGGGCAATCGTGTTCAATATACGGAGGAATGATGAAGAAGGATGGAAAAATCTACGTTGCAGGGCACCTTGGGCTGGCTGGCTCTGCTTTGGTGCGTAGCCTGGAGCGTCACGGCTTCAGCAACTTCGTCTTTCGCTCCATCGACGAGATGAATTTGCAGAATCAGGCCGAAACGGAAGCCTTCTTCGCCGCCGAGCGCCCGGATTATGTCTTCCTCGCCGCGGCCAAGGTTGGCGGCATCCAGGCCAACAACACCTATCCTGCCGACTTCATCCGCAACAACCTCCAGATTCAAACCAACATCATTGAGGCCGCAAGGCTCAACGGCGTGCAGCGCCTGTTATTTCTTGGATCAAGTTGCATCTATCCCCGCGACTGCCCGCAGCCCATCCGCGAGGAGTATCTGCTGACCGGCCCGCTGGAGCCAACCAACCGCGCCTACGCGCTGGCCAAGATCGCCGGCATCGAGATGTGCTGGTCCTTCAACCGCCAGTACGGAACCCGCTACCTGGCCGCCATGCCCACCAATATGTACGGTCCCGGCGACAACTACAACCTGGAAACCTCGCACGTTCTGCCAGCGTTGATCCGCAAAGTCTACGAGGCCAAACAGGCCGGACGCGATGAGATCGTCGTTTGGGGCTCCGGCAAGCCGCTGCGCGAGTTCATGTTCAGCAACGACTTTGCCGATGCCTGCGTTCATCTGATGACTCTCGACGAGGCCAGCTACGGCACGCTGCTCAGCGAGGATCATCCGCCGCTGATTAACGTCGGCTCCGGCGTTGAGGTGAGCATCCGCGAGCTGGCGGAGACCGTCTGCCGCGTCCTCGGCTTTACCGGCAAGCTGGTCTTTGACGCCTCCAAGCCCGACGGCACGCCGCGCAAGTTGATGGATTCAAGCCGGTTGCGCGCGCTCGGCTTCCGGCCCAAGGTCGATCTGGAAACCGGCATCCGCCTCGCCTTTGAAGCCGCAAAACCCGTGCTGGACCGTAATCTGGAGGCAGCCCAATAAGCACGCTGCCGATACGATTGCACGTTTCCCGAAATCGGCCTCTTGTTGCACAATGGAAGTGGCGGAACTCAATATTTTGACATTTTGGAAATCTCGCGTGATGACCGTCACGGAAGCTGGCCGTTTCTGTTGTAATCTGAATACAACGGAGACGATAGGTGGGAGGAAGCGGAAATGGACACTCTTTTTGGGGAGTACTTCAGGCAATTGCGTGCGAAGACAGGAGTTTCGCTTCGCAGTTTTTCAGAAAAGTATGGTTTTGACGCGGGGAATATCAGCCGCCTCGAACGTGGCGTTTTCCCGCCTCCAGAATCGGACAGCAAGATTCGAGAATATGCAAAAGCTTTGGGATTGAAAGAGGGGGGGACGGAGTGGATCGAGTTTTTCGACAAAGCCGCTGCATCTCGCGGACAACTTCCACATGATCTGCACAGTGAAGAAACATTGCTTCGCGCCCTCCCTTCACTCTTTAGAACGATACGCGGAAATAGGGTTACACCTGAGGCATTGGACGGGATAATTGAGCTTGTGAGGGACTCAAATTCATATGGCGAAAAAAATTTCTGTTCCCCATCTCAGTTATGATCAGATCAGAACGAAGGCAGACAATTTTCTTGCCCGGTACAATCCGAGCAAGAAAATTCCTGTACCCATTGAAGAAATTGTTGAATTTGATCTCGGTCTTAATATAATTCCGCTCCCAGGGCTTCAAAAAGCATACGACATAGTAGCTTTCACCTCCAGCGACTTCAAATCCATTAATGTTGATAAATTTGTCTTGGAGAATACGCGGCAAGGACGATACCGATTCAGCCTGGCTCACGAAGTTGGACATTACTTGCTACATCAAGAGTGCCTATCGGTATTCATTTTTAATAGTATTGAGGAATGGAAAACATTTCAATCCGACTTTGATGATGAATCGAATGCTTGGCTTGAATTTCAAGCTAATTCGTTCGGTGGCCTTGTATTAGTACCGAAAGAGCATTTGGCTTCATGTAAGAAAAGTATAGAAGAACAAATAAGAAAAGCTGGTATGGATTACACTACGGACGCGGCGCAACTAATTGTTGTTGAGAGGCTTGCAGTCGAATTCAACGTATCGAAGGAAGTTATCAATAAACGCTTACAAAAAGACGCTTAAGATAAAAACTGAACACGAATGCTCGGCATGGAGAACGAGATGAGCTTCCGATTTGCACTTCCGCAAGAACTATGCGGTGCCGTAGATTTGGCAGCCACTAACTCGAGTTCCAAAAACAAAGTCGTCCGCTTGTGGCAGAAAGACTCCAGCGAGAGGGTCGAGAACCGGGGAGGATGCATGAGAGTTAACGTGCCTCACATCAAGTCACAAGGCATCAAGACCAAACTTGTGCCTTGGGTAAACAGCATTGTTCCAGTCAATTTCGATGGTGTGTGGATTGAGCCATTTATGGGTACAGGCGTCGTCGCCTTCAACATTGCGCCAGAAAATGCGCTTCTTTGCGACACGAATCCGCATTTGGTGAACTTCTACTCTTCACTCGCGCGAGGGGAAATCACTTCAGCAAGCATCCGTGACTATTTAGCTGAAGAAGGCGGAAATCTCCTGGAAAAAGGGGAAGATCACTACTATTTTGTAAGAGATCGCTTTAACAAACATCATAGTCCCCTGGATTTCCTGTTCTTGAATCGAGCGGGATTTAATGGAATGATCCGGTTCAATCGCAAGGGAGAATTCAATATTCCGTTCTGCCGGAAACCGCAGCGCTTTGCCCAAGCCTACATGACTAAAATTGTCAATCAGGTCATTTGCGTTGAAAAACTGCTGCGCACAAAGAATTTTGTTTTCAAGTGCCAGGACTTTTCCGCCACAATCAAAGAAGCTTCACCTGATGATTTGATCTATTGCGATCCGCCCTACATTGACCGTCACGTAGACTACTTTGGCGGCTGGAACGAGGCTTGCGAGCTTCGGATGCACAAAGCCCTGTCTGGTTTTGATGGTAAATTTGTCTTGTCGACTTGGCATCATAATGATTACCGGGATAATGAATACATCAAGACTTTATGGAAGGAATTTAATATTCTCACAAGAGATCATTTTTATCATGTGGGCGGCAAGGAAGAAAACAGAAATCCAGTTGTAGAAGCGCTAGTCGTTAACTATCCGGTTGGCGTATTCGAGATCAAGAGGCGAAAATCCGAGCAATTGATGCTGCTCGCATCCTGAGATCAAGTTGTCGTGAGTTTGAGTTTGCATTACTTGCATGGGCTGGCTAAGTCTGAAATTTTTGGAGAACGATATGAGCTTTCGATTTGCACTTCCGCAAGAACTACGCGGCGCCGTTGATCTGGCCGCCGCCGACTGGAGCGCCAACCGCAAAGTTGCCCGCTTCTGGCAGAAAGACCCCAGCCTCTGGACCAGCGACGGCGAGGAGAAGTGGCTCGGCTGGATCGACATCGTCGAGCGCCAGCAGAAGGATCTGGCCACTTATGCGGCGCTGGGCGGCGAGATCGAGGCAGCAGACTTCGAGACGATTCTGCTGCTCGGCATGGGCGGCTCCAGTCTCTGCCCGGAGGTGCTATCGCTCACCTTTGGCCAGCGTCCGGGCTTTCCCGCGCTGCGCATCGTCGATTCTACGGACCCGGAGCAGGTCTGGACGGCCCGCAACGAGGTCAATCTGGCCAATACGCTGGTCGTTGTGGCCAGCAAATCTGGCTCAACGCTCGAACCGAATGTCCTCAAGCAGTTCTTTTTCAATGAGATGAAGAACGCGATCGGCGCGAATGAGGCAGGCAGCCACTTTATCGCCATCACCGATCCTGGTTCCAAGATGGAGCAGGTGGCCAAGGAAGACGGCTTCCGTTATATCTTTTACGGCGACCCCAGCATCGGCGGGCGCTTCTCCGCGCTCTCGCCTTTTGGCGTGGTCGCGGCAACGCTGGCTGGCTTGAACACCGAAAAGCTGCTCGACGAGGCCGCCAAGGCTGTTGCCGCCGCCAAGCTAGACCCGGCGGAGAACTTCGCCGTGCAGCTCGGCCTGCTGCTGGGTACGGCCGCTAACGCCGGACGCGACAAGCTGACCATCTTCACCTCGCCGGAGGTCGCCGATCTGGGCGCATGGATGGAGCAGTTGGTCGCTGAATCTACCGGCAAGCTGGGCAAGGGCATCACGCCGGTGGACCGCGAGGCTATTGCCACGCCTGAGATTTACGGCAAGGGCCGGCTCTTCGTCTACATCCGCTACACGGGAACCGCCGACAGCTCTCAGGACGCCAAGGTCAAGACCCTCGAAGCCGCCGGTTATCCCGTCGTAACCATTGAGATCGACGATCTTTATGAGATCTTCGGCCAGTTCTTCACCTGGGAGGTGGCTACCAGCGTCGCTGGCTCGGTGATGGGCATCAACCCCTTCAACCAGCCAGACGTGGAGTCCGCCAAGATTGAAACCCGCGCCCTCACCGCCGCCTACGAGCAGACTGGCAAGCTGCCCGTGCGCGATGCCGTGATGGTGGGCTGGAAGGGCGACGTAAACTTCTCGCTTTACGCCACCGAAGAGTACAACGCCAAGCTGCTGGCAGCCGGGGCCGCTCAAACGCTCGTCGGCTACCTGCGGGCCCACTTCGACCAGATTCATGAGGGCGACTACTTTGCCGCGCTGGCTTATCTGCCGATGTTCGCCGAGCACGAGGCGGTGATCCAGCGGCTCCGCCACAAGGTGCGCGACACCAAGCGCGTAGCCACCTGCTTGGGCTTCGGTCCGCGCTTCCTGCACTCTACCGGCCAGGACTACAAAGGCGGACCCAACAGTGGTGTCTTCCTGCAGATCACCGCGGACCACTCCGTCAATGTCGAGATTCCCGGCCAGAAGCTCACCTTTGGCGTGGTCATTGACGCGCAAGCTGCTGGCGATCTGGCGGTGCTGGAGTCGCGTGGCCGCCGCGCCCTGCGCGTTCACCTGGGAGCTGATCTGGCGGCTGGGCTGGAGATGCTGGCCGCAGCGGTTGATCAGGCGCTGGTATAAGTACAGGGAACAGGGGTCAGAAAAACAACACCGAGCGCTGGACTTATTGCCTCAGCGCTGGGGCGGCGGGTTACGGTCAAGTTGGAGGACGCGGCGTGAGGTGGGCGCTTTCGCTGCGGCGCGTTTCCGCGCCTGCAACTTTTTGGCGAGGGCTTCGAACTCCGGGGCCAGGGCATCGTACTCGCGCTTGAGTTTTACTGGAGTACAGCGATTGAGACACGCGATCTACGGAATGGATCGTAACGCCTTTGAAATGATGGCTTTCAGGGCGGAGATACTGGAATGCTTATCCTGTATGGGCACCGGTTGTTGTGGCGCAAGTTGCTGAAGGGAATGTGGTTGACTATCATTTACAGGCGTACATGACGAAATTTTGCATTTTTCCGGGGAGGGGCCGGACGGGGTCGGTGTCGCGGCTGCGGGCGGGGCCGAGGCAACGGCTCGGGCAGCAGCCAAGCCAAATTGCGGGTGGGCTCCGGGGTAGCGCACGGCCTTCACCGCTTCGGGCAGTGCCACAAGCAGAAACCTCACCATATCGGTAACGGTGGTGTCGTAGTCGGCGGCAATCTTCCGCGTCTGGCGGTAGAGTTCGGGTTCGACGGCTACGGTGATATTTCTAACGGTTCGCATGGTCGGGTTCTCTCGCTGTGTTCAGGAATTTCGCTTTGTTTACAGTGTGCGCCAGAGGCGGATAATTATCGGCAAAGCGCGTGCAGAAAAATTCGTGGTCTGTCGAGACTCATAAGCGAGATCTTGGGCATCCACCCGCTCATCGCGATAAAACTGCGATGAACGGGGCACAGTTTCTCGCAGCTAATGGTAATTCTTTATGCTGATGAGCGGAGCGCCTGCCGCTTCCACCCGGCAACAGACTTGAGAAATCAGTTGCATTTTATATCGAACTGGATATAATTGATTTATGAAGTTGATCGAGTTTCTTGGCGATTCCTTGAAAGCGCTCGGAGAGTTCCCCAAGGACGCCCGTCAGGCTGCTGGTCGCCAGCTTGCAAAGGTGCAAAATGGGTTGGCGCCGGACGACTTCAAACCTATGCCTGATATCGGCCAAGTTGTCGAGGAGATTCGGGTCCGGGATGAGTCAGGAATCTATCGAGTGATGTATACGGCACGTCTGGCCGATGCCATTTACGTTTTGCATGCGTTTCAAAAAAAGACGATGAAGACTTCCAGGCAAGATAAGGAAATAGCCAAACAGCAGTTCAAGCTGCTGATGCGAGGGGAAAGATGAGCGAATTGGAGAGGCATATATTTGCAAATGTCTGGGATGCGATTGCCGACACGCCGGAAGAGGCGGCAAACCTGACCATGCGTTCTGCACTGATGGACGAGATAGAGGCAATCATCAAAGCGGGCGGCTGGACGCAGGCCGAGGCAGCGAAGCGATGCGGCGTGACGCAACCGCGCATCAACGATCTGCTGCGCGGACGGATTGCGCGGTTTTCGATTGATGCGCTGGTCAATATCGCCTCAGCGCTGGGACGGCGGGTTACGGTCAGGCTTGAGGATGCGGCGTGAGGTGGGCGCTTTCGCCGCGGCACGCTTCCGCGCCTGGAGCTTTTTGGCGAGGGTTTCGAACTCCGGGGCCAGGGCATCGTACTCGCGCTTGACTTCGGGATTGGCCAGCATCCGGGCCTTGAGCACTTCGAAGGGGATGGTCATGCGGATTTCCTTTTCTTCAAGTGTTGCATACTCGACGCCGGATGACGCGCGATGCTGAAGTTTTTGCGAGCGGCGGGGTCCGCCATCGGGAACACAAGACGATCGGTCTCGCTGGCTGGCATCGTGTATCTATGAACCGGGAACGCTTTGCGCGGTACGCGCCGCAGATTGCGTTTCTCGAATAACCCGGACGCGCTACAGGTCCAAAAAATGAAGTCTAGGGCAGCCGACCGAAACCGGAGGCAGTTTGGTCAGCGTGGCTTCCTTCCCCGGTCCCCAAATGCGAGGGACCGGGGCCACCCGCCTTGACCCTTCCGTGTCGTCTCCGATCAATTTGTCCAGTTAGATTCCTCATGCCGCCAACAGGCGCAACTCGATCTTTGAGCCGGTGGCTTCGGCGAAGCGAATCAGGGTTTTGGCGCTGGGCAGGGTTCTTCCGCTTTCAATCCGCGCAATGGCTGATTGGCTGGTGCCCATGCGCTCGGCAAGTTCGGCTTGAGACAGGCCCGAGCGGGCGCGGGCGCGAATCAGTTCGGAGGAAATAGCAAACTCCTGTTCCAACGCGTCAAACTCGCGCTTGACTTCAGGGTCGGTCAAGGACTTCGCCATAAACTCTTTCAAGGGAATGGTCATATAATCTCCTTTGCCCGCCGCTTTGCAATATCGATCTCAGAATTCGGAGTCTTTTGCGTCTTCTTCACAAACACGCGCAAAACCACCACACGTCGGCCAACCCACGTCACATACAGTGCTCGTGCAATTCCATCCCTGCCTGTCAGTCTCATCTCCCAGAGCTTGCCTTCGAGATGCTTAACTTGCGGCTCATGCATCGTCTCTAAGCCTGCCTGCTCAATTTGCAACGCGATGTGCAGGAACTTGGCATGCATATCCGCTGGGAGAGATCGAATCTCCTCGGCCACCGTATCGTTCAGAACTTCCACGCTCCACGGCATGACCCATCATATCTCATATTTGAGATAATGGAGCAAGTATTTTTCGCCGACTACCTTCCTGTGCCGCCGACAGTCATTTTGTCGAGCTTGATGGTGGGCATGCCTACGCCTACGGGGACGGATTGGCCGTCTTTGCCGCAGGTGCCGATGCCTTCGTCTAGCTTGAGGTCGTGGCCTACCATTGAGACGTACTTGAGGGCGTCGGGACCGTTGCCGATCAGCGTGGCGTCGCGGACCGGGGCGGTGATCTTGCCGTCTTCGATCAGATAAGCCTCGCGCCGTCCTCCACGGCTGCTTTTTGAGATCACAGTTTGTGATCTCAAAGCCTCGTTCTCTTCCGCCGAGAGCTGAAAGACGAAATCCGGGGGGAAACGCTCCTCGTTCCGCTTGACCGACTGATTGAGCGCCTTTACTTTTACGCAATACAGCGCTGCCAGGTCGGCGTCGAGAAGAACTTTCTGGCCGCGAACCAGATGGATTTGATTCTCAATGGAATAGGGTACAAGAGCGCTTTTGCTGGTCATTCCGCCTCCTGGTTTGAGATCACAAACTGTGATCTCAGAGCGAAGATAATTGACCGGATTTTACGACGGGACAGCTCGCACGGCTCCGTGGCCAATCGATGGAAAATTCATAGCCCCCGCCGCATCTTGGCGGCGCGGACGGTGTTGGCCATCAGCATGGCCGTGGTCAGCAGGCCCACGCCGCCGGGAACGGGCGTATAGGCACCGGAGATTTCGAAGGCTTTGGGATCGATGTCGCCCACCAGCGTGGAGCCGTTCTTGGCGAAGGCGGCCTCGCGCTTGGGGTTGCCGGCGAAGAAGCGCTCGAACTCTGCGCGGTCGCTGATGCGGTTGATGCCTACGTCGATCAGCGTCGCTCCCGGCTTGACCATCTCCGGCGTGATGAAGCCGGGGCGGCCAATGGCGGCCACCAGAATATCGGCCTGGCGAGTGATTGCGCCCAGATCGCGGGTCTTCGAGTGGCAGATGGTGACGGTGGCGTTCTGATGCAGCAGCAGCATCGCCGCCGGCTTGCCGACCAGGTCGCTGCGTCCCACAACCACCGCGTGCTGGCCGCTGATGGTGACATTACTGCGCTTGAGAATTTCAATCACTCCCGCCGGCGTGCAGGGCGCCAGCGCCGTCCGCCCCGCTTGCAGCAGGCCCGCGTTCAGCGGATGAAGGCCGTCCACATCCTTGGCCGGATCGATGGCGTCGAGGAGCGTCTTCACGTCCACCTGCGCGGGCAGCGGCAATTGCACCAGAATGCCGTCGATCTCTTCGCGCGCGTTGAGGCTGGCCACCAGTACGAGCAGTTCCTCGGTGGTGGCCGACTCGGGCAGCTTGATCAGGTCGCTGTAGATGCCCACCTCGCCGCAGATTCTCACTTTGTTGCGGACATAAATCTCCGAGGCGGCCACGTTGCCCACCAGCACCGCCGCCAGACCGGGCCGGATGCTCTGCGCCGCCAGCGCGCGCACCTCCTCGGCCACTTCCTGTTTGATTGCCGCGGCAATCGCCACTCCATCGAGAATTCTTAGCATTTTTTGCTCCAAAGAATAATCGTATCGCTTTGCGCCTCTTTGCATCGTGATTCAGCAATTGGCGCGCGGGGTAAATCATTAGAAATTACTCATTCTAATAACATTACTCATGAATTGACGCCGATTGCCGAAAGATTCATCAGCAGACAGTTGATTTTACCGCCTCTGCCGCGCGGCCAATTCTTTGCCGTACCCTGCAAGGCGGAATCCAGGGTCGAAGGGAGAATTCGATGGAACAGTTAGAAAGGCGAAGGGACGGGGCGGTTGCTCCCTCTTGGGCACACCTTCGCATTCCGCCCTTTCCCCAGGTCGCTCTTCATGTTCTGCAACTGGCACACAATGAGAACGTGCAACTGCACGAGTTGAGCGATCTGATTTCCTCGGATCCAGCCTTTGCCAGCGAAGTTCTCACCATCGCCAACTCGCTGCTCTATGCTCCGCGCTTTCCCGCCAACAGCGTAATGCAGGCCATCGCCGTGCTGGGCGCGAACAATCTGAATGGCCTGTGCCTGACCGTCGGCGTGCGCGGCTATATGGGCAAGGCTCTGAATCAGCCTGCCATGCGCGCCATCTGGCGCCACAATCTGGCCTGCGCGCTGATTGCCGACCAAGTGGCTTCCGTAGGCTTCCTGGACCGGGATGTCGCTTACACTTATGGTGTGATGCACGACGTCGGCCGGCTGGCGCTGGCCGTGCTCCGGCCCAAGGAGTACAGCCTGCCGCTGGGCGCGCATAGCGGCCCGCCCGAGAGCATTCTCAGGGCTGAGCGGGAGCTTTTCGGCTGGGATCATTGCGAGGCTGGCCGCCAGTTGGTCGTGGATTGGAAGCTGCCCCATGAGTTTGAAGCCGTCGTAGCCGATCACCATAAGCCGCGGGACAAGAACAGCTCCTGGGGTATGCCTGATCTGATCAACGTCTGCTGCCGCTTGGCGGACACGGTGGGCTTTCCCGCCTTTCCCGGATGCGAGGCCGCGCCCTATCCCGATCTGCTGGACGAACTGCCCACCAGGGAGCGCGGGCTCTTCCATCAGACCGTTGAAACCCTGGCCGTCGAAATCGCCCGCAAGATCAATGCCGTCGAGGCGGCTTAGATATTTTCGTGGATAAAGTACAGTTTGGGTGCCCCACCTTCGCCGCGTTCTTTTTTTGCGGCTAGGGTGGGACGCCGCAATGCCTGCGTCACAACAACTGTGAAAATATAGGGGATCAACGATGCCGTGACAGCGGAAGCACAAGCCGCGCCCACCCTTCGCTGCTAGAATCACTGGGGAGCAGCCACCATGAGTGCAAGCGCCTTATATCCCGGCACCTTCGACCCGCCGACCAACGGCCACATCGACCTGATCCAGCGCGGGTCCAAACTCTTTGACCACCTGATCGTCGCCATTCTCAACAACCCTGGGAAAGATCCCCTCTTCAGCGTTGAGGAGCGCGTCGAGATGCTGCGCGAATCGACCAGCGCTCTGAGCAACGTCTCGGTGGCCACCTTCGACGGGCTGACGGTGGAGTTTGCGCGTTTACGAGGCGTGTCGGCGATCTTGCGCGGCATCCGCGCCATCAGCGACTACGAGTATGAGTTCCAGATGGCTCTGATGAACCGCCGCCTTGCCCCGGAGATCGAGACCGTCTTCCTGCAACCCGCCGGCCGCTACTCGTTTGTCAGCTCGCGGATGCTGAAGGAAGTCTTCAGCTTCGGCGGCGACGTCAGCGGCCTCGTCCCACCCAACGTCCTCAAGCGCCTCCGCGACAGGATTGGCGCGAGCTGACACGAAAATCCCAGACCCCAAAGATGAGACCTGGGATTCCGCCACTAGCTACAGCCATACGTCGAATAGTTACCGGACCACCTCGAGAACGACCTCGATATCCAGATGCCGCGTGCTTCCCGGCACATCCAGCGAGCCCAACATGACAGGCTTGCCGAGAGTTAGCAGCGCGGTATTCTGAAGTCTTGCCTGCCGTATCACCGGATCGCCCCTTCCCACATTTGATGGTTCCTCCGAGACGCCGGTTTGGTCCACCTCAGAATCTACCAAGACACCGGCAGAAAAATCCTTCACACGCGCCCAGATCGTCAACCCAATATCCTGATATTGGATCTGCGCTGGCGCCAGACTCGCTGGGTTGGAAGATTCCGTTGCGATGGGAACCTTGCTGCCAAGCCTGATCCTCGCGTCTTTGCCTGGATTGACGGTCAAGGAAAAATGCTGTATTCCGAGGCGTTTGCTGCCATCCATCTCCGTGAGTGTGTAGGTCAACCGATAGGTTTGTGGCGCCATCTCACTCTTCGGTTCGATTGCCTTCGGTGCAGTAACATCCGTTTGCGCCGTCACTCTTGCACCGCCGCAGCTCAGCACCAGTGCGATTCCGATAATTCCGATTGTCTGTTTCATGTTTTTCTCCCTTTCACTCCGTGGTTTGATATGATTCATGAACGTCTTTGCCGGATTGCTTGACAAACCTCTGAAACTCCGCTTCGCTCGCCGCTTCCTGCCGTGCTCGCTCTTCAGGATTCAACATGGCGATGACCTGCGGATCGCCGGTATGAACGGCGCGCAGCAGCAGTTTTTCCTCATTGGTCAAAGGTGCTTCAGGCGCGGGGTGGCTGGGGGCGCGCATCTCGCTGAGAAGCAGAGCATCGGCGGCGCTGATTAAAGGTGTCTTGCGCGCTTGATAGGCAGTTCTGGCAGGCGCGGCCACTCTATGCGGCGGGAGCAAGGCTGTTTGCGGGTTGGCCGCCGGTTCAGCGGGAAGAGCGGGCTGTCGCGCCTGGGTTGGCGGTTGTATATGCCGATAAATCGTGGCGAGTGCAATGAACATCAATATGGCAACCGCACCCATCATTACAAAGCTCCAGGCCCATCGCGGCCTTGCTGCCAGGCGCTCCTGCGTGCGCGCCGCAACCGCCTGCAGAATGCGGAGTTCCATTCCCGGTGAGGCCTTTGCGTCACTCAAGCCCCTCAGTACCTGTACGATGGCTTCTTCTGCATTCTTCATCGCTCGCCTCCTTTCACTTCAAGTCTTTCTCTCAGTCGCGCACGCGCACGAAAGAGAAGAGCGCGAACCGCCGATTCGCTCCTATCCAGAACTTTTGCCATCTCCATCGTTCCCAACTCATCAACGGCGGAAAGCAATAGAACATGGCGCTCCGGCTTGGGCAATTTCTCCATGGCACGTAACACAGCTTTCATACGCTGTGTTTGTTCCAATCTTTCGTCCGCCGGTACGCTGTTCACTGCCAGACTTTCCGCAAAGCTCTCGTCCATCTGCTCCGGCCGGATGCGTCGTCTGCGATCAAGAGCCAGATTCCATGCGATGCGAATCAGCCAGACCCGCATATCGTGGATTGCATCCAGAGAACAGCGACGTTCAATGACGCGCAGAAAGGTATCCTGCACTATATCCTCGGCCTCCGCGCGGCTGCGCAAAACGGAATGCGCCACGCGAAAGAGGAGCCTGGAATAAGTCTCCACCAGAGCTGCCAGGTCGATCTCCGGCTGCGCGCTCTCCGTGGAAATCAATATCAAGCTGCCTCCCGCAATCGAAGCCATAATCCCCTTCTACCCAGACAGACGCCTCACCTGAGTAATAGCTCGGAGATATTTTTGGAACATCACCGGGTACGAGGCACCCCGGATCTCGATCTTGGGGTTTGGGAGCTTTACGCCGCCAAAGGAAACCGCTCGATTTTGGGCCGCTTGCGCCGCGCGGCGTGCTATAGATCGTACGGCTACTGCAAATGGAGAGTGCAGGAAGCGTCAGTGTTCGACTTCCGTCGTGCCTTGACACCGGTCTGCCAACTAATGACAATTTTGCAAGAGGCTCTGAATATATAGTTATTTCCGCTTCGTGAAACACCATTCTGTTTACGCTCTTTGCAAGAACGGCGCGAAACTGCAAACTACGCCGCCACGCTCACGCCGAGCGGCTTTACTTTCTTGCGCTTTTTTTGGGAGGCGACCCACAGGTCGCGCTGGGCCTGGAGGCGCAGCCAAAGTTCGGGATCGGTATTAAAGGCTTCCGAGATACGCAAAGCCATATCTGCCGAGATGCCCGCTTTGCCGTTCAATACACGCGAGAGCGCTGGCCGGGTAACGCCCAGATGACTCGCAACCTCGGTCACGGACCTGTCCTCAAGATAATAGGCAAGAATCCTGCCGGGATGGGAGGGATTATGCATCTGCATGGCGCTTGCTCCTTTCCTCAGTGGTAATCCTGATAATCGACTAAAATCGCATCTTCACCCTCGAAACGAAACGTTAGCCGCCAATTTCCATTCACGCTGACCGCCCAGTGAGCCGCGAGACTGGAGGTCAGCGCATGAAACTGCCATCCGGGAACATTCATCTGTTCGGGCCGAGTGGCGATATTCAACGCGGTGAGCTGTTCATTTAGCTTCGCGGCATGACTGGGCTGAATTCCGGCCTTCGAGCCGGTCAGGAAAAACTTCTCGATGCCCTTGTGCCGGAAGCTGCGAATCATTCTGCAAGCAGTGTACTGCGTAACGCCACGCTGCACAAGAGGAAAATGCGAATTATTCCGGCGTTACGATGCGCTCGGCCAGATCGGGCGCGGCCATTTGGAAGTGCTTTGCATTCCAGGTGTAGATTCGCTCGGCTTCGATCTTGCGGGCGCAGGCCAGAATCAATGCGTCATAGATGATACCGCCGGATCGGCCAAGATTCGCCGTGCGGCGCATCGTTTCCATGTACTCGTCGGCGGTGAGAGTGACCGGGGTGAGGCGCAGAAGGAATGTTTCCACGGCGAGTACTGCATCGCGCGGCGCCAGTCTCATGGCGGGCGGCATGGCGGTGAGAGTGTTGTAGAGCTCGGCAATTGTATGCGTGCTGATGGCCGCGGTGTGCCACGCGCATTGCTTCCAAAGCTCGCGGCTGGGCCTGTGGCGCACATGGCTCACTTGAGCAATGGCGATCAGGACCGAGGTGTCCAAAAAGATCACGCCGCTCCCTCATCCCAAACCGCAGTCTGCTCTTCGGCTGAATCCTCATCGAGCGCAAGAATGCGCCGTTCCCGCTCTCTACGGCCTTGCTCAATCACTTCCCTCACCGTGTCGGTGGTGAGCGAATCTGAGTTGCCGGCAGAAAGGATCAGCGGAAGGCCGTCTTTGATGACCAACCGAGCGGAAACATAACTGGGAATCAGGGCCAGCCGGTCGCCGTTGCGTTCGATGCGGAGGCGGGTGCCAGCCACCAGATGCAGGTCGTCGCGCAGTTTTTTGGGAACCACGATCCGTCCGGCTTTGTCGATCTCGACAATGGCATTCATAAATACCATAATACCATCGAAATTGCCATTTTCTTCGAGTGCTTTTGTGGATTCTAGCGTTGAAATCGGCGTTGAGGGCTATGAAAGCAGCGGAAGATGCTTGTTTTTTCAGGACGATGGAATTCAGAAAGTAGAATGGAAAAAGAAACGATTTTGGATGGGAGCAGCGCATGGAAGGCAAGGGAAAGCTGGCGGTAGTCATCATGGCGGCGGGCAAGGGGACGCGGCTGAAGTCGCAGCGGCCCAAAGTGTTGCACGAGATTGGCGGCAAGCCGCTGCTAGCGCACGTGATCGCCGCCGCGACGAAGATTGTCGCGCCTGCTGAAGTCTTTGTGGTCATTGGGCACCAGGCCGAAAAGGTGCGCGCCGCTGTCGCGGCCACCGGCGTCGGCTTCGTTGAGCAAACGGAGCAACTCGGCACGGGGCACGCGATCCAATGCGTGCGCGAAGCTATTCAGGGCTATGAGAACATTCTGGTGCTGTCGGGCGACGTTCCGCTGATCCGCTCGGAGACTCTTTCGCAGCTTTGGAGCTTCCATCAGGCTGAGCAAGCGGCGATGACCATCCTGACCGCCGCGCCAGACGATCCAACAGGCTACGGACGCATCGTGCGCCGGTCTCTGATTTCTCCCGAAGTCGAGGCCATCATCGAGCAGAAGGCGCTCACCGTTGTGCAGCAAACCCTGCGCGAGATCAACTCCGGCATCTACGCTTTCCAGACCGCGCCGCTGCTCCGGCATCTAGACCGGCTCAACTCCAATAACGCCAACAAGGAAGTGATTCTGACCGATATGGCTGGCCTGCTCGAAGGCGTCGGCGAGCGCGTGGTGGCTATTCAGGCCGCCGAGGCCATCGAAGTTCTGGGCGCAAACACCATCGCCGAACTGGGGTCGCTGGATGCGACGCTGCGCTTGAAGACGGCCAACCGCCTGATGGCCGCGGGCGTGACCGTCTTCCGGCCTGAGACGACGGTGATCGACGCCGAGGTCGAGGTGGCCGCTGACACGGTGATTGAGCCGTTTGTGCAGTTGCTGGGGCGCACGAAGATCGGCGCGAATTGCCTAATCCGCTCCTATGCGGTGATTGAAAACTGCACGCTGGCCGACGGTGTGCTGGTACGCCAGAGCTGCGTGTTGACCGAGAGCACGGTCGGCGCGGGCGCCAAGATCGGCCCCTTCGCTCATCTGCGCCCGCTGAGCGAGATCGGCGAAGACGCCCACGTGGGCAACTTTGTCGAGACCAAGAAATCCAAGCTGGGCAAGGGTGCCAAGGCCAACCACTTGAGCTACCTGGGCGACACCGAGGTGGGCGAGCGCAGCAATATCGGCGCGGGGACGATCACCTGCAACTACGACGGCGTCAACAAGCACAAGACGCGCATCGGCAAGGAGGCCTTCATCGGCAGCGATTCGACGCTGGTGGCGCCGGTCGAGGTGGGCGACGGAGCCTACGTCGGCGCGGGCTCCTGCGTCACCAAAAATGTGCCCGCGGACTCGCTGGCCGTGAGCCGCGCGCCACTGGTGGTCAGGGAAGGCTGGGCCGCGGCTCGGCGCGCGCTCCAGCAAAAGCAGTAGATTGATGGAAGCGAGCGCTTCACTTCTTCAGTTCCGGATGCTCAGAGATGCTCAGAATATTCCCATCAGGATCTTTGAACCAGGCTACTCGAGCGCCAGTAGGCGAAGTCCAGATACCCAGGTCATCCTGGTCCATACCGGCATAGCGTTCAAAGCGGACCCCGGCTTGCTGCAAGTCCTTTACGGTTACGGTGAGCTCCGGAACCTGCCATCCCAAAACCGTTCCATGTGCTGGTGGAAGTTCCTTGGCCATACCGAGTCGAAGCATGATTCCATTGGCCTCAAAGACCAACGCGAAGGGAGGTTCCTCCATGATCAGACGCAGGCCGAGGGTATTCTGGTAGAAATCTTTCGCGCGCGCCACGTCAACGATGGTAATGAATCCCACGATGTTGTACTTGCCGAGTCCAGAGGATTGTGACATGCAGCCATCTTGAATCATTTTTATGGATTTCGCAAGATCGTTCTTACGTCCTCATGCATCTCTATTGCGAGAGAGTGAAATTCTGACAGAATACGATCGGAGGACTCTATGACCCCATTGACTGCTCAAGAAGCCGCCTCTCGCCTGGGCGCTCTACCGGAATGGCGGATCGAAGAGGGCGTGCTGACCCGCACCTTTAGTTTCAAGGACTTCGTGGCTTCCCTGGACTTCGTCAACCGGGTTGGCGAGCGGGCTGAAGAGGCTGGCCATCATCCGGATATCGACATTCGCTATAACCGCGTGCGTTTGGGGCTGATGACGCATGACGCCGGAGGCTTGACGACGAAGGATTTCGATCTTGCGGCTGTTGCGGACGGGCTGATCTGAGGGTGCCGGAGCGTATTACATGGTTCGGAAGGCCTGTTCGCCCTCAAAAATCCCAAAATATGGATTTACGAATTGTAGGATTTCCGACGAATCGTCGCATCTTCCTAGTCAATAAAGTGGACGATCATCTCACATTGTGGGAGGTGCATTTCTTCAGATCAGAAGCCGATGGGGTTGCGAGATCTTCAGCCTGATCCGGCTTATTTTTAGCAAATTATTTTGTATGTGCATGATTATAGGAATCTTGAATGAATATACATCGCTCTGATACGCTCGGATTGCATTTGTGTATCCGGCGAGAATAGCGGTTTATGGACTCAATTTGTCCTGAAAATTGCGATTGTCCGTGGCTTTGAAAATAATTTCATAAAATGTATTTGACATCTTCTGAATCTATGCTATCGTGTATATATTCCAGTTGTGGAGTGGGCAGGGATGCCGCCTCCCTGGCTGGGAGTAGTTTGCGTCACTGGCCTCCCGGCACGAACAGCTCGACCGTTCGTGCCGCCTTTTTTTGCGCCGAAGATGCTGCGCACGGCGCTTCCGCTTTCGATTCCTGCGCATTTCGGTCTAAAATAGGAGCAGGGAGGATAAGATGACAAACAATTGGATGAAGCGTCGCT
>Ga0224559_1000303_pt1 | contig 34552 bp, 24 predicted proteins | sample 714S33034metaG_FD_180676 | JGI IMG/M metagenome (GOLD analysis project Ga0224559, IMG submission 180676) | Peat soil microbial communities from Stordalen Mire, Sweden - 717 S3 30-34 | ecosystem: Environmental > Terrestrial > Soil > Wetlands > Peat | place: Sweden: Norrbotten County, Stordalen... | reverse complement strand
TCAAATTGGTTTTTTAGGCAATACCACTGCCCAATTAATTGGTGATTCAAATTGGTAGAAGCAGTGAACAAGGCTTGTGATTTGAATATTTACAAAAGTTTTTTCCATTCATACCATTCTCTGAATACCAGTGAAAAACAGCAGCAAAGTTTCGTTAGAGATGATTATGGTATTTTAGCCCTAAAAAGTGAGGTTATATCAGAAAAATGTGGTGCTGTTAAATGTGAATCGTCAAGTGATTTTTAGGTTCCTGTTTATGGTTCATTGGCAAAGAATCTACCTATTATAATTTTATACTATCTCAATTAATGTAATTTGTATAATTTAGGTTATTAAATGTTATTTTAGGAAGAAAACTTATATTTAGGTCATGTGGATTCACACAAGTAATGACAGAAAGTATATATTTCTCATTCAAAATATAACTTGAATGGAAGACACTGCTAAGATCAAGTTCTTTATTAAGATTGACTAGCATACTTTTATTTGAAAACTTACTATATGCTTCTTTGAGAGTCCATACAATTAAGAGGTCATGATCATTTTCGGGATATTTGGTTCTTAAAATTGGTTTGTGCAAGTACCTAAAGATTTTTTTAGGGGGAAACAATTTTTCGAGCTCGATATCAATGCCAACTTTTATTTTAGATATTGCCAAGGAAGCAATGTTCCCAGCATATGATAGGCATATATGGAGATCTTCATGACCTCGCACATGAACCTTCCCGTATTCATCTTTATATGTGCTTATGGTAGAAATGGATTGTTCTTTAAATAAACAATATATTATATATTTTAAAACTTTTCTCGAAACTATATACCTTTTCTTAAAATAGCTAGTTTTAAATATATCCCTCTCTTCCTTTTCGTTTTCATCGAGGTACTCAGTACTTAAAACATTATAATTATCCAGATCAACCACCAAGATAAGTATATCATTCTGTTCCCATAAATTAGGTATATTTTTCAGAGAAATCTGACATGGTAAATTTAAATATCTAATGAACATTACAACTCACAATATATTTTCTACAATCAACCTGTATATAAGATCTTGTTAATAAAATAGAATAAGTTTTAAAAGTCATAGGTCTTTATTCCAGCAAGATATTCCATGAAACTTATGGCCTGGACGGAATTACAAGATGAATATATTGCTGATAATTTTTAGAGTTTTGAAGACTGATTTATCACAGTTACCTGACATATCAGTTTTGGACTCCAATATAAATATCTCAAGAAATAATCCTAAAATATATAAACGATAAAGGTATAGGGTATTCGGTCCTTAGCGACTCTACATGGGAGTAATAATATATTTAGCAGTCATAATCATGATATTATAGAAGATTTCGATAAACCTTCAATTTTCACGAATCATTTTATACATCATTTATATGCACATAACGAAATTCAGAGATTTATTGAAATTTTCTATGATATAATACAAGGTATTTATAACTCAAAATATCGTTAACTGAGGTGTACAAAACTGCAGACTGCGGAAGAAAGGGTAAGAGCGAGATTGATAAAGTATCTCGGAAGGGACGAAGACGGGATACGCAAGGTTGTGCTCAATCTCTTCCTGACTGGAGACAAGTTTACCACCGGTGAAGTTTATGACTTTCTCGATAAAGGAAATTTCGAGGTAAGCTACCGTGGAATTTCTGCCATGGTTGGGCTCATGAATACAAGGCTCGGAATCCTGAGCATAAATGTCACTGGGGAGCATAACGTGTATTCCCTTAAAGGGAATTATAAAAACATTGTCAGCTCTGTGCTTGAAAATTACTGATTTATGATATTTAAGTTTTATCGTATCCTATCGCAAATGCCTTGTGGACAGGCTATTAGCTTTTTGCTGTTAACTTAGAAAAACAGGCATTATTAAGGACCAAGGATACTTAGGTATACTTGCAAGTAGTTGTACACTAGTAAACGACCTTCTGAAGTCTTTAGCTCAGGGGTAGTTCACTATAACTCAAATTGAGCAATTTAAATTACCATATTTTATGTTGCTGGTAAATTATGGATATGAATTACCAGAAAGTTAAATTTAACAGCAAATTTCCCATAATAGTTGGGATGGATAAAAGGACAATTAATAACGAAAACTTCAAAAGCGAAATATATGGAGCTGCTTTTTGATCAACCATTCTGGATATATATCGGCATTAATTATTTGCTCATTTGTGTAAACTTGTGGATGTCTGAGATATAATTTAGACCTCTTGAGTAGAGACTCACAAACATCCAATTAGTCCTCTAGAGCGAAGCTAGAAGAACAGCATACTACAAGAGCTGCAACTCTGCTAGTACAATTATATGAGCCAAGGGATTATATACTTAAAAATAGAGAGAAGGAAAATGACCTATTACATAGTAGATTCAGCAGTATTTATAATGAGGAACTCTAATTTAGACAGTTCGCTGATGATTACCGTCCCTTCTGTTGTAGATGAATTAAAAAACAGGGATTCAGTACTTTTTTATTATCTCGCTAAAGAAGGGGGTTTACGTGTTGAATGGCCAGAACCTGAGATGGTAAAAGAGATTAAGAGAAAGGCTGAGCATACCAGGGATTCAGAAGAACTCTCAAAAACAGACATAGAAATTCTTGCAAAAGCTCTTGAGTATAGGGACAGAGGAGTACTGATTACAGATGATTATGCAATCCAGAATGTTGCTTTGCAGCTTGGGATTCAGGTTAAACCTGTTGCCCAGAAAAAAATTAAGGATATTATTATCTGGCAAAAGAAGTGTACTGGCTGCAAAAAAACTTTTGATAAGGGGGATGTCTGTACTATCTGCGGTTCTTCTCTGAAAAAAAAAAGGAAAAGGATAATAAGAGAAAAAAGTTAATTTTAAGCTTGAAGAAAAAGATATAAAGCTTGATAGTCTCATACTGTATTAATTGAGAGAATGTATATTGAACCTAATTTTTTGAGCAGTATCCCAAGTAAGAATTGTGCATGGAATTAACTGCATAAATACAAAACTGAGTTGGAAATACAGCCAGATCAAAACTTCAGGTGGTAATGGAGGCATGAAAAATATAGAGGATTTAATTCAGAAAGCTTTGGAATTGCAGAGCAATGGCCTTGTAACTGGCCAGATTGCCGATGAACTCAATGTTTCTAGAGAAACCGTTACCTGGCTTTTAACCCGTTCAAAAAAAGAAGCATCTGCCCCCGCTCCGAGAGATATTTCTGTAAACTGGAGCAGTATTGGGAAAAGCGCTGCAAGGCTCCACTACATCTCGCTTGCACTCTGCGATATGGTGCTTGAGACCCTGGGAAAAACAAACACTAAAGTGGATGCAGTAGTTGGTGTCGCTGCCAGTGGTATCCCCCTAGCAAGTTTGATGGCAAATGAACTCGGAGCCGACTTAGTCATCTATCATTCACGTAAAGGACAAGACACAGTACAGCCAGGCCATAAAGGGACTATAAGTCGAAACTTTGGTACTGTTGAAGGCAAAAACTGTGTAATCGTGGATGACGTTATCACCACCGGTTCCACTACCATGGAAGTTATTGAGCAGCTAAGAGAAATGGATGCAAAACCAAGAGTTGTAGTGGTTCTAGTTGATAAGAAAGGTGCAGATACGATAGCTAATGTTCCAATTCAATCTCTTGTAAGAATTGTGCGTTTGGACTGAAAAAAGAACTTAAAGACAGGAAGTAAATATGAATTACATATACAGAAAGCCTTTCTAATAAATATCAGTTAAAAAAAACATTGATAGTGATATGAACATAATTAAACTAGAGACTAAACATACATAAATCACCTTTTCCAAATTCCCTAGTTTGACTTCGTGCGCAAGATGTAACATGATTACAAAAGTAAAATTCGTTCGTAATTAGACAATCTATAAAAAAATACATGCATCAAATAATGATTTTTTTAATATTTATCTATTTTTTTGTAAAATAGCATATCTATAAAACTAATTATGTGAAAAATTACACGTCTTGAGACTCGATTTTTATAAAACATAGCTAAATTTGATTTTTCATTTACAGTCCACTTTCAGCAGATGTACACAAGAATGCCATCTATTTTCTCAATCTGACAATAACTTGAAAATTGATCTACCGTCCAATGATTAAATGGTGGCTAAATAAGAAACAAATTAGACATAGATGTGCATCTGCAGAATGTAGCATCTCTCTGATCTGAGAAGTTTTTTACGAATATTTGGATACAGGTCTGCTATGATCTGATATAATGCTCCTACTTAAAGAATTTTCCGAGAAAATTTGTCTATAATTCTTGCCAAAGTTGTCTTTTAGTCAATTATTTAGGTTAAACATTTCATGTGCGAAATAAGTTAGCTTCATTTTTTAAATCTATTTTTTTGTACAAATTTATGACGGAACCTAATGTGTAGACAAAATACTCTATGATCTTTTAGGAAAACTCTTGATGCTGAATTATATTATCCTATGAAATTAATCCTTTAACTGTATAAAAAAACACATTTCATCACAAAGTCTATTGTATTAGATTTATACCTAATGAAAGTAAGTCCTAATATTCTGGGGTCGTTAAAACTTACCATTAATTCGACTGGCAATTGGCTACAATCAATCAAAAATCCAGAAAATATCAAAAAGTCTCAAGTCCGATGAGATTTGGGATAAACTGGTGACATAAACGATGCAAACGTTATATAATATTCATAGCTTAAGACTTTTTTTAAACTTGCATGTTTTACTAAGCTTATTGAATACTTATTTATAATGAAAATAATTCACGCAAATATAATCTATAAAGGCAATGCCATTTCGTCATCAATATACACATTGAAATAGTGATTAATAATACTAAAGTTGATTTGATAATAAAATAGAACCCTGCTAAAAGTGACATTATTCATTTTATGCAACCACAAACAGTTTACATTCATAGCCATACTTTAAAAAGTGGAGTATTTAATCAATGTCTTTTCTATCCAATTTCCTTTTAGCGGTAGGAGTTTCAATGGATTTGTTTGCAGTAGCCATGTCTAGAAGTACCACAATAAGGTCTTTTAGGGTCAAAGATGCTCTCAAATGTACTGTTTTTGGGGGGATTTCAGACTTTAATGCTGTTATTGGGCTGGCTTGGTGGATACACAATAAAAAACTATGTTTCTGCTTATGGTCAATGGATTGCTTTTAGTCTTCTGGTTTTTATTGGAATTAAGATGATATATGAAGCTTTTTGCAGAAAACCGGACGGAAAAATAGGTTCTCTTAATTATTAGATACTTCTTATGCTAGCAGTTGCAACAAGTATATATGCCTTTTTTGTCGGAATAAGTCTTACATTTATCAAAGTGCCTATTCTTGAGCCCACGCTCATTGTAGGGTGTGTAACGTTCATTATGGTTTTTTTTGGAGCGATCATAGGATATAGGTTAGGTCACTTCTTTGGAAATGAAGCAGAAATTCTAGGCGGCTTGATCCTTATAGGACTTGGAATCAGTTCATTAATATTGAGTAATTGATTAAAACAATAATCAATCAGAAGGTAATGACTATTTGAACTTTAATAAACTCTATGAGCCAACGGTTATGCTGACAAAGTTATGTTTCCATTGTTTCATTTATGCATAGTTTTTTGCTATAAAACCTGTGCTTAAGTAAAAATAAGAAATCTGCTTTTTGCAGGAAAAATGTGCAAGGTAATCATATTTCACATAATTTGGATACGGAAATTTACAAAATCCTAGATTCAGGAAGTAGTTGTTAAATTTAAGAGCAAAAAGATATCAGAAACTTATTTCGATTTAAATCAAATTTATTCCTATACATATTGATCACATCATAAGTTACTTTTATGCAACCACCAACTTCTGCATCTTTGGATATACCACACGCTCAGGAATACGTTCATGGTCAAAATGACTAAGTTTATCAAGCATATATTATTATCCTACATAAAAATGGGGCCATGCCCCCCGGTTATAAGGCTGTTTTGATCATTCCTCACTCTTTTTTATCCGTTCTCTTTATGGTATAAATAAGTCATCTTCTTAGTTATTTTAAATAAATGATAAAAATAATCTTTTCTGAATAAAATTTATTTCCACATAAAATATTTTAACATTGAACAATAATTTGATATTAATACTGTTTTTATAATAGCGCATGAATAAAGTTTATTTCTGCATGAAACAACTTAAAAAATAACAAGTTTTTAATATTTATTGTATTTTATAATTATTCCTGTATAATCTTCAAAAATAATCCGCAAATCCTATACTTTAAAGATAACAACTGTTGTCGCAAAATATGTTTATTTTCCAGATTTTGCATCTAATTTTGGTAGTTTGCTTTGATAGTGTAGCTCAAGTTCTGTGAAATCTGACTGTCTCTTTTATCCATATCTTTCACTGCAAAAAGTAGGATGCTGAGTCAAGTGTTATGTTAACAAAGTTCTGTTTTTATCGTTTTTGAAATACACAGCTTTTTTTGTGATAAAATCTCTGTATTTACTAAGTTCCATCTGTAATAAGAAAACAGTATTGATATATTACTCATGGAGCATTTGGAACACCTGGAACACTTGGAACTAATTAACCTAAACAGCCATCATAAATAGAAAAATAATGAAATAATAATTATATAGTTCTGGCAGTGTACCGAGAGTTCTGTAAAGTGTGGTTGCTTCTGCATCTTTTTCTTCCCAATGAAAAATCGGGATTGCTTAGTCTGTTAGCAGAACGAGTTAACGTTAGGTAAAAATAGGCTTAAAAGCATCGAATTGATCATCTCACTAACTGCACAAATAAAATATTGTTTGTGTAGTTAGTAAAATAATCAATTTGGATGTGCATCGCCAGATCAGTACTCAGCATCTTCAGTTTCAATATTCTTCATGTCCATGTTCTTCATGTTCATGTTCTTTATGTTCTTCATGTCCATGTTCTGGTCTTTAACCATAACAGGTTCTGAGCTTACTGCTACAGCTGTCAAAGATACTACAAAAAGGACTGCCAGAAAACTAGCTAATACCTTTGTTATTCTAATAGATGATTGTTTCAACATTTATTTCACTCCTTTATGGTCACAATCAAAAATTATAATCGAATTTGGTTTTGGTAACCATTCAAGCTACCAAAAATTATTTGTTGATATCTATTACTATTACACCAATAAATTTCGATGACCCACAATACTCACTGAGCTTGTTAATTATTTTAAATTAATTATAATAAAAATGGTTTCTGAATAAAATTTATTTCAACATAAAATATTTTAACACTGAACAATAATTTGATATTAATAATGTTTAAGATTATTCCTGCACGGAACAGTTAAAATAATAATAATAATAATATTAGTAATGATTATAATAAAGTATCATTTTTTTTATAATTATACTTAATTAATATCCAGAAATAATCAGCAGATATCATACATTAAAGATAACAATCATTGACGCAAAATATTTCTATCTTTCAGATTTTACATTTAACTTTAGTACTTTTCTTTGGTACTGTAGCTAAAGTTCTATGAAATCGAACTGGCTTCTTATACTTTTCCTTCACCGCAAAAAGTAGGATGCAGAGCCAATAGTTTTTACGGGCAAAGCTTCTATTTCGATTATTATCACTGATACACAGTTTTTTTGTGTCTAAAGCTTTGTATATTTCAGTTTAATCCTAAATTTTAGGGGTATTTTTATATGAATTTTGGATAAATACATAGGTTTTACTGGACTCACTAATAATGAAAAGCTAAAATATTGCTGTCATATGAAATTAAGGCTTCATCCTGGATCACCAGAAGCAAGTATATAATAATAGAGCAGCAATCAAAAAAGCAGATTATAGGACATAGAGCAGATGTTACGAAAAATTTTCAAATAAATAGCTGCAGCCAACAAATCCAAATCCCGAACTAATAATGTAATCACATAAACGGTGCAGGTTTCGCATTCCTAGGATCTTTTAACCTATAATCTTGATATAGCTACTCTTCTAGTTTTTCTTTCGGAGGAATATCTCATTCGATCTCTATTCCGGAAGCACCCTTCCCTTTTCGGAGAGTGACTTCTTTAATAATACCAATCATAATTCATTCAGCGATAGAGTTTGCTACAGTTATCCTAGCTCTGCAGTTTTCTGCAATCATTTTGCTTATTTGGGTGTAAGTATTTTTAATTTCTGTTGCAGTAGTAGTCTTCTTATTATGATCTATCAATTTTAAAATTGCAAGTAATATGATTTTTTTGTGAAATGCAATTCCGGATACTAATTTTTCAAATCTATCCGCATCAATTGTATCAAACATTTTATTCATGTGTTCTGGAAGGACTTGGGAAAATCCATTTTCTTCAGCATATATCGCAGAAGCTCTTAAAAGTTCAATTGTTTTCCTAGCATCTCCATGTGATTTAGCTTAGATTGCAGCACATAGGTTAATAGTTTCTTCAATATTGGATCCTGCATTCCACAGATTTATGTAGATGTCTAATTTGTTTCTTATTTAGCCACCATTTAATCATTGGACGGTAGATCAATTTTCAAGTTATTGTCAGATTGAGAAAATAGATGATTTCTTGTGTACATCTATGGAAAGTGAGTTGGATAACCCTTATTCTTAAAAGATAGATTTTGTTTGGTATCAGTAGAGTAAAAAAAGTCATCTTACTTTTAAGGAAACTGATCTTCTATAACCTTGGTTTGAACAGGTGGTAAATTTATCTTACCTGTTATTTTCGTATATCTAATAATAATGAAGGCCATAACCAAGAATGATAATTTCCTTGGTATGCTTGATAAAGCCAAATAATTGTATTTAAGACGATGTTTGATACTTGACATTCAAGTTAAAGAACCTCAAAGATATCGAGGAAAGAAAATGGCATTTTTTAATAAGTTTGAATCAAATAGTTTTGTTGATTCCTGATAATACGAAAAATATGTCGCTCGAGAAAGTTGAAATCTCTCATTAAATAATTGTAATTCATCTTAAAGCGTTGGATTTGTGAGAATAATTCAGGATGGCTTCAAAAAATGAAGATCAGCAATATTTGGTCACAAATCTATTGGATATATCTGAATTCGGGAGAAAAAACTGGCTAAAAAGTCCGGAAAATTGAAGCATACAATATAAAAATAAAACAGTTATTTAATGCTACAAAGCGCCAAGAACAGGAAAAAGTCAAAGATAATATACGTTATGTACTCATTGAGAGATTTTCATAATTTCGAATTGTGAAGATTAAAAAACTGGATTTTTTGGGGTAATACTTACGTAAAAATTAACAGAGTTCTGGTAGAATAGTATATATATAACTCAGATAACAACTAAAATTTCTTTAAATAATCCCGGAGTTGGGAATTACATTGTTCAGGGCCCGAAACTGCCTAATTTCTACTTTAATGGATAATATTCTTTAAACGAAACTTTTAGCTCCAGATTAATATCTTTTTCTCTAGATTAACTCGCTTGTTTTATACCTTAGACTCGTATGCCTCCCAATTTCTAAAGCAGGTTGATATCTTTCAGGTTCTTTTGTATTATCCAGGATACAATCTGATATTTTCGGTTTTATGAATAATTTAGGCAAAAAAGCCCTTGATCATGGCGCTTGTGTTACCTGAGCAAATTATATCATTTTATCCTTTTTCCTATCTTATGATATTAATCAGGGTTTTATGAAATATATAATTGTTTTTTTATGGGAAGACTTTTTAAGCCCTGAATACATGCAAATATGGATTTTATAGTTTACATGTGCTCATAGAACCCTGAATAAACTTTAAAGAATATTTAGATCAACTTCCGATTTTCAAGAGTTATTATGCCCCTGTTCAGATCTGTATTTATTTTTCCAAAATTAATCAACTCTCTTAAATCAAATTTTAATTTTTGCTGAGAACTAATTTAAACAAAAAGTTTCTCCTCGATCGCATTTAAGCTATGGGTTTATGGTAGATTATGAGACTCTAATAGCATCTATTAAGGCTACAATAAATAAGTTAGCAAATATCTACTTTGATCCAATATAGACTTCAATTATGAACTATCGGAAAAAACATTGTCAACCGTCGACAGTTAATGAAAAATGAGAAATCTTTGTATGGGATAAACTCTTACTTATTATTTAAGTCATCATATTTTGTTCACATTAAATTAAATCATGTGTTAACTTTATATATTCCTTAGTCTAATAATTTTTTGTATGATAACATTTAATATTTTTGTATTCATACACATAGAGGGGGTAATAGCATATGCAGATGCGTAAGGGGGTAGATGGGGTTTGTTTTCAGTTCTTGCACTTGATTCTAATTTGCTAATTTCCGACTCAGTTAGTGTATTATCTTCGCAATCTCAACTTATCGATAGGCTTCTCAGACATGAGTTTACTGTTTTGATTCCAACTCAAAACGAGGAAGCTTCCATTGGGAGCAAAGTCTTACTAGCGGCAAGTTATGCTGACCGTGTACTCATACTTGATCAAGGTTCTACTGATCGGACTGGGGAAGTAGCGGCTCTAGGAGGAGCAAGAGTTGTTCCTCTAACAGGCGGAGAAGAATCACTGCTCCAAGTTCTTTATAAATCATCCATTGATTCTGATATTGTAGTACTTATTTATCCGGAATGCATGCAGGATATAGATCTTCTCTCACATGTCCTTGAACCATTAAAGCAAGGTTTTGATTTGTCTGTAGGCTCCTGGCCTTGCCGTGTCTCCTATGAGCAGGAAACAGTGATGCTTCTTAACGGGAAAAATACTTTTAAGGAGAAAATAGGTTTCTTTGCCGTAACCTCAGATTCACTGCAGAAAATAAATTTAGGCAAAGAGCATTTGTCTTTAAAATCCCTGCTATATGCAGCGAAGACCGAAAAGCTTAAAGTAAATTACCTGAGCTTCGATGTTGATCCCATATTCAGAAAGCTTGAAAACACTCGCATAGGGGTTGTCGTGCCTGCTTATAATGAAGAATTGCTCATCGGTGAAACTCTTAGGGGGATACCTGAATATGTAGATAGGGTCTATGTAATCGATGATGGTAGTATAGATCGCACCGGAGAGATTGTAAAAAAGTTCGGAGATCCAAGGATAGTGTACCTCCAACATGAGTTTAACAAAGGCGTAGGTGCTGGAATAATAGATGGGTATAAACTTGCCCTGAAAGATGAGATGGATATAGTTGTTGTTATGGCTGGGGACAATCAGATGGATCCTGCTCAGCTCCCCAGGTTAATTTTCCCAATAATTGAGGGAAAAGCTGATTATACAAAGGGTAATAGGTTACTTTCAGATGATTTTATGATCGGAATGAGCAAATGGAGGTCTGTTGGGAATATTCTTCTTAGTTTCATCACAAAAATAAGCAGTGGTTACTGGCAGGTTATGGATCCACAGAACGGATATACAGCTATTTCCAGGCAGGCCATGGAGGTTATAGATTTAGATTCAGTTTATCCTTATTATGGTTATTGTAATGATTTGCTAATTAAGCTTAATGCCTTTGGAATGAGAGTAATGGATGTGGTAATACCCGCCCGTTATGGCAGAGAAAAATCAAAGATTCGGTACGGCAAGTATATTCAAAAAGTAGCACCCATGATTTTCAGGGGCTTTCTATGGAGATTAAGAATAAAATATACAGTGCTAGATTTTCATCCGTTGGTATTATTCTACTTCATTGGAATGATTTCCCTACCTATAGGTATTTTTTTAGGGATATGGGGTTTTCTGCAGGTACTATTGCACAATTCCCTACCTCCCTACTATCCTCTCCTTGGCTTCCTTATACTGGGTGCAGGACTTCAGATGCTTCTTTTCGGAATGCTTTTTGACATGCAAACTGAAAAGAAAAGGAATGAAAGGATAGGACTTACTCGTTAAAATTTGAAAGATTTTCTTTCATGATTTTTTTTCTAAATTTGCTGTCTTAGTTTTATATATCTTTTATTTAATCAAAGTTTTATGTTTAAGCTTTAAACTACCCACTCCTGAAAAAGACTAGTCATTATCTTTATCATTACATCTGAATCTAAGTTCACATATATGTGTTGAAAATAATTATATTTACATCTTTATAGTAACACAAGACGTCTAAACAGCGTTGAAAGTTATTTATTATCGAAGCTGTATTTTTCTTAAGAACATTGGCGTAAATTTAGACTAAGCAAAAAAATGGAAATTAAAACAAAAATGAAAATAAAAATCATTTTTCCAGTTTTCTTCAAATGTTTTCCGTGGTTATTGAATTTATAGTGACTTAAGGAGATTTCGATGCACTCTTAAATATAGTCCTATGCTTATAAATGGAATATAAATTAATCGTGAAAATCGGCAGTTTATGAAATACTCTACAGACTGTATCTTAACCAAATACAAATGTATAAAATATTCATATGTAATCGATTGTCTCATACCCAAGCTACTTTTGATGACTCTCTTTAGGAAATATTCTGCAAATAATAGTTAAGGAAAACTGACAAGGAAGCTGATCTTATAATACAGGAACGTAAAATTGATCATTTCATCATCTTCTGGGTTTAAACTCCTAGTTTTGGTGTACTCTGCAAGCGTACACTTGCCAGTTTAAAAGGAGTATATGAAAAAGAAGCAGATAATACGATGAGCAACTGTAGCTGATGTTACCATTTAACTCAAGAACTTATTGAGTTTCTTCATCAATGTTTTATCCATTTCATAGAAGAACTTGTAAATGACCCAGCAAAAAATGGAGTCAGAAACTCGGGAACTTCCGGAATCTTTTTATTTAGTACGCCACGTTTGTTCGCCTAGATCTCCTTTAGTAGACAAGTAAAGACTGTATTCTTCTTATTGATCTTGGTTTTCATAAAAATCAAACAATTTTAATATTTATTGAAAGTTGAAGATACCTTGTCTCCAGAATTAATACAAATTTCGATTCAGTTGTTGTTTCTGTTGACGAGGGAGTTTCTAGGCAAAAAGTAAGGATTTTGATGGAAAACATATTAGTGAGTGTATTAAGTAATTTTTTGAACAAGACCGTGATGCTGTTGTGAAAATAATATTTATGCAAAAATCATATAATTACAAGCAAAAACTAGATGCTCTGAAAGTGCGTCTTGTAGTAATATATCACATGGGAAAAAACTACTACATATATGTCACAAATGTCCCAAAACAGATTTTAGATACAAAAGACATCGCAAAATTGTATGGGACAAGATGGATGTATAGTTGCTTTTCAAAGAGTCAAAAAACAAATATCCGCTTGATGTTACTGATACAAAGAATGAGCAAGTGCTTGAAAATTTGTTTGATTACTAGCTGGTGGTAATTGGAAAAATGATAAGTAGACCACAATTAAAGAAAATCAACTCATAATTCCTGTTTATTATGCTATGAAGTTTATATCCAAAGTATGACTTCTCACCCTTTTTTGTCTAGGTTCCTTTGATGCTTATTTTTGTTTTGCTTCATTTTCTCGATTTTTATCCGCTTTTGCATATCCAGTATTCGAATAGATGAAAGTGGCGTCCCAAATAGTCCCTTTTTAATTAGCAAATCAAGACAATTAAGTTAGTTTTGAAACTTTCACTCTATTTCTTCTTCTGTACAGTTATCAATAATTCTTTTCCTGAATAATCATACTATAGTACTGTTTGGTACTATACTCAGGAAAACCAAGGAATTCCTTGAACGAAATTCAATCAATACATTGTTTTTCAAGTTCAAAGTCTGAAAGACCATGCAATTGCTGTAAAACAAGCACTTCAAACATAATGATACTTTAGCTTTAGGTCAGCCTCCGGAAACTTTTTTTGTTAAAATATATGGAATCTAAAATGATACGAAAAGATTTCCAATCAATTAAGGAATCAAGTTCAACAAGTTTGTCTCAGACTGACTGAATAAGTTTGTGTTCTTCTTTAAAAATGAAACAAGTACAGATTTTTATTAATAAAAATTATTGTTCTGAGATTTAAATTATCCAATACTCAAATGTATAGGAGTTTATAGAAATTTTCTGTAATTATTATCTCCATTCTTTTTCCTTTAAAAGTGATTTTTCTGGAGCTGTTCAAATGAGTGCTATAGCATGAAAAAGATCAGGAGACGAAAAATATGATGGGCTAAGTTGATGAAGCATCTAAAAAAGTAAAGGATCAACTATGTGGTAAGAGGATGAAGAAAAGAAGTAAACAATATCGATAAGCAATAAAACAAGCGAAGATTAAGATGACATCTTAAGTCCGAGCTTTACTCCTTCTATTAGACGGCAGAGTGCCTGATTTTCTGTAAAGTTGCAAATCTTAAATTATTGAATAGATAAATCCTATTTCCTAAGAATCCAATTAAACTCACTTTCTGCAGATGTATATAATACTGCCATATATTTTCTCAAATAAAAGGAACTTAAAAATTAACCTAACTTTTAATGGATAAGATGGTGAAAATCGACAAACAAAATTCTACACCGTGTGCATCTATAGACGGTTGATTGCAAGTAGTTTAGTTATAAATATTCCAATATACATATATATATACATATATTTGCATGTGAAATAGATCACTCCTAGTATAACTATTAATAAAATTTATCACTTAATCATTATTAAGCGATGAATTTTTTATTTTTAATCTATGAAAAATTAGGGTAATAATGTAAAGAAAGAATACTATGCTAGTTATAAAAAAGCTCACTGGGTAAGGCTCATAAAACGAAATAAAAAGTCCTAGCCAGGTTGCTATTAGAGCAATAAATATGGAGATCATTATGCCTTGTTTGGGTCGTTTTGCAAATCGATGAGCTATCGCTGCTGGTGTGATCATTAATGAGAAAATAAGAAGGACACCAACGACTTGAACGGCGACAGATGTCGCAACTGCGACCATAAGCATGAAAATTATTCCAAGCCAAAGCGTAGGCAATCCCTTTACTTCTGCTACTTCTTCATCAAGAGATGAAAATAAAAGTGGTCGATATACGATCCCTATTGAAAAAAGAATCATTAGACTGGCAACAAGTGTCACAATGACGTCATTGTTACTAATACCCAATATTTCTCCGAACAAAATAGAGTATGCTTCGGTTGCGTAGCCACTATAGAGGCTAATGAACAGAACACCAAGGCCAAGCATGAATGAAAGGACTATTCCAATTTGAGTGTCACGCGTAGCTGCGCGGCGACCAAGTATTGCTATCGTTATACCGCCACAACCAGTAAACAGCAGAAGGCCGATTATAGGAGCGATTCCGAATAGTACGGCGCCTGCGGCACCTGCAAAGCCAATATGAGCAAGAGCATGTGCTGCGAACGATGAGCGACGAAGCACTATGAAGTAGCCGACGATGCCTGCGACGATCGCGACTATAGTTCCGGCTTCAAAGGCATGCTGCATAAATCCGTACTGCCACATCTCTTGTAGATCAGTTAATAAATTAATGCTAAGTGACATATTAATCACAATGGTGTTGGTTTTCTTCGATACCTATTACTGCGACCTGGCCCTGCGAACCACGCAGGACCTCAACCTGTGTTCCATATAAAGCCGATAGAGATTCCGATGTCAGGACTTCATTAGGCTTGCCGATCGCCACCTTGCCGTTGACTATATAAATAACTTTATCAAGAACAGATAAAAGTGGATTGATATTGTGAGCTATGAGCAATGCCGTTGCATTGCGCGCTCGAACTACATTATTGATAAGCTGCACTAATTCTTGCTCACGCCTGATATCAAGATTTGACAATGGCTCATCGAGTAATAATAGATTTGGGTCACTGACCAATGCTTCAGCTAAAAATACCCGCTGTAATTCTCCGCCTGACAATACGCCAAGGGACCGATGTGCTAGATTTTCTGCTCCAACGGCTTTCAGCACATCAAAAGCGTATTTGCGATCTTTTTGGGAAAATGGATTAAAACCCCACTGTTTTCCGGAAAATCCGAGCCTTACTAATTCCAGGGATTCGATGGTCATTTCTGGATCAATTAAATGTCTTTGTGGCACGAAACCGATATATGGATTGCCTCGTTTAGGTGGGGTATTAAATATCTTAATGTTGCCACGAATAGGTTTCTGCATCCCAAGAAGCAAACGAAACAGGGTTGTTTTTCCCGATCCGTTGGGTCCGATGATCGCTACGAACTCGCCGTGGTCTATAGTAAAATTGGCGTCCTGCCAAACGATGTTGTTCTGATAACCGGCCGCCAAGTTTTCAACTGTAATAATATTAGGATAGTTTGCGTTCATTTATTTTTTCCCAAGAGCTTTTGCATTTAGAGTATTCTGAAGAGAGATCAATTCCGAGTTCATCCAATCCTGGAATGAAATATTCGGCGGCTGTATTGTTTCTGTGATGCCAATAAGGGGTATGCCTTCTTCTGTAGCCAATTTTTTCATATTATTCGTAATCGGTGTTACAGTTTGCTTGTTATAGACCAGTACACTCACATTTCCACTCTTAAGCTGCGTTTCAAATTGCACAATGCTCTCTGCTGGCGGATCGTTCCCTTCGGCAACAGCTTGAGTAAATGCAGGAGGAGAGACAAGTTCAAGACCAGTAGCGTTTGCGAGGTATGCAAAGATACTTTCTGTGGCTGCTACTTTCATGCCTCCGAATTGTTTTTTGATCTCAGTGGTCTTATTTTGGTATTTTGAAAGCGATAATTGCAAGTTTGTATAATTCTGTTCATAATATGCAGCATTAGCTGGATCGATATAAATAAGATCTTCTTTCATCTGTTTCACAGTTAAGTTCACATAATTGGGGTCATACCATAAATGAGGATTATCGCCCTCTTTTTTTCCAAGAAGCTCTGCCACATTCAAAATTTTGCAGTCTGATTTAACACCAGCTCCAATAAGCTTGTTAGCCCAGCTGTCATATCCAGCTCCATTAACAATTATATAGTCTGCCATGGCAAATGCACGCGCATTTTCAGTGTTACTTTCGTACTCATGTGGATCGGCATTGGGATCTGAAACTATGCTCAACACTTGGACATGCGTTCCACCAATCTGGGATACCAGACTACCCCAAAAATTTTCAGCGGCAACAATTTGTATGGTTTTTGTAGTATTGATGGCAATGGAATTATTATTGGTGCCAAAAGAACTTGGGTGATAACCCTTTATTGCGATGAAAGAAACGATAGCAATAAGGATTGCCACTCCTATGACAATATAAGTTGTATGTTTCATAATTTTTTACCTACCGGATGTGAATAAATTATTTAGCTGACCCCAAAAGTTAAAATTCGTTTTTTAATCTCATATTTTGAACGAAGAGTCGAATCTCTGATTATAAAAACAATGTGAAGAATCTAGGACTTACATACTTTGGGTGTAAAACAAAGCACCTTAGCCTTTGCGACGAAAATTGTACTTTGGGTAATTAGAAGTTTAATGCTATTGATTTTTTATTTCAATTGCGAAAGTCTTAGAATTCTAATTTAAGGGTAAATAGAATTAAATATGGGGATCAAACTGAGAAATTGCAGCATTAAATATTCAACTGCCTAAAGATCAATAATTCTGATGATGGCATATACATCTTTGATTTTATCCCTCAATCCTATGAGTTCCAAATAAAATGTTATGTAACTACCCGTTGATAAATTATTGGTTATCTACCAAATATTTTGTGCCATATAAAATATTTTTCGTCATAGTTAAAGATTATTGAGATACAAAAATAAACTAAATAAAAAATTAGCTGAATTATTAAAAAATGGTCCTTTTTCCGGAAACTCACACCTATATTTATTGATCAGATGTATTTGTGGCACAAAATCAGACTCTATTGACATTATAATTAAACTCATTTATTAAATAATTATAGATTTTATGATATTAATTTTTTTTAAAATCGTGAGAGTGTGTTATTGAAAACTGCAAGCATGGGAATAATCTATACGTTTTTTCTTTAGAAACGGGATTGTACCATAAATTTGAAGCATATGCAATAAATATTAATATTATGTGAATATACACCAAACAATGACACGTAATGATGGTCTAGAGTTAAGCCCTAAAAAAAGTGAATATTTGAAGTATATATTTGAAAAAGGGGGTATTGTCCGTACAATGGATATATCAGATAATTTTCACCTTGACCCGTCAACAATTACTAAGGCCATACAGGAGATGTCTTCCACTGGCCTTATAGATTATGTACCTTATAGGGGCATTAGTCTGACTTCCAAGGGCACAGAGCATGCTGAGTTTTTGGTTAGACGTCACCGGGTTATAGAGTTGATGCTCTCCCACTATGGGCTTTCTGGGCATGAAGCTTGTGGTGAAGCTTTGAAGTTTGAGGGATACATCTCAAGGGATGTGGTCAATAAGATTTGTAGTTCTCTGGGGCATCCAAGAGTAGGTATTTGCGGGAAAATCATGCATAATAAAAGCTGTTGTTATCTTGGAGAAAATTGATTAAGAATTCTCAAATAAAATTAATGAAGTCTTACCACATGAATCAATAAGGAAGGCCTCGCTAAACCTCTGATTGCCCCAATTCATCCATATATAATTTGTAATCACATGACAAACTGTAGGAGTTAATCGAAATACTCATAAATAAATTTACTGTGTCTGTAGAAAAAGTAGAGTCATTTTTGATTATCAGAAATCAATCACTTCATTACCTTAAATAATCTTTCTCGATACTTTTTTTATTTGCATTAATGGTGCAGAATTACGAGATTTGGAACTACTTAACTAGCAAATAGTATATAGTAAAAGGTTTCTATATAATTTATATAGGATTTTGATAAACTTATAATTTTCACGAATTATTTATATATAATTTATAATCACATGACAAAATTTAGGAGTTTATAAAACTATTTTATATAACTTGGCAGGTTAGTTTTATATACCGCAAGTTTATATAATTAACCGAAGTATATATGGGGTTACAGTAACTTCAGGAATGGATTAATTATGGCTCCGCTTTTTGCCAATCATTTTATCCCTAAGTTTTTTATTTTTTCGAAAGCTTCAAATGTAAATATTGATCAGATAACGTCTATAATAACGTTAGAATATGTGAGCTAACCATGGTGTATAAAAGTAATCAAAAAATATCCGGTAAGAGTATAACCACATTTGAGTTCAATAATGTTACGGACGGGAATGAATCCAATCAAGTTATGGGAGAATCTGAATCTAATCAGATTAAATCTAAGCCTGATCTCAATTATGATATGGATGAAGATGTTGATATCGGCTTTCTATTTGAAAACACTTCTAATATAGATGTTCCCAAACTTCTTATCGACCAGGTGTTAGGACAGGAGCATGCAGTAGAAGTAGTAAAAAAAGCAGCTAGTCAAAGACGACACATTATGATGATAGGGACTCCAGGTACAGGGAAATCCCTGCTTGCAAAAGCTATGGCAGAGCTCCTTCCTAAAGAAGAACTCAAGGATATCCTTGTATATCCGAATATGGAAGATCTGAACAATCCTAAAATCAGAGAAGTTCCTGCCGGAAAAGGCAGAGAAATTGTTATGGCTCATAAGATGGAGGCTCGAAAGAAAGCCCAGGCCAGAAACATGCTTATGATGCTCTTTGTAGTTGGCATTATAGTTTATTCTTACTTTGTTGCCCAATTGCTCTGGGGCATAATTGCAGGCATAATGATCCTCATGTTAACTCGCCAGTTTCTTCCTAAAGAGGAAATGATGATCCCGAAATTGGCGGTTTCTAATTATGATAAAGAGCATGCACCCTATATTGATGGAACTGGAACACATGCAGGAGCCCTTCTAGGTGATGTGAGGCATGACCCATTCCAGTCCGGAGGACTTGAGACTCCTGCACACGATAGAGTAGAAGCCGGAGATATCCACAAGGCCCATAAAGGAGTACTCTTCATTGATGAGATCAATACTCTCAGGCTGGAGTCCCAGCAGAGTCTATTAACGGCGCTTCAGGAAAAGGAATATCCGATTACCGGGCAATCCGAGAGGAGTTCAGGAGCTCTTGTTAAAACCGAACCTGTACCCTGTGATTTTATTATGGTTTCTGCAGGGAACCTGGATGCAGTTCATAAGATGCACCCTGCGCTAAGGTCGAGAATAAAAGGCTATGGATATGAAGTCTACATGCGTGACTCCATGGAAGATACTTCTGAAAATAGGAAGAAAATGGTCCGTTTCGTTGCCCAGGAAGTTGTTCGGGACGGGCATATCCCTCACTTTGATGAAGGTGCAGTAGAAGAAATAATCAGGGAAGCCAGACGGCGGGCAGGTCGGAAAGGCCATCTTACGTTAAAGCTTCGCGACCTTGGAGGACTTGTGCGTGTAGCAGGTGATATTGCCCATTCAGAAGACGCTCCAATAACAACCTCAGAACACGTGCTTGCGGCAAAAAGGATTGCCAGGTCAATTGAACAGCAGCTTGCAGACAGCTATCTTGAACAGCGCAAGGAATATGAATCCTTCCTGAGAAAAGGTTCTGCTGTAGGCAGGGTCAACGGCCTTGCAGTTATGGGGGGGGACTCTGGAATTGTGCTACCTATCGTATCCGCAGTTACTCCTGCAATTTCTGGATCTGAGGGGCGCATTATAGCAACAGGGAAGCTCAAGACAATTGCAAAGGAAGCAGTGCAGAATGTCTCTGCAGTGATTAAAAATATGACAGGTGCAGATATCTCCAGACATGATGTCCATATCCAGTTCGTAGGAACATATGAAGGTGTGGAAGGAGATAGTGCATCGGTTTCAATTGCTACAGCCGTCATATCTGCCATTGAAAAGATCCCCGTGGACCAGACTGTGGCAATGACAGGTTCCCTTTCAGTCAGAGGAGATGTCCTGCCTGTAGGTGGAGTGACCTATAAAATCGAAGCTGCAGCCCAAGCAGGTATGAAGAAAGTTATTATCCCGAAGGCAAATGAAGCGGATGTTCTTATCGAAAGGGCATACAGAGACAAGATTCTGATCATTCCTGTGTCTTCCATTGCGGAAGTAATGGAACACAGCCTAGTGGGCCCGAGAAAGAATTCAATTATAGAAAAACTAAAGAATATTACCAAACTCAGTTTCGACATTCCGGAAGTCTCACCCACTTCCGTTCAGGCTAAGAGTTTATTTGGGTGCAGGAACTGATCATGAAAAGCATTATGCAGAGCATTAAATTTTATGACTGCAGGATAGTAGGAGGTAGTTTCATCTCTATTATCCTGGATAATGGAAGGATAGAGGAAATTTCCAAAAATTTCACACGAGGAGCAGGTGTAAGGGCTCTATGTGGGGGTTCGTGGGGTTATACAGCTGTTGAAGGGGAAATTGACCTCAAGCACGGGATAGAAGCTGCCTCAAAACTTGCTTTTTCTATGAACGCTAACACCCCCAAAGAAAGCGTTGAACTTGTATCTGTAAATCCTCCAGAGATAAAAAATCTTCCTGAAATAAGGATCGATCCAAGGGATGTTTCCATAGATGAGAAAGTAGGCCTATTAATGAGCATCGAGGCCAATGCAAAGGTCAAAGGAGTTCACAGCACAAAAGTAACATATATGGAAGCTGAATTCAAAATCGAATACCAAAGTTCCGATGGGCTGGAATGTGAATATGAACTCCTGAATGTCGGCTTTGCCGTTTCTGCAGTGGCCTCAGAGAATGGTGAGTATCAAGCAGGCAGAGAAAGTCGCTTTGGGTACGGCTATGAGCTTTTTGAAAAAGAGAACGTTATGGAACTTGCAAGCAGAGCAGGTAATACTGCAGTCGAACTTCTTAAAGCCAAAACCCCTAAAGGTGGAGAAATGCCTGTACTGCTGGATCAGGAACTTGCCGGAGTCTTTGTGCATGAAGCCGTAGGACACGCATCAGAAGCCGATCTTGTCCTTGAAGGGGATTCCATCCTTGGAAACAGAATAGGAAAACAGATCGCAGCTCCTCTTATTACTATCATCGACGACCCCACTCTTCACGAGTTTGGATATTACCCTTTTGATGCAGAAGGAGTACAATCAAAAAAAACAGAGATAATCCGGGAGGGGGTCTTAAATTCCTATCTACATTCCCGTGAAACGGCTGCCAAACTTGGAGGAACTCCAGGGAACTGCCGAGCTCAGGGATATTCCATGCCAGTTGTCAGGATGAGTAATACATTCATAGATAATGGGGATGCCAGGTTTGAAGAGATGCTTGAAGAGCTTCGAGATGGAATATATCTTATCGGTTCTAGAGGGGGGCAGGTGAATACCGGAGAAGGAATTTTCCAGTTCAATGCCGAAAAAGGATATATGATAAGGAACGGAGAACTTACAAAACTTGTACGGGATGTCTCCCTATCTGGCAAGATCCTTGAGATTCTTAACCATGTAACTCTTGTGGGCAATGACATGAAAATAACTGCAGGAAGATGTGGAAAAGCAGGACAGATTATTCCAGTATCAGACGGTTCCCCCCATCTTGCCATCTCAAAAGCCCTTGTAGGAGGTTCATGAAAATGTATGAACTTGCAAGAAAGGCCCTCAAGTTGGCAGAGAAAATAGGGGCAGAAGAAGCTGAAATTTATTATGCTTCTAATCACTCAACAAGTGTGAATTTCCGGAAGGATTCCCTTGAAAATGCCAAAGATCGTTTCTCAGAAGGTATTGGAATCCGAGCCATAGTAAATGGAGCGGTGGGTTTTGCAAGTACGAATTCTGCACGAGAACTCGAGAATGCTATAGAAGTTGCAGTCGCAGAAGCCAGAGTTGGGAGCCAGGATCCTGATTGGATGGGACTTCCATCTGATGGGAAATACCAACAGGTTACAGGGATCTTCGATAAAAGAGTCGAGACTCTTGAGCTTGAAGAGTGTATAGACTATGCGATGGCTCTTGTTGAAGGCACAAAAGAGCACCCAGGCGCGCTTCCCACCTCCGGAGGTTTCACCCGAGCAAAGGGCAGACATCTTATCCTGAACACAAACGGGATTGATATTGAAGAAGAATCTACAGTTGTTTCAGGTTTTGTGGATGTTATTACGGTAGATGGGCAGACTTCAACAGCCTATGATTTTGCTATTTCCCATTCTCTTGACATTGATTTCTTTGCTCTCGGGGAAAATGCCGCAGATCTTGCTCTTAAGTCCAATGGAGGAATTAAAATCGAACCGCAAAAAATCGATGTGATCTTCCACCCCTTTGCTTTTTCAGATATCATTGAAGACGTCCTTGCCCCTTCCCTTGACGCAGATAATGTCCAGAAGGGGAGGTCAGGCCTTATAGCTAAGCTTGGGAAAGAATTGGCAGTTCCAGAACTCTGTATCTATGATGATGGGCTGATCGAGTCAGGAATCGAGACTTCAGCTTCAGATGATGAAGGAGTTCCTTCACAGCGTACAACCGTGATTGAGAAAGGAGTGCTTGTGACTTATCTCCATGATAATCATACCGCAGGAAAAGCAGGCATAAAAAGCACAGGCAATGGTTTGAGGGCTTCTTATTCAAGTCCTCCTTCAGTGGGGCTCAGAAATTTCATAATCGACTACCCTCAAAAGGATGTTATCGCTGATACAGAATATGGGGTTTTCGTAAATACGATTATCGGTTCTCACACTGCAAATTCAATTTCTGGGGACTTTTCAGTGGAAGCAAGAAATGCTTTCACAATTAGAGACGGAGCTCTTGATGAACCTATAAAGTCGCTTATGATTTCTGGCAATGCTTTTGAGCTCTTAAAACAGATTACAGGTGCAGGTTTTGATGTAAGAAGAGTTGGAGGCATGATTATACCTTCAGTCCGTGTTTCAGATTTAAGTGTAATAGGTTAAGGAAACTTCAAGATCCTTTTTCCAACACTTCTAAAAACTTATCTAATATCTTATGGCATCATAAAAACTCATCACTATTTCCCGCACCTTGCGACTGCAATAACTAAAAATCACTTTCTGCAGATGTACTAAAGAATGGTATCTATTTTCTCAATATGACAGTACCTTAAATATTAATCCAACCTTCAATAAATAATAGTGGACAAAAAAGCAAACAAATTTATCAAAAGATAGTGATTATAACAAAAAAATATCACACAACATCTTCAGATTCACTCTTTGAGTAGTAATAACAAGAACTTTTCCTGCTTTGAATATCTCTTTTGTTACTGCATAAACTAGTTTCTTTGGAGCTCTTTTTGAGCTGATCCTCTTGTTTCTTAATACATCAGTTATTCCCAGATGATATTCTTTTACTGCTCTTTTCATTTTTGCATCATAACCTTTTGATTTTGCTCCAAAGTATTCTCTGTCTCTATGAACCACTTCATTTTTTCTGATAACTCTACATACGAATGCAATCGTTTTTTACTCAATAACCAGATTATACATCCCATATTTTTTTCAATTCATGAGGTATTTGTTTGCCAAATTAGCTTATTAGATCCACTTTTTTATTTGTTCAAATGAGATATATTCTTAGCCCTGATACAAAATTGTAATAATATTGAAAAACTGTTCTCAGTCCTTAGCGTATGTTCAAGAGGACTTCGATTAATCCTAAATTTCATCGTATGCGTATTAATTGTATACAAATAACTCTTGAAGATCAAAGATTTATTTAAATCCTTAATTATTTTTATGCCAATATTTGAACGCTACATCGTAACCTCACTATACATGAGATTCAAAATTATGCATAATAATCGTTGAACGGTGAAGAATGATTATCACACAAATTATTTTGGATCTACCCCTGATCTTTATCAATGAAGAAAAGGAAAAAGGTATTAAGTTACTGAGGTTATTACCTATATTTTAGAGAATTACTTCCTGAGAAGTCTTGCCATATAAAGTAACTTTGGAGTATTTCTATGAGACCCTATAGGCATAATATGAATTCCTCGCGAAAGTTTTACGAGTTCGGATATAGTTTCTGATGCTATAGAAAGACCTTCTTCCACCGGATTAGATGCCTTTCTCATGCGGGATATTATTTTCTCAGGTACACTGATTCCAGATATGTTTCTGTTCATGAATTCAGCCATTCCAAGGGACTTTAAAGGGATCAAGCCTGCAATTACAGGTACACCGAGGTGGTTTATGGCTTCCATAAATTCCTCAAACATACCCAAATCAAAGACAGCCTGGGTCTGGATAAAATCAGCTCCACAATTAACTTTTTTTTCAAGTTTTATGAGTTGCAGGGGATTGCTAGGATTTATTCCGGAGACAGCACCAGTACAGAAAGAAGTTCCTCCGTTTAGCTTATTTCCTGCAAAATCAACGCCAGCATCCAGTTTCCTTACAAGTTGAAGAAGCTGCACGGAATCGAGATCATATACCGGCTTTGAGCTAGGATGGTCTCCACACGAAGGAAAATCCCCGGTCATTAAGCAAATATTCCGGATACCAAAAGCATAAGCTCCCAACAGATCTGACTGAAGTCCGAGCCTATTCCTGTCACGGCAAGTTAACTGCATAATGGGCTCGTGTCCATCATCGAGCAGAAGCTTACTAAAAGCTAGGGAACTCATATGCATTATAGAGCATTGGTTGTCAGTGACGTTTAGAGCATCTACAACGCCTTTGAGCTGGCTGGCATTTTCCAAGGAAGCTGAAAAGTTAGTTCCCTTTGGAGGGGAGATTTCAGCAGTAATCAGAAATTTGCTGGAATTCAGTTTATCACGAAAATTAAGATGCATCAAATAAGAATACTAGAAATGAAATTATTTAAAACCATGCTCCTGAGGGGGATGTACAATGTAAAGAAGATCCAGCCTCTCGATTTTTTTCAAACGCTCATAAATAAGAGTCCATGCACAATCTTTCAACCTATCAATTTCACACATTCCTTCAACATTACCTCCACAGGGCCCGTTCAGAAGTCCTTTTGAGCATTGGGATTTGGGACAGATCCCGCCGAATTTATCTATGATACAGTTCCCACACATTATACACTGATTGGAAATAAGTTTACCCCCGCTCGAACATCCCAAGGAAATAGTATCACTTGAACAGTACACAGGGACATCCACTACATTAGCTACGGAGGAAACACCACTGCCGCAGGCCATTACAAGGATACAGCATGCATCAGTTATTTTCTCATTTTTCTCAACCAGGGACTCAAAAGACCGTATGCTACAGGCTGCAGTAGGAAGAACCCAGCCTACTACATGCTTTCCACTATCCTCAAGTTTTCTGCACATTTCAAGAACTTCGGGTTCCCCGCCTATTCGTAGTTTTGCAGCGCAGACATTGCATCCGATAACGAACATGTTGTCTTCATTTTTTAAGAGGGCAAGAATTTTCTCAAAGGGTTTTTCTGAAGTTATAATCATAATTACCTCAAATATCGATATTCTAGATCGTTTCGGTTTGCAATACATTCGTAGATCATTTCGCCGATAAGTGGAAGGGGATGAACCTGCCCCTTAAGTTTTTTGGCAGCTCGCCCAAGTTGCAGCATAGTGCCCATTATAAGCACATCAGTGATTTCCGTTTCATGAGAAACTGCATTCCTTTTCAAGGCCGCATCCCCCCCCATAGCAAGCATTTCTTGTTTTATTATGAGACCCTCTGTCGTTGTAAGGTTACGAATTTTCAGCATTAAATGAATGCTTTTGCACTGCATTATCTGTGAGCCTATCCTTGTTGTCCCTATTTTTCGCATTGCTACTGCTGCATCCTGAGGGGTCTTTACTTCAAAGACAGAAACCTCATATATGTCCTCTTTTACTTCACTTGTCCGACTTCTGAGAGCTTTTCCAAGCTTTACAACGTCAAAGGTCTCAGGCACATCATGCGTACGAATTATATGAGCACCCTTGTAGACTGCAATAGCTGCTGCAGCCAGGCTGCCATAAAGCCTCTCATTCGCAGTTTTTCCAAGTACCTCCCCTATGAAGGATTTTCTTGAAAGAGCCGCTAGTAAAGGCTTTTCGAAAATATTAAGGCGTTCAAAATCATCAAGGATTTCAAAATCATGGATAGGAAGCTTAAATTCTGTCCAGCTACCTATTGCAGGGTCAAGTATCAGATTTTTCTGGTTGATACCTCCAGCTTCAGCAGCCCATATAATAGAATCAAGTGCTTCAATTATAGAGTTCATTCCCAACGCGTCTCCGGGAACTTTTATAGAGGCCATGACAACTGCAGGACACCCATATTCTGCGATTACTTCGATCATTCGAGGGTCTGTGGTAAAACCAGAAACATCGTTTATAACCTCAGCTCCTCTTTTGAGAGCTTCTTCTGCGATTTCGGGAAACATTGTATCCACGGAAATCACAGCATCCACATTGCTTTCAAGAACCTCAAGAGCTGGCAAAATACGTTCTAATTCTTCTTTCTTGCTTATCTGTTCGGAAAAACGCCAGGTTGAACGGGCTCCAAGATCCAAGAAAGTTGCTCCATCTTCCACCATCTTTAGAGCAATCTCAAGTACTGAATCTTGGCTCACAACAGAGCTTTCGTAAAAGGATTCCGGGCTCAGGTTAATTACACCCATTATATGTGAAGGGTATCTATCTCCCAACTTTATACCACAGATATCAGCATCAACGACCATTTTTGACAACCAGATATATAGATTTATGAATCAACTAATGTCAACAAACACATAATAAACATTAGTAAGAAAATATTTGTGATAGCCTAATTCACAGATCTTTCAGTCATTAGATCTTTTCAGCGCCAGGCCTTTGAACTATAGCTGAGATCCATAAAAAGTCTTATTATTTTTTGTGTTCATGATTTATTGAAGTCGTAGAATGTGGGAGATAATGATGAATTTTTGCGATACCAGGAGGTATTCAAAAGTTTCCGATTCATTGCATTCCGCCTATTGAAAATATATTGTGATATTCCTGAAAAAAACCTTTTTATTTGGTCACCAGAGATTTCCGGATAGAAACCGCGATTTATCAGGTAGATTTGCTTACAGACTTATAATAAAGAGGATTTCCATAAATCTCTGATTTTCACAAGTCAATTATATCCAATTTATAAGCATATGACGAAATAAGGGGTTTATCGAAATCCTCTACAAATAATAAATCTGGATTGTTATAAAATACGCTTCAATGATACATAAAAATATTGATGTGTGAAATTGACTTAATGAAATTGTAAAAAGCAATATTAGTCTTGATTGAAAAATTGGCTCTAAATAATAATTTTTACTATTGTAAACTTGTTAGATCGAAAAAAGAGATCAAATTTATTTAATTTGACACAATTAGGAAAATAATTATTTTTGTTTTAGTATGAAAATATGGGAGTACGAATATCATATCCTACCACGATGATCTAATTTCGAAGTAATCCATATTTGCTGTAGTTTCAAATGATTATTCTTATTATTTCACAATTCTTCCGATATGGTTCACAAGAAAAAAGATTTACCCATACATATTAAGAGAATAAGAGGATTACTATTTAAATGTAATTTTTTTTCTTATTGGCAAGCCTATCTATATCTTTCTCACTAATTTCTGTATTTGATACTATTTTTTTTCTTTACAGTTATCAATAATTCTTTTTCTGAATGACTAAGCCGTTGTCCTTTCTTGTATGTACTCAGGAAAACCAATAAATTTCCTGAAAGGAATTTAATCAATACATTATTCTCAAGTTCAAAGTTGAAAAGACCATGCTATTACTACAAAACGAGCATTTTTAATCATAAAGGTGACATCATCTTCAGAGTCCAGCTTCGGAAATTGTTTTGTTCAAAGATATGGACTTATAAATAATACGAAAAGAATTCTAATCAATGAAGGAATCAATTTCAGTCAATTTGCTTACAACTAACTGAAGAAGTATTTATAGTTCTTTACGAACAAAATTAGTACGAATTTTCATGAATATAAATTAATGTTAAGAGATTTTAGCTCTCAAATGTTCAAACGCATAGAAATTTAGAGAAATTTGCGACAGTGTACCGAAAGTTTCATCAAAATATATTGACTCTGCATTCTTTTTTACCACAAAAAAGGTGCAGAATCAATGATTAATATCTTTTCACTCAAAAAAGATTATCTTATCTCTCAGGAAGATGGAATTCACCATATAATTACTTGGTTTTTAAATCTTGTAATGAAATATGAAGATCTTATTCAATTTAGTGCTAAACGTCATGATAGGACTGATTTCAGAAAAGATCGTAAAATTAGCTACAAATCTCTAACTGTTTGAGAAGTATTCCATAGTTGAAAAAACATCCTAATAGATGTATCTGAATCTTACTTGCAAGATGTCTCCACCGAAGGAGGGGGTCTATCATGACTGTTTTTGAGTAGGTGCTACCTCAGCCTCTTATGTTTACAAGATTACTGAATAACTGGATGAAAAGGTTGAAGAATTTCTCTATAAACGAATCTAACAAGAAATTCTTTATTTTCTTATTGATGCTACTGATTATAAGATAACAGGTGGGCTTCACTATGAAAAATAAGTTTTCTTTGTAGATGCTAGGATAAGGGGATAATAGTTACTTTGGGATTCGTAGAACATTCAATAATTTTAAAGACTCTTTTTTCTGGAAGATCCTTGCGATGATCTAGATGAAAGATATTTATGAGGTGTCAAGTTAATCTTTTATTATGGACGCAAAGGAGTACGAAAAACAATACGGGGGTCCTTTTTTGAATCCAGCTGGCAGAACTATCGCTGACATCTGATCAGGTTCTTAAAAAGGTGCCAACAAAGAAGCAAAAGGAAGTGGCTGAGGAGATAAAAAGAAGCATTGATGGCTTGTCAGAAACTTTATGATCTTATTAGAAAATGGATGACCTATGGGATAAAATAGCAAGTTATACGTTTTAGGGCCTCAGATCCAATACAATGAACAAGGTGCAATTTCCAGAGAATCATTGGTAAAAAATAAGAACAATAAGACACAAATAAAGAATGGATAATAGGAAACAAGTGGTATTAAAAATCTCGAAAAACCTTAGATCTCAACAAATTGATTATATACGGTTCATAAACAACCAGCCACAAATTGGAGTTTATCGAAATCTTCTACAGTAATAGACCAGTAATCAAAAAAGAAGATTAAGGGGTTTAGTAAAGGAAATTCCTACCTTAGGATAACCAAATTGCATCTAAGATACAAAAATTTGACTTTAAATCTACTGTAAATTTATGGAGCTGTCAAATTTATGAGGCTTTGTGAAAAAAATCTTGAAAAAGAAAGTTTTAGAACTATTTTCCTGCGCACATTAACACGTGCTTCATTAGCATGGCAATTGTAATAGGGCCTACGCCTCCTGGAACAGGAGTGAGAAGAGAAGCCTTTTTGATTACGTTTTCAAAATCTACGTCTCCATATACGCCATTTTCTTCCTTGGTGATACCCACATCAAAGATAACTACCCCCTCCTTTACCATATCAGCTTTGATAAGGTATTTTACTCCTGCTGCAACTACAAGGATATCGGCTCCAAGGGTATATTTTTTCAGATTATCGGTAAACACATGGCAAACTGAAACAGTGGCATTACGATTAAGAAACATTGCTGCCATGGGTTTTCCAACAACATTACTGTGTCCGATGATAACCACATTTTTGCCCTTTACAGACACATTATACTCCTCAAGAACTCGGATAACTCCATGGGGGGTACAGGGAACAAGACCTTCATTCCCGATCATGAGTTTTCCCATATTGTAAGGATGAAAACCATCTGCATCTTTTGTAGAGGTTATTGCTTCCATTGCTGCCTGGGGAGAAATATGCTTTGGAAGTGGAAGCTGAAGCAGGATTGCATGCACATTTATATCTCTGTTAAGACTATCAATCAGGGAAAAAAGATCCTCTTGACTGGCTTCTGCCGGAAGAAGATAATCTTCTGCTCTAATACCCACACGTTCACAGGCCTTATGCTTAAGGTGAACATACATCTTGGAAGCTGGATCCCCACCAACGAGGATTGTTGCAAGTCCTGGAATAACTCCATGGCTGTTTTTCAGTTCTTTGACTCCTGATCTTACTTCATCTTCGATCTGCTGGGCAAGAAATTTCCCATCTATTATCCGTGAATAATAGCTTTCAGCTGACATTTGTAAGAACACCCTAACCTTTTAGATTAGCAATAAACTGGGAACCTTGAGCAAAGTTCTCTTACATTGCGACTTGTTTCAGAAAGAATCTTCTCGTTTGCCTGATTCTTGATTGAGATTTCGATATATTCTGCAATCAATTCCATTTCCTTTTCCTTCATACCCCTTGTAGTACAGGCAGGAGTCCCGAGCCTTATTCCACTAGTAACAAATGGACTGCGGGTTTCGAAGGGCACTGTGTTCTTGTTTGCAATAATCCCAGCTTTACTCAGGGATATTTCCGCATCCTTGCCTGTGGTATCCATATTATTTAGGTTGACAAGAATAAGATGATTATCTGTTCCGCCAGAAACGATATAAAACCCCTTCTCCTTCAGACACTTGCATAGAGTTTCTGCATTCTTTACGGTCTGAAACTGGTCCTGCCTAAATTTTTCGCCCATCGCCTCTTTGAAAGCCACTGCCTTTCCAGCTATGATATGCATGAAAGGACCACCCTGGATACCCGGGAAAACAGTTTTGTTAACTCCGACTGCAAGCTCTTCTGTCCTGGAGATTATCATTCCTCCCCGTGGACCACGAAGAGTCTTGTGGGTAGTGGTAGTCACGAAATCAGCATAAGATACAGGACTCTGGTGCATGCCTGCAACTACAAGCCCTGCAATATGTGCAATATCTGCAAGAAGATATGCTCCGACCTCATCAGCAATTTCCCTAAACTTCTTGAAATCGATTTCACGCGAATAAGCAGATGCGCCGCAGACAATCATTTTTGGTTTACATTCCTTTGCCATTTTCAGAAGTTCTGCATAGTCAATAATTTCAGTTTTTTTGCTAACTCCGTAGGGCACAACATTGTAAAGCTTCCCGGAAAAACTTACAGGACTGCCATGGGAAAGATGCCCTCCGTGAGATAGGTCCATGGACATGATAGTATCTCCGGGATTTAATACCGAAAAGTAAACAGCCATGTTGGCTCCTGATCCGGAATGTGGCTGAACGTTGACGTATTTTGCCTTAAAGATTTTTTTTGCCCTGGAGATCGCAAGATCTTCAGCAATATCTACAAAGTCGCAGCCTCCATAGTATCGCTTGCCAGAATATCCCTCTGCATATTTGTTAGTCATAATCGAGCCCTGGGCTTCCATAACGGCTCTACTTGCATAATTTTCAGACGCAATCAGGTTCAATTTGTATTCCTGACGTTCGGCTTCTTTTTTGATAGCCTCGGAAAGTTCTGGATCGATTTTATCAATATAAGACATTACTGTCACCTGAGAATCTATTACATCTATTAACCTATTCTAAATCAAGAGTTTTTTGATGGATTAGATTGATTAATACTAATAAAGCAGATATTTGAAAGCTTCATATTGTGGAGGTATTCGAAAATTTGACGTTTAAAGAAAATGAAGATTTAGCAGATTGAGATCATCAATATACGAAGTCATTAAACAGCATTATAACCTTTTATATGGGAGGATCTTATACCTAACTATTAAAACTTACAGAAAAATTCCGGTATGTTTTTTGAAGCACAGGAGATTTTGAAATCTGGAAAATTTTTGTGTCTTAATGTTTCGTGGAAACACCCAATTAGAATTATGAATAACTACTGATGCATTAAGGAGGTTATTCTTAGGAAAATTTAGGCTGGTTTGAACATAAATTTAATTACACGGTCCATTAACCGAATCCTACTGTTCTACCCTCAATTTTAAGTTTACCCTCGACAAAGAGCTTGACAGCTTCAGGGTAGATAATATGCTCCTGTTCGAGGATTCTGGCAGTAAGAGTTTCTTCCGTATCCCCTTGGAGTACAGGCACACAGCTCTGAAGGATTATTGGGCCGGAATCCAGTCCTTCATCTACAAAGTGTATAGTACAACCTGTAATTTTTACCCCGTATTCGAATGCCTGCTTCTGTGCATGGAGCCCTTTGAAAGATGGAAGAAGAGAAGGATGAATATTTAGGATCCTGTTCCTGTATGCCTCAATAATTTCGGGTCCCAAAAGCTGGAAATAACCTGCAAGTAGAAGAAGGTCAATCTCATACTGTTTCAAGACCACAAGTATTTTCAGATCATATTTTGCATTGTCACATCTACTCGGATCAAGGAAAACAGTGCTTATCCCATGATTCCTTCCTCTTTCAAGTGCATAGGCATCTCTCTTATTTGAAATAACCACATTGATTTCCGCATTCTTTACGTAACCATTTTCAATGCTGTTTATAATTGTCTGTAGATTCGAACCCCTTCCAGAAGCTAATACTGCAATCTTCACAACCATTGAAGCTTTTAGATTGGAACAATGATATATTAGAGTTTTGGAACTATGCGAGATATTTTAATGCAAATCGAAACTTACAATATCATTAAAATAAGCAAAGATAATAAATGTATTTCTGGATGAAATATAATACTAAAATCAATTTAGAGATTTCCGATAAACTTCAAAATTTCATCCTATATTTATAAATAATATGTAACATATACTATCTACTATATAACAAATGATATATAATGTATAACTTACTTGTGAAAATTGGAGATTTATCGAAAGCCTCGCTAGTCTACAATCATGGTAGGCGCGAAAAAAAGCTAATTTCGGGCTCGATTTGCTCTGATCTCTTTTTATAGATTTATCATTCTTTGATTTTAAAGATAGCTTCCAAAATCCTCAATAATACTTATTTTATTTTCAATCTTCTCAATTGATAAAAATTATAACAAAAAACTAACACAAAATCTTCAGATTTACTCTTTGAACGGTAGTTATAAGAAATATTCCTGCTTAAAATATCCTTTTAGTTACTGTATAAACTCATTCTCTTGAGCTTTTTTTGAGATGACCTCTTTTTATATACTATAGCAATAATTCCATAGGATGTTCTTTTAATGCTATTTTCATTGTTGAATCATAATTTTTGATTTTGTCAAGTATCCTCTATCTCTGCAAACCACTTAATTTTTTCTAATAAGTCTACGAGAATCATGAAGTAATGTAGTTGTTGTTTTGGATCTTCCGATCAACCCATAATCCCTGCTTATTATGCTATGAAATGTACATCCAAATGTGACTTATAATCCCTGTTTGTTTAGTTTTTGTCTCTAATTCACCTTGTTTTTGCTTCTTTTTCTCTAGATTTATCCACTTTTGCTGCGCAGGATCTTAATGGGTGAAAGTCGCTGTCTGAATTATTCCCTTTTTTATTTCAAAACCAAGGAATCAAATTGGCGTTCCAACTGTTTCAATATTTGTTCCTCTTGCGATTATAACAATTATTTTTCTGAATGATTAGACTGTGGTAATGTCTGATATGTACTAAAAATAATCAAGAAATTCCTGAAATAACGTCAATAAATACGGTATTTCTCAAGTTCAGAGTATGAAAGACCATTCCATTGCTGTAAAAAAAGAATTTAAAACATAATGATTACGTCAGTTTCGAATATGGTTCCGTTGCAAAAAATCTGGCTCCCGTGCAAAATCAGAAAAAACCTTCACAATTAGGAAAGTTAATCATTTTCATTAGAAAGAAAATGACACATAAAGGTTAAAATTATGGTGTCAAAATGCAGA
>Ga0224559_1000302_pt1 | contig 34655 bp, 30 predicted proteins | sample 714S33034metaG_FD_180676 | JGI IMG/M metagenome (GOLD analysis project Ga0224559, IMG submission 180676) | Peat soil microbial communities from Stordalen Mire, Sweden - 717 S3 30-34 | ecosystem: Environmental > Terrestrial > Soil > Wetlands > Peat | place: Sweden: Norrbotten County, Stordalen... | reverse complement strand
AAGTTCATGGGCGGGTGACGCGCGTCTTCGAGAGCGAAGACGAAGGCAGCGGGCGCTTCGGAATCGGCATCGAATTCGTCCACGTCGACGAGAACGAGCGAGAGCGCTGGCTGCAATTCACCATCGGCTTCCGGTAGCGCGACACTTCTCGATCATCGTGCCGGCCTATGCTGTACTTGCGCCGCATGGGCGAGCACGAACGACGGCTAGGACAAGGCGCTGCGACCGCTCTGGTGGTGGCCAACATGGTGGGCGCGGGCGTCTTCACCACCAGCGGCGTCCTGATGGGAATACTGGGCTCGCCGTGGTTGGTACTTCTGGTGTGGCTTTTGGGTGGCATCACCGCGCTCCTCGGAGCCTTGTGCTACGGCGCCCTGGCCCAACGAATTCCCGAATCGGGGGGCGAATATGTTTTTCTCTCTCGCACCCTGCATCCCGCCGTGGCCTACGTCGCGGGATGGCTGTCCCTGATCGTCGGTTTCGCGGTGCCCCTCGGCGCCCTGGCCTTCGCCTTCGCCGAATACCTGCGGCCGTGGCTGCCGGTCGGCGTGGACGCGCGCGCGATTGCGACGCTGCTTCTGCTGGGAACGTCGGCGCTTCATTTCGGATCGCTGTCGTTCGGAGCACGCGTGCAGACCGCGGTGGTCGCGAGCGAGGTGGTGCTTATCACCTTGTTCGCGTCCTTCGGCCTCGGGCGGCTCTTTCCTGACGGTTTTCACACCACGCCGGTCGCCAACCACGCCAGCAAGCTGGGCCTGGCCCTGGTCATCGTTTCCTACAGCTACATTGGCTGGAACGGTGCCGTGTACATCGGCGGCGAGGTGAAGAACCCCAAGCGCAATCTTCCCCGCGCGCTCGTCTACGGAACGTCCATCGTCACCGTCCTCTACCTGGCGCTCAACGCTCTTTTCGTCTTCGCCGTACCGGCCGCCGAACTTTCGGGAAGGATCGACGTGGCCCACATCGCCGCCGAGGCGGTGGGAGGCACGCGGCTGGCCTTGGCGGTGTCCGCATTGGTCGCGCTGGCCCTCGCCCTGTGCGTGTCGGCCTTGACCATGACGGGGCCACAAGTGGCGGCGAAAATGGCCAACGATAGTTTGCTCCCGGCCGCGCTCGGGGCGAGGACCGGCCAGCCGCCTCGCCTGGCACTCGCCCTGCAACTTGGCCTTGGACTTCTCGTCTTGTGGACCGCCACTTTCGAACACATCCTCACCTACGTGGGCTTCACGCTGGGGCTCACCACGCTCGCCACCATCATTGGCCTGTGCCGCCTGCGGCTCAAGGAAGGACCGGGGTTGCCTGTGCCCGGCTGGCCATGGGTGCCGGGACTGTTTCTCGTTTTTGTCGCCGGATCGACCATTTTCACGGTTGTCCAGCGCCCATTCGAGGGATTGATTGGACTTGGGACCTTGGGCGTGGGAACGGCCGCATACTACGCGCGCCTACGCTTCAAGACGCCAGCGATCGTCAAGTAGAATAGCCAAATGGGCTTGTCCGCGGCGCGCGCTGCGAGTTTCTCGACCGGGAACCCTGGTAACCCGCCTTGGGGCTGGTAACCTACGACGGCTGTGGTTGCAAGCGATGAAGAAGAATACCGAGCCAAGACCGTGGTTGTTTCCGCGTCCGGTACTGCTCCTCGGCACGCGTGATGAAGCGGGCAAGGACAACATCCTGACCGTGACGTGGGCGGGCGTGGCGTGTACCACCCCTCCCATGATTACCGTGTCCGTGCGCAATTCGCGCCACAGCCACGCCGCGCTCTGTGCGCGCAAGGAATTCGTCGCGAACATACCCACCACCAAGCAACTTGGCCTCGTCGAACTGTGCGGCACCGCCTCGGGCAAGAACACCGACAAGTTCGCCGCGCTTGGGCTGACCAAGACACCCGCGGCCGTTGTCGCGACGTCGCTCATCGCCGAATGCCCCATCAACCTGGAATGTCAGGTACGGCATATCCTTCCCCTCGGCAGCCACGACCTTTTCGTCGCCGAGATCGTGCAGTGCCACGCCCAGCATTCCCTGCTTCGGGAGGATGGAGATATCGACGACCAGGCCCTGGACTGTCTGGCCTGGGGATCGGAAGAATTCCTTCGCGTCCTCAGGCCGAAGAATCAGAGTCGCCATTCCGTCCCCTGATCCGCGCTGGGTGTATTCTGGTCCGACCCCAGCATGAGCGACCCTTCACCTGCCCAGCCCTTGCCTTCGCCACGACGAAGGAAGCGCTGGCTATTCCTGGCTCTGGGAGGCGCCATTCTGATTGCCACGGTCGCCTTCCTCACCGCGAAGACCGCGAACGACGACGAGGCCGATGCGTCGCCAGAGTCGGCTCCCATCGTCTATCCCATCAAACACAAACCGGCGCCCCCAACGTTGGGCATCGAGTACCACTACGATCGCAACGCCATCGTCGACAGCCGCGCGTTCGACAAACGTATCGTCGGGCTGACCGCCTCCGGAAACCTGCTGGCCTTCGACAGCGACAGCTTCGCCCTTCGCCAGGAAATGGTCCTACACAGGCGCGCCACCTGCCTTGGCCCCGCCGACGCGACCCACCTCTTCGCCGGTATCTTCAACGGCAGCATCGTACGCGTCTCGGCCAGCAACTTGGCGCTCGAACATGTCGCCGATGTTCCCGGCGTGCCGCTGTGGATTGGAAGGCGCGCGCAGGCCGGGGCCCTGGTCGTCGCGTACCAAACCGAGCCCGGGCCCGGCGAGAGCGTTCTGGTTCGGCTGGTTCAGGATGAAGGCCAAGGCCACACCTACGATGTCGGCGTGAAGCCCGTGCTCTTTCTCGACAGCCGGGACCGGCTGTGGATCGCCAGCGGTGAGAAGGTTCAGCGCCTCGAACTCGCGACGAGCACGCGCGCGTATGTTCCGATCAAGAGTGGTTGGGCCGGGGTGCGAGGATTCGCCGAACTGTCGAGCGGACAGGTGTGGGCCTTTGGCGGAACCGGCGGAACCGGTGATCGAGGCGACATGCGAGCCTTCGTGGCGCGGGTGTCGCCAGGGACGCAGGCGGATATCCTCTTTCCAGGAACCCGGCGGCGGCCAGACCAGGAGAGCGGCCCCACGACCCCCATCACTCACATCCTAGAATCGAAGGATCCCCCGCGCCTGCTCGTGGTCTCGCATGACGGCGTCGCGGTCAGCGATACGGGGCTCGGCACCTTCAAGCCCTTCGACATTATGGGTTCGGGCCATCGCGACCAAGATGCGGAAGATGCGATCGTGCCTATGGGCCAGGCCCATCTGCTCGGGCAGAGAATCGTCCTGGCCCTCGAACGCAACGGCTTCTTGGAAGTCACCGCGGACTTCACACGCCGCCACCGTCTAGATGGCCAGAACACGGTCTTTCGGCCTTCGCAAATCGTCCCCCTGGACAGTGGCGTGGCTTCCTACGGCTATGGCGGGCCTCTGTTCTACTCCGCGGGCTCGTGGCATCCGTTGCCCGAAGCGATCATGCCGCCGGCCGAACTTACGGGAGCATCGAGGCCAGGCGAGAAGGATCGGCAATGGGCCGCCGTCACGACGATCCCCATCGAGGGTGGAACAAGCTACGTCATCGCCAAGGCCGGGACGCCACGCCACTACCTCGGGCACCTGCACGGCTTGCGTGATGTATTCCTCACCGCGCGTTGGGATGGCAGCGTGCTCAAGGTGATCGGACGCGAAGATCTGCCCATCGAGCCGGACGACACCTTCGCCACGCCGGACAAGGAACTGTGGAACGTCGACGACCAAGGGCTGTGGAGCTTCTCGGGCGGCCACTGGCACTTGGTCATGCGCTTCTCGTCGGAAAACCCCGGAGTGGGCGGCCGCCCGGGAGCATCCACCCCGGCGACCGGTAGCACGCTATCCGCTCTGCGTTCCGGCATTGGCGAGCGGCTCCACTTCCGCGAGAGTCTCTCGTCGCCCTTCTATGGTCTCCCCTCGGCCGCGAGCAGCTGGGCCCTCATCCGGCTTGATAGCAACGAGGCAGGCGGCATGCCGCTCATCGACGAGGTTCCCGTCAACCTCGCCGGTCGACGACTGCTGCTGCGCGATCTATCGGCCTGGGGCGTAGAGAAGGATGAACTCCTCCTCGCCACCGATCACGGCCTGTGCATCTTCAACGCCAAGTGGGGAACCTGCGATCTCATGAAACCCGAGGGCCTCGATGGCGAGGTCGGCCTGTTCATGCGCGACGGTACCAAGCGCCTGTGGCTGGGCGGTCGCGGACTGTGGGTACTGCGCGACCGCAAGCAAGCGGATGCCATGCACCCCGCCATTCCCATGCTGGCCGACACCCACGTCGTCGCCCTCGCGGAAGCACCCGACGGGCGCCTGGTCATCGGCACGGAAGATCGGGGCACCATCTTCGTGACGATTCCGACGGGGGGATTCCAAGGACCACGCGGAGCCACGGACGCCCTCCCTGAATGGGAAAGGACACGTCCGCACGAGTCTTCCTTTCTCGATCAAGGCGTGGTGCTTCGCCTGTGTCGTGGCAAGACGGACAAGACCCCAGATTCCGTGACGAGCAAACTTGTCGCGGATCTGCGCGCGCTCGCCCCATCCCTCGGCCTGCGGGCGCGCGTGTCGGCCGAGCACGTGTTCGAGAGCAAACCCGATATCGTGGTACGCGGCGCGGAGCCCAAGAAAATCCTGGAGGAGGTGCTGCCGCTCATCGACAAGCTAGAGAACAAGGCCAGGTTCAGCGTGCACAAGCGATTCGGCCCGCTCGGCAGCGCCACCGTCGAAGTCAAGCCCTGCCCGGCTCCGTAGAGCGCGCCTAGCTAAGCCGGCACTCGAGGACGAGCACGGTGATGTTGTCGATGCCGCCAGCGGCGTTGGCGGCCGCGATGAGTTTGTTGACGGCGTCGTCGAGGTCGACGCCAACTTTCAGATGTTCGCGCATGGCGGTGTCGGGAACCATGCCCGAAAGACCATCCGAGCAGAGCAGAAAGATGTCGCCGTCGAGGATTTCCTCGGAGGCGATATCGACTTGCACCGTGTCGCGCATGCCGAGGGCACGCGTGATGACGTTCTTGTGCGGGAACTTGCGCTGTTCCTCGTCGCTCATGCCGGGACGCGCTTCCTTGTAGTCCTCAAGCAGCGAATGGTCGCGGGTGATCTGTTTGATCTCACCAGCCCGGATGCGGTAGCAGCGCGAATCGCCAACGTGCGCGACGTAGAAGCGATCATCCGAGATTTGGCCGATGACGACCGTGGTGCCCATCCCGTTTAGGCGCACGTCCTTCGAGGCCGATTCGTGGATCTTCCGGTTGGCCAGGCGAATGCCGACATTCAGCCGGTTCTCCAGGACCGAAAGATTCTGGTCCATCTTGTACGGCCAGGTGGATTCCTCGTCGCGCGTGCGCGCGAAGAACTCCCGGATGACATCGGCGGCCAGCTTGGAGGCGACTTCCCCGCAGGCGTGTCCACCCATGCCGTCCGCCACCAGGAAGAGCTGCTCCTCCTCGATGAGGCAGAAGTAGTCCTCGTTGTGGTTGCGTTTGAGTCCTTGGTCCGTCTTGGCGGCGTAGCGAATGCGCATGAGCTGCTCGTCACAGTTGACCGTCTGAGGTGGCCCCTTGTCAACCTTGTTGATTTGGGTGGCCGATATTCTGACGGTGGTTGTTGACTGAGACAAGCCCTCTCGCTAAGGTACTGAACAAATGTCTAAGTTGCTCCGGCGTAGAGCCAGTGAGGTGCGCGGCAAGCGGCCCGCCAAGCCACCGAGGCCATCAAGCGCCTCCCGCACCTCCCGGGCGAAGGCTGCCGCCGCTCCCAGCACGACCGAGGTCGCGGCCAAACCCGTCGCTGCGGCCAAGATACCGCCGGGGGTAGTGGCGATTCTGGCCATCGGCGACGAAGTCCTGCGCGGCGAGATTGTCGACTCCAACGCGACATTCCTGGCGGATCGGCTTTTCGACGCAGGCTATGAGGTCAGGGCACATCGCGTGGTTTCCGACGAGCCAGCCGACATCCATGCCGCGCTCGAAAGCCTCGCCACCGAGGCATCGATCATCCTCGTCACGGGCGGGCTCGGCCCCACCGACGACGACCGCACCGTGGATGTGGTGTGCAAGCTGCTCGGCGTGGAACCGGTCCCGCACGCCCCATCGCTTGACGCCATGAAGCGGCGATTCTCGGCCCACGGCTTCGAGCTGACCCCCAACAATCTGCGCCAGGTGCGCGTGCCCCAGGGTGCGCACGCTTTCCTCAACTCCGCCGGCATCGCGCCGGGCTTTTGCGTGCAAATCGGCCACGCCGAGGCCTACTTCCTGCCGGGCATACCGCGCGAGATGGAGAGCATCTTCCTCGGCCATTGCCTTCCTCGCCTCGTCGAACGCATGGGCCAGCATGGGGTGGTCAAGGCGGCGGTGCGAACCTTCCACGTCTATGGAATGGGCGAATCGCACATCGATCACCGCCTGGTCGGGCTCATCGAAAACCTACCCGGCGTCAGCGTGCACTTCCGCACCGCTTCGCCGGAAAACCACGTCAAGGTCGTGGTTCGAACCGCCGATTTCGCCCACAGCCAGACCGTTTTGGACCAGGTCGACCGAGAACTGCGCAAGCGCATCGGCCAGGGCATCTACGGCGTGGACGACGAAACCTTCCCCATGATGGTGGGAAAGACCCTGCGCGAGGCAGGCGCCACCTTGGCCCTGGCCGAATCGTGCACCGCCGGCTACGCGGGCCAGCTCATCACCTCCGAACCGGGGGCGAGCGATTTCTTCCTTGGCGGCGTCATGGCCTATGCCAACGCGGTCAAGACCAGTGTGCTCGGCGTACCTGCCGAGATCCTCGCCGAGCACGGCGCCGTGAGCGAACCATGCGCACGTGCCATGGCCGAGGGTGCGCGCAAGGTGACCAACGCCACCATCGCCGTGGCCATCACGGGCATCGCTGGCTCCAAGATGGATGGCCGCCCAGCGCCCGCCGCGGGCTATGCACAAGCCGAAAAACCGGCAGGTACGGTCAGCTTCGCCGTGGCTGGCCCGCGGCCCACGAAGTCAGTCACCAAGCTTTTTTCCGGCGACCGCGAGCGTATCCGCAGGGCTGCGGCCTACTTCGCGCTCGACATGGCACGCCGATATTTCATGTAGCCGAACAAGCGCATGGGTGCCCGCGGGTGCTCATCGCGAGAGATTGAAAGAATCCGCCCCGGGTTCTTTCCTAGGAGAAGGAAATGGCGAATCAGGCGAATCAGGCGAATCAAGATCGCAGCGAACACAAGGAAACCAAACCCGACGCTGGCAAGGCACCAAGCACGCGCGATGCTGGACGCGACCGGGCCATCGAACTCGCGGTATCCACCATCGAGAAGCAATTTGGCAAGGGCAGCATCATGCGCCTGGGCGAAGGCATCGCCCCGCCCGAGGTGCAGGTGGTTCCCACCGGCGCGCTCGGATTGGACATCGCCCTCGGCATGGGCGGACTGCCGCGCGGACGCATCGTGGAAATCTATGGGCCCGAATCTTCCGGCAAGACGACGCTGGCGCTGCACGTGGTCGCGCAAGCCCAGCGCGCGAGCGGCATTTGCGCCTTTGTCGACGCCGAGCATGCCCTCGATGTCGGCTATGCCCGCAAGCTGGGTGTGAAGACCGACGACCTCTTGGTTTCGCAGCCCGATCACGGCGAGCAGGCGCTCGAAATCACCGAGATGCTTGTGCGCTCGGGCGCCGTCGACATCGTGGTGGTGGACTCGGTGGCCGCGCTAACCCCACGGGCGGAATTGGAAGGCGAAATGGGCGATTCGCACGTCGGTTTGCAGGCGCGGCTCATGAGCCAGGCCTTGCGCAAGCTGACCGGCACGATTTCCAAGTCCAACACCTTGGTCATCTTCATCAACCAGATCCGCATGAAGATCGGCGTGATGTTCGGCAATCCCGAGACCACCACGGGCGGTAATGCCCTCAAGTTCTACGCCAGCGTTCGCCTCGACATCCGGCGCGTCGGCGCGCTCAAGGACGGCGAGAAGGTCGTGGGCAACCGCACGCGCGTGAAGGTGGTGAAGAACAAAATGGCGCCGCCCTTCCGCGAGGTCGAGTTCGACATCATGTACGGCGAGGGCATCAGTCACGAAGGCGATTTGGTCGATCTCGGCGCCGAGTGCGAGGCCGTCGAGAAATCGGGCGCCTGGTTCGCTTTCGAAGGCGAGCGCATCGGCCAAGGACGAGAAAACGCCAAGCAGTTCCTGCGCGAACACGCCGACATCGCAAAGAAGATCGAGGCCAAGATCCTGGCCCATCACGGCGTCAAGCGCGACATCAACCTGCCCGGCCATTCCCCCGCCTTCATCGGCGTCGCCGTCCCCAAGCCCGGCCAGCCCGAAAAGCGAAGATAGTTTCATTATCGAAACTTGTCGCAGCCCGGTTCGGTGCGTACTACGATTCCCACAATGTCACCGAAGAAATCCGTCCCCGAAGGCCCTATCGAGATTCCCGAGTTCCTGCCGGTTCTGCCTCTGCGCAATTCGGTGCTCTTTCCGAACTCGATTATCCCCATCGACGTCGGACGCAAGAAATCGGTAAAGCTCGTCGAAGAGGCGATTTCCAAGGAAAAACCCATCATCGGCATCGTCACCCAGCGCGATGCACGGGTGGAGGAGCCAGGCCCCGCCGACCTCTACACGGTGGGTTGCGCGGCTCGCATTCTCAAGGTCATCAAGCTCGCCAAGGACAGCTTCTCGGTCATCCTGCAAGGCGTTTCGCGGGTCCGCCTGCTCGAACTCGGCATGCAGGATCCCTACATGATGGCCAAGATTCAGGTCCTGCCCGACCCGCCCTACACCTCGACCGAGCTCGACGCCCTGGTGGTCAACGTCAAGGACGTCGCCAAGCGCGTTATCAAGCTCATGCCCGAGCTGCCCAAGGAGGCGTCGGCGCTTCTCGACAGCGTAAACGAGGCCGGCCAGCTCGCCGATCTCATCACCTCGAACCTGGACGTGCAGGTCGACGAGAAGCAGGAAATCCTCGAGATTTTCGATCTCAAGGCGCGCCTGCGGCGTGTGCTGCAATTCCTTTCCAGGCAACACGAAGTCCTGAAAGTCCGCGAGAAGATCAACACGCAGGTTCAGGAGGAAATGGGGCGCAACCAGCGCGAGTACGTTCTCCGCCAGCAGCTCAAGGCCATCAAGGAGGAGCTCGGCGAAATCGACGAATCGGGCGGCGACCTCGACGATTTCCGCGAGAAGATCGCCTCGGCCAAGATGCCCGCCGACAGCGAAAAGGTCGCTCTCAAGCAGCTCGAACGCCTCAAGGTCATGCAGTCCTCCTCGGCCGAGTACACCGTGACGAGGACCTACCTCGAATGGCTGGTCGAACTGCCCTGGTCCGCCACCACCGAGGACAAGCTTGACATCCCGGCCGCGCGCGACATCTTGAACGCGGATCACTACGACCTGGAAAAGGTCAAGAAGCGCATCCTGGAATACCTGGCCGTGCGCAAGCTCAAGACCGACAAGAAGGGGCCCATACTGTGCCTGGTCGGCCCGCCCGGCGTGGGCAAGACCTCGCTTGGCAAGTCTATCGCGCGCGCCCTGGGCCGTAAGTTCATGCGCATTTCCTTGGGCGGCGTGCGCGACGAGGCGGAAATCCGCGGCCACCGGCGCACCTACGTTGGCTCGCTTCCTGGTCGCATCATCCAGGGCATGAAGAAGGTCGGGTCGAACAACCCTATCTTCATGCTCGACGAAATCGACAAGCTCGGACACGACTTCCGCGGCGACCCCGCAGCGGCGCTGCTCGAAGTTCTCGACCCCGAGCAGAACCACGCCTTCTCGGACCACTACCTGGAAGTTCCCTTCGATTTGTCGAAGGTCATGTTCATCGCCACGGCCAACATCCTGGATCCGGTGCCGCCGGCCCTGCGCGACCGCCTGGAGGTTCTGGAGATCCCCGGCTACACGCGCGAGGAGAAGCTGAACATCGCCAAGCAGTTCCTTATCAAGAAGCAGGTCGAGGAACACGGACTGACCGACGAGCGCCTGGTTTTCGAGGACAGCGCCATCGGCGAGATCATCGACAGCTACACGCGCGAGGCGGGCGTGCGCAACCTCGAGCGCGAGGCGGCCAACGTCATCCGCGCGGTGGCGGTGCTGGTGGCCGAGGAAAAGGCCGCGCCGAAGGAAATCGTCACCCTGGCCCGCATCCCGGATTTCCTGGGCCCGCAAAAGTTCCTGCCCGAGATCGCAGAGCGGACGGCCGAGGCGGGCGTGGCCACGGGGCTGGCCTGGACGCCGGTGGGCGGCGACATCCTGTTCATCGAAGCCACGCGCATGAACGGCAAAGGCAACTTGGTGCTCACCGGGCAGCTCGGCGACGTCATGAAGGAATCCGCGCAGGCCGCGCTGTCCTTCATTCGCTCGCACTCGAAATGGCTTGGCCTCGAGGACGGCTTCCTTGAGCGCAACGACATCCACCTGCACATTCCCGCCGGCGCCATTCCCAAAGACGGTCCTTCGGCGGGCGTGACCATGTTCGTGGCCATGGTGTCGCTTCTGACCGGCAAACCGGTGCGCAGCGACGTGGCCATGACCGGAGAGATAACCCTGCGCGGACTCATCCTGCCCGTGGGTGGAATCAAGGAGAAATTCCTGGCCGCTCACCGCGCTGGCATCAAGCGGGTCATCATGCCTGAGCGCAACCGCAAGGACGTCATCGACATCCCCGAGCAGCCGCGCCGCGAGCTCGAAATCATCCACGTCAAGCGCATGGACGAGCTTCTGCCCTTGGTGCTGACCGAGATGCCCGCGCTCAAAGGCACGATGCTCGAGGCGGTCACGCCGCCGCCGGTTATCGCGCCCACGCCGCCCGCCTAGATTTCTACACGGCCTTCACCTTCTTGATCTCGGCGATGAGCTGCGGCAGCGCGGATTCCCAGGTGGCGACCAAGCCGTAGTCGGCGACCTGGAAGATGGGCGCTTCGGGATCCTTGTTGATGGCCACGATGACCTTCGAGCTCTTCATACCAGCCAGATGCTGGATCGCGCCTGAAAGACCGACCGCGAAGTACAGTTCCGGCGCCACGACTTTGCCCGTCTGGCCGACTTGCAGGTCATTGGGGACCATGCCGGCGTCGCACGCCGCGCGGCTCGCGCCGAGCGCGCCGCCGAACAAATCGGTCAGCTCCTCGAGCACCTTGAAATTCGCGGCTTCCTTCATGCCGCGCCCGCCGGAAACCACGACCTTGGCTTCGGCGAGATCCGGCCGCGCGCTCTTGGTCATGTGCAAGCCGACGAATTCGCCGCCCAGGGCATCGATGGCGCCAGGGTCCTTGCTTTCGACCGCGCCAGCGCTGGCCGCGGACGCGGCGGGCGCGAACTCGGTCTGGCGGGCAGTGCAAACCACCGTGGCGGTCGTCACCTCGACCTCGGTGACAGCGTTGCCAGCATAGGTCGGCCGGCGGAACGACTTGGCGCCGAGAACGGCCACCACGTCGCTGGCCATGCCCGCAGAAAGCAGCGCGGCCGCGCGGGGCAAGACATCCTTGCCGACGGACGTCGCCGACGCCACCAAGGCCGTGCCGCCGGTTTCCTTGACGGCACGGGCAAGCAGTGGTGCCCAGGTTTCAGCGAGAGCCGCCGCCAGCGCCGGATTGTCGAAGGACAGCACCTTGTCGACGTAGCGAGCCGCATCCGCCGCCGCGGCGGCAATGCCGGCGCCGATGACCACGCCGACCACCGGCCCGCCATGGTGCTTGGCCAATTCACGCGCCGCCGAGACGGCAGGCAACGAGGCCGAACGAAGGTTGGTGGTCGTAGTTTCGAGTAAAACGAGCGTTGCCATTAGATCACCTTCGCTTCCGTGCGGAGTTTGGAAACCAGCTCCTCGACCGATGCCACCTTGATGCCGGCCTTGCGCGCTGGCGGTTGCTCGTGTCGTAAGGTCTTGACCAGCAGCGAACCGGAGACTCCGAGGGACTCCGCCGTGACCTCCTTCAGTTCCTTCTTTTTCGCGGCCATGATGCCCTTGAGCGATGCCAGCCGCTGGCTGTCCTCCCATTCGGCGTCGGGACCCGAGAGCGCCTCGTTGCGCACCGCCTTCTTGCCGATGATGCGCAAATCGACCGTGGCCACGGCGGGCAGACGCACACGCCGCTCTTCCACGCCGCTGTCGACTTCGCGCGAAACCACCGCCGACTTACCGTCGGCGGCAAGCGTGATGGCGGAAAGGAAGGTGGCCTGCGGCCAGCCGAGGTAACCGGCCAGAAGCTGGCCAACCTGATTGTCGTCGCCGTCCACGGCCTGTTTGCCCGCCACGACCAAGTCCGGTTTTTCGGATTCGACCACGGCCTTAAGCAGGCGCGCCACCAGATCCGCGTCGAGAGCCGCGTCGTCGCCCGCGATGAGAATCGCGCGATCCGCGCCCATGGCGAGCAGCTGGCGCAGCTGGGTGGAAGTTTCCTTGGGGCCGATGCTGACCACCACGACCTCGCCCGAGCGCTCGCCGCCCTTGCTCTTCTCGGTCAAGCGCAGCGCGGTTTCCACCGCGTACTCGTCGAACGGGTTCACTTGCCAGGTGGCGTCGGCCAGCTCGACGGCGCCGCCGGCAATCTTCAACTTCTGCTCGGGATTGGGGACTCGCTTACACGGTACGAGGATCTTCACGCATGCCTCCTTGGGGGTGGAATCGGGATCGGGAAACTACGGCGTGGTCGTCTGCAGCGCCTCTTCGAGGTGCGCGAGGACTTGGTCGTTCAAGTCCACCAACCACACCGTGGATGGGTTGGGCTGCCTGTGCGCGCGCAGCTCGTTGACCATGGCGCGCGCTGCCTCGGAGGGATCGGCGCCGCCCAGACCCGTGCCCAAACCAGGCACCGCGATCACTTGAAAACCACGCTGGCTTGCGGCCAGCAAAGCGGCGCGCATCGCGCGACGAACGGATTCCGCCGTGACCTTCTGCCCAGGCTCCTCCATGGTCGGCGCGTGAATGATGTTCTTCGCCCACAGCGAGCCGGCGTTGGTCACCACCGCGGCGCCCACCGCGATGGGCGCCAACGACATGGCCTCGCGCTGAATGGTCGAGCCACCCTTGCGCGAAAGCACCGCGGCCACACCGCCGCCCATGATGCCGAGCGAATTCGCCGGACTGACCACGGCGTCGACGGCCATATCTGAAATATCGGACTTCGCGAGGTGGATTTGCATAAAACGAGCACGCCCTCCAGCGGGAGAGCGGTGCCACCGTAACATCAAGCTCGGGCAACCATCAAGCCCCGTCGCATTCCGTCAATTCGCCGCAGCACGTCCCGTCAGGCTCGCAGACGCAACGCGCTCTTGAGCATTTCGAAGCGGGCGGGCAGAAATCCCGGAGTCTCGCCGTCGATTTCCAAGGGGATCAGGGCCTTCGCATCGGCGGCGGCCATTTGCAAGCGAGAGCAGCGTACGGACCGAACCTCCGGCATCGACAAATGGTTCCCAGAATAGATGCGGTGAATCTTGGCCAGGACCTCCAGCCGCCCCAGGTCGCCAACCGTCACCAGATCGAAAAAGCCGTCGTCCAGAAGCGCCTCGGGACAGATCTTCATGCCGCCGCCAAAGAAGCAGCCGTTGCCAACGGCGGCGAGGAGCAGGGTCATGCGCCGTGCCTCGCCATCATCCACCGCGACGGCGACTTCGGCATTGTCGTAGGTCAGAAGCGAGCGAGCCACGGCCGCAAGGAAGGATACCTTGCCACCCAGGCGCTTGGAAGCCTGATTGGATCGCTCGGCAACCACGCTGGAAAATCCCACCGAGGCCACGTTAATGAAATGGCGCGAAGCCTGGCCACCGTCGCGCGCAACAAACGTCGCCCGTCCGATATCCACCGGGCGCGGCTTGGACCTGCGCACCCGCTCCGCCGCCTTGGAGAGTTCGTTTTCAAGGCCAAGGCTGCGACGAAAATCCCCGCCCGTGCCACGCGGAATGATCCCCAGTTCGGCTTGTCCGCCGGCGCTGACGAGGCCGTCCGCAACCTCGGAAATGGTGCCGTCGCCGCCCAAGGCGACCACCAGCCCGCGGCCGGCCAGAGCTTCCTCGCGCGCCAGGGTGCGCGCGTGCCCGGGAGCCTCGGTGAAACGCGTGTCGAACGCGCCCAGCCCGTCGGAAAGCGGTCCCACCACGGAGGCCCAACGTCGTTCGTTGAGCCCGCCGCCCGAGCGCGGGTTGACGATGACCACGGGTTTGTCCACGCCCGGCAGATTAGCACGGGGTGACGTGCTATGTTAGGAGTACCGTCATCCATGTGCCCGCTCCTCCAACCATTGAAATCGGAGAAGTCGTGACCCGAATTCCGTTCTATTTCGCCTCGGCTCTATTCGGACTTTGCGCCGCGTCTGCTCCTGCCCGCGCTTTGGCCGAGACGCCTGCCATGGACCATGGCTCCGCCACCAGCGCGCCGCTCTTCGTCCAAGATCTCCCCGTGGGAACCGTCTCGGTGCGCATCGCGCGGCCCTCGATGACCGAGGCCGTCGCCGACGCGCAAGTCACGGGCACGTGGACGACGACCGATGGCAAGCAACAATCGGCCGTAACCAAGACCGGCAATGATGGTCGCGCCATCTTCTCGAACGTCCCGGCTGGAAGTTCCTTCCAGGCCAAGGCCTCGGTCGACGGCGAAGACCTGGCCACCGCACAGTTCGCCGTGCCCGCGGAAGGCGGCACCCGTTTGCTGATGCTCGTCGGGGCACAAGCCGCCGAAGCCATGGCCGACATGACCGGCGCAACGCCCCACGGACGTATGGCCCAAACCAAGGGTCTGGCCCTACGCACCGGCAAGGTCGAGGTACGCGAGGGTCTGCGCCCTGGCACGCTGGAAATGCGCGTGGTGGGCAAGGACGGCAAGCCCGTTGCGAACATCACGGTGGATCTGGTCCATCCCAAACATGGCGCCAACACCGTGGACGTCGAGCACGCGGTGACCGACGAAGCCGGAAACGCTCGCTTCACCGACCTCGAAACCGGCGACACGGCAAAGTACGCCGCCACCGTGGATCGCGAAGGCATGCGTCTGTCGACCGAGATCTTTTCCCTCGATGCCGCGCGCGGGTCGGCCGGAGAAATCCGTCTGCCGGGCAAGACCAACAATCTATCCGTGCTGCGCATGGCCGCGACCTCGCGCATGTTGGTGGAACTACGCGAAAAGGCCATCGGGATCCTGCAGAACTTGGTCATCGAAAATCCTTCCGATCAAATCTTCGATCCAGGGCCGGCCGGGTTGCTCATTCCCTTGCCCGATGGATTTTCAGGGACCGAGAAGCTGGAAGGCGGAGCCGAAGTCGAAATCAAGGAAGGCGTGGGCATATTCCTGCACGCCATCGTGCCGCCCACGCAGTCCGCTGCCGATGCCATCCAAGTTCGCCTCGGCTATCTTGTCTCCGCACACGACACCCCCGAATTCGAATTGGTGCAACCCATGCCCATCGGCTTGCAGGGGGGGCTGGCCATGGTGCCCGGAGAATTCCCCATCACGCTTTCCGCCCCCGGCTTGCGCGCGCGCGCGGCCGAGCGGGACGACAACGGCGGCGAACTGCGCGTCTACGACCTCGACACCGTGGCGCCCGGCGCGGCCTTGCGCCTGACCGTGAAAGGGCTGCCCACGCGGAACAAAACCGGCCAATGGATTGCCGGCGTCTTGGTGGGACTTCTGGTCCTGACCGGTGTCTTCGCCAGGCGCCGGCCACGCGCCACGCCCGCCGCGGAGGGCACGGCCGGGTGACCAGCGAAAATCCCCCGCGCGCCCAGCGCGCCTTGCGCGTGGCCAAGGTCAGCAAGAACTTCGGCCGCCAGCGCGCGCTCATCGACGTGTCGCTGGAATTCTCGCCCGCGGCGGTCACCGCTATCGTGGGCCCCAACGGCGCGGGCAAGACCACCCTGCTCGGCATCCTGTCGACGCTGGTCAGACCCACGAGCGGAGAAATCCGGCTGGGCGATGACGCCCTCGACCGCGCGGCCCGGCACCGCATCGGCCACGTCGGTCACGAACCAGGCATCTACCCCGATCTCTCGGCCCGCCAGAATCTCGGCCTGTTCGCCGCGCTCTACGCCCTGACCGATCCCGGAGCCCGCGTCGCGAGCATGCTCGAACGGGTCGGCTTGTCTGACGTGCGCGGTGACCTGCCGGCGCGGGCCTTTTCTCGCGGCATGCTGCAACGCCTGGCCCTGGCGCGAGCCTTGCTGCACGAGCCGGAGATTCTTCTCTTCGATGAGCCTTCGTCGGCGCTCGACCCGACTGGCGCGCGCTGGCTGGGCGAAGAGCTGGTGCGCGAGCGCGAATCCGGCCGCCTGGTCATTTTAGTCACCCACGATCTCGACGCCGCCGCGCAGGTGGCCAGCCACATCGTGGTCATCCGGCGCGGTCGCGTCGCCCTGGATCGCCAGCAAGCACAAGGATTCGCCGCCCACGAGGTGCGCGGCCTGTACGAGGAGGCCTTGCGTGACCGCTAGTTTCTGGCGCTACACCCTGCTTGTGGCGTGGAAGGATCTGCGCATCGAAGGCAAGAGCCGCGAGGTGCTCTACACCATGGGCTTCTCGGCCTCCCTGGTCATTCTAATCTTCTCCTTCGCGCTGGCCAACGCCACCGATCCCGCGCAAGGCCCCATCACCGCGGCCGGCGTGCTGTGGGCCGCGACGCTGTTCACGGGCACGGTGGCCCTGGCGCGCGTGCTCGATCGCGAGCGCGAAAACGAGTCCATCCGCTCCCTGCTGCTTTCCCCGGCCCCGCGCGCCGCCATCTACGCCGGCAAGCTCATCGCCACCGCCCTGCTCATGATCCTCGTCGAGTGCGTCCTGGCGGTGCTGGTGGGCGTGCTCTTCGCAACCGGCGTGTTCGATCACGTGCTGTGGCTGGCCCTGGTGCTCGCACTCGGCACGCTGGGTTTCGCATCGGCCGGCGTGGTGTTCTCCGCCGCGCTCCTGCGCTCGCGCAGCCGTGAGGCGCTCCTCGGCGCCCTGCTCTTTCCCATCGTGATTCCCGTTTTGCTCGCCGCTAGTCGCGCTACCGCGTGTCTATTCGATCCCCTGGCCCCGGATCTCGAACCCGTGGCTTTCTGGACGCGTTTCCTTCTCGCCACCGACGTCATCTATATCTCGCTCGGCCTGTGGGTTTTCGAGCCCGTGGTCACCGGCGAATAGTCAACCCTTTCGCGATATCATGGCCACCATGTCCACCCAGCCCCAAACCTCCGCAACGCGCTTCCTGGCGACCTGCGCGGTCACCGCCGCGCTCTTCATCCTGGCGTGCAAGGCCATCATCGATGCGCCCCAAGAAGTCACCATGGGCTTCGTGCAAAAGATCTTCTATTTCCACGTGCCCTGCGCCTGGCTGCTGATGCTGTCGACCCTGGTGTGCGCGGGCGGCAGCGTTTCGTATCTCTTCGGCGGCTCCGAGCGCGGGGATCGTGTGGCCACCTGCGCCTCCGAGCTAGGAGTGCTCTTCGGCCTGTGCGTTCTCGTATCCGGCCCCCTGTGGGCCAAGGCCGCGTGGGGCGTGTACTGGCAGTGGGAGGCGCGCCTGACATCGTCGCTTTTGCTGTGGCTGATGCTGGTGGCCTACGTGCTGGCCCGCCGCTACGGTGGCTCATCGGCGCGGCAGCTGGCCGCGGCGCTCGCTCTCTTCGCCGCCATCGACATTCCCCTAGTTTATTTCAGCGTGCGCTTCTTCCGCAGCATCCACCCCAACAACACGGTGGTGGCGACTCTAGTTCCCGGCATGCGCGGCGCCTTCTGGCTGTCCCTGCTTGCCTTTACCTTTCTGTGGACGGTTCTGTTCTCGGCCCGGCTGTCGGCCGAGAACGCCCACAGCCGGCTCATCGATTTGGAAATGCTGATCGACCAGGCAGAGGAGAAGAAATCATGAAAATGGTGGCAATGGCCTACGGCTTCATCTGGCTTGCCGTGTTCGTCTACGTTGCCCTGGTGAGCCGCCGGCTCGCCCGCTTGAACGGCGAAATGGACGAGGCTCGCCGACGCATCGACCAGCTGAAATCGTAGATCTTTTCCCCGCGCCGCGCGTTTGCAGACCTAGGTCCCTGGGCCGTCTCGATGCTTCCAGGGCAGGAGGTCCATCATGCGACACGCGCGCGCTTGTTCGATTTTGGCCCCGATTTTGGCTGCTTGCCTTGGCTCCGCGGCTTCGGCCGCCGCACTTCGGCCAGACATCTCGCCGTTCTTGGCCGCCGGGCACGATTTCGTACGCCCACGACAAGAGGTGCCCGATGATCCCTTGGCCGGCATCCCTGATGAAGGCGCCGCCTCCGGTCAGCGTGGCAAGGGCGTTGGCAAGAGTCGATCTACCACCTGCGTGGTCGAAGCCAATGCCGCCGACGACCGGGACATCGGCGACTTGCGCGCCGCCTTGGCCTTCGTGAACTACGGCCCGCGCGTCTGGCCGTGTTCTGGTCGTTCGGCCGCCGCGGATCTTCGCCTGCTCTTGCGCATAGACGCGGAGGGCAAGATCCTGGCGGCCGAGCCCGTCGCGGGCAATACCAAATCCGCAGCCGCCATGGCCAAGAAATTGCTCGGCAAATCGATAACCCCGCGTGCCGAAGGCGCCACGGCTGGCGTCGTGGTGGTGAAATTCGCCTCCGGAAAAGTGTAGGACTGCCGAGATCTAGGTCAATCCAGGCTATAACCCCTTGGCATTCCGGCCATGGCGCGTCCTTTCGTCATCTTTGACTTCGACGGTACAGTCGCCGATTCCTTCGTGGAATCGCTGAAGTCCTACAACCGCGTCGCGCCTCGCCTGCATTTGCGCCAAGTCGCCGAGGCCGAGGTTCCCGAGCTGCGTCGCATGAGCGCCGGGGTGCTGATGCGCACGCTCGGCATCCCGATGTGGAAGCTGCCCCGCTTGATGATCGCGGTGCGGGCGGACCTGCATGAGAATTTCCATTGCGTGGAACCCGTTCCCGGCATCGGCAAGGCGATTTCCGAACTCACCGCCGCGGGCTGCGACCTCGGCATCGTGACATCGAACTCCGAGGAAAACGTGCGCATTTTCCTTTCCCGCCACGGCATCGAAGGTTTTCAAACCATCGTCGCGGGCAGCAGCATCTTCGGCAAGGCCACGCGCCTGCGCCGCCTCATGAATTCCAGCGGCCATCCCAACCCGGCCACCGTTTATGTCGGCGACACCGCGCCTGATATCCGCGCCGCTCGCGAAGCCGGCGCCGCGGCCATCGCCGTGGCGTGGGGATTCTCCGATACGGCGCCCTTGAACGAGGAGTGTCCCGACGCGCTCTGCGAGTCCGCAGCGCAGCTCACCGAGGCGATTTCGCGCCTTGTGGGCGCGCGATAGATCCTTTTCCTTTGCCGCGCGTTTGAACCTGCAGACCCCGGAAACCACGCCGGGGCAGGAGGTCCGAACATGCGCCATGTGCTCACGTCCCGAATTTTCGCCAGCTCTTTCGCCTGTTGTCTGTCCGTCGCCGCGGCCTTGACCTGGGTGGAATCCCCAACTGCTCACGCAAGTGCGACCAGCCCATCCAAGGTTCTGAAGGCCGTCACCTACACTGGCCCCATGGTTTTGCAGGCCGCGCCTGACAATGATCGCACTGGCGCCGAGCACAGCTTGTCGCCCTACCTTTACGTGGCCGGTGGCGATCCCGAACATGATCGCGTGCCGCTCAAGAAAACCTGGGCCGAGGTGAACATCGCCGGCGTCATCGCGGCGGTGAAAGTCCACCAAATCTTCGAAAACTCCGGCGGCAAGCCCATCGAAGCCGTGTACGTCTTCCCGGCCTCCACGCGCGCGGCCGTGCACGCCATGCGCATGAAGATCGGCACGCGCACCGTCGAGGCCAAGATCGAACGCAAGGCCGAGGCCCGCGCGCAGTACGAAGCCGCCAAGCAGGCGGGCAAACGCGCCTCGCTGCTCGAACAGGAGCGGCCCAACGTCTTCACCACCAGCGTTGCCAACATCATGCCCGGCGACCGCATCGAGGTCGAACTCGACTACAGCGAACTACTCGTCCCCGAGAAGAACACGTACGAATTCGTCTATCCGACGGTGGTGGGGCCGCGCTACGCGGGCGGCGCCGATCCGCAAACCGATCGGTGGATGGCCAATCCACATTTGCCCGAAGGCGAGAAGGAACCCTATGCCTGGGACGTGAAGGTTCATCTACAGACCGGCATCGGCCTCAAGGAAGTCTCGTCGCCCTCGCACAAGATCGCCGTGAACTATGCCGGCACTTCGACGGCGGACATCACACTCGACCAAAGCGGCGGTGGCAACAAGGACTTCGTGCTGCGCTACCGCTTGGCCGGCGACAAGATCGAAACCGGCCTGCTGCAATTCGAAGAGCCCGGCGCCGGACTCGGCCGGCCAGCGGAGAAATTCTTCGCCCTTCTCGTCGAGCCACCCGCGCGCCCAATCCTGGCCGATATTCCTAGCCGCGAGTTCATCTTCCTGCTCGACGTGTCTGGTTCCATGCACGGGTTTCCCATCGAAACCAGCAAGGAGCTGATGCGCAACCTTCTGCCCAAGCTGCGCCCCACCGACCACTTCAACCTGGTCTTCTTTTCGGGCGCCAACTATGTGTGGAGCCCGTCCGGCTCGCGCCCAGCCACCGATTCCAACATCCGCGAGGGCATGGACAAGATCCTGCGTGAAAGCGGCAGCGGCGGTACCGAGCTGATGGGCGGGTTGCAAGCCGCCTACGGCATTCCACAATTGGGCAAGGGCGTGTCGCGAACCGTGGTCGTGGTGACCGACGGCTACGTGGGCATCGAGGCGCAAGCCTTCCGCTTCATCCGCGAGCGTTTGGACCAGGCCAACCTATTCGCCTTCGGCATTGGCAGCTCGGTCAATCGCGGCCTCATCGAAGGCATGGCGCGCGCCGGCCTGGGCGAGCCATTCGTGGTGCTCGACCCGCAGAAAGCATCGGCCGAAGCCGAGAAGCTGCGCCTGATGATCGACCGCCCGCTGCTCACCAACATTCAGGTCCGCTTTGGCGATGCCGGCGTCTACGAAGTCGCGCCCGAGAAAATCCCCGACCTGCTCGCCGAGCGTCCACTTCTCCTCTACGGCAAGTACCGCGGCGATAGACCCACGCGCATCGAAATCACCGGCCGCACTGGACAAGGTGCCTTCCACCACGCCGTCGACTTGCGACCGGCGGACGCGCGCCAGGAGAATCAAGCCCTGCGCGCGCTGTGGGCGCGCAAGTGGGTCGAGGTTCTGGAAGACGAGTTCCACATGGGCGGCGGCAAGCCCGTCGAGGACGCCATCACCGACCTCGGCCTGTTCTACAACCTGCTCACGCCCTTCACATCCTTCGTGGCCATCGATTCCGAAATCGCCAATCGCACGGGGACCGTGGACACCGTCCGCCAGCTCCTGCCCATGCCCGAAGGCGTGTCCAATTACGCCGTCGCCCAAAGCGCGCCCGCGCCCGTGAGCGCGATGGCCAAGAAGAGCTACGGACATGCGGCTCGGGCCCAGGCCCCCGCGATTGCGACGTCCGACGATCTTTCCAGCGTTGAAGCGCAGGAGATGGAAGCCTCTGACTACGCCTCGGTCCCTCGATTGTCCACAACCAGCGCCAGAGCCGAGGCTGTGAGAGGCGGTGGTGGCTTTGGCGGCAAGCTGGCCAAACGCGAACTAGCCGACGAAAAGACCAAGGACAAGGCGACTGCCTGCCACCTCAAGGTAAAGATCGACAAGTCCGAGAACGTCGGCGACACCCAGGCACTTCTCGCGCTCGTCGAACGAACCGCGCGAACGATGGCCTGTCCCGCCAGTACGCCCATCCGATTGCGAATCACAGTAGACGGCGCCGGAAAGATCATGGCCGCCACCGTGCTTTCCGGAGATGCCAGCCTGGGCGCCGCCATTGCCCGCAAGTTGACCGGCGGCACCTCCGCCACGCGCGCCGCCGGAGAAAAGCCGGGCGTCCTCGACGTCACCATCACAAGCTAGCCCCGCCCCTTCATTCACGCAGGGCCCGGCACCCGCTGCGCACACTCCTCCGCGCGCGGTTGCTGGGCCTTTCTGCGCGTGGACGATGCAGGCGAGAGGAGTGCATGGGCGACGCAAGCGCTGACGAAGTCACTGCGGGAAGCTACATCCTCGATCGCCGCGCCGGCGGAGTACGAAGCCCTTTCGACCACCGATCGGGCCAGCCCAGCGCGGGTTCTTATCTGCTTATTCGACAGCCATGGCATTCTATTTCGGCAGGGATGGCGGCACCCATCTCGACGATGGCGGCCACCAACAGGTTGAAATCATAGAATGTCATCGCTTGCTTCTGGAACGCAAAACGCGAATCATCGCAGGAATATTGGATATTTTTCGGCGTAGAATACAAGTTAGGCATACAGCGCGACATCAACGGTTGCGACTGTGCGAACACACGTCTACAATCGATTGCCACCATGTCGCTCGAAGAACTTGCGGCCGCATTTGAGAAAGCCTTCGAGCGCAACGACCATCAGGCATTAAGTGTTGCACTTGAGGCTGCCAATTCCATGTTCCCGGCCGGTTCCGAAATGCCGCTACCGGACCTTGCCCGTCTCGCTGGTCTGCTGATCGATGCGGGTTCTGCTCTTCGTCTTCCTGACCCCATCAAGCGGGGCCGAGCTCTCTTCCAAGAAGAGTGGGAACGCCTGAAGCCTGTCTATGGATCGGCGCAGCTCCACTACAACGTCGCCAACGCCTGGCAGTCTCTCTACGACATCGAGCGTACGCGGTCCGGTTGGCGCTTCAATCTCGAGGGGACCGCGCTATCCTTCGAGGCGAAATCGGCCTACTGGCGCTCACTTGCAGAATCGCCTGTTGGAAGAGTGACGCCACAGCTACTGACGAACCTCGGGAATGCGCTTGACGCTTCCGGCCGAGTTGTAGACGCGCTTTACTACTACGAGCGCGCGCTGGCGGCCTCTCCGCAATTTGGGATGGCCAATTGTAATCGCGGCTTGGCACTGCTCTACCTGAACCGAGTTTCCGGCGCCTACTCGGTCAAGCTGATGTACGAGATGTACCGATCGTTCGATGCCGCTAGAAAGTCTCAATCCTCCGACGCTTGGGCTAAAGAGACCTCTGAAAGGGAGGCCGAACGCATCGCCCAGGCAATTCGCGAGCATGGCCACGAGCCGACCGAGGACCACCACTCCGTCGAGCAGAGCGACCAGGAGGAACGGCTACACGACCCCTACTGGAGCTGGTGCTTGCAGCACTCGTTGGCACTCTCGGAGCATGCTCTGTATTGTCGCTGCATCGGAGCTAGGCGTGATGATCTATCAATCCTGAGGCCTGGGACAAGTTTGTCGGGATCGAAGGTTCCAAAGATGGAATTGCTGCTCAATCGAATGAAGTCCGAGTACTGTCTTTCCCGAGCACTTCTCTTCCAGTCCGTCGCGCCAGAACGAAAGCCAAGATGGGACTTGACGCCGTTCGAGGGGACCTTCACAGATCTGATGGATGACGAGGAGATAGGGATGGAGACGGAGCTCCTAAGAACGAGCTTTCGATTGTGTTTTGGCATTCTGGACCGAGTCGCCCGTGGCGTTTGTGAGTTTCTCGGGCTCGCAAGGGAGAAGGAGACGATCTATTTCCACAGGTTCTGGCACTCGCCGCGTAAAGACGGTGACAAACGATGGGCGGCACTCAATGAAATCGAGGGCCCGGGCCTCGTCGCGCTGTATGGCCTGGCAAGAGACCTTAACGAACGCGATGGTGGCGAATGGAGCCGTCTGAAGCGATACAGGAACCTCTTCGAGCACGAACTCTGCCTGATCCGTAAGGATTCTAAATCCAGAGATCTTCCGCCGTGGCTAGACGACAAGGATCCTCCGTCTATCCCTTACGAGCAGATGAAATCGGACGCCGCAGACATGCTGCGTTTCACTCGCGCCGCGATCTTCTGCTTTACATTCCTGGTTCGCTCACGGAGTCGCGGCAATATTGATGGACCTGGGGGCCCGGCTATCACGTTTCCCAAGAAGCCGATCGGCAAAGACTGATGCCTAACCAATAGGCGTTCCACGGACGTTCCAGAGTAGTCAAGAATGGAATTGAGGTTGAGCCGACACGGAATCTGCCTCATCCTCGCCGCGATGGTCAAACGACGGTTCTCTTTACGTTGGCTCGTTCTGGGAATGTCTGCAACCTTCGTAGGCCTGTGCATTTCCGCTGGTCTCGTCAACTGCGTGCAGCATCCGGCGCAGGGGATCGACGATGTGGTTCCGGACGATGCGCATCCCTGGGACCATCCAGTCGTCGTCTCTGGGGTATACGCCGATCGAGAAACCACGATCGTGATTCAAGTCGCGACCGACGACGAAGCGACATCCTTCACCGAGCTGGCGCGTACAACAGCCCAGGGGGATCCCGTCAATAGTCCACCATTCCCGCCGTACTACGCCTGGGGAATCAATCAGACGATTCCCATGGAGTTTTGGCACCCTGGAAGGTCTGGGGGCTATCGGGCAATCCTTCGTGCCGCTGCACTCATTGGCGGCGCCCCGTTGTTGCTTGGGAGCCCGGAGAAACCCGTTGGTGAGGCTGCGTGCCGTCTGTATGAATCGTATGACGGCAGCATCGACGCCGTCGATGCGTCCTTGGTCGACGACATTCGGCGCATTTGCGGCGAGCCAATAGATCCGCGCGACTCCCTTTTCATCTACCGAACCCCATCTTATGCCGAAGTCGTCGATGGAGCGGCTGACTCTTCTGCATCGCCACGTTCGGGTTCCAGTGGATGTAGCTGCAACCTGATGGGGCATCGATAGGGCCTTCTTTCCCGAGTGGCTGGAACGGGAACTTGAGTCACCCGCCATCGAACAAGGCGTTGCAGCGACTGTCGCTACTGCGCCCCTGCTGCTGAACGGCTAGACGTTGGACCGACTCACGATGGTTCGTGATAGTTCAGATACCTACTTGGTCGCCCGCGAAAGGGCGGCGCTGGCATTCGTCTTCCTGGCGTGTATCGGCTGCGCTACTCGTACCGGTTCAGCTTCGTCGACCATCGCAGCCAAGCCACCGCTATTGCAAACCATCGATCTGGAGACTGGCCTGCACCTCCGACGGGTGGCACGCGATGCCTATGAGATCACCCACGCTCTGCCTTGGCCAGCGAATTCACTCCTGGTCGAGATGGCGGATGGGACGTTGGTCCTCGTGGGCACGCCCTACACACCCGAGGCGACGCGGCGGCTGCTCGCTTGGGCGCGATCTCGCTTCGGCGAGCGGAGAAATACACTTGAGGTGCTGGCAAGGGAATTTGAGGCGGAGTCCGGGCGAAGATAAGCTGGACCGGGCTCGATGTCCGCTCGACGAAGGTCGGCAGCGAGACAGTGATTCACTCCACCCTCTGGGGTGCGGCCCAGGAATTCATTGATTGCCACTGCCGTCTTCGCGATTTCGCCGCGCTGTCAGCGGCGGTTTCTGGTAGATATGGAATGCGCCCAGGTGCGAGAAGCCTAGGCGAACCAGAGGGAGAACGTCATGCAAAAGGCAAGTGCGCTCATGGTGGGCCTCGTGGCCTTGGTTTCGTTCGCGGCCACGGCGCAGGCACGAATCGTGGAATATGTTTCGCAGCACCCGGTGCCGCACAAATTCGGCGGCGGCTTCTGCTACATCGACGTGCCACACGTCCACAACTACCCGCCCGACGATCCGCGCATGTACCGCGAAAACAATGGGCAGTTCTACTTCATGGGCGACCCGGCTCCCTTCAACTACGAAGGGCCACGCTACGCCTACTACGGCGCCCATCCCGTAGCCGAGGCCCAGATTCGCCTTGGCCATCCCGCCTACTGCTACATCAAGGGGCCGCACTACCACTGGTATCAGCCGGCGGCCCAAGCCCAGTTCCAAATGTCGGGCGGTGCCTACTGGTACGTGGGTAGTTTTCCACCGGCCTACTACGACGAGCGGCCTCGCTATGCCGTCATCAACGAAGCTTACGCTCCCATGCCGTACGCGCGCCCCGTGGTCGACGTGCAAGTGGCGCCGCCCATGTTCCGCGCCGAGATCGCGTTCGGCGGCCCGGGTTGGCGCGCGGGCGCGGTCATGGGTGTCCCCGTGGCGCCGATGCCAGTCATGATTCCACCGCCCCCGCCATTGGGGGCACCGGTGCAGGTCGGGGTCGGCATCAACATCGGCGGACCACCGACCGTCATCGAGCGCCGAGAAATCATCCAAGAGCGATACGATCAACGCCACGATCATGGACGGCACGAGGGATGGCGCGAAGGGGATAGCTTCCGCTATCACCCACGCCATGGGCCGCCTTCGCGCTTCGTTGCGGGTCCCGCGCCGGTGCGCCAGCCGCTCTTCGGCCGCGCGGCACCCCACACGGCCGCCCCAGCGCCAGCCTACGCCCCCGCCATACGCGCCTCGCACGGTCCTGCGGTTGCACCGCAGTGGCACGCGCCAGCCGGCCCCACGCGCGGACCAGCCCCCTCCTCGCCAGGACAGTCCGATCACCGCCCGCACTAGATCAAGTCCATGAGATACCTCTACCTCCCGCTGGTGCTCCTGCTGCCTCTCGCCGCCCTGCCCGCTTGCCACAAGGACAAAGCGGGAACAGAGTCCGCGAGCAATGGTGCGGCCGCACATGTACCTGGCACCCCGCGCACGGATGACGTTCTCAATGCCTGGCGCAACGCCGGGCTGGCGCCGCAAGGTTTCGCGCAAGTCACGCCGCCACCCAACAGCGCCACGTACTGCGAACGTGGCCAAGTGCGCGGGGTCGACACCTTGGTGTGCGAATACGCCAACGAGGAGACGATCGTGCGCGGCATGCAGCAGGTGAAAGAGGGCTGGGCGCGCGTGGATGCGCACACCGGCGTCGTTCTGCGTGCCAAGTTGACGACCATGGTGGTGGTGGATCGGGAACGCCGCGAACCGAGCGGCAAGACCATCAGCCAGATGACCAAGCTCTTCGGCGCTCTGTAGGCATTAGTCATAGTCGGCCAGCCATGAATCAACTCGTGCTTCTCGCCGCCCTGCTCGCCACGGACAGCAGCGCAGCCACGCCCGAACCGCGCACCGAGGTGTGGGCCGGCCATCAAGTTCTCGAGGGCAAACGCAGGATCCCCATCTACGGCGAAAAGGAAACCCACACGGAAAACTTCGTCGTGGCCGAGGTTCAGCGCACAGGGACGCGCATCGATATCCGCCAGAAGCTATGCCGGGTCGAGATCCGCCCCATCAAGGGCGTCAGCGCCAACATGAAACCCGAGTCCGTGGCGCGCCTGCCCCGATCACGCATCATCCTCGACGTACAGCCCGATGGCACTCTCGGCGCGACCCCGTGGAGCAGCCAATGGGACGCCGAGGACATCGACGGCGACGGCTTTCCCGGCGTCACCGTGCAGATTTCCGGAACGAGCTGCTCCGGCGACATCTATGTCGCGAGCCAATCCACCACCACGCTCACCGGCGGTCGCGCGACGGACGACGGCGCCACGGGCGAGATCTCGGTACACGTAAAGCAGAGAGCCCTCGGCGCCAGCGGCCTGTGCCTCAGGCTTGTGGCGGGCGACAGCGACGAGGTGCAGACCGGCCGCTTCGCCTACCGCCGCGTGGAACCCGGCACGTCCTGCCACGCATTAGCCGGCAAGCCCTGGCCCGTCAAGGCCCAGTCCTCGCCGGCCAAGTGAGGCAAGAGTCTACCCGTGCGCCTTGAAGGCAGCCGCGCCGGGGTAGCGGGCCGAGGCGCCCAGCTCTTCCTCGATGCGCAGCAAGCGGTTGTACTTGCACACGCGCTCCGAGCGCGCCAGCGAGCCGGTCTTGATCTGGCCCGAGCCAGTTGCCACCGCGAGATCCGCAATGAACGAATCCTCGGTCTCGCCCGAGCGGTGCGAGATGATGCTGGTCCAGCCCGTGCGATGCGCGAGTTCGACCGAGTCGAGGGTTTCGCTGAGCGAGCCGATCTGGTTGACCTTGATGAGCACGCTGTTGGCCGCGCCCTTGTCGATGCCCATCTTGATGCGCTCGACGTTGGTCACGAAAAGGTCGTCGCCCACGAGCTGCACGCGATCGCCGATCTCCTCGGTGAGCAGGGCCCAGCCCTCCCAGTCGTTCTCGGCCATGCCATCCTCGATGGACACGATGGGGAATTCGTCGATGAGCTTGCCGTAAAAGGCGACCATGCCCTTGGCGTCAAGAACCTTCTTCTCGCCTTCCAGGTTGTACTTCTTTGTTTTGGCATCGAAAAGCTCGCTCGACGCCACGTCGAGAGCCAGAGCTACGTCCTTGCCCGGTTTGTAGCCGGCTTTGGTGATGGCCTCGCTGATGACGTTCAAGGCGTCCTCGGCGCCGGCCAGGTCAGGCGCGAAGCCGCCTTCGTCGCCCACGCCGGTGGAGGCGCCGCGATCCTTGAGCAGCTTCTTCAAGGTATGGAAAACCTCGGCGCCAGCGCGAAGGGCCTCGTGGAAGGTGGGCGCGCCTTGGGGCACGATCATGAATTCCTGGAAGTCGAGCACGTTGTCGGCGTGGGCGCCGCCGTTGACGATGTTCATCAAGGGCACGGGCAGGACGCGCGCATTGGGACCGCCGAGGTAGCGGTAAAGAGGCATGCCGGCTTCCTCGGCCGCGGCGCGGGCTGTGGCGAGCGACACGCCCAGGATGGCGTTGGCGCCGACCTTGCCCTTGTTGGGCGTGCCGTCGATGGCGAGCATGGCGGCGTCGAGGCCGGCTTGATCGAAGGCGTCTAGCCCGACGAGCTTGGGGGCGAGCAGCTTATGCACGTTGCTCACCGCCTTGAGCACGCCCTTCTTCTGGTAGCGCTTGGGATCGCCGTCGCGCAGCTCAAGCGCCTCGTGTTCGCCGGTCGAGGCGCCGGAGGGCACGGCGGCCATGCCCGAGAGGCCGGATTCGAGATGAACCTCGCATTCGATGGTGGGGTTTCCACGCGAGTCGAGGATCTCGCGGGCCACGATCTTCTTGATGATAGCTGTCTTCATGATGGCCAAAGCTTACGCCGAGGATGCGGCATGGCCAGCGCGAAAACCCTTTCCGCCTTGGGCCTGCCCAGCGAGGCGCCCAAAGCGTGTGCCCCTCCCAGCTCTCGCAGCCCGTGCGGGTTGGGCGTAGGCCCGGACCTAATGTCCGGGTCCCATCGGGCGCGGATGCACGCCCGTCATGGCGAACAGGTGCTCGGCAAAGCGGCCGCCGGTGTGGTGATCGAAGTAGTAGTAGGTTTCGGAGCGGGCGGCTCCGATTCTCTGTTGGTTGATGAGCGCGTCGACCAGAAGCGCATCGCGCTCGTCAGACTGCGGGCTGTCGGCAAATCGCTGCCTTCCTTCCCGCGCCAAAGCTTCGGCGAGCGACGGGTTGCTTTTCACATACGCGCGGATCTGCTGCATCAAGGTCTGTTGGTCCAGAATGACTCGCCCAGCGTCGGCACCTCCCGCGTCTCGACTTGACGCTGGCAGCGCCAGGCGAGGAGCTGGTACCCTTGTCGCAGCCGGTTCACTCGTGGTGGCCGCAGTCTCTGGTAGCTCGGGCTGCCGTGCGCTCCTCTGCCAAATCAGAAAACCACCAGAAACCAATACTAGGGCGAAGAAGACGATATGCCGCGCACGCCGCATGGAATGGACTATCGACTGACGCGCGGGCCTGCTGGCCTCGGATGAACCCCAGTCATGGCCTCCACGTGCGTTGCGTAGGATCCATCTGGGTAGCGGGCCAGGAATTCGTAGGCACGCGAACGGGCCGCACCGATGCGATCGAGGTTGATGAGCGCCTGAATGGCCAGGGCTCGGCGCTCCTCGGCGCATGGCGAATTGGCAAAACGATTTTCGCCCTCATCGGCAAGCGCAAGCGCCGCGACTGGGTGGGGTTGCAGTTCGCTGCGGAGTTTTTCCATCAGAGCCGGTTCGTCCATCTCCACCGGTTCTGGCTTTGTCGGAGCATGCTCGCTAGTGGTCGCGCAGGCAGCCACGACCGCCAACGCCAGCACCCTCGTAAGTCGCCGCATGTCTGACGCCAGCATGGCTCTAGTAGTGGGTATAGCAAGAATGGGCGGCGGCCCACGTTTGGACGTTGGCCTTGCTGTTGGCCCAGCTGAAGGCGCCTCCGCTGGTGTCCGAGAAGGCCCAGCCCTGAACGCCAGCATATCCTTCCGAGAAGAAATCATCGACGAGTTTGCCGTAGGTGATTCCACCGAACGACTGGCCCGTCGTATCGCTGGATGGATTGAGGGGGAACTCGCCAACGACTACCTGCTTGTCATCGACCTTGTAGTAGGACGGGGGCTTGGTGTGCGGGAAGTACTGGTCGACCCAGCCGTACCAGTGGAAGTCGTAGAAGTCGAGGCCGACGTTGCTCCAAGCCTTGGCCCACTTCACCGCGGCACTGCCGACCGTGACCGGCGCGCTGCTGGCGCCGTGCAAGCCCGTAACGACGTCCTTCACGAAGGTTTCCATTTGCGCAAAGGTCACGGTCGCCATGGTCTGACCGCTGCTGCCCGAGGTCGTTGGGTCGAACGCCTGATCGCCGTAGGGATCCGAACCGGTGATGGACCATTCGGGTTCGTTGACCACGTCCCAAGCCACCATGCGATCTTTGTTCGGGCTGGCCTCAACGGCCTGAGCTATCGGTATCACAACGTTCTTGATGAGCGCGGCACGCTTGGTGGCGTCCGTGGCGATGGGCTGAAGACTGGGAAAGGTGAGGCCACTGTTGGTGTAGTCGGCCCAAAAGCTATCGAAGGAGAACAGCGTGAGCTTGATGTGAATGTCGAGCGTGGCCGCGATATCCAGTGCGGCATTGATGTCGGCAACGAGCGTGCCGCCCACGCCCGTCGGCGTCTTGCTGCTGTCGAGCTCGATGCCGTCTCCGCCTAGGTCCGGGAACATCCACCAGCGAACGACATCGACACCATTGTTCTTCATGTCGGTCAGATCGGTCGTGCGTGCGGCCTTCGCGCCCGCGACACCCTGCTGATTCCAGGCCGAGATACCGCCGAAGTCTCCGGCAAACGACGCCCAGGCATAGTTGACCCCGTACATGAAGCGCTTCTTGCAATTGAGCGTTACGCCGCCGTTCGGCGCCGGACACGTGTCTGCTGAAGCGGAGCAGTTGCCGGTACCTCCACCAGTTCCCGACGAGCCACCGACCGACGAGCCGCCGCTGCCACCAGCGTTCGATCCGCCCAGTGCGCTGCCACCGCCGCCAGTCTTGCCACCGGTGGACGTTCCACCCGAGCCCTGTCCACCGATTCCCGACGCTCCGCCCGAAACACCAGTTCCCAAAGCGCCACCCGTCGCCGTGCCACCCGAACCCGATGAGCCGCCCGACGAAGCGCCGCCCGATCCGGTTTGCCCACCGCTTTGGGCGCCACCCATTCCGTTCGATCCGCCAGACCCATCGTTGGTCGGGGACGACGCGCAGCCGTAAAAGCCAATCGCCGCCAGTGAGACGGCCAGAGAAATAGAGCGTTGGTATTTCATGCGCAGATCTAACCCCTGGAGAAGCAAAACGAGAAGGCATTTCCCGCAAGAAAGGCGCGTCGTAGCGGTTCCTCGCCGCCTATCCGATAGGGTAGTCGAACTTCACGGCTTCGCAATGCGGTAAATCGCGCCATCCGTCCCCGACCCTGGAACGAGCCAGTACACTGAGGAGTCCTGTACGCGCAGCTCCTTGCTTCCACCACTGATCGAGCTGGTGACTACGGTTGGACCGGCCGCCGGGCACCCGGTGAGGGGACAGGTGTAGATTCCACTTGTCGTCATCCAATAGACGCCGGATGCGTCCACCGCCATGCCAAGCGGGTCGCCGATCATCGCCGCGAGGAAGTTGGTTTGGGTCGTGCACGCCGGCAGATCACATTGCGTGATGGGATCACCAGATTTCGATTGCGACCAGTAGAGCTTGCCGTTGTACGCGACCAGAATCGTGGGGGTAAAGATTGAGGCGACCAGAACATCCGGCGTGGCGCACGAGGCATTATTTGGGCACCGGTCAAGGGCGAAGTCATTGAATGAATTGATCGATTCGAAGAAATACACGTACGTCGCATCGGTCGCGAATGCCCTGGCCACATCGAGACTGCTGTCTGCCGATGGCACATGGGCCGTGCCAGGCCCTCCCCCAGCCGTAAGCGTGCAGGACGACGAGGCTCCCAAGCAATGGTAGATGGCACTCACCATACCGACGTTCTGATAGTAGACATCTCCATTGTTGGCTTGAAACGATCTGAGACTCGCCTGCGATTGTGCCCCATATCCTACAATCTGAGAAGGACTTGACGGGCACCCGGTCGTGACGGGACAAGCGTAGAGCCAGTTGTTGGGTTGGCTTGGTGAAGCATAGAAGACGACCTGGTTGGGTGTCATGCCGCGCGTGAGCACGAGATCGCTCGTCGACGCAAATCCACCACCGATCTGACGCTGGTTCGTTCCGGAACAGCTAGTCTGCGTACAGCCGTACACGGTTCCGTTTGATGTGTAGAAGAGGCCGTCGGGGCCCACGTCATATCCAGCGGTGCTCGGCAGAGCCGATATCATAGACGCGGGCTGACAGCGACCATTGAGGCAGGCGGCTGTGCCACCACAGATATGCGAGCAACGCCCGCAGTTCTGAGCATCGGCATCGGTGTTCGTGCATGCGGTTCCGCATAGTGTCTGCGTACCGCAGTTCATGCCACAAATGTCGCTCGTGCAGGTGGCCGTGCCGCCAGTAGGAGCCACGCAGGACTGACAGGAGCTACCGCAGTGCTGGGAATCGGAATTGCCGTAGCACGCGCTGGGCCCGCACAAGTGATACCCCGCGTTGCATTGAACCTGGCACGTGGTGCCCGCGCAGACGCCATGTCCCGTAGCCAAACCGGTCGTGGGATCGGGGCAGGTTCCTCCGCACGGGAGCGAGCCGCCGGTTCCTTGCAAGCCGCCACTGCCGGAGCCACCGGTTCCTTGCAAGCCGCCACTACCGGAACCGCCGGACGAAACTCCGCCGGAGCCGATCCCGCCGGAACCATTGCCACCGTTGTCGCCAAACGAGATACTACCGGAACCGCCAGTGCCGCCGCCGCCAAGATCGGAGGATGCCAGATCGATCCGCATCTGCGCGTCCGGGGGAAGATCGATTGGTCCATCGGGCGACCCCGGAGGCGCATCCTGACTGGCCACGTCGGACCCGATCAGCGCGTCCGGTATGACGAGGTCGATCACAATCGGGCTGTCGACGGCTGCATCACCGCCAGCCGTTGCCGCGGTATCAAAGCCCACCCGATCGGTTGGCCCGCCGTCGACGGCGGTGTTCAGATCCTTGCCGATGTCCAGTTCGATCGCGCCATCGGCATGACTGCCGCCGGCCTCGCCGGGGAACGAGGCATCCATGGCAAGGCTGCACTTCCTGATGGTCAAGTTACATCGGTAGTCGGAAGGGCACTGCGTGTCGCCCTGACATGTGATCTTCGTGTAGTCCGGGCTGGCGAAGCAGCCAGCAAGAAGAAGTGAGACGGCGGATGTCGCGGGACCAAGCCGCAAACCACGCTTGGTTGTCACTAGATGCCTCCTTGCAGAAGCAGCATCGCCCGGTCATGGCCGAAGGCGGGCAGGAGCGACAGGCGCGCTTCCGCCGGGCTCGATCTTCCAGCCGACCAACCCACGAGGTACATCGTAGCCCCGGCCAAGATCCCTGCCGCCCCCACGCCGTAGCCCACCCAACCCCAAGTTTCGTAGGATTTCCGCGACGACTCCGCGCTTGGGGAGTAGCCGTTACTGTACATGTCGTTGACGTTGCTTTGGGTCTTGAGGGCCATTACCACGCCCGTGATGACACCGGCCAGGCCAACAGCGCCGACCACGATCCCGGCAGTGCGCAGACCGGAACCGGGCGGCGATGTCGGGGCCGCCGTAGCCAGGGTAGCCGTCGGCCCAAGGGCAGGAGCAGTCACCGATGCCGCCGGCGCCCCCTCGGGCTGCGATGCCGGCACGGTCGAAGCGACGGTCGCCAGCGACGTCGGCTGAGCGGGCACGGATCGCTGGCTCGGTTGGATGTGGGCCATGCAGTCCGCCATGTACTTTTCCAACTCGGTCTTCTCGTTAGCGGAAAGATTCGTGGCCTTGCGCTGGTACTCGCTAAAACGATCCAGCGCCTCTTCCCAGCGGTGATTCTGCTGAAAGCAACGCGCCTGGTTAAAAATATAGGTTTGGTCCTCGGTCCCGATGAAGAGATCCGCCAGGATGTTGATACCCTTGCGATAGTCGCCCGTCAGGCAAGCCTTTCTGGCCGCCTTCTCCATCGCTTGCCGGCTCGCCGGTTTGGCCCAAGCAGGTGAAGCGAACACGGGCAGGATGGAGACGAGCAAGAGGGTAAGCAGAAACCGAATCATCCGCATGGTCTGCCCCTTCTCTGTCGGTCGATCTTGAACTTGGTTGCCCAGCCGAGCGAAATCACCGCCGTCATTGACGCGGTCGCGAACCACGCATGCATCGCCTTCATGGCCAGGAGCTAACCACGAGCTCCCGCCCGTGCTCAACCGAAAAGCCGCTGAGGCGATAGATCAAGCACGCCCACGCCGCGCGCCGAGGCGGTGGCATGCTCCGCAGCGCAGCGGCGGTTTTGGCCCTAGCCGTCGACCTTGCAGTCGACTATGGTAGCGGCGTCGACCTCTTCCGGGTTGGACCAGGCGCCGGTCGCGAGCCAGCGTACTTTCACGCCACCCACCTTGCCCAGGATCTTCAGGTTGCAATGCGCGGTGAAGCGCTTGAGCTGATCGCGCGGCTTCTAGG
>Ga0224559_1000301_pt1 | contig 34718 bp, 31 predicted proteins | sample 714S33034metaG_FD_180676 | JGI IMG/M metagenome (GOLD analysis project Ga0224559, IMG submission 180676) | Peat soil microbial communities from Stordalen Mire, Sweden - 717 S3 30-34 | ecosystem: Environmental > Terrestrial > Soil > Wetlands > Peat | place: Sweden: Norrbotten County, Stordalen... | reverse complement strand
AACGTCCGCTTTACGCTGACCAACGATGCCGGCGACAAATTCTACGATTACACCAGCAAGAACGTCGGCCAGAGCATGGCGGTGGTGATGGGCGGCCGGGTTCGCGAAGTGGCCACCATCCAGAGCTCGATTCGCGATTCCGGCGAAATCACCGGCAGCTTTACGCCGGAAGAAGTTACGATCCTGTCGAAGATGCTGCGCACCGGAGCCCTTCCGGCCTCGCTCGTCTATCTTGAGGACCGGACCGTGGGAGCGTCGCTGGGCGCGGATTCGATTCACAAGGGCGTGATGGCGGCCATCGTCGGCATTCTGGTGGTGATGGCGTTCATGCTGTTCTACTACCGCGGGTCGGGCATCAACGCGGATTTGGCGCTGATTTTCAACCTGATTATTCTGTTGGGCTTCATGGGCATGTCCACAGCGACATTGACGTTGCCGGGCATAGCCGGCGTGATTCTAACCATCGGCATGGGCGTGGACTCGAACGTGCTGATATTCGAGAGAATCCGTGAAGAGGTGCGCGCCGGAAAGGCGGCGGCGGCGGCGGTCGACCAGGGCTTTGCACATGCCTGGGTGACCATCGTCGACACCCACGTGACCACAATCGTTTCAGCAGCCATTTTGTTTATGTTCGGCACTGGGCCGGTGAAGGGATTTGCGACGACGCTGACGATTGGACTGTTAGCTAACCTGTTCACGGCGGTGTTTGTTTCGCGGGTGATCTTCGACGCGCACCTGAACAAGCTAAAGCCGGGAGAGCCGATTTCGATTTAGCGGCGCGAGAGTTTGAATATGAAATCTCCCAGGTCTTCCGCGCAGCGGACAAGACCTGGGGCACCCAGGAAGATAGGAAAGAACGGGAAGGGAAAGAACCAGTGGAATTGTTTCGCGGCGTAAATATTGACTGGCTAAGGCTGAAGTGGGGTTTCCTTGGCTTTTCATTGATCTTCAGTGTGGCCGGCATCATCGCAATGAGTTGGAACTGGTCGCATCCGGTCGGCGGAATGCGCAGCCCGGTTCCTCTCGGCGTGGATTTTCGCGGCGGGACCCAGGTGCAGTTGAAGTTTGTCCAGACTCCGGACCTCAACGCAATTCGCCAGGCCATCGCAGCGTCGGGAATCAAGGACTCGAATGTCGTCGCATACGATGAGGCTAGCGCCAACGAGGTGTTGATCAGCCTTCCTGAGCAGCACGACGAAACCTCGCTCGACGCGGGCCGCCAGCAGATTGAAGATGCGCTTCGATCTCATTACGGCAACGCCATCGTACCCACGGGAACCAAGGTGGACGTGGTAGGCCCCACAGTCGGCCGCCAACTGGAGAGAAAGGCCACGCTGGCAACGCTTTACTCGATGCTCGGCATGCTGGTCTACCTGTGGTTCCGGTTCCAGCTGATCTACGGTGTAGCCGCCGTGGTTGCCTGCTTCCATGACACGCTGATCACCGTTGGCGCATTCGCGCTTACCGGGCAGGAGATCAGCCTGACGGTGATCGCGGCGATCCTGACGCTGGTTGGCTACTCCATGAACGACACCATTGTTGTGTTCGATCGCATCCGCGAGAACCTGCGCCTGAGCCGCCGGGAATCGTTGCCGGACGTGGTGAACCGGAGCATCAACCAGACGCTGAGCCGGACGGTTCTGACCTCGGGATTAACCTTTCTCACCGTGCTTTCGCTGTATATTTTTGGCGGTCCGGTTCTAAGAGGCTTTTCATTTGCGCTCGTGGTGGGTATTCTTATCGGTACGTATTCGTCCATCGCGGTGGCGGCGCCAATGCTCGTGGCTTGGCAGCAATGGCGGGCGAAGCAGGGCAAAGCCACGGTTTTGCCGGCTGCGAAACGCAGCAGAGTGTAATGGATTGACCGGTGATCGCGCCGGTTTTGCGGTAGGTTTTGCATGTGAGGCGCCGATTCTGGTATAGGTGGATGGCGCTGTGTTGTACTGTTTTGATCTATGCAGACACTTCGGGAACATTTAATATTCTCCCGGTGTCTAAGTTAGAAGTAACCAACACGCGATTCGAGGCTGGCCATGTTTGAAGATTCCACATTTGAATCCGCAGGCAGAATCAAGAGCAAGAGCAAGTATTGGATGATTGTGACATTCATCACCAATGGCTCCATTCTTCTTCTGCTGATCCTCATCCCGCTGATCTATCCTGAGGCGCTGCCGAGGGCCATGATGATCACGCAACTGACGGCGCCACCGCCGCCTCCTCCTCCGCCGCCCCCGCCGCCCCCGGCAGAGGTCGTGCATGTAGTGCGCGTCCAGTCTGAAATGATGAACAACCAGTTGACCGCGCCGACCAAGATTCCGCACGATATCAAGATCGTTGCCGAGAGGGAAGCGCCGCCCTCGTCGGGCTTTGGCGTGGCCGGCATGGAAGGACTGGGCGGCAGCAGCAGCGGTACGCTCGGCGGCATCAATTTCGGACAAACTGGTCCCAAGGTGAAGGCGGCGCCTCCGGTGAAGATCAACATCTCCGGCGGCGTGGCCGCGGGATATCTGCTGCAGAAGACGATGCCTGTGTATCCTCCGATCGCCAAAGCCGCCCGTGTACAGGGAACGGTCGTGCTGCAGGCGACCATCTCGAAGACGGGAACGATCGAGGGTTTGCACGTCTTGAGTGGCCCGGCGATGTTGCAGCAGGCCGCCGTCGATGCCGTCAGGTCGTGGCGCTATAGGCCGTACCTGCTCAACGGCGATCCGGTTGAAGTGGAAACTACGGTGAACGTCGTCTTCACACTTGGTGGATGACGAAGTCTTTGGCTTCTGCCCGCATTTTGGGTAGAAGCCTTGTTTTTGGCCTGAATGCGAATCCGGAAAGAGGCGCATTCCCAGCAACCGTCCGCTGCGGCGGATTGCACTTTACAAGAAACTCCTTAGGAGGAACGATTCAGTGATTCTCGCTCAGTTCGCACACTTCGCGTCACACACCGTCAGCAGCCTGGCACTCTTCCAGGAAGAGCCATCAGTCGGCTTCAGCCCCATGCAGTTATGGGAACATATGGGATGGCCGGCAAGGTCCATCGCCATCATTCTGTTCATTGAGTCGATCTGGTCGCTGGCCGTGATGATCGACCGTTACCTGTACTTCTCCGCCGCCCGCAAACAGTCGCGCGAATTCGCGCCCAAGGTTGCCGGCGCGCTGAAGGACAGCAAGTTGGAAGAAGCCATCAAGATCGCCGACCGGAACAAGAAGTCTCATCTGGCCGAGGTTGTGACGGCTGGCCTGCAGGAGTTCCGCTCTTCCGGCGGCGCTCCGACCGAGGAGACCATCGAGAGCTCGGGCCGCGCCTTGGAGCGCGCCGAAGCCATCGTTCACGCCAAGCTGAAGAGGGGCCTTGCGGTTCTGGCCACCATCGGCTCGACGGCCCCATTTGTTGGATTGCTGGGCACCGTCATCGGCATTCTGAACGCCTTCCAGCAGATCGCCTTGCAGAAGACCTCGGGCATCGGCGCTGTCGCAGGCGGTATTTCAGAGGCCTTGGTCACCACCGCCTTCGGGCTGTTTGTGGCCATCCCGGCCGTTATGGCGTTCAACTATTTCACCGGGCGCGTAGAAGCGTTCGACGTGGAAATGGATAACTCGTCCAGCGAATTGGTGGACTACTTCATCAAGCAGAGCCACAAGCGCTAGGCGATTCCTGGTTGGAGCGAGAGTTCTTTTTGGGGGGCAGCGGAGTCAGGTTCTCCACTGCCCGCCGGTTTGAGTCTCACCCCGGCCGCGTCACTCAATGTAATGCCGGAAGCCATCCGGAATAGAAACTCTGTAGGCACGGAGTCCAGACAATGGGAATTGCAGTACGTGACGTAAGCAAACATGTCAGTTCCAACATCAATGTGACCCCTATGGTAGACGTGATGCTGGTTCTGCTGATCATTTTCATGGTCATCACCCCCATGCTCCAGAACAAGGTGTCCGTCGATATGGCCAAGGTCGACAATCCGACCAACATGCCGGACGCGGACAAGGAAGATGCTATCGTCGTCGCCATCACGCGCGACGGAGGGGTTTTTCTGGGGCAGAACAAGGTCGCAGTGACCGAGCTTGGCGGCTTGGTGCGCGAAAAATTATCTGACAAGCCGGGCAAAACGATCTACGTTCGAGCCGATGCGCGGGCGCAGTTTCGGGCGGTAGAGGATGCCATCGACGCAGTGCGCACCGCCGGCGTGGACGATGTGGGCTTGTTGACGCAGAAGCGCGAAGGACCGGCTCCGGCTGGCCAGTAAGCGCGACCTGGGTTGTACTTTAACGATTTGCAGGAAACGAGGAGTTTTAAGCCATGTCAATGACAACTGGTGGGGGCGGGAGCTACTCGTCCGACATCAATATGACCCCGATGATCGACATTCTTCTGGTGCTGTTGATCATCTTCATGGTCATTGTGCCGACGGTGCCGAAGGGCCTTGATGCGCTGGTGCCACAACCGCCTAAGGATGCCAAGGTGCAGCCAAACATCGACCGAACCATCGTGGTGCAGGTGCTCTACCGCCCGGGTCAGCCCCCGGCGTACAAGATCAACGAGACCGACTATGCCAAGAGGGATTTGCTGCCCAAGCTGACCGAAATTTACGCCAACCGCGCCGAGCGCGTCATGTTCGTCAAGGGCGACGACGATGTGAATTTCGCATACGTCGCCGAGGTGATCGATATCGGCCGCGCGGCCAACGTGGATCACATCGGACTGATGACGCCGAAGATCATGGCTGGACAGTAGCATGCTCCTCGGGGGCAAGTTTCCCCGGTCGGGATGCTTGCGCCGGCAATCGATAGCCGCCATGGGTCGGAAGTCGGTCGCAAAGCGCTGTTGAAGAACTGAGCCAGGCTGGCCACCTGGGACCGGGGCAGCTCGAAGGCTCCATCCCATGGTTGATGGCAGGTCCGCAGGCGGTTCGGCGATTCATCGGTGAGGCAGGCAGGAGTACAATTTTTTCACCCTGGTTTCGGATCTCCCTCCCGCGGCCAGTTGCAAAGGAATCCAGGCGTGCATTCGATAGAGACGACCTGAAGGAGAAGGATAAGAAAATGAATGGACCCGCACGATTTATGGCGCTCGCGGTGGCCTTGGCAGGCATGGTGATTTCCATGAGCGGGTGCGCAAAACTTGCAGCCCGCGACCAGTTGAACAAGGGAGTAGACGCTTACAAGGGCGCCCGGTATGAAGAGGCGATCGGGCACTTCCAGAAGGCCACGCAACTGGATCCGACTTTGCCCATGGCGAAGAGTTATCTTGCGACCGCCCTGGCGCAAAACATCGTTCCGGGACTGAATACGCCGGACAACCTGAACACCGCGCAGCAGGCGATCTCGATCTTCCAGGAAGTTCTGGACAAAGACCCGCACGATGTAAACAGCCTTAAGCAGGTCGCTGGAATTTATTACAACCTGAACAAGTTCGACGACGCCAAGGCCTGGCAGAAGAAAGTACTTGCGGTAGACCCGAAGGATCCAGAGGCGGCCTACACGATCGGTTCGATCGACTGGAGGCTGGCGCACGAGAACGTGCTTGCGGCGTTTACGCCGGCCGGCTTGACCGACGACGGTGAAGGGAATGCCAAGGCGCCGAAGAAGGTGATGGAGCCCTTGAAGGCTCAAAACGGTGCGCTGGTGGAAGAGGGCCTGAATTATCTGAACCAGGCAGTCGCGAACCGGGCGAATTATGACGATGCCATGGCCTATCTGAACCTGATTTACCGGCGCAAGGCGGACTTGGACTTCGGCGATGAGGCGGCCCGCAAGGCCGATGTGGCAGCGGCGGAGGACTGGCGTCAAAAGGCGATGGGTACCCGCAAGGCCAACGAAGCGAAGAAGAACGCTGGACCTGGCGGCATCACAATGGATTCGAACGGCAACCTGAAGTAAATTCAGAAGGTCGCCGGCAGTTGGAAATGGCCTCCGCCATCAGTGGAGGCCATTTTTCTTGTTGCGCGTCTTTGCAGATGACGATCGGTTTCTGATGAGGCCAGTCGAGCCTTGACCGCCGAGGCAATCGCGGATAAGAGGAACAGGCAGTATTGAAGAGGCTCCCTGCTGGCTAGAAAGAAACAAAATGCAAGTTCAACAAAACGAGACGTCGTCATGGGGTTCTACGGGCTCTCACCCATCGGACAAAAACAAAGACGTCCGCTGGATGGGGCACAGTTTCATTTCCCGCGGGTCGGCGAAGCCGGTGGACGACCGACACACAGCAGGTTGATGAAACATGCACGATCAAGGTGAGAAAACAGGTCGCGCCCTCTAATTCGCGGCTTACTTGAGGATCTCGTCGGCGAGGTAGTTGTGCACCTTGGCCTCGTCGTGGAGCTTCTCGAAGTATGCGTTCTTGAGCAGTTGCGCGTGGCCGTCGCGCAGGCCCTGGCGGATCGATTGCTGAACGCGCGGGTCGTTCAAATCACGCTGTCCGGCGGGCTCCCTTGAGATCAGCTTATAAATGGCGTAGCCCATGATCCGGCGCGAGGATGGGTCGGCGATGGAGAGAACATCCGTGTACTGGCCGGGTTTGAGCTTGCTGATCGCGTTATAGGCTTCCGGATCGGTGCGCAACTGCGATTCAAGCACAAATCCCATGTCGCCGCCATTTGCGGCGGTATTGTCCTCGGAAAACTGCATGGCCAGAGTGCTGAAGTCCTCGCCGCTTTCCAACCGGTTGCGCAAGGTTTGTATCTTCTTTTTGGCATCGGCGTCGCCGGAGGCTTTGTTGTTTTGCAGATTGCTGGTCTGGGGGGACGGCGCGCCGGTGACCATGATCCGCGCCAGGCCGTAGCGTGGCTCGATCAGATTGTAGTCAGCCTTATGAGCCGTAAAATAGCTGTTGATCTCAGCGTCGGTAATGTTGACCTTGGACTCGATCTCCTTGTTGAGCAGCTTGGTCGTGGTCAATGACCTGCGCAGATCCCGCTTAAAGTCATCGATGGTCATATTGCGCTGCTGCAACTGCTTATTGAATTCCTCCTGTGTGTAGGGAGCCTTGATCTCTGTCAGCTTGGCGTTTACGTCCTCGTCGGAGGCGGCCAGGTTGAGCTTGGCGGCGCGCTGCTGCAGAATCTCGTCTTCGATCATCTGCTTCAGAATATTGAGGCGGACAATGTTCTCCTGATCGGCGGAGGGTTGCTGCGGGTTGTCCGCGATGCTGGCTTTGTAGTATCGCTCCAGATCCGCGCGCAGAATATCTTTGCCGTTCACCGTGGCTACCACGTCTGGAGCGGGCGGGCGGTGGCAACCGGCCACGGCTGCCAAGATGGCTCCGCACCACAGAATTATTACGGCGCGACGGCAACGAAACGGGAAAAAGGATTCAACTTGCAACCTGGTTTCTCCTTACGTGGTTGAAAAGGCCACAACCTTCAAGGATAAATCCACAAGCCGGTGCGGCGATAGCGGTGCGAAAGTCTATTTGCCGCCTCCGGCAGGCTGCGGCGGTTTAACTGGAGCTGTGGGAGGGCTTGGAGGATCGATGCCGGCGGCGCGCAGGGCGCGATCGATCGCTCTCCAGACCAGCTCTTCCGGTTGCGCGCCATCGATACGCTCGCCGTCGACAAAGACCGCGGGCGCACCTTCAATTCTGAGCGTGAGCGCTTCGGCGGCTGAGGCGCGCACCTGCGTCTCGTTCTGCGCAACAAGGCATCCGTCCAGCTTGCTCAGGTCGAGTTTGGCCAGCGTGGCCTCCTGGCGCGCGATGCGGTTGAGCGCATCGAAGCTTTTTGCCGGATTGCGGTCTGCGCCGCTGATCTCGTCGCCGTGAGAGTGAAGGTAGTCCACGTATTTCCAATAGGCATCGCCGCTCTGTGCAGCCAGGCAGTTGGCGTTCACCGCGGCGTGCATGGCCCAGGGGTGCAGTTCGGTGAGCGGGTTGTCCTTGTAAATGAATCGAACCTTGTCCTTGTAGTGCTCCAGGGTAGAGGGAAACAGCGACTCGTGCATGCGCGCACAGTAGGGGCATTCCAGATCGTCAAAGTTGACGACTGTGACCTTGGCATCGGGATTGCCGCGAATGGGACGTCCCGCCACATCGATCGAGAACACCGGATCTCTGGCCAGGTCGAACTTCTCGAGGCGGGCGAGCATGTTGCCGTCGGTGGAGATGAGAAAATCGACCACCTGGGATTTCGTGTCGCGGGAAAGTGTGATCGGCAGGGCGTCGTAGCCGGGAATCTGGCTGGGTTTGCGGGCGCCGAGCGTTACGTTGTAGTCCTGCGGGATATTGAATTCCGAGCGGACCTTGATCTCGACACGGCGATTGATCGTCGCGGGGTCCAGAGCGGTTTTGGCCGGGGCGATCTGGGCCTTGCAGCCTGCGGTCATGCAGAGAGTGAGCAAGACAGCCAATAAACAAATGCGGGGCAATTTGAATTCCTCTCAAGAAAGGATACTCCAGCCGGGGGCATTGTTAGTTGACGCAGGAGAATGCGAAAGGCAAGCGGAGCATCGCCGACTCTCAGGATATGGGTCTGGGCCGCCCGCCGCCTTCGTGATTCCAACATCCTACATCCCAAGTCTGAGAATCCAGCCCTGGGATGTAGGCACCCGATGTTGACGTAACAACAAGCGGTCAGAGAGCTAATAGGCGGGCGGGAGAGTCGGGTCGCGGAAGGTGGAGTTAGAGCGGCGGATATCGCCCGCGGAACCGAAGTTGGCCAGGGTAAAGCTGTAGAGGTACTGCGTCTCGTCGCGAATCGACCCGAGCTGGAATCGGCGGTATCCGAAGGTGAGTCCGCAGCAATTCCAGTTATAGACCGCCTGCACGCCGCCATACTGCAACTGGCCGAGGATAAAGTCGTATCCGGCGTTGGCGGCAAAGTTGAAGCCGGCGCCGCTTTGCTTTCCGATGGAAACGAAGGGCTGCAACTGCTGGCTTTGAATGGTGGAGGCGGCGCTGCCATTTTCTTCCACGGCATTGAGCATGGCATGGCCAACGCCGACGGTAGTGCGGCCCCAACCGTATCCGGCGAATAGGTTGTTTGACTCCAACCGTCCGCTCTTGGGGTCGTAGTCGAAGTCCCACTCGACGCGGAGATTGTCGATGGCCTCAAAACGGAGGCGCGAGATGACGGGCGAGAAGTTGCGCGGAGCGGTAAGAAAGGCAACTCCGCTGAGGTCCAGGGTCGAGTCGAAGACATTGCGCCGGCCGGAAATCACGGCGCCGCCGAAGGATTGGTTGATGAAATACTTCTGGGCAACCTGCCAACTGGCCCACTCGCGCAGCTTGGCCGGACACTCGCCGGATACGTCCGCGTCCTGGGGAGCACAGGGCTGCCCGGCGGTGGGGCGCAGGTAAAAGCGCTGGGTGAGCGAGTAGCCAATTTCGTTGGTATTGGTGGCAATGTCCGTGGTGTCGACCAGAAGAACATTCTGAGCGTGGGCGCCTATGCCACCGACATAGCGATAGGTCAATTCTGGCTCGATCACATGGCGTAGCTCGCGCTTCCAGCCGGGCAATTGAAAGTCGCGCTCGACGGCCGGGGGACGGATATCGACTGAGGCTTCAACATCGGTGCGGTTGAGCGGATCGTGGCTGATCGAGGGTGTGCCGGCTCTTGCGCCGGTCAGGTCGGGGTTCTGGCTGATGGTGTAGAAAGTGTCGCGGAGTGCTACCTCCGGCAGTGCGCTCCAGCCGGCGGCGGAAAGCGGAAGCGAGAGATGGGGGTAGAAATCCATACGGCCCACATTGCGGGCGTGGAAGTGGGGCTCGGAGCGGGTCATGTAGCTGGCCGAGCCTCCGAAGCCCCAATAAAGCGGCGAGGTGGACGATGCGAACAAGGGACGGTCGAGCACGTCGTAGCGAAAGGTGGGCAAGTGGAGGATTCTGGCTTCGGCGCCGTTTGTGGAGTTGGCAAACGTTTGGAAACGATCGAGCACGATGGAAGGGATAAATCCATTGCTTTCGTGGGTGAGAGAGGCGTCGCTTGTAATCTCGGACGTGACGGCTTGGGCGTAGTTGTCGTTGAAGACGAGGCGATAGAGATAGCTGGAGAGGTATTCGACAACACCGGCCGCATAGGTATTGGAGGTAAAGTCCTTGCGGCCAACCGCGCCCACATCGACGCCGCCCTGGTTGACGAGCTTCTCTCCAATCGGGCCGGGCAGGTGGTCGGCTGGACGAACGCCGGCGGTGGGAATGGTAGCGCCCACCGGCTCTTCCACACCGCGGTCGAGCAGCGCATTCCAGCGCACCACGAGGTGGTCGATCCCCGGTCCCTTGTAGCGGAAGTCGCCACTGGGCGCCCAGCCGCGCTTGCTGAAGAACTCGGAACCGACGACCATATCCATGCTGCGGTTGATGACCCAGTAGATCTGCTCGCCAACGATGAATCCCTTGATGGATGAATTGCTGAGGACAGGGATGAGGAACCCGCTCTCTCGGCCGGTCTCGTCGACCGGATGGCGCAGATAGGGCAGGTAGAAGACGGGCACTCCGAGGAGCCGGAAAAAGGCGTTGGCAGTCGATGCCTTGCCGTTGGCGAGGTTGATGGAGCGGGAGATGACTTGCCAATCCGGTTTAGGAAGACGGCAGTTGGTCATGGCGCCGTCGACAATTCGGTACTTTCCTTCGCCGGTTTGGAGCAGAACTCTTCCGGAGAAAAGGAACGGATTGGCCGTGGAATAGACGATGGTGCGGCTGGCGGAACGGACTCCGACGGAACCGATTACATCGTAAAAGCGCGCGGTGTGCATGTTGAGGCGCATTTGGCCATGGGAGGCGCTGATGAACACGTCGTCGGGTCCGCCCACAACCTGCAGGTGGCCCTCTGCCTCGAGCTCCGTGGTGGACTGGTCGTAGACGGCCTTGTCCGCGCGGAGGATGTAGTCCTTGTAGTGGACGACGACGTCGCCGGTGAGGGTCAGGATATCGCCGGCACGGCTCTGGCGCTGCGCTTCTAACTGGACGGGGACTCCGGTTGCAGGCATGGGCTCGGGTTGAGCGAGGGGCAGGGCTTCCTGGCCGGGATCGTCGGGAAGATCGGGGGAGAGGGCGGCGTCAGCTGTGGCATTGGTGAGCGTCTGCGCGCCTGGTTGGAGGCAGCAGAGGGCAAGCAGCGGGATCAAAACGAAGTTACGAGAGCGCATCCCAGGACCAAGACCGTAGCAAGGCTCAGGATAGCAAAAGCAAGCGACGTGGGTTATATGCGCGGATTATTACAAAACTGTGTACCTCTTCGGTACCTCCAGCCTGTTTGACCGGGACCCCGCGCAACACGGCGGCTAGGATGAGTTTGAAGACTGTCCGGGCGGAGGGACTTGGGCGCAGGGATGCCTGCAAACATTCCCTGGGGCCACGTGAGAAGGGGGACTGGAGCTTTGAGCACATCCGCAAGCCAGCTTGAACTGGCGCCCGCGTGGAAGCAGGAAGTGAACAGGCGGCTGGCCGCTCACGTGAGGCGGAAAGCCAGTTCGACAGCCGAGCTGGATGCGCCGGGCATCGTAAGGCGGGGGACAAGCAACCTTGCGGCAGAGGCCGCCGCGCGAGTAGCCGAGCGCTATGCCAAGGCTCCAAAATACAGCGATCTGCTTGCCGGGGACGCTCGTGCCGCGGTTCGAGCTGCCGAGGCTGCATCAAGGGCCGCGCTCGAGGCGCAGGCGGCAGCTGAATTTCTTCTGGCGGGCCTCGAATCAGGGTCTGTTGCTGAGAACCCGCGGGAACTGGAGAGCTTTGACGGCGGCGGTCCGGAGCGGGCGATCGAGCAGTCATGGGAGACTAGCGCAGGGCCGGCGCAGGTTGCCGAAAGTGCAAATGGACGGCAATCGTTCGGAATCCGCTGGGAAGCGGACCTGCCGCAGCGCGAGACAGCGCCCGCGGCTATGCGCGCGACGCATGGCGCGCCCGCAACAACTGCGTTTGAAGCTCCCGCGGAGAATTGGTGGGAATCGTCCTCCACGGCGCGGGATGCGCACGATTCCCTGGCCGGAACCGGCGAGGTTGGGTTTGTGGAACCGGCGCAGCCGTTGCACGCCAACCTGATCGAGTTTCCCCGCGAGCTTGTGGCAACGCGGAAGATTCGTCCGCGGTTGGCCGAAGGGCCTTTGGCGGCGCCGAGCGATGCCGTGGGGCAATTAAGCATCTTCGAAGTCGAACCGGGGAGCATCTCGACGGAACCGGTCGAGTCGCAGATCGTGACGGTCCCGGCATCGGAGTGGATGAGTCCGGACTGGGCGGGCATCAAGCTGGACGAGGATCCGAGTCTGGACATCGAACTCGGAGACGATCCGGCTCCGGCAGCCGTGGTTTTGCAACCGGCATCGATAAGCCTGCGGCTGATGGCAACTGTGGTGGATTGTTCGCTGATGACGGGAGCCTTTCTGGCGGCTGCCATGGTGGCGATGAACAAGTCGACATATTTGCCGCCGCTGAAAGAGATCGAGTCAGGCACGATTGTGGCGCTGCTGGCGATCGCCGTTGTTTACCAGCTATTGTTCTTCACGCTTGGCGCGGCTACGCCGGGCATGAGGTGGGCTCACGTCTCGCTGCACACGCTGAACGATCAGAGGCCTACACGCGGGCAGCGGTTCGGGAGGCTGCTGGCGCTGGTTCTGTCGCTGCTGCCGGTGGGGCTGGGTGCGGCGTGGGCGATCTTCGACGAGGGCCACCTGAGCTGGCACGACCGGCTGTCGCGGACTTACCTGAAGAAGAGCTGAAGTGGCGCTCGCGCGGCAGAGATCTGCCGCTGCGTACAGAGGGCGGCTGGCCGGCAGAGACCGTGCCCTATCAAAGCAAAAGCCGATGAGAAACAAGGTGGTAAGTTCAAAAAACAAAGCGTCGTCATGGAGTTCACAGTTCCTTTCTTTCTGTGAGGTTGGCCAAGAACCTCTTTTATTTTGAATGGGTTAGTTACGGTTTCACAGTTTCACATGCAAAAGTTGCGCGGATCAGTTTGCTGCCGGCGGAATGGGCGGAATGGGCGGGGCTACGCTCAGCGGGGACTGGGGGAAGGCGCGCGCGGCCCGAGGGATTCCGGGCAGGGTTTGGATGAGGTATTCCACGACGGCGGAGATCGAGGTATCGCGCTGGGCGGCCCAAATCCTGGCCTGGCGGCAGGCCTCAGTGCTGACGGTTACGGTAATGTTCTTGTCGCGCATGGGTTTCCTCTTGAAAGGCGAGCCTTCGCCGCTTGTCTAAGAATAGTGTGCTCCAGGTGGGGATAATTATCGGCAGGCAATTGCGATGGGGCAGGCGGCAGTCAGGGGATTAGGAAGAAACAAAGGCGCAAGATCAACAAAACAAGACGCCGCCATGGAATTCTACGGACTCCCACCCATCGAGCAAAAAGCGCTCGATGGATGGGGCACGGTTTCATTCCCCGTGGGTCGGTTCAACCGGTGGACGACTCGACGGTAAACAATGTGCTGAGACTCAATTAAAAAAGTTTCCAAATATACTTGACAGCATACACTGTGTATCATACAGTAGTTGATGTACAGTGTATGAGGTACAGCATGACCATTTCGGAGAACCTTTTCGAGAATCTTCGCCTGGAGTTGCGACGGGGCTGCCTGACTCTGGCAGTGCTGGCGCAACTTCGCCAGGAGTATTACGGGTACACGCTGCGCAAGGCTCTGGCCGAACGCGGATTGGACATCGACGAAAGCACGCTTTATCCGCTGCTGCGGCGCCTGGAGACCCAGGGGCTGCTGGCCAGCGAGTGGCGCGAGGAAGAAAAGCGGAACAAGCGTTTTTATCGGCTGTCGACCGACGGCGAGCAGATGTTCGTCCAGCTACTCGAGGAGTGGCAAGCGATCAACGCGTCGATTAACGCAACCATCAGCATGCACGCAAGCGGTAAAGAAGACGCAAGCGGCAACAGCACTCTTTAGAGAGACAAGGAGTACGCCATGGAACTTCTGCATCGTTACCTGCAAGCAGTGAAGAAGCACCTGCCCTGGGACCGGCAGGACGACATAATTGCCGAACTTAAAGCCAACCTGGAATCACAGCTTGAGGACAAGGAGGCCGAGCTTGGCCGGCCTTTGACGAAGGATGAGATGGAGGCCTGGCTCAAGCAAATCGGACCTCCGATGCAGGTGGCCGGGCGCTATCTGCCGCAGAGGTACCTGATCGGGCCGGCAGTTTTCCCGATGTACTGGTACGTGCTGCGACTGGCGTGCTTCTGGTGCCTCGTCATCTACTCGATCGTGAGCGTGGTGCAGATCTTCAATGGCGGAATTGCCAACGGGACTGAACTGGCGGGAGCGGCTCTTCGCGTCCCTGCCGTTCTCATGACCACAGCAGCGTGGGTGACCTTGATCTTCGCGGCGATCGAGTTCGGGCTTGCGCGCAACCCGTCGAAACGGGGGCTGTTCGCCAACGCGCCCTTTGACTGGTCGCCGAGTGCACTGCCCCCGGCCGAAACCACCGCGGGCTATCGCAAACGGCCGCGCAGTTACGCGATGGCCGTGACCGAGGCGATATTCGGGTTTCTTTTTCTGGCCTGGCTGCTTCTGATTCCCGCGCATCCCTGGTTGTTGCTGGGGCCGGGCGCCTTCTACCTAGATGCCTCGCCCTATCAATTTGCGCCCGTCTGGGTCCAATTCTACTGGTGGGTCGTAGGGATCAACGTGCTTCAACTGGGATGGCGCTGCGTGGATCTGGTGCGCGGATCGTGGCAAGGTCCGAGAAGAATACAGCAGAACACGATCCAGGCTTTAGGCCTGATTCCACTTGTTATGGGGCTCACCTCACCCGGACACGCCTATGTGACGCTCAGGCATACCGCGCTGGACCAGGGGGTCTATGGCGCTCACCTGAATGCGCTCAACCACGGGATTTACATGGGCCTGCTCGTTATCACCGTGATTGCTGTTGCGCATTTGCTGTTGGAGGGCGGACGACTGAGCTTGAATGTCTATCGCAAGCGGGTGGCGGCGGCGCGGTGAGTGCAAGTGGTTGATTCCCAGGTCTCATCCGCTGCGGCGGACGAGACCTGGGGCACCCGGATGATTTGGTTGGCAAGGACTAAATGGGGTGGGGAGTGGTGTTGTGGGCGGCGGTGACGTTGTCGGGATTATCGGTGAAGGACTTGTTGGCTCCAAAGGCGCGCTTCTGGTATCCGGAGCCGACCTTGCGGATTGCATCCTGGGCGCCGTCATCCCAGGTGATGCGCGCCTCTCCGTCAACGTAAACCCAGGTGCCATGCACTTCGCGGAGGGAGCGCTTGGCATCGCCGTTGTCGTAGAGCGTGATGAAGAAAGTGCTCCCTGCGCCGTCGCCAACCTCCCATTTTCCGAGGAAGTGCCGTGGGAGGGCAGAGCCCGCGGGCGCTGCCGTGGCGGCGGCAACCGCAGTTCCGGCAAATTCGACGCGGGAGATATCGGCCAGATTGAAGCTCTGCTTGTGGCCATCCTTGAAGACGATCACGATGGTGGCCGGGCTGCCTTTCGAGGCCGGAGGGGCGCCGGCAAAACCGTTTGTGACCGCGAGACAAAGCAATGTAGCCAAGCCGGCAACGCTGACGAACTTGCGCATGGGATTCTCCTTAAGAATGGTGGGCGCAACGGAGATCGAACCTTGGTGCGCCAAGTTGATTTACGCGGCGGAAGGGAAGATTGTTCCCTGGAATTCGTTTGGACGTCGAGAAATGTCGGAGTCGTCACTCGGGGCGAGAAAAGCTGCCGATCCAACGGTTGAGGTTGACAGCGAGGACGAGCAGAAATACGACGTAGAGCATGCTCAGATCGCGCAACTCACCCGGCCAGCAAAAGAGGAGGTAGAGCGGAAGGTTGATGGCTGTGGCAATTTGCGCGTGGCGCTGGACGATTCGCGGCAGATGAGGCCAGGCCCGGACCACGTTCCAGGCGAGAAGGGCCATGGGGACCAGGGTGAAAGCCTTCAGCATGGGCACACCGTAGGTTTTCTCAGTGCCCAGCAGGAAATAGTCCCAGTGCCAGAAGTATTGCAGTTGATCGCGCCAATGAGATTCCATTGCGGCTCCGGGGTTTTGGGCGAAGTGGAGGCGAATGGGAACGTAAACGGCGACGGAGACGAGACACAGGACGGCGACGGCAAGAGATGCGCCGAGGCGAGAACCGCGCCGCCGGAAAAAGGGATAAAGGGTTGGAATGAAGAACAGGAAAGACTCCTTGTTCCACGTACCCAGCGCGGCCACGGGAATGACCCACCACCAGCGGAATTTGAGTGCCAGCCATACAGCCAGGGCAAGGAATGCGAGTTCAGGATAGTCGTAAAAGAAGCCGCCGACGCTCTCGAAATAGGGGAACAGCAGGATAACGATGACGGGAGCGATGACCGCGGCGGGCGGCGGGAGATCGAGCGCCAGGCAGACGAGATGCATGGCGTAGACGGCAAGCAGGGCAAAGAGAAAAGAGCCGCCGTACACAACCAGATAGCGGAAGAAATAGACGGGATTCTCGGCGGTTGGAGATTCGAAGAAAGGATCGGTGCGTGCTCCAGTACCGGCGGCCTGAGAGTTGTAGAGCCAGGTCTTAAAGGATTGCGGGACGGCGCGGTCGATCCAGTTGGCGGCAGAGGGAAGCATTTGCCGGAAGACGTATGGCCGGAATGCAGTGCCATCCATCATCATTTCAAATTGGAATCTGTCGTCCTCGCCGGAGACTCCGTCTTCGCCGAAGTGCCACTTGTCGTAATAGCCGTTGAAGGAAACCGATGCGGCGACGAAATAGAGAACAAAGCAGCACGCTCTGAAAAAGAGGCGGGATGCAAGAGTGTTCCGGACCATTTCGCGATTCGGCCTTTCTTTGAATTCATCCCAGGTCTCAGAATCGAGACCCTTCAACTACGCTCAGGGCGGGCTCTGGGGCACCCGGTGACTAGGAGGCCAGGGCGCGGAGGGCGGAGACGCCGGCGCCGAGGAGGGCGGTTTCGTCGTCGGGTTCGAGAACTTCGAGCGAGAAGCTTTGCAGGGTGCTCATCTTGACCATGGATTCTATATGGGCGCGGAGCGTGGGCAGGTCGACAAAGTGGGCGTTGTGGCCGGTGATGTAAAAGCGGCCGGGTCCTGCGAGGTGGATAAAAGAGGCCGTGGCGGCGGCGAGGGCGCGATGCCACAGGTCGACAAAGTAGCGGCAGCGGGGGTCGCCCTGTGCGGCGTTGGCGAAGATTTCCTCCGGTTCGAGATCGAGGAAGCGGAGGCGCATGGCGCGTGTACCCATGATGCCCTCGAGATGGCCGATGCCGCCGCATCCGCAGTAGCGCTCCTTGGGATCGAGGGATACGGTGACGTGGCCGCCCTCCCATACACCGTCGACGTAAGGCCAGCGGCCGTAGCCGATGCCGTTGCCGAGGGTCCAGACACGTGTGAGCTTGTTGAGCTGGCCTCGGGTTGCGGCGACACCGGCGGCAATGGCGTCGGCATCGTTGGCGATGTGGACGGGGGCGACGATGCTGCGGGCGGCGAGGGCCTGGGTCAGTTCCTCGGCGAGGTGCATGCCTTTAATTTGCGACAGATTGGGCGAGTCCTCGACCACGCCATTGCGGATGATGCCAGGAACCGCGACACCGATGGCATCGACGGGGGCGGGGTCAATGGCAGAAAGGGCGGCGATGAGGGTGGCAAGCAGTTCGACGAGTTCGCTGCTGGGGATGGTGGAGAGCGAGTCCAGTTCGTCCACGTCTTCGGGATAGCGGATGAGCTTGCCGGTGAGGCGCTGGTCCTGAAGCCTTCCAGCTCCGATGTGGTCGGTGATTACGACGCCGATGGCGGTGGTCATTCAAGCCCTCCGTGAGGATTGGGGCGATGGTGTAGCCGGTTACCCGGCCTGGTAGCGGCTTAAACGGCCGAGGCCGTTGAAGGCGGCGGCTTTGTAACACTCGGCGAGCGTAGGGTAATTGAAGACGGTGTCGATGAAGTAGTCAATAGTGCCGCCCAGGATCATGACCGCCTGACCGATGTGGACCAGCTCCGCGGCGCCCTCGCCGATGATGTGAACGCCGAGAATTTTGCGGGTGTCGCGATGGAAGACGAGCTTCAATCTTCCAGTTGTATCGCCGCGAATCTGGCCTCGGGCGGTCTCGCGATAGTAAGCCATGCCCACTTCGTAGGGGACGTCCTCGTCGGTCAACTGCTCCTCGGTCTTGCCGATGAAACTGATTTCGGGAATGGTGTAAATGCCGTATGGATAAAAGCTGGGGTTGGAACTCTGCGCCTGGTCGTTGAAGGCGCGGGCGGCGGCGATGCGGCCCTGTTCCATGGAGACGGAGGCGAGCGAAGGAAAGCCGACCACATCCCCGACGGCGAAGATGTGGGGGACCTCGGTCTGAAAGTGCTCATCGACCGGGATGCGGCCGCGATTGTCGGCGTCGATTCCGGCAGCGGCAAGGTTGAGTTCGTCGACATTTCCCTGGCGGCCGACGGCGTAGAGAAGAGCGTCGCCGGAAACCTTCTTCTTGCTCTCGAGATTTGCGACGACGGTGCCATCGGGGAGCGACTCGACGCTTTGCACGCCTTCTCCCAGGCGCATGGTGACGCGGGCGTCGCGCAGGTGATAGCTGAGGGCCTCGACGATTTCGCGATCGGCGAATTCGAGCAGGCGGTCGCGCTTTTCGATGAGGGTGACGCGGACGCCGAGGACAGCGAACATGCAGGTATACTCGACACCGATCACGCCGCCGCCGACGACGATAAGGGAGCGGGGGAGTTCCGGCAAGTCAAGAATCTGGTCGCTGTTTACGATGGTGCGGCCGTTGATGGGCACTCTGGGCGAGTCGGCGGGCCTGGTACCGACGGCGATGATAATGCGGTCGGCCTCGAGGGTGACTTCGCTTTGCGGGCCTTCGACGCGGACCTGGTGGGGATCGACGAAGCGGGCTACGCCGTGGATGACGTCAATACCGTTGCGGGAGAGCTGGGCCTCGGTGAGGTCTACTTCGGTCTTGATGACGGCCTGCACGCGAAAGGCCAGGTCGGCCATCGTAATCTTTTCCTTGACCCGGTAGTTCATGCCGTAAAGGGCCCGGTAGTTGTAACCGGAGAGGTGCATGACGGCCTCGCGCATGGTCTTGGAGGGGATGGTTCCGGTATTGATGCAGACGCCGCCGACGACGGAGCGGGCCTCGACGACGGCCACGCGCTTCTTCATTTTGGTGGCAGCCACGGCGGCTCTTTGCCCGGAGGGGCCGGAACCAATGACGATCAGGTCATACTTGCTGGCGCTCATGAGGTGATTCCTCTCCAGGAATTCGATGCGGTTGCGGTTGCCGCGGTAACGACAGGGAAAGCGCGATGATCCTCAATCGGAGGCTACCACAGGGCGCAGGTGTGAGGAACAAGGCGAGCGTGAAGATTTTTTTGGAGGCGGGAAGGAACGCGGTCGGAAGTGCTTCATGGGAGCAAACAGAGGGGTGATTGGCAGCGGTCTCCCAGGTCTCAGAATCGAGACCTGGGGCACCCGCATTGGGCTACTTGATAAACCTGCGGAAGTAGTCTACCGAGGCCTTGATTTGAGCGTCGGTCAACTCCCCCTTATAGGGCTGCATCTTGCCCACGCCGTTGCGAGTGAGTTCAATCATCTCCGCCTCGGTGAGCTTTCTGACCTCTGGGTCTGACACCGGCTTCACTCTCATGATTTTGCCCACTCCAGAGTTGGCCACGCCGTCGGGGCCATGACAGGCCACGCACTTCTGTTTGTAAACCGCTTCTCCGGGAGACTGCGCAAAGCAGGTGGCGCAGATAATCACAGCAAACACAGCCAACACCCAAAGCGATCGAAATCTGTTTTTCATTGCATGCTCCTTAAGCGGTTTCTGGGGATTACCGATGTGCGGGCTGCGGCGATTGGCGGAACCCGGGATTTTGCCTTGCGGCGAAAGTTCCACCGGGCTGGCTGTCGTCATCAAGGCGGAATTGGCGGATCATGCCGTCGAGGTCGCTGGCGAGTGCGGCGAGGTTCTTGAGGGCTTCTACGGCCTCTGCGGCGGCTTGTGCGTTTTCTAACGAAATCTGTGAAATTTGACCGGTGGACTCGGAGATTTCGCCGGATGCGGAGGTCTGCTCGGTAGCCGCGGTGGCGATGAGATGAATCTGGTGCTCCACCTCTTTGGAGGAATGGATGATGGCCTCAAGGCTTTTGCGGGCGTGGGCGGTTTCATCCATGCCGGTTTCGACGGCGGTGCGGCTTTCCTGCATGACCTGGAGGGTCTCGCGGGTTTCATCCTGGATGCTGCGGATGGTGCCGGCGATTTCTTCCGTTGCGCCCTTGGTGCGTTCGGCGAGGCGGCGAACCTCTCCGGCCACGACGGCAAAGCCGCGACCGTGTTCACCGGCGCGAGCGGCTTCAATGGCGGCATTGAGGGCGAGAAGGTTGGTCTGCTCGCTGATCTCCTGAATGACGTTGACGACTTTGCCAATCTCTTCGGAGCGTTGGGAGAGCGAGGTCATCTTCTCAGAGACCGAGCCGGTAGCGGCGGCGATCTTTTCCATGGTCATGGCCGCAGCCTGCATGACGGTTCCGCCCTGGTCGGCGGTTTCGGCGGAGACGCGGCTGGCTCCCGCGGCGCTCTCGGCGTTGTGGCTGATCTCGCCGATGGTTGCGGTCATCTCCTGTGCCGCGGCGGCAATCTGGTTGGTCTTGCTGGATTGGGTATTGGCGTTGCCCGCGGTCTGGACCGAGCGCGCGCTCATCTCGGTGGTGGCCGCGGAGAGCGTCTCCGCAGCCTGGGCGACAGAGGCCAGAACGCTGCGCATGGAGGCGACGCTGGTATTGAGTGCCTCTCCGAGACGGCCGATCTCATCGGTTCCGGTTACTTCGACGATCACCGTGAGGTCCTTGGCGGCAACCCGTTCCAGGGCCGCCGTAGCCACTCCAATCTGAGGCGCGATCAGGCGAGTGAGGATGACGCCAATCCCCGCGCAAAGCAGAACAATGAGCCCCGTCATTCCGGTGTTAACCCAGACGGCGCGTGCGCTGGCGATGGAGACGGCCCGGGTCTCTTCCGTACCGAACTTTGCATTGAAGTTGAGATCGTCGCCTATCCCCGCAACGACTCCGTTAAACGTGGCCAGCGTGGAGGCCGACATTTGCAGCTCCAGCGCATCGCCGATCTTGCCGGTCTTCAATAATTCAGCGGCGCGGTTGCTTATCTCGAAGTATTGTGCGGCAGAGGCCGAGAGCTTCTGGTAGATCTCATGTTCGCCCGGATAGCTCGGCATCGACTCGTACAGCTTGATTTCGGCTTGAAAATCGGATATGTCCTTTTCCCTCTTGGCGCTATGACTGGCGGAGCACTCGGGTGTTGCGCAGAGCACGAGATCGAGATCCTCTCTGCGAATCAGGTTGGCAAACCCTCGAATATCCGACAGGACCAGTACGGAGGGAAAGGAGTTTCCGCTCGTGTCTATGCTCTTCTCGGCGATGCCCCGGAAGGTGATGAACGTGTAAGCGCCCAGCAGGATGCACAGGCCGCATACAGTACCAAATGCCCAGGTGAACTTGCGGGAGAGGGGGAGATTGCGAATCATCGACATGCGAGAGGTCCTTTCCGAATCGGCTCCCCAGATTCATCGGCTCAATCCTGCTGGACTTGAGTATTCGGGCCTGCCGTGAATAACAACTTCGTGCCGGATGCCGCGAGATTAGGGAGGCGCGGATCGAGGCTGGATGGTTCCACTTGCACGAGGCAGGGTGAATCGATATTCTTGGGCCGCTTCTGCCTTTCATCAAGAAGACGGGCCAGAAACGAGGTCTCAATGCCGGTATTTCGATCTATTTCAAATTGCGGATCTGTAGCGTTGGCGCTGGTGCTTGTTGTTGGTCCTGCCGTCTGCCGTGTGGCGGGGCAAAATCAGCCTGTTGTTGCGACTCCAGCGCCTGGGCCGGCGGCCACAGCACAGGCGCCGCCGCGGTTTACGCCGACGCCTGAAATGTTGGCTGCCCAGGCGGCTTCAGAGAAGGATCATCAGCGGACGATGGACCTGCTGGGCATCAAGGAACTGCGGCGCGGGGCGGATGGGGACGCCAAGTCTCCGAATGCCGCTAATTACGACGAATCGAAGGCGGATGTCTACGCAACGCTGCCCGATCCGCTGGTGCTCAAGAATGGCAAGCGGGTGACCACGGCGAAGGAGTGGTGGAGCAAGCGGCGGCCGGAGATTGTGGAGGACTTTGAGCGGGAGATTTATGGCCGCGTTCCCGCCAATTTGCCCAAGGTGACGTGGGAAGTGGTGAGCACTACCCAGGAGATGAATGGCGACGTAGCCGTGATCACGAAGCAACTGCTGGGGCATGTGGACAATTCGCTCGACCCTGCGATCAAAGTTGATATCGACCTGACGCTGACGACTCCGGCGAATGCCACGGGGCCGGTTCCGGTGATCATGGAGTTTGGCTTCAGCAAGGCGTTTATGGCGGAGATGGCCAAGCGCTTTCCGCAATTCGCGGCGTTGGCTGCCGGGCAGGGGCCGACCTGGCAACAGCAGGTGCTGGCCAAGGGGTGGGGCTATGCGGAATTGGTTCCCACCAGCTATCAGGCTGACAATGGCGCGGGGTTGACGGAAGGGATCATCGGATTGATGAGCCGGATTGACAACGGGGGCCAGCCGCGCAAGCTGGACGACTGGGGCACTCTACGCGCGTGGGCGTGGGGGGTGAGCCGGGCGCTGGACTACTTCGAGACCGACAAATCGGTGGACGCGAAGCAGGTTGGGCTTGAGGGGCATTCGCGCTACGGCAAGGCGACGCTGGTGACGATGGCCTTCGAGCCGAGGCTGGCAATTGCTTTTGTGAGTTCGTCGGGCGAGGGCGGCGCGAAGCTTTACCGGCACATCTTCGGCGAGCAGGTGGGCAACGTGGCGGGGACCCAGGAGTATCACTGGATGGCGGGGAATTTCTTGAAGTACGCCGGGCCGCTGACGCCCGGCGATCTTCCTGTCGACGCGCACGAGCTGATCGCGCTGTGCGCGCCGCGTCCGGTGTTCATCTCCGGTGGCGCAACCAACGGAGACGGCTGGGTAGATGCAAAGGGAATGTTCCTGGCCGCGGCGGGCGCGGGGCCGGTGTACCGGCTGCTGGGTAAAAAGGATATGGGGACGACGGAGTTTCCGCCGATCGAGACTGCGCTGATCGATGGAGATGTGGCGTTCCGGCAGCATTCGGGCGGTCACACGCCGGGTCCGAACTGGCCGACATTCCTGGCGTTCGCGGGCCGGTATCTGCACGGGCCGCCGGTGGTTGCACCGGCTCAAGTGCATTTGACGGCGGAGCAGGATCGCCAGCGGATGATGGACCTGCTGGGCATCAAGGAACTGCGGCCTGGCGAGGAGAAGGATGCGAATTGGGATGAAGGCAAGGCAAATGTGTACCCGAGGCTTCCCGATCCGCTGGTGGAAAAGAACGGGAAGCAGGTAACGACGGCGGAAGAGTGGTGGAAGGAGCGCCGGCCGGAGATTGTGGAGGACTACGACCGGGAGGTTCTGGGGCGGACGCCTGCAAACCTTCCCAAGGTGAGCTGGGAGGTGGTGAGCACGACCAGCGAATCGATGGGCGACGTGCCGGTGGTGACAAAGCGGTTGGCGGGGCATGTGGACAACTCCAGCTACCCGCAGATTGCGGTCACAATCGACGCAACGCTGACCACGCCGGCGCACGCGGCGGGATCGGTGCCGGTGATCATGGAGCTGGCCTTCGATGGTGAGTACAAAGCGTCGTTGGTCAGGCCGATTTCCGATGCAAGTTCAGGCGCTCTGGGGGACTACGGGCAAACCTGGGAGCGCCAGGTGCTGGCAAAGGGGTGGGGATTCGCGGTGCTGTCCCCGATGAGTTTCCAGGCGGACGACGGGGCGGGGCTGACAGAAGGGATTATCGGCCTGATGAACAAGGGACAGCCGCGCAAACTGGAAGATTGGGGCGGGCTGAAGGCCTGGGCATGGGGGGCCAGCCGGCTGCTGGATTACCTTCAGACGGACAAGAGCGTGGACGCAAGTAACGTTGGGATTGAAGGTCACTCGCGGCTGGGGAAGACGGCGCTGGTGGCGATGGCCTACGATCCGCGATTTGCGGTGCTCTACAGCAGTTCGTCGGGTGAGGGCGGGGCGAAGCTCTACCGCCGCATTTATGGGGAGCCGCTGAGCCATATCGAGTCGAAATTCTACTACTGGATGGGCGGGAATCTGCTGAAGTATGCGGGACCTTTGACGCCCGGAGACCTGCCGGTGGATAACCACGAACTGATCGCGCTGTGCGCGCCGAGGCCGGTGTTCGTGGGCGCGGGCCTGACCACGGAGAATGAACCGGGCAAGCCGGGGGACGGATGGGCGGACGCGCGGGGGATGTTCCTGGCCGAAGTTGCGGCTGGGCCGGTGTACAGGCTGCTGGGCAAGAAGGACCTGGGAACGGCGGAGTTTCCGCCGATCGAGAAGGCACTGATTAGTGGAGATCTGGGCTTCCGGCAGCATTCAGGCGGGCATACGCCGGCACCGAACTGGCCGGCATTCCTGGATTTTGCGGGACGGTATCTGCATGGGGCGGAAGTCGCCACTTCCAGATAGAATTAATAGGTGCGCCAGAGAAGATTGCGGGATGACTGCGGACACTAAATGGTAGCCTCAGCGCACTTAATCGGGGAGGCTCTTTTTTTGCGCGGGAAATAAGAGATGTGAAAGATTGTATGGCGACCGTTTCCGTAGTCATCGATACGTTTAATTCAGACCGGTTCATCGTGGAAGCGGTTGAGAGCGTGCTCGCTCAGTCCGTGCCTCCCAGCGAGGTGATTGTTGTCGACGACGGTTCGACGGACGGCACGGCACGGATTCTGGATGAGCATTATGCCGGGCACAGTACGGTGAAGGTTCTGCACCAGCGGAATGGCGGGCAAATGTCGGCCATGGTGCTGGGAATGGAGCACTCGGATGGCGACGTGATCTGCTTCCTGGATGGCGACGACAAATACGCGCCCAACCATTTGCAGAATGTAACCAGGGTTTTTGCCGAGCATAAAGACGTCGATTTTGTTTTCACGGCGCATCGCAAATTCGGCGACGCGGACGAAGTGGTTCAATACGCGCCTGAGGACCTCGACCTTGGATTCTGTCTCATTGCGACGCTCAAGAATCGGGTGTTCATGGGATCGATCACGTCGACCATGGCCATACGGCGCCCCTTGAGCCTGACTCTTCTGCCGGTTCTGCGGCAGGTGGCGCCGCGCTGGCGGCTGCGCGCCGAAGATTGCATCATCTACGGAGCATCTCTGGCCGGCGTCAAGAAGTACTATCTGGCAGAGCCCACGGTTCTCTACCGGATTCATGACAGCAATGCTTCCCGCTTTAGCGAGCCGACGTATTTTGACGAGTACTTTGCGCACGGGCAGCGGCGCGACACGGTGTTTGAACTTTTTTCGCGCCACCTCGGTCTCGGTCCTTCGGTGCGCCTGCCGGTTGTGTTGGAGTTTCTCTCCATCAAGCAGCCGACGCGAAATCAGTATCGAGCCTACGTCAAGCTCAATCGCCAGATTCACGAGTCGCTGTGGCAATGGCTGAAGGGGCGCATCAAGATTTACTTGCATTACAAGCGGCACCGGCCTGCCTGGGACCGGCACACGCCGGCTGAATTTCACGGGTAGCCTGCGTTATCGGCGGGTTTGGGGCAACAACGGATGCGTGGCTTCGGCACAGGATTGACGGACCAGAGGACGCGCCGTAGGCTCATAGGATGGAATTCAAGGTAAGCGAACTGGAGCGGGAGCCGATCGACTTCGACCTGGAATTGGCGCCGGGGGCGGTGGATTTTGGCGAAGAGGCGGAGCAGGCTGGGATGCTGGCCACGTCGGGACGGGCCGAAGTGCTGCACGAGCACCGGGGGCCCAGGGATATCGTTGCCGACATCCGGCTGCGGGGGCAATTCTCAGGGAAGTTCGAGGTTCCCTGCGCGCGCTGCGTGGAGCCGGTGGAAATTCCTCTGGGCGCGGAGTTTGACCTGATTTTCAGGCCCGCGGAGGCGGATTCCGAGGCCCCGGAACGGTCGATTACAGCGCCGGAAACGGAAATCGGTTATTATCAAAAGGACAGTCTGTTGCTTGAAGATGTGCTGAGGGAGCAGGTGCTTTTGTCTCTGCCGGTCAGGACGCTTTGCAAGCCAGACTGCCAGGGGCTTTGCCCGCGCTGCGGTGAGAACCGCAACAGCCGGATGTGCAACTGCGAGCAGGGTCCGAGCGACCCCCGCTGGGAGGCGCTGGCTGGGCTCCGCGGCCGGATCAAGTCCTGAGAATTCGACACCGGAGATTGAAGGTGTTCCGCCTGTTCCCAGGCAGAGGGTTGTTTGCGGCCTGAAGCTGACCGGGGCTTGAAACGGCCGGTGACACGAAAGGAATTGAATTATGCCTAATCCGAAGAGGCGCCACTCGACGCGCCGGACCGCGCTACGCCGCTCTCACGATTTTCTGACTGCCGTGGGGGTATCCGAGTGCCCGAACTGCCACGAAAAAAAGCTTCCCCATCGCGCCTGCCCCAAGTGCGGAGCGTACAAGGGACGCGCGGTTCTGGACATCAAGGAAGCAGCGAAGTAGACTGAGCACCGATGCTCATCGATATAGCGCTTGACGCCGTAGGTTCCGACAAAGCTCCAGAGCCAGAGATTCGGGGGGCGATCCTCGCCTGCCGCAGCTTGCCTGTGCGTGTCCATTTGATTGGGCCGGAGGCGGAGCTGCGCGACATTCTGGACGAACACCTGGGAAACGAAGATCTGCCCATCGTGATTCACCATGCTTCTGAACGCATTGGCATGGAGGAGAAGGCAGCGCACGCGGTGCGCACCAAGAAGGACAGCTCGTTGCGCGTGGGGCTGAAGCTGGTGCGCGAGGGCGCGGCGGCGGGATTTGTGACCGCCGGGAACACGGGCGCGGCGATGGCCACGGCCAAGATGGTGCTGGGCGCGCTGCCGGGCGTGGACCGGCCTGCTCTGGCGACGCCGATGCCCAGCTCGACAGGAAATCCGTGTGTGCTGCTCGATGTGGGCGCCAACGTGGATTGCAAGGCGCACAATTTGCAGCAATTTGCGGTGATGGGCGAGATCTATGCGCGTACCGTGCTGAAGATTTCCGAGCCACGGGTGGGTTTGCTATCGATCGGCGAAGAAGAGAGCAAAGGCAACGACCTGACCCACGAGGCGTTTCCGTTGCTGAAGGCGCTGCCTATCCGCTTCGTCGGCAATGTGGAGGGGCGCGATATTTTCAGCGGCAAAGCGGACGTGATTGTCTGCGACGGATTTGTGGGCAACGTGGCGCTGAAGACCAGCGAGGGTGTGGGGCGATTTGTGCGCGACGTGCTGCGCGAATCGCTTACGCGCACGGTGACCGCGCAGGTGGGGGCGCTGCTGTCGCGGCGGGCGTTCAACGACTTCAGGCAGCGGCTGGATTACAGAGAGTATGGCGGCGCGCCGCTGCTGGGGGTGCGCGGGGTGTGCATCATCGGACACGGTTCGTCGAACGATCGCGCCATCTTCAACGGCATTCGCGTGGCTTACGAGTTTGCCGTGGGCGGGACCACGAAGCGAATCGAACAGGAGTTCGCCGGGCTTCCCAAGCGTGGCGGGGCAGATCCTGAGATCCAACCGGCAGCGGCGGTTCAGTAGCGATGCCTGCCAATTCCAGCCGGCCGCAAAAATTTGACGAGAGCGTGCTTGACCAGCTTGCCTGCCCGGGTTGCCTTGGCGGCCTTTCTCTTGTTGGGGAGCGGCTAATGTGCGCGGAGTGCGGGCGCGGATACGCAATTGTGGATGGGATTCCGGTGCTGATTGCGGAGCGGGCGGTGAATTAGCGGAGTTCAGACAGGGCGGACGGATTCAGACGCGGATGATAGAAAGCATGGGGAATGCCGCTTCAAAATGCCGATAATCGACAGTGAGCAGCGAGAAACCACGTACCAATGCGTGAGCGCCAATCAGAAAATCAGCCAGGATTCGCCGGGAATCCTTCCCGCCGCTGCCCTTGCGGCGCTTAGTGTAGCCCAAGTATGCCCTCCCGGCTTCCCTCCAGATTTCTTCGTCCATGGCCCAATCGATTTCCATTCCGGTATCGGCGAAGAAAAGGTCCAAAGATGCTTCATCTCGCAGGGGGCCAGCCATCAACTCTGAGTAGACAATCCCCGAGACCACGAGTCTCTCATGCGTCCTGAGATCGCCGAGTATCCGCACCGCGTCGGCATTAAACAGGTCGTTATCGTTCCAGAGGGCGGAGATTACATTTGAATCAATCGACGTCGTCATGGCCCCGCAACTCGCTAAAGTACGCTACGATCGCTTCCCGTCCCTTCCCCATGCCGGGGAATCCGCCGATTCCTCTCCACTTCTCGAATACATTCTCTTCGCCGTCCCGCATCAGGCGAATGCCACCTTCCTGCTGTTCAAAGAGCAGATGGTCGCCGGGCTTGACGCCGAGGGATTTGCGAATCTCCACCGGAACGGTGATTTGCCCTTTGCTGGTGACCTTGGCGCGGAGGGTACGCGCCGGCACGGGCTTTACATTGGTGGCCATTCCTCGCAACTCCTTACTATTGTGATTATACTCCTTACCTTTTTGTTCTCAAGGCAGTTGGCTGCAATGAAGACTGCTTATCTGCGCTGATAAAACGGCAGCACGATCATCATGGCCAGGCCAATGGCGGCGGCGAGGGCGAGGGCAATCAGGCTGTAAATCAGCGTGAGGCTGGGGCCGGGGGAGGGTTGTTCGCCGGGATCGGGTCGGGGCTGAGCGGGCTCGGGAGGAAGGATTTCTGGCTGGGAATTACTCATACTTGAGTGCCTCGACGGGATCCAGTTGGGCGGCGCGCGTGGCGGGAACGGTGCCGAAGATCACTCCGACCAGCGTGGCGGAGGCAAGCGCGATGACGACGGACCAGTATGAGATGGGAATGGCATAGTCGGTGAAGAAGCGGATGGACAACGGCAGGGCCAGCCCCACAATGCAACCCACCGCGCCGCCAGTCAGGGAGATGATGATGGCTTCGGCGAGAAACTGGAGCTTGATCTCGCGGTAGGTTGCGCCGAGAGCCTTGCGGATGCCGATCTCGCGGACGCGGGCGCGCACGTTGGCCAGCATGATGTTCATGATTCCGACGCCGCCGACGGCCAGGGTGACGGTGGCAACCAGGAAAAGGACCGCGGTGAGGATGTCGGCGATGTTGGCGGCCATTTCAAGATATGCAGTGAGGGTTTGCGTGTTGTAGACCGAGTCATGCCGGTGGCGCGCCTGGACAATGCGCTTGATCTCCTTCGCGGCGTCGGTTACCTCGTCGATACTGCGCATGGAAAAGTAGATCTGCTTCACGTTTTCCGATCCAGCGAAGTAGCGGCCCACCGAATAAGGAATCAGGATGGTCTGGTCCTGGATCTCGGAATTGCCGAAGTCGTCGAAACTCTCCTTGAAGACGCCGATGATGGTGAAAGGGATGCCGCTGATCTCGAAGGTGGATCCGACGGCGGCGTCGTCGCTGCCGAACCTTTCGCGGGCAAACTTCTGGGTGACCACGGCGCACTTGATGTGGGCCGCGTCGTCTTCGTCATCGAAAAAACGGCCCACGGGAACGAGCAGGTTGCGGATGTTCTGATATTGCGGGCTGACGCCGAGCACCAGCGTATCTTTGACCACGCCTCCGCCAAAGTTGATGCGGTCGTGCATTTCAAGCACGGGTGAAGCGTAGATCACGCCGGGCAGCCCATTCACCACGGCCTTTTCATCGTCGATGGTGAGGGAGTCGTTGTAGAGAACGCGCTCCGCTGCGGTTGCGCCGCCGCCGGCATATTCCAGTTCGACGGAGTTGGTCTCGATCTTCTGGAGTTCCTTGAGGATGTATTGCTTGCCGGTCATTCCAATGGTGACGACCCAGATGAGCGAGGCGGTGCCAATGACCATGCCCAGCGCGGTCAGCGCAAAACGCATCTTGCTGGCGCGAAAGCTCTCCATGGCGAGCTTGAGAATCTCGCTGACATGCATGGTGCGGCTGGCGCTCTGGAGCGTTTTTTGGAAGGCGCGATACCGGGCCTTGTCGGTTGCAATGCTTGGATTCATCTGGTCCTGTTAAGAAGATGCGCCTTGGCCGCTCGGGGGTTCTTGAATCCGGGTCGCGACGGGAATGGGCCGGAAATGCCCGACGCTTCCAAAGCCCCCCTGAGATTCCCTCCCTATAGCTTACGCGAACATCCGCAGGCCCTCCGCGAGGCCGGCGACTACGGCTGCGCCGGCGCCTTCATCTTGGGGATGCCGTTTCGATGGCAATCCGCGCAGCGAACCCAATGAATATTGTGGGGGCTGGACGCACTGGCAAAGGTAGTATCCATCTTCTCCACGTCGAGGCCGCAGTGGGACATCTGCGGGTGGCACGTCTTGCAGGATGCGCGCGCGTTTTGGTTGTGTCCGGTGTGACAGGAGAAGCAACTCAGGCCCTCATGCACTCCGATGGGCGTGCGATCGTCGCCGGAGCCCGCTTGCGCCCCCCAGGCATTGGCCGCGGCTGTCGTGCCCGCTTCCGGCTGGCGCGGGGCGTGGCATTGGTAGCAGATCCCCTGGCGGCTATCCTGGCTCACTTTCACCAGGCGGGCGCCATCGTGCAACTCGGGAATGGGAAGCGCGGCCGCGGCAAAGTGCATGCCTTCGCGGCGGTCGAAAAAGGCCAGTGAATCGTGGACCGGCTGTCCCGCCACCGAGATGCGGCCTTGCGGCTTGGCCTCAAGCTCGCCCTGGCGATGGACCTGGTGGCAGGCCTGGCAGGGGATGGCCGGCTGATCGCCGATGCCGGAGCGAATCAGCTTCCAAGGGCCATTGGTATTCAGCGGCTGGACGAGGTCGCGAACGGCCCCACTGAAATGCATGCCGTGGCAGCGAAGGCAGTCGTCCATCAGGTGTTGCTTTGAGTTTTGCGTCGGGTTGGTAAAGATCTGCGCGTAGGTGGCGCTGTGCGGGCCGGCATGCCAGGCGGCATAATCCTGCTGGTGGCACTTCTGGCAGTTTGGCGCCATCTCGAGCACATCCACATCGCGCAGACGGATCGCCTCAGGCCAACTGCCGGCGAGATGGACGCGAATGTGACGCAGCTTGGTGGCCAGGCTCGCCTCATGGCAATCCATGCAGCCCACATTCCGATGCGGAGAGCCGTGCATCGCGCTCACAAAGGGGGCCATCTCGTGGCATTTGGCGCAGCCGTTTCCGCTCGGCGATGTGTAATACCACGACGCGCCGAAGATGCTTGCGGAAGCAAGGATTGCCAGACAGGCCGCGGCCGAGGCGGCGATCTTGAGGACGCGCTTCATGAACGGAACCCCGTGCCCTTCCAGTTGCGAACCAGCGCACCAGAGGCAAAGTAGGCGATGGCCATGATGGTCAGCACCGGGTTGAAGCCTCCGTTGTTGACATGCACGCTTGAGTCGATGACGAAGACGTTATCGACATCGTGGATCTGGCAGTTCCGGTTCACGACCGACGATTGCGGATCGTTGCCCATGCGGCAGGTGCCGGCTTGATGCTGGCCGGCGTTGACAAGATCGGGCTTGTAGACCATCAACGACGTGCTTATCGCACCCGCCTCTTTGAGCCACGCATCGGCGCGCTTGGCCTGCAACTCGGCAATATCGAATGTGACCGGATGGACATTGCCGGAGATGCGGACAACGGGCAGTCCCCACTTGTCGGTGACAGCGGGATCGAGCGTGACGCGTGCGTTGGCGGTGGGAATCTGCTGGGTGGGTCCCATAATTACAATGGACCGTTTGTGCCAGTGGCGCATGGCCTGTTTGTGGGCAAGGCCCCAGCTCGGCGTGCCGGGCGGGAGCCGGTCGATCATGTGGATGGGCAAACGAATGAACTCATTGGCCAGCATGCCTCCGCCGGGGAGTCCGGGAGTGCCATGGTTGTAGTCGGTGATGGCGATGCTTGCGCCTGGACCCACATCGTCGTAGGTGTCGAAGTCGAAATAGCCCACGGCGCCGGTGTAGAGGTGGCCCTGAAGATTGCGTCCGACCTGGTCGTGACGATTGCCGAGGCCGGCGGGAAACAGGCGGGACTTGGAATTGAGGAGGAGTCGAGCCGATTCGGTGGCGCAACCGGAGACGACGACAATGTCGGAAAGCTGCTGCCGGAGATGGCCCTGGGCGTCGAAGTAGGAGACGCCGCTGGCCCGTCCGCGGTCGTCGGTGAGGATCTCCCTGGCCATGCACTCGGTGCGCAATTCACAGTTTCCGGTGTTGAGCGCGATGGGGATGACGGTGTTCTGCGAGCCGTTTTTGGCGTCGACTTCGCAGGCGAATCCGCAACACCAGCGGCAGCGCATGCAAGGGCCGCGCCCGTTGTAGGGCACGCTGTTGCGAGCCATGGGAATGTGGAATGGATGCAGGCCGAGGCGGCGAGCCGCCGGTTCCAGGATGGAGAATTCGCGGCCGGGCGGCAGCGGCGGCATGGGCAAAGGACGCTTGCGCGGACCGTGAAACGGCGTGCCCGAGTAATCGCCGGAGATACCGATCTCGTATTCGGCCTTCTCGTAGAAGGGCTCCAGGTCGTCGTAGGAGATGGGCCAGTCTTCGAGCGAACTTCCGGTGGGGACGCCGTACGTGGAGCGCATGCGGAAGTCCTGGGGCAGATATCGCCAGGCCTGCGCGCCGTAGCTGAGCGTTCCGCCTCCCACGCAGGCGGCGTTGTTCTGGTAGCTGCCTTCGCTGGGGAGAACGGTGTGGGGCACGCCTTTGACGTCGAGCCAGACGCGCGGATTGCCATCGTCTTCCGGACCGAACGCGTTGCCCAGCAAAGTGGTGCGCTGGTTGCGAAGATCGTCTTTGCGGCAATCGTAGGCGGTGTACCATTTGCCGCGCTCCAGCAGGACGACGCTGAGGCCCGCAACTGCAAGCTCCTTGGCGACGATGCCGCCCGCCGCGCCGGCTCCGATGACCACCGCATTCACACGGTTCACGATGGCGAACCCTTTCTCAGATCGTATTGCGCGCGGCCCAGATCCGGCGGCTCAGCCAGGCCCAGCATTCGCCAACTGACGGCGTCGCGATTGCCTCCGTGGCGCGGCGAGCCGTAGTAACCCTCGAGGGTGTGGCTGCGTACCAGCTCGAAAAACGGCCGATTCTGCTGTGAGAGGTCGCTGACAACATCAAGCTGTTGGCGCTGCGAGAGTGAGGCCAGATCGTTGCCGAATCGCCGGCGGCTGCTCGCTTGAGCTTGTTCCAAACCGCTCCGGTACGCGTCCTGATGGCGGCGGTAGTGGCGGATGAGCTGACGATCGATGTAGGTGAGGACTCCAGCCTGGGAGGCGCTGGGAAATTCATCCGCGGGAACGATCTGATCGCAAATGGACGCCAGCGTGCGAGCCTGTTCTTCGCTCAGAAACTCCCAATTCCCCTGCTTGCCACGGTTGCATCCGACAGCGATGGCCGCGCTGCCCAAAGCGCCCGCGGCCACGAACTGGCGTCGCGTCAGACGGCCGGCTTTGCTGCGCGAGAACATCGGAATCTCCCTTGGACTGGGCTCAAGCTCTGGGCTCAAGCTCGAAGAATACTCGTCGAAGGATTGGCCGAAGAAACCGGCGAGCACTCTTGCGGTCCATGGTTGGCGGGCAGGGGCGGCCCGGTCTGTGCCGCAAATCACGTATGGATGCGGCGCGCAGGCGGTCAAAGCGTCCGCGGTTAAAAACTAGAGCCGTCATTGCAAGCGGTATACGTTGGCAACTAGACTGAGGATGGCCGCATATAAATTGCACGGAGCCGTTTGATTCAATGGCCGTCGAACCATCCGAAGCGACACCGGAATTGCCGCGAATTCTGGAGGTCGCGGGTAAGTTGTTCATGCGAAAGTGGCGGAATTGGCAGACGCACCAGACTTAGGATCTGGCGGAGCAATCCATGGGGGTTCGAGTCCCCCCTTTCGCACCATGCATCTGTACCATCCTCTTTATAATCAACTAAATAGATCATTACAAACGACTTGCTTGCACATCTCGTTTGTGCATACAGTGCATAAAATGCACGCAATAGACCACCTTCCCCTCAAATGTTGTACAACGGGAGGAATGTTGTACAAAGCAAAGCCCCGCTCAAATGGCGGGGCTTTTGCGTGTCCTGGAAGTGGACGAGTGGAGATGTTGTACAACGACCGCTAAGCGGCCTGATCACGTAGCCACTTGGCTACCATCACAGGATCGAAGCGTACGCTGCCTGCAATGCGGTACGAGGGCAGACGGTGATGCTTAGCGAAGTTGTAGACCTGCCTTCGGCTCAAGTTTAGAGCTTCGGCAAGTTCAGGGACCGTGAGAGCACATCTCCGGCGTCCGATGCGTGTGGGCAAATCCAGTGTGGAATCAACCTCATCTTGCACCGGCTTGCGCTGTGAATGTTGTGCGATACGCTTGGTACTCGCTCGCAATACGTCAGCAACTGCCTTAGCTTTAATGAGCCCTGGCAGCGCGTGATCATCCTTGAATTGCACTGGCTTGACGCGCTTGGACCTTCGCGCAATCCGCTTGCCACTTGATCTCCTCCCATCGCTCCCTGTCTTTACACTCTTCACAGCGACAATTAAGCATCGTCCAGAACAGCACGTTACGGGGCTCGCCTGGGTAGTTTTCGAGGATGCCTTCGTTCTCCATCCTTATAGCGACCTGCTTGGTTATGTAGGGACTCAGCCCCGCTGCCTCTGCGAGTTGCGTATTTCTAAGTGCCATTCCGCACATATCAGCCGATGCAAAGATGTCGAGGACCTTCTTCTTCCGCTCCTCGTAAAGTTCATCAGGCGCTTCTAGGAACACGCTGAGTTCCCCCTTAGGATCCGGCAAATA
>Ga0224559_1000300_pt1 | contig 34756 bp, 35 predicted proteins | sample 714S33034metaG_FD_180676 | JGI IMG/M metagenome (GOLD analysis project Ga0224559, IMG submission 180676) | Peat soil microbial communities from Stordalen Mire, Sweden - 717 S3 30-34 | ecosystem: Environmental > Terrestrial > Soil > Wetlands > Peat | place: Sweden: Norrbotten County, Stordalen... | reverse complement strand
GCGAAGGCGTGCCGAGAATATGCGTGACCCCAAGAGCGCCTGCGCGGGCCAGAAACTCCGCCGCCGTCTCCTGTGCGCTCTTCAACACCAGCGGTGTGCCGGTGAGGACGGCGCGAAGAAATATCTGCAGTCCGCCATAACGGCGAATGTCGTAGAACGTGCTCCATACACGCGCGGGTTGGGGCTCAGGCTCAATTGCGCCGGTCAGGCTTGCGAATGTGTGCTGCACCAGCTTGGGCCGGCCGGTTGTACCGGATGTGAGCAGAATCCATTCCGTCTCAAACGATGAGATTCCGGCAACCGGCTCCGCACTGGATGCGGAGTGGCTGTGCGCGATTCGGAGCTGCCGCCTATTGATTGCTTGAGCGGCCGGCTCATCCGTCACGGTAACATCGGCGCAGGCAATTTCGGCGACATACGCGAGATGCTCCCGGGAAAGGTCGGGAGGATAGAGAACGATGCGGCGCGCAACGCCATCGAGCTGAATCAGCGCAGCGGCCGCGGTGAACTGGTCGATCGCGGCTAGCAGCACGCAGGTTCCTCGAAGCTCATCGGAGCGGAATTCAAGAGCGGTTCCAGCAGCCAGCTCTCCCCAACTCGCGCTGCCTTCAGGACCGGCGTCGAGGCGCGAAGACAGAGCGCCCGCGGTGACGATTGCGCTCGACAAGGATGTGGAACTAATGCACGGCATTTTCGTAGAATCCAATGAAGTCGCCGAATGTAACGGGAAAGCGGACGTCTTCGTCGGTGCTGAATGGATCGACTCCCAGCAAATTCTCAAGTCTTGCTACCACAACCGCGAAGCAGAGTGAATCAAGCCCGCAGTCGATCAGGGCAAGCTCGTCGGTCAACGGCGCGACTTCCTTGTCCTGCTCCTGGGCTACCTGCTTGAATTGGGCAATCACTTCCGTTCTGACATTCATGTTGAGACTCACCGGCCCTCCAGCGCGCAATCGTGACTTGAATGCGCCATGGTTGTTCTTGTGGAATCGTTTTGTTTGTAACTGACGGTAGACAAAGATGCCGGCTGCGCGCTTGCCTCAAAACCTTGAAGAGGAAAATACATGTCGAGCCAGCTTTCGATCTCCTCGCGAACGGCCTCGCGTCCCGCGCGATTGGCGAACGAGTGATCGGCCTTTTCAACGGTCTTCACCATGACGCGGCTCTTGCGTCCCGCGAGTTTCAAGACATGCTGAATGTAGTCGAATTCTCCGAGCCGGGGCTTGCTTCCGGTGGCCTTGATTCCGGGCGCCTTGAACATGAGTATAGGCAAGCCCGCTCCAGCGACCTGCTTCCATTTGCCGAGCAACGCGACGTTTGCGTTGCCAGGGGGAGTGGCGCCGCGCAAAAACAAGCGTACGACTTTGGCGCGATCGTAGAGGTTGCTGAGCATCCTGCCAATGGAACTGCGCCGAACCCAATCGCTCAACTTCTCGCGCACCTCGGGTCTTTTGGCCACGGGCAGATGGAAATATGGATCCATGAGGATCAGGCCCTTGCACTGCTCGCAGGCAGCAGCGGCAAAGACGGCGGTGACTGAGCCCGCACAATGGCCGATGATGACCACTTCTGAAATTCCAACGCGCGCCGCGAGTTCCTTGGCGAGGGCCGTCGCGGAGGGCGCATATCCACCGGCGTTGATGAAGTCGAGCAGATCGGTTGAAGTTTCTCCGTCGGAGTCTCCGAGGCCCGGCAAGTCGAAGCGAAATGCGGGATAGCCGCGCTCCGCGAAGGAGTGAGCCCAATAGACCGCGGAGTCGCCGGTGGCTGCCCTGGGCAATGCCAGCGAGTTGAGAAACAAAATCGCGGTCCGCCCCTGCCGGCTGCTGCCAGATCGCATGACAGAGAAGGGTTCCGCGAAGGGTCCCACAGGCCGATGGAACGTGCCGCGCAGGCGCAGCCCGAGTAACTCGACGTCAATCAGTTCGCGCGTGTCAGTGGCCTGCTGCATGATCCTCTACCTTATTAGATTTGAAGCGGCCTCGACAATCCAGTCGCAATGCGGAGCGAATAGCCAGGTGAAATCCTTCAGGTCGTCGTACCCCACCGATCCCCCCTTGGCCAGTGGAGCGGCCTCTTTGCCGAGCCGGGTGATCTTGACTGGCCGTTGGTAGGCCTCAGCGGCGCTCTCTTCGTCGCCGAGCGCTTGCGGAAGCGTAAATCCGAATGAATCCTGCCAGAGCCTGGTTGACCACCGGTATCCCTCGACCTCCAGCGGAGAGCCTTGCTCCAGCTCGCGAATGTAGTCCGACGCGGATTTGCGATCGTTGCCGAACTTGAAGATCTGTTCCAGGCCCACCCAGCGCATGAGCGTGGACCGGAGAGCCTGATTGGCGTTGGCGGGCGGAGACCAAAGCAGCAAAGCGTCGCCGATACCGCTATCAAATGCTCGGCCCGCAAGCACCGCGCCAAGCGCAAGCCCATGCAGGACAAGCGGCGCAGCCGGAGACCGCTCGGCGAGCCATGCGGAAAGAAGCCGCACATCCTGGCTCCAGTCGTCGAAAGTCATCTCGTCGAGAACGCCGGTGCTTTCGCCGATGCCGCGGTAGTCATAGCGGAGCACTTCAATTCTTCTGACGGCCAGATAGCGCGCCCAGCGCACCAGAGGGATGTATGTGTTGTGGCGCTCGGAGGCAAATGGCCCCACCAGCAGCAGCCGCGCAACCGGATCCTCGACCTCGTGCAACACGGTATACAGATGCGCGCCGGATACCTCGAAGTAACCGGCGCGCTCTGTCAACCGCTGGCCGCAGTGAAGCTGACTCTGCAAGGGTGACACCTCATCCTGTTTGTCAGGATGCCGCGGGGCCCTGAATCATGTTCTGGATCAGGGCGCTGAGAAGTTCGACGCCCTCATAGATATTGGTCTCAGGGCTCACCGGGTTGTTCGCCAGTTCGATGTTGACCGCGCGGAACAGTTCCTGCGAATGCACAACATCGCAAACGCCGTGCACATCGGTGTATTCCATCTCCGAGGAGCCCTGTGCCGCAGCCAGAGCCGCCAGGTAGGACATAAACCTCTGAATCCAGCCTTCGAAGAAGGCCATGCTTACGAGCGACGGCACGCCCTGCAGCTTGCCCAGGAAAAGGCGCACCCTGGTGAGATTGGCGTCGACCGCGAGCGCATCGGTATCGGTGGGGAAAGCGTGAGCCGCAATCGCGAACCTGCGCATCATCGCCGGGTGCGAGTCGCGGCATTCCTCGTATAGGTTCTCAAGCAGGATCGGATGCGCTTCTTTCGACTTAACAGCCAGGAAAGTCGCTGTCATCCAATAAATGAAGTTGCCTTCGAGTACCGCGGAGTACCTGGCTATAATTCCACGGCGCTGTTCGGCAGACAACTGCCGAGGGTCGGGAAGCTGGGCCATTAGCTCATCGACGATGGTTGCGATCTTCTGCTGGATCGGGTCTCCGAGCGATTCATTCTGAGCCGGGGGAGAGAGAAGTATTGTGCTCATACTTTCACCTTTCTGAATTCGGATTGGCGGGGAACATAGCTCAAAGCGATAGCTTGCCGTTACTCGGGGCTACACGGCAATACTAGCTAGCGGCCGGCAAAGGGTAAATACAACAATTGTCGCAAGCTATGAAAGAGCCTCGAAGTCCAATCAGAACTCTAGCTTACCAGTCGTTGCGAGTGGCGGCGCCGCTTAGATTTGGTTTGGACCGACCAGAGAGTAACCAGCGACGAAGTTACATCTCTTCACAGGTAACCGTTACCTTACGGGCATTTTACTCGAATGCTCGCTGCTTTGAAAGATTCAAACGGCTGGCGGGGAAGATGAGTTGTCCTAAAGCGATGCGCTTTCGCGCGGAACGGCGAGCAAGGCGCCCCAGTTCAATCCCGATCCAAACGCGGAAAAAATCAGGGGTCCGGCAAGCGCACTGGTTTGACCGCGATGCCATTCGTCGGCGGCAATCAGCAGCGATGCCGATGAGGTGTTTCCGTAGCGGGCAATGTTGGTGAAGAACCGGTCCAGGGGCGTCTTGAGCGCTGCCGCGACGCGCGCAATCAGATTCAGATTGGCCTGATGCAGCAGAAACGCTTCGACCTGAGAAGCGGCAAGCTGGTTGCGGGCAAGCAGTTCGTTGATGGCCCGAGGCATCTTGCGCGAGGCATGCAGAATGACCGCCGATCCATCCATGTAAAAGTGTCCATCGCGCACGAAAAGAACCTCCGCCGAAGCGCCGTCGGTGTAGAGGCAGGAGTCCGCGATGCGGGCGAATCCGGTCTCCGTATCCACCAGGGCCGCGCCGGCTCCGTCGCCGAAAAGGATTGCGGTGTTCTTGCCTTCGGTGTGGAGAGCGACGCGGCGCGACATGATTTCCGCGCCCACCACCAGCACGCGGCCCGCGGCGGGCGCAAGCTGTGCAGCGAGAATAAGTCCGATGAGCGAACCGGCGGAGGAGACGGGAATGTCGAGGGCAGGCGTTGAGGCAAGGCCGAGTCCAGCGGCGACCTGGCTGGCTGGTCCAGGACAGAAGCGGTCGCTCGACCCGCTTGCCACCAGAATCATGCCCACCTCGGCCGCGGTTGCGCCGGCCTTTTCAAGGCAGTCTTGTGCAGCTAGAACGCCGATTCCAGCGACCGTGTCTGTTTCGGCCGCGTAACGGCGCTCCTCGATACCTGAAACTTCGAGAATCCATTCCGGAGTTGCATCGACGAGCGGCGCAAGCTCATTGTTGCTTACGCGGCGAGACGGAAGCCAGGAGCCGAAGGCGCGCAGGAAGGCCATTATTGTCTCTTGGCGGCAAGGTAGGCTTCGACCTTGCCGATGGTATCGAATTTGCGCGCGGATAAGTCGGAGTCGGGAATAGTTACACCGAACTCCTCTTCCAGACCGGTAACAAAATCGGTGAGAGCGAAGGAGTCCAATAACCCGGAGACAAAGAGCGACTCATCGGCAGCCGGGCTGATCTCTTTCCCGCTTACTTTATGAAGGACCTTAAGGATTCGAGCTTGTGTTTCCAATGGCCGCTCCTTGTGCCGTAGTTACACTGCTTTCGGTTTGTCGTTTTTTGTAGGCCTGATATCCGGTTTCAATGTCGATCAGCAACGCGTCGGCCAGTTCACGGTATCCTTCTCCTGTGAAATGGGTGTGGTCCGGCTGCGCCCAGCCTGCGTAAACCCACTCCTGCATGGCTCCGAATCCGCCCATGCGCTTGCGCTGGTCCCAATAGGCGCACCCGTGCGCGCGGCAAACGGTTCGCTGCGCCTGGATGATGCGGTCGGTTCCGGCGAAAGGATGCCATGCGCGATGCTGGGCCACGGAACGGTCGGGAGGGCCTACCACCAGGATCGACGACTCCGGCACATACTGGTGCAAGTTATCGATGATGGATGCAAAGGTCTGTTCATAACTCGCCTCGTCCCAGAACGAACTTGCCGCTTCATTGGTTCCGTAAGCCAATACGATCAGGGCCGGGGAGTTATCCTTGAGATACTGCGAGAAAAGCGGCTGATCCCACTTGAGAATCAATGGAGCCTCCGCTCCGTTGATGCCGATCGACTCCCATGTTACTCCCGGCTGCGTGGCAACCCATCCCAACAGAGTTACCGGCGCGCTGTGCTCCGTGGTTACTTCGAAATGGTGATCTCCCGGCGTGCAGAAGTAGGTATAAGTGCCGGGTCCGGTCGCCGGAGCGTCGGTCGGAATCTCCGCGGTATCCACGCCGTTGTCTGAGAAGCGCAAGCTGCCGCCGCCGGGCTGCTGGAGGTATTGAAGTTCGAGCGTAGAGCAGGGTGCGTCCAGTGTGACCCATTCGCCGGGGCGCCCGGTTGAGATGCTGATACCGCCGAGGCCCGTTTGAGCGTCGCCAAGCTGAAGAAACTTGTTGCCCTGCGTCCTCCATCCGGTCGATTGCGACCGCTCCGAACCGAGAATTCTGTAACCGGGAAACGGATGCCCTGGGTAGGAGTAGCCGATGCCTCCGTTGCCGAACTGCTCCTGGAAGACACGCCTCGCTTCGCCGGTGAACATGTCGGCCGCGGTGTGCGAGTCGCCAAACTGCATGACGCGCACGGTGCTGGTCAGCGGTCCGGTGTCGCGAAGCTCGGATTCATGGGATTCAAGCAGGGCATAGAAGCCGTCCAAGGCAGAGCCGTATGCGATCGCCTGCGGGGGCTGGTCTTTCATCCGCGTGCCGATCTCCTCGGTCAGTGCCAACTTCCGCGCGGGGTCAATGCGTGGCCCGGCGTAGTAGCGCAAGCGCATGCGTCTGGGAGATTGACTGGTTTTGCCTGACTTTGTTCGTTTCGATAAGTTCTGCGCGGGCGCGGTTCGCGAGGGCGAATCTCGTAAGCTCTTATGCGCCTTGGCGGTCGATTGGGTTGGCGCCGGGGCGTGATGCTTCTTCTTGGCGGGAGAGGCCGAAAACGCAGTGGAGCCCACCAGCGCCAGCAGCAGCGCGACGGCGATGCCGGCCAGAGAATACGAGCGAATCGTAGATGAATTTCTCGAAGAGCGTCCCTCAGGTGCTAAAGCCCGCATTGTTTTTCCCGGCTTTGTACCAGGGATAAATCCCTGGCCTACCGTCCGATAGATTTCGGAACGCCGGGTTGGAAGCCGCCAGCTCATTTTTCCGTGGCCTTCTTTCCGGTGTGTTTCGGGGCAGGCTTGGATTTTGATTTCGCCTTGGGCTTTGGGTTGGCAGCAGCCTTTGGGGTGGTTACAGGGCTTGCGGCCGGCAGGGCAATTCCGTGTTGCATCTTCCATCGATTGTATCCCAGGTCCAACTGATCCACGAACAGGCCGGCCACGATGGTAGCTCCCTGGGGCGTGGGATGCAGCAGGTCTGCCGTCACCAGCCTGGGGCTGGCGGCATACCAGCGCGCCATGACGCCATCGCCGCCCATGGCGTTGAAGGTGTCGAAGAAGGCGACATGGGTCTCGGCGGCCACCTGGCGCTGTATGGCGACGATCTCGGGAATGGTGTCCATGGTCTTGATGTCGTCCAATCCGCTGCGTTCCCCTCGATCCATGGGGCTCATGATCAAGATAGACGCGCCAGGGGCGTGATCGCGCACCCGTTGTATCGCCAGACGTAACTCGTTTGCATACCCCTTGTGGACGTAGGCCCCAAAGCTGCTCTCGTTGGAGCCGTAGTTGACGATCACCAGCGCCGGCGCGGCATGTTCCAGCTCCTGCTTCCACAGCACGGGCTGCAGGACACGCGCGATCACTGAAGTGGTTGCGCCGTTCAGGCCCAGGCTATCGTAGAGCAGGCCGGTCGTCCCGCGGCGGAAGTCGGCTCCAAATAAGGTCACGCTTCCCGATGTGGGGCGGATGGAGACAGTTTTGGTTCCGATGGGAAGCGCCACGTGGACGGAAGCAACCGCCTGGGTTTCGGAGTCGGTGGCCTGATCCACGAGTTGCTCATCGTCCGCCTCGACGGCAAAGGCGCCGCCCCCGGGCTTGGCCAGGTATTCCACTTCTACCGCCGATTGCGGCGATTCGGTGAGCCGGAATTTGCTCCACGCGCCGGGCTGTCCCTCAAAGGCCGCGCCGCCCAGCCCGTAGATTCCCTCGCGCATCAGGCCAACGCCGGTGCGAATCTTCCAGCCGTGGTCGCTCATCTCGACGCCGCGATGGCCATACCAGGCCCAGGGCTTGGCGATGAGCGTGTAGCCGCGGCCGGCGTCTCCGAAGCGGTTTTGAAGTTGAGCGCGAACGTCGCCGGTGATCATGTCGGCGGTGGTGGGCGAGTCGCCATAGTGCAGAATTGTGACGACGACGTTCGCTTTCCCCTGTTCCTGTTTCGCTTGTTCCTGCTTCGTTTGTTCCAGGCCCCAAAGCGCGGCATAGAACCCGTCGAGATTGTTGGTGTCGTCGACAAATACTGGCGAAATCTGCGGCAGCTTTCCGCTGGATTGGACCGTGGGGGCTTTGGCAACCACCGGGACGGGCGGCCGTGGCCAGTGCAGCCGGAACGTGTCCGTAAAGATTCCTGGGTCCAGGCCTTTGGTGCGATCCATAACCCAGTGCCAGACCGCTAGCGCGCCCACCAGCACCGCGATGGCAAGCGCGGTCTTGAACGGGAAGCGCCATCCGCCGCCGGCCGGTTCAGTGGCGGGCTCGGGCTTGCTTTGACCAGGCTGGTCAGGCTCGGGATCGTTGAAGTTAAAAATTGCCATAGACAAAGGGAGCGGAACCGCGGCCCGCCAGCGTTTGAATGAGCAGAATCAGGGCCGCCATGGCCAGGCCCTGCACCCAGAAAGGCGTGCGGGCAGCCACATTCGCCGAAAAATCGAACCAGCTCGGCGGCAGCGAATGGAGGATGGCGGCGAGCACCATTACGCCCAGCACAAGCGGGGTCAGATTGTCCACGGACCAGGTGAACGAGCCCAGGCTGCGCAGGATGGCCAGCGCGTTTTCAAGCGAGCTGGCGCGGAAGAAGATCCAGGTGAAGCAGACAAAGTTGAAGGTGATGAGGCCGCCCAGCAACTTGGCCCACCAGTGAGGCGAGGGAAGCCTGCGCCAGAGCTTCCACGCGAAAACGACGCCCAGGGCCAGCCCGTGCAGCACGCCCCAGATGAGAAAAGTCCAGGAGATGCCGTGCCACAGCCCGCCCAGCATGAACGTAATAAGGAAGGCGTAACTATAAGAGAGCAGAGGGTGTTTGCGGCGCTTGGGCAGCGCGTCAAAGAGGTAGTCGCGCAGCCAGTTGGAGAAGGTGATGTGCCAGCGCCGCCAGAAATCGGCGATGTTGACCGACAGGTAGGGCCGGCGGAAGTTCTCCGGCAACTGGATACCGAGCAGCAGCGCCGCGCCGATGGCAATGTCGGTGTAGCCGGAGAAGTCGAAGAACAGTTGCAGCGCGTAGGCGTAGACGCTGGCCAGCGTCTCCACGCTGGAATAGAGCGCTGGGGTGTCGAAGACGCGGCCCACGAGGTTGTTGGCCAGGTAGTCGGCGATGAGCAGTTTCTTGACCAGCCCGATGCCGATCAGCAGCAGGGCGCGGCTGCCATCTTCGGCTTTGAAGGCAAAGGGCTTGGAAAGCTGGTTGAGCAGATTGCCCTGGCGGGGAATGGGACCGGCGGTCATCGATGGGAAGAACAGGGCTGAAGCGAGATAGGTCAGGTAGCTCTGGGCCGGCTTGATTTCTCCTCGATAAAAATCGATGGTGTAGGTAAGCGACTGAAAACAATAGAACGAGAGGCTCAGGGTAAAAAGCCGTCCGAAGCGGCCCGCGGTCAGCAGCGGAACCAGCTTGAGCCCGGCGAGCAAACCCAGATTGATGACCAGCGAGACGCCGAGAAGCAGGCGGCGGAGGGCTGGCTTTTGCGACTGGCCCAAGCCGAGACCGACCAGGAAATCGGCGCTTGCAGCCAAGGGCAGCGCCAGATAGATCAGGCTGAAGCGGGCCAGGAAGAACAGGTTAGCGGCTACCAGGATCGCCAATTGGAACCGGCGCGAACCGGCAGCGGCCCAATAGAACAGGCACACCGCAACCAGAAAAACAAAGAAAGGAGCCGCGCTGACCAACATGGAAGGATTCCAGACTATAGTCCACGACCGGCGGAGTGCGGGTCAAGCGCACCCCAGCCAGGTCCTGTGTTCATGGTGAGGCTTTCGAGGCTTGCTCGATGCGAGGGGGATGAAGAAAGCGGCGGCTGGAACCCACTTGATCACCTTGTCTGGGATCTGGGAATCGAAGCTCGGAAAGGCGCTTTTGTCCTCTTTCGAGCCGGGTAACATTCTTTGCATTACTTTTGGTGCAGAATGCAAGCTTCTGATTGTAAAGCCGTTACGGAAATCGATGGGTGGCTTCCGAACACTTTCCACAGAAAAAGTGATGTATTTCTCGACAATAGATGAGCAAAGGGGTGTCGATTTAGTAAAATTGGCGGATGGTCATTCGAAGGAAATCACGCAACATGAGCTTGAAGACTCCGCTGGGGATTTGTCTCCTGGCGGGAGCTTCATCGGTTGCGCTGGCCGCTGTGGTGGTTGTTCTCTCCACGCAGCCAGTGCATGCGGATGCGCGGCTTCCCCTGCCCGCATCAACCCCGCCGCTTGCTTCCCCTATCTTGAGCGCGACGCCCGTTGTTCAGGCACCAAAAAAGACCGCCGAGGTCGAGCGGGCGGATAAACTCCAGGGAATTGCCTCGTGGTACGGAGCGGTTCTTGACGGCCACCGCACGGCCAGCGGCGAACGGTTCGACATGTACGCCATGACGGCCTGCCACCCCACCCTGCCCTTCGGCTCCCTGGTGCGCGTGGTCGACCAAAGCACGAAGAGGTCGGTGGTGGTGCGCATCAACGATCGCGGCATACTTTCCGAGGGGCGCATTATCGACCTCTCCTACGCCGCGGCCCACGAACTGAATATCGTCAAGGCCGGTCTTGCTCAGGTGGATGTCGAGGTCATCTCCCTGGGGCGGTCCCACCACAGGAAATAGCCGATTCTGTACGGAACGCAAAACGGCCAGCCTTCGGGCTGGCCGTTTTGCGTTTTGGCTTACCGCCGGACCACCCGAGTAGGCCGGACTAGGGTTCGAGGCCGCTCAAATGGCCCAGATTTCAGCAATTCCAAATGGATCACGAACATCGGCCATCCCATGAGCAGCGCATCGATCTGCTCCCGTTGGGGGCCATCGAAAATAGCCCAGGGCAAGTCCGCCGCAGCGGACGCAGCCCTGGGTAAGAGGCAAAGAAAGAGTTATCCGCCCTGGAAGGGCGGATCGAACACCTGCGTCTCGGATTGCGGAATCCAGTGTTGGGCTTTCACACCGCCCATCCGGGGCGGGAATCCCTCGGCACGAACGCTTCCCCAGGGTTTCACCCTGGGCTATTTTCGACTCCTCCCTCCAGGAGGAACTGCGCTGGATGCCTCGTTGCTCCCCCATTTAAAAGTGCTGTCCAGATCTTCTTTCCCTTGACAATCGACAGGAGACTGCGTAAGTCTATTGTCGAACGTCGAGGGGAGCGAGATGCCGCCATCCACAGACTTGTTGCAAGGCACGCTGGATTTGCTGATTCTGCAAACGCTTGCGCTGGGGCAGATGCATGGGTGGGGAGTTGCGCAGCGGATTCAGCAGGTATCAAAGGATGTGTTGCAAATTGGGCAGGGGTCGCTTTACCCGGCGCTCCACCGGCTTGAATACAAGGGGTGGATTCAGGCTGATTGGGGCAATTCGGAGAATAACCGGCGGGCGAAGTTCTACTCGCTGACCGCGACGGGCAGGCGGCAATTGGACGCTGAGCTCGAGACCTGGGAGCGGCTTTCCTCTGCAATAGGCCTGGTGCTGAGCCGCGTTCCGGAGGCATCGGCATGATCGACGAATGGCTGACGCGGATGCGCTTTCTTTTTTCGCGCCGGAAGCCGGCCGATCTGGACGACGAACTCCAGTTTCATCTGGAACGGTCGACCGCGGCCAACATTGCGGCGGGCATGGCTCCTGACGAGGCGCGCAGGCGGGCGCTGATTGACTTCGGCGGCGTGGAGCGGGCGCGGGAACAGTCCTTCGAGCAGCGGCCGGGTTGGTGGCTGGGCACGGTGGCGCAAGATGTCCGCTATGCGCTACGCGGCTTCCGGCGCAACCCTGTCTTCACTGTCACCGTGATTGCCACGCTGGCGCTGGGCATCGGCGCGACCACGGCGGTCTTCAGCGTTGTCGACCGGATTCTCTTCCGCAGCCTGCCCTATGCGCACGACGACCGGCTGGTGTCATTCGGCCTGGTGCAATCCCTTGAACGCCAGGAGTTCACGCTGGGCGGTTTCCTCTTTGAGTGGCGAGATAGCCAGAAGCCGTTCGAATCCGTGACCTATGAAGGCGGGACGACAGAGTGCAACCTGACAGAGGCGAGCCCTGTGCACCTGCAATGCGCTCAAGTGGCGCAGAACTTTCTGCCCACCCTGGGCGTCGTTCCGATCATGGGCCGCAATTTCCTGTCCGAGGAGGATCGACCCAATGGACCCAAAGTCGTACTCATTTCCGATGGGCTTTGGCAGAGCCGTTACAACCGCGATCCGGGTGTATTGAGCACAACCATTCAGATCGACGATCACGCGGTTCGCATCGTGGGCGTACTCCCCAGAGATTTTGAAATGCCTCGGCTGCAGCAAACGGATATCCTCCGCCCCGCTGCCGTAGACGTGGCAGCACAGCAAAAGGTTAACAGCGGAATCGGCCAGCCCTTGTGGGCATTTGCGCGGCTCAAGCCGGGGGTAAGCGTGCGGGAGGCGAAGGCGGAGATGGAGCCCCTGTTCCTTCATACGCAGCAATGGATTCCTCCGCAAATTCGCAAGGACTTTCACTTGCAGGTTCGGTCCCTGCGCGACCGCCAGATGCAGGAAGCCTATACGGTTGCGTGGGTGCTGCTGGGCGCGGTGCTGGCGGTGCTGCTGATTGCCTGCGCCAACGTTGCCAGCTTGTTTTCGGCGCGCGGCGCGGCCCGGGAACGGGAGTTGGCGGTGCGCTCCGCGCTGGGCGCGAGTCGGGGCCGGCTGATTCGCCAGACGCTGACGGAGGCATTCCTGTTGGCGGTCGCGGGCGCGGCGCTGGGATGTGCGCTGGCGGAGATTCTGTTGCGAGTTTTCATCGCCATTGCTCCCACGGGAGTCCCGTTTCTGTCGACCGCGCAACTCGACCTGCGCATCGTTTTGTTCGCGGTGCTGGTCTCGCTGCTTTGCGCTGCCTTGTTTGGGATTTTGCCCGCGCTGGAGAAGCCGCGCGCCGCGGCGCTGGTTGGCAGGCTGCCGGCGTCGGGCGCACATGCGCGGCTGCGGCGCGTCCTGGTGGCCGCGCAAATCGCCATCTGCATGGTGCTGCTCTCCGGCGCAAGTCTGCTCGTAAAGAGCTTTTGGAACCTTGAGCAGCAGAACCTCGGCATGCAGACGCGCGACGTGCTCACCGTTCACGTCCCGCTCAACCGGGAGCACTACCCAACCGGGTACCTGAACTTCTATCTTCGCGCTGAAGCGGCGTTCGGCCGGTTGCCGGGTGTTACGGCAGTGGGGATGAGCGACTCCGTGCCGCCGGACGCGGATAGCTGGCACGACGGGACCCGCTACTCGGAGCTGATGGTCGTGGGCAGGCAGCCCACGCCTTCCGGAGTGGGCGGCACCGTGGTTTCGCGGATCGTGACGCCCGGATACTTTCAAGCGCTCCGAATCCCCATCGTTGAGGGTGCCGGTTTTACCCAAGAGGAACGGAAATCAAACGGCAGGTTCATGATTCTCAGCAAGGAACTCGCCGCCCGCCTCTTTCCTCAAGGCGCAGCGATCGGGCAGCACATCGAGCACGCGCAATTCCAGCCGAATTTTGTACCTGGGCCGATTTATACGGTCGTGGGAGTAGCCGGGAACGTGAAGAACGCCGGTCTGGCCGGGCAGGACGATCCGGAGCTCTACGAACTGGGAACCGACACACCGGATACGTGGGGCAGGCACCACGTGTTTCTGCTCGCGACAAGTCTGCCCGCCTCCATTGTCGCGCCGTGGGTTCGCGCTCAGGTTGCGCAACTTGACCCGACGGCCCCGGTGGAGATCGAGACGCTGAGTCAGACGGTGAGCAAGTTGGCCGACCGGCCGCGTTTCGAGACGGCGCTGCTGGGGTTCTTCGCGCTTTGCGGGCTGGCGATGGCGGTGATCGGGCTGTACGGTGTGATTGCGTTTGTGGCCGCGCAGCGCACGCAGGAGATAGGCGTGCGCATGGCGCTGGGCGCGACGCGGCTGGACATTCTGCGGCTGATCGCGGGGCAGGGCGTGCGGCTGATCGTGCTGGGCGGGGTCGTCGGACTGGGTGCGGCGCTCGTCCTCGCGCGGCTGCTGAAGAGCCTGCTCTACAACGTGGGGCCGCACGATCCGGCTATTTATGCGGCGGTCGCGCTGCTGCTGGCCCTCGTGGCTCTGGCGGCAACGCTCATTCCGGCGCGCGCGGCGATGAAGGTTGAGCCAGTGGAAGCGCTGCGCTACGAGTGAGGCCGTTTCTATACAGGCCCGGTTCTTGACCTCTACAATTTGTCACACGATGAAAACTGCCCGCGTTTTCTTTCCTACGCTCCTGTTGCTCTTCGCGACGCCGCATATTCTTCGCGCGCAAATACCGGCCACACAGAGCCCGGCCGTGCCGGAATGGGCGCAGCCTGCTTCCGCGACCCACACCCAGGTATCTCCTCCGTCTACCTTCCACCGGGCGAGCACGAATTTCTATACGCCGATCGGCATCTTTGACGGCCAATCCGACGTTGGCAGCGCGGTTGTGCCGGGCAGCGCCAGCTACGATCCAGCCACCAAGCAGTACACCATCAACTCCGCCGGCTACAACGTCTGGTACGTCCGCGACGAGTTTCGTTATCTATGGAAGAAGATGTCCGGCGACGTTTCGCTGGCGGCGGATATCGCCTACCCCGACCCCAACGGCTACGGAGACCGCAAGGCGGTGCTGGTCATTCGCCAGGATCTGGAAGACGATTCGAAAGAGGCGATCGTGGCCCTGCACGGCACCGGCATGATCCACCTCGCCCAGCGGCCGGAAAAAGGCGCGCGGGTCAAGGACATGGAATATCGCATCGGCGACCGCGGCCTTCCCGCCGGCGCCAACCCCGACAGCCTGGTCACAGTGATGGCCAGGCGCATTGGGATTGAAAAACATGGCGACGAGTTTGCGCTGTTTGTCAGCCTGGAAGGCGAGCCGATGCACCAGTTCGGCCCGCCCATCCACCTGCACCTGGATGGGCTGTTCTATGCCGGCATTGGGTTCTGCTCGCATCTGCCCGACAAATCCGACACCGCAATACTCTCCAACGTCGTTCTCGTGAACTCTGTCGGTAAGGTCGAATAGATCGCCGCGATGCGGGAACCCACCCACTACCGTCGATTGCCTAGCCTTGGCTCGAACGGCAGATTCCGGGTATACTAAAGATTCGGCAAGCCGGCGGGGTGGTGTGTTTTCAATGGCCCTGTGAGCGGCGCCATTCTGAGCGGGGATTCAACGACGCTCGAATGCCGCTGATTCTGTCGGCGGCGAAGAGAATCTGAACAAGAAGAATTTGGAGTGAAGTCATGGCACAGGTATGCGATATTTGCGGGAAAGGCCCGCAGTTCGGCAATAACATCTCACATGCGCACAACGTGACGCGGCGCCGCTGGAGCGTGAATCTGCAGGCGGTGAAGGCGCTGGTCAACGGCGCGCCCAAGCGCATCAGGGTATGCACCAGCTGCATCAAGACCGGCAAGATCGCTAAGGCGTAGCGGCCTGGTTTTGTTCCACCCTTCGCAACGGACGCGAAGGATGGGGCACCCAATCTACACAACTCAAGATCGACGCGAACCCCGTCCCTACTTGGACGGGGTTTTGTTGTGCCCGGATCGAGCTTCGAAACGGCCTTCGCAACTGGAGTTCGGGCGCGGTTACGGCTTCTCGTGGGCGAAGGTAAGGCTGGCGGAGTTGATGCAGTAACGAAGGCCGGTGGGCGCGGGACCGTCGGGGAAGACGTGACCGAGATGGCCGCCGCAGCGGGCGCAGGTGACTTCGACGCGGCGCATTCCATAGCTCCGGTCTTCATGCTCCTCGATGGCCTTGGAGTCGGCCGGCAGCATGAAGCTGGGCCAGCCGCAGCCGGAGTCGAATTTGGCTCCACTCATAAACAAGAGCGCGCCGCAACCGGCACAGTGATAGTTGCCGGTGTCGTGGTTTTCGGTGAGGGCGCCCGTGAAGGGCCGTTCCGTGCCTTTCTGGCGCAGCACCTGGTATTGCTCCTGGGTCAGCATGGTGCGCCACTCAGCGTCGCTGCGTACGATCTTTTCAGGCGATTCGCTCACGGGGACCTCCTCCTCAGACTTCCGCGACCAGGTCGATCTCCACCAGCACATCTTTGGGCAGGCGGGAGACTTCGACAGTGGTGCGGGCGGGCAGCGGGAAGGCCTCCTGCTTGAAATAGGCACTGTAGACTGCGTTCATAGCGGCGAAGTCGTTGATGTCCTTGAGGAAGACAGTGGCCTTAACCACGCGGGCAAGGCTGCTGCCGCCGGCTTCAAGAATGGCCTTCAAGTTCTCGAAAGTGCGAGTGGTCTGTTCGGTGATGCCGCCAGCGACGACCTGTTGGTCCGCCGGGTCGACACCAGCCTGGCCGGCAGTGAAGATCAGATTGCCCACGCGGACGCCCTGCGAATACGGTCCGATAGCCGCGGGAGCTTTGCCTGTGGCGATGACTTGTTTGCTCATGAATCGATTGTAACGGGCGACCGTTACAGATCGACCATGCGCGGAATCAAACGCGATCAGCGCCAAATGGCCAGAATGATTCCTGCGCCGACCATTGCCACCAGCCAGTAGCCGATGTTGATGGCGAAGAGATTGAAGGGCCGCCCTTCGTAGACGTGCGCGGCCGAAACCGGCGCCACGATAAAGCCGACCCAGGCGATAAAGCCGATTAAAGCGCCCCAATGAAGACTCGTTGCGCCCGCCCAGAAGATGACGTGCGCCAATACAAAGCAGAGAATCAGGCTGCCAATGAACGACACGGCCATGCCGGCCGCCATGGTGCCCTTCTGCGGCTCGGAGCGAGGATAGACCATGGCCTTCCAGGGCTTGCCGAAGAGCACAGGCGAAAACCAGATTGCGCCCAGAATCCACTGAGCAAGCGCAGCCACCAGAAGGGCCCAGGGATTGAAGAAAAGATGGTGCATTGAAATCCTCCCGATTGGATGAATATCGCCTCCGAGGGGCCGGGAAACCAGAGAAATTAAGGGCGGATCGCCGGCCTGCCTTCATGGAGTCGCGGAATCACCTTGCAAGACCCGATTGCGGAGTGTCAAGGCAAATGCGCGCCGCAAACCGCGAGTGGAATCAAAAATAGTAAATCCGGCTGAGTTCCTTGCAGGGCTTTGCGTCAGCGCCGCTTCAATGCTTCCAACTCATCGAGGGTCCGCGGCCAGTCCGTTCCGAGTAGCCGCGAAAGGCTGCGGTCGGCCAAGACTTTTCCGCCGGTCTGGCAGCGGGCGCAGTAGTTGGTTTCGTTGTCGGCGTAGCGAATGCGCTGGACGGGCTGGCCGCAGCACGGGCAGGGCTGGCCAAAGCGGCCATGAACGGCCATCTCCGGGCGGAATGCGGTCACTTTTTCGGGGAAGCCCTTCTCCGCTTCGGCGCGCATTCGGTCGATCCAAAGAGTGAGAGTCGAGCGCGTGGCGGCAAACAGACGCTCCCATTCCTCGGGCTTGAGCCTGTGGGTGAGGGGGATGGGCGAGAGTTCGGCCGCATGCAGAATCTCATCCGAATAAGCATTGCCGACGCCGCTGATCAGCCGTGGATCGGTGAGGGCGCGCTTGAGGGTGCGATTCTCCGCCGTGAGGGCGGCGCGAAAGGCCGCCAGATCGGTCGAAAAGATCTCGACGCCGCCGGGGTCGATCGAGCGCAAGCTCTCTTCGCCGCGGAGGAGATACAGAGAAGCCCGGCGCTTGCTGCCGGACTCGGTGAGGACCAGCGAGCCGGTGGGGAAATCGAAAGCTGCAAGGGCCTGGCGGCCGGCGAGTTTGACTTGCGGCGGACGCCAGTGCAAGCGACCGGCAATCATCAGGTGCAGCACCAACCACAGATCGCCTTCGACTCCAATGGCGATGCGCTTGCCGATCCGGCGGATTGCGTGGACGGTTCTGCCTTCGACGGAGGCGAGCGGCGGGTCGACGGTGCGCAGCAGAAAAACGCTGGCCAGTCGGACGCGTTCGAGCGGCTGCTGAAGAATGCGAGCCTCGAGCGCAGTGATGTAAGCGGCGATGTCGGGGAGTTCCGGCATTGGTACAAGAGTGCAGCCGCGGCAGACGGTTGCGCAATGGGCTGATGGGGCCCCCGCTGTTTTTTGGGGATTAGCTTCAGGCGAGGATCGTGTTGTCGATCAGGCGGGTTGCGCCGACCCAGGCGGCGATGGCGAAGAGTGTTCCAGGGGCGGCGACTTCAACGGGTAAGAGCGTGGCCCAATCGACGAGGGCGATGAAATCGACGCGAACGTCGGGCTCGGCGGCAAGCGTTTTGCGGGCCGCATCCAGCAGAGGACTGGCTCGTCGCTCGCCGGAGGCTACTGCGCTCTCGGCTTGGCGGACCGCGCGGCTCAGCACCAGGGCCTGTGTGCGCCCGGCGGGGCTGAGGTAGACGTTGCGCGAGCTGATGGCAAGGCCGTCGAGCTCGCGGACGATGGGACAAACGACGATCTCCGTGGCTAGGCGAAGGTCCGCAACCATGCGGCGGACGACGGCGCACTGGGCCGCATCTTTCTGGCCGAAGAAGGCGCGGTCAGGCTCGGCGGCGATGAGCAGCTTAGACACAACTGTTGCTACGCCACGAAAGTGGCCGGGCCGGGATGCGCCGTCGAGCCGGTTGCCGAGGCCTTCGACTTCTACATATGTGGCTGCGCCTGGAGGATAGAGATCTTCGACCGTTGGAGCGAAGACGACGTCGGCGCCTTCGGCCTCGGCTAGAACGCAGTCCGCGTCGAAGCTGCGCGGATAGCGGGCAAAGTCCTCGTTGGGTCCGAACTGGGTTGGGTTGACGAAAATGCTGACGGCAACATAGCCCACCGAGGCTTTGGCGGCGCGGATGAGCGAGGCGTGGCCGGCGTGGAGCGCACCCATGGTGGGCACGAGTCCGATGGTGTTGCAGCCGTCGTTGCGCTCTTGACGCGACCACTGGCGGAGTTCAGCTACGGTGCGAAGGATCTCCATTGACATACCTGTCTAGCCAGCTTCCCTCAGGGGCTGAAGCCCACTTTCAATTGGCGGCTTTTGCGGCACGACTGAAGTCGTGCCCTGACACTGTTCGGTTCGCCTCAATCTCGTTGAGGGCGCTGTGCGCGGCTTCGGGCAGATGATAGCTCTCCTCATCGGACGGAAAGGCGCGGTGCTCGACATCTTCGCGATAGTGCTCGATGGCGGTGCGAATCAGCGTACCCGCGTCGCCGTAGCGGCGGACAAATTTGGCGGGCGGCGTGAAGGTCAGGTTGAGCAGATCGTGGAAGACAAGAATCTGGCCATCGCAATCCGGCCCGGCGCCAATGCCGATGGTAGGAATTTGCAACTCGGCGGTGATGTCGGCGGCCACCTCGCGGGGAACGCCTTCAAGCACGATTGCGCCCGCTCCGGCATCGGCCAGGGCGTGGGCATCGGCCTTGATTTGGAGAACAGTTTCGGCGGTGCGGGCCTGGACGCGATAGCCGCCCATGCGATGCACGCTTTGCGGAGTGAGGCCGAGGTGGCCGATGACCGGAATCTCGGCTTCGGTAAGCGCGCGGACCAGATCGATGCGCGCGCCTTCGATTTTGACCGCCTCTGCGCCGGCCTCTTTGACGAAGCGAATGGCGTTGGCCAATCCCTGTGCAACCGGCCCGTGATAGCTGCCGAAGGGCATGTCGGCGACAACTAGAGCCCGGCGAACTGCTCGGCGGACAGCGCGCGTATGGTGAAGCATCTCGTCCACAGTGACAGCGAGGGTGTTTTCGTGGCCCAGAACCACCATGGCCAGCGAGTCGCCGACCAGCAGCAGGTCGATGCCGGCTTCGTCCGCCAGCCGCGAGGATGAATAGTCGTAGGCGGTGAGAGCGGAGATGGGCTTGCCCTGGCGCTTCATCTCGGTGAGCGCAGGCACGGTGACTTTTGTGATGGGATGGGCAGTGCTGGGCGGGTTGGAGCTACCGCCGGCGGGAAAGCTGGTGAGGGTCATGCAAGTCTCCAGTGCCGCTCCGCAGACTCAGGATGCGACCCGAACAAGCCGAGTATACGCTCGATGGGGGCACGAGTGCGATGGAGACTCGGAGGCCCGGAACTGTCCCATTTCGGGCGCGCTGCCCGGGGAGGGCCTTCGGTTCGCTTGCCGATCCTCTGTCTGACGCTGCACACTTGATTGCAATGGTCTCACCAATCGCGATAGAGGTCTCCGCCGGACTGGGCGCCGCGGCTGTGCTTAGCGCGGGCGGTTTCGCGTACGCCGCCATGTGGCCGGGGTCGAGGCTGTTTGGAACAGCCTTGATTGCACCGCAGTGCCCCGGCGAACTGGCGATGACTTTCGACGATGGTCCCAACCCGGCGTGGACGCCGCGCCTGCTGGAGGTTCTTGTCAGCCACAATGTGCGGGCTACATTTTTTCTAATCGGCAGCCATGCGCAGGCAGAACCGGAGTTGGTGCGGCGGATTGTGGCAGGTGGCCACCTGATCGGCAACCATTCCTGGAGCCATCCGAACCTCGCGCTTGCCGCAGCCAGCCGCGTGGAACAGGAACTGGCGAGCACGAGTGAAGCGCTGGAGCAGATCGCGGGCGTTGCGGTGAAGTATTTTCGTCCGCCGTTTGGAGCGCGCCGGCCAGCTGTGTTTCGCCTGGCACGATCTCGCGGAATGGTTCCGGTTCTGTGGAACGCGATGACTTCGGATTGGAAAGAGCCCTCAGCGGATGCAATCGCGTTGCGGCTTACACATAGAATCGACCAACTGGAACGCCGGGGCCGGGCTTCGAACATCGTGCTTCACGATGGAAGTCATCTGGACCGGGGCGGGTATCGAGCGCCGTCCGTGGCGGCTGCCGGGCTGGTGGCGGCGCGCTACAAGGATACGCATCGCTTTGTGACGCTGGACGCTTGGGGATAGGGATTCGTGCCGTCAAGGTCAACTTGCCAGCCGCTCTTCCCTCTCCAGCGCCTCATGAATCAGCATCTTGAGATAGGTCTGGTAGCGTAGGCCACGCCGCTCGGCCAGGGTCCGGGCGCGGGAGATGTCCTCTGGAGCGAGGCGAATGGTGGTCGGGGGCGTGATGCCGCGCCGCGTCAGCGTGCCCTGCCGCACCCGGCCCTCCTGCGCCGCCCGCAGAAAGGCGTCAGCCAGTCCTTGACGGTTCTCGTAGAGCCAGTTCGCTTCCTCGGTCTCGTTGTCAAACTTCGGTATCTTCAGTGTCTCCATAACGCCGCCTCATTTCGGCCAGGTAGTAGAGCTTGAGTTGTTTTGGCGCATCCCAGGCGGAGATTACTCTCACCTTGCCGCCACGCCACGTTGTAACAAGTTGCAGCACTCGCCCCGTGGCCGTTTCGCCAAGTTGCTGGAGCCGCTCCTCACTATTGTTGTCGTGGGCAGCCTGCAACTCAACATCAAGTGGGTCTCTGAGAAAAACTTCCTCGGCTTCGTCCTGCGTGATTTCGTGTCGCGCGATGTGAGCCAAATTGGCTTCATCCCAATCGAAAAGCAGCGCTTGACCGTTCATAAATGCTTCCAAATCCCGGAACTCACGAAGTGCTTCTCTCTCTAAGTGTAAATACACTGTATATCGTTTGGACTCGTATGTCAAAAAACGGCCAGCGTTCCCGAAGAAGGCCTGAAGTTCGGTATTTATCTAGTTTGGACGGCCTCGAAGGCTGTGCGTGCGGCAGCGACAGTCGCAGCAACCTCTTCTTCGCCATGCGCAGTGCTCAGAAACGCCGCCTCAAATTGCGAGGGCGGGAGCCAGACGCCAGCGTCGAGCATTGCATTGTGGAAACGGCCGAAAGCGGCGGTGTCGGACTGGGCGGCTTCTAAATAGTCGGTGACTGGCCCCGGAGTGAAGAACCATGTCCACATGGCGCCAACGCGGTTGAGGGTGAGCGGAACTCCCGCGCGGGCAGCTTCGGCGGCGACGCCTTCGGCTACGGCCTTGGCTGTGGCTTCAAGTTGGGGATAGACCTGCGCCGCGTGTTCCTGAAGATAACTGAGCGTCGCGATGCCGGCGGCCATGGCCAGCGGGTTGCCGCTTAGGGTTCCGGCTTGGTAGACGGGGCCGAGCGGGGCGAGCTGGTCCATGAGGGCGCGCTTGCCGCCAAAGACGCCTACCGGCAGGCCGCCTCCGACGATCTTGCCTAATGTGATGAGGTCGGGATCGAGCGAGTAAAGCTGACAGGCGCCGCCGAGGGCAACGCGGAAGCCGGTCATGACCTCGTCGACGATCAGCAGCGCACCCTCGCGGGCAGTGAGCGCGCGCAGGCCCGCGAGATAGCCGGGGGCTGGCGGAATGCAGCCGGCATTGCCGACGATGGGCTCGACGATCACCGCGGCAATGGCGTCGGGATGAGCAGCGAAGGCGGCTGCAACCGAGGCAAGATCGTTGTAGGGCAGAGCGAGGGTGAGGTGAGCGATCTCCTCGGGCACACCGGCCGACCCAGGGATTCCAAAGGTGGCAACGCCGGAGCCGGCTTTGACCAGCAGTCCGTCGGAGTGGCCGTGGTAGCAGCCCTCGAACTTGACGACGATCTTTCGGCCGGTGGCGGCGCGGGCCAGTCGGATGGCCGACATGGTGGCCTCGGTGCCGGAGCTGACGAAGCGAAGCTTTTCGATGGCCGGATAGCAGGCGACGATGCGTTCGGCCAGGTCGGCCTCGGCTGCGGTCGAAGCCCCGAAGCTGGCGGAATTGCGCGCGGCTCGTTCGATGGCTTCCACGACGGGCGGAAAGGCGTGGCCGAGGATCATCGGTCCCCAGGAGCCGAAGTAGTCGATATAGCGGTTGCCGTCCGCATCGGTGATCCAGGCGCCCTTGGCGCTTTCGACAAACGGAGGCGCGCCGCCCACCGCGCGAAAGGCCCGCACCGGCGAGTTGACGCCGCCGGGAAAGAATCGCTCGGCTCGCTGCTGCAGGGCCTGGGATCGGATGCGGACGGGGGCTGGGAATTGGGGAGTCATGGTGGGTTCAGTATAGAAGGCGAGCGGGACGGCCGGGATATTCAGCACATTTCGAGGCAGGTTTGGCTGATCGAAGGTGAAAGATCGACTTCCAATTGTGGTGCAGGTGTGATGTATTTGCATCAAACAGTATGATTGCGCTTTATCATCATATGGTGCATAATTGTCCGATGAGAACCAGTATTACGCTCGATGAAGACGTCTATCAACTTGCATCGCTGTACTCAAAAGGGCGGGGAACCACCCTTGGCGCGGCCATTGGTGAATTGGTGCGGAAGGGCGTTTCCGCGGCGCCTTCCGACCCTATTTCGCTACGGCTGAAGAGAGCGCCCAACGGCTTGCTGATCTTCGCGGGAACCGGCAGGGTCATTACTCCCGAGATGGTCAAGGATGCTCAAGAGGACGAGATTGAGTAAGCCGAGATATCTGCTCGACGTGAATGTATTGATCGCCCTCACGGACCCGGACCATGTGCATCATCGGACGGTGGCGAAGTGGTTCGATTCCCCCGGTCTCGATTGGGGTCTATGCGCGTTTTCCGAAGCAGGCTTTCTTCGATTCTCCTCGAATCCGAACGCGGGTGCATATTCCGTTGAGGAAGCGACCAAAGTGCTGGCAGACCTGGTCAATTATCCCGGTTATAGGTTCTGGCCCATCTCGACCGGGTGGGCTACCCTTGCCGCTCCCTTTCTTCAAAGGGTATTCGGGCACCAGCAAATCACCGATGCCTATCTGCTTGGACTCGCGGTAAAAGAAGGCGGAGTGCTGGTCACGATGGACAAGGGAATCAAATATCTGGCCGGAGCGCAATACAGCAAGAATGTACTTCTTCTCGAATAACGGCCCGAGCCCAACCTGCCTGGGACGTTTGCCATGGGCCGGCGAAAGCCCGTAGCGTACGATCTATTCGTTTCGTCGGTTCATCCACCTGTCCAGGTCGAAGCACATTTAAGCGCCCGCGTGTGGGCTTCTATCATCCAATGTGCGGATGATCGAACGAATCGAACTCGGCGGGCGGCTGCTGGTCATCTTCGATGGCCATTGCGGTTTTTGCAACCGATCTGTTCGGTGGTTCCTGAGGCGCGACCGGCATGACCGGCTGCGCTTTGTGGCTTCCCAATGGCCAATGGTGGCCGGGCTGCTGGCACGGCACGGATTCGCGCCCGCGGACCTGGAAACCGGCCCGAATACCATCCTGGTTGTGCGCGACGCGAATGGCGAGGATGAGCGAGTTCTGGTTCGCTCGGAGGCGGCTGTGGCTATGCTGTTGGGGCTGCCGCGTCCCTGGCCGGCCGTCGGCCGTGTCTTCAGTTGGATTCCCCGGTCGGCGCGCGACCTGGGCTACCGGTTGATCGCGCGATGGCGTTACCGGATCTGGGGGCGGCTCGAAACGTGTCCTCTGCCCACGGACGAGGAGCGGGAGCGGTTCCTGTAAGTCACAGTCGAAGCCCTCGCGATGCTGCTAAAATCGACCTTTCCGGCCAATAGAGCCGCTCATCAATCCATCCGCAGAAAGCCCCCACAGTGCCTGACGATCTGAAGACCAACGACGAAACGAAAGCCAAGGACGAACCCAAATCCAAATCCGTGACCTATGCCGACGCCGGCGTGGACATCGGCAGCGGCGACCTGGCCAAGCAGCGGATCAAGTACCTGGCGCAGAAAACCTTCAACCGCAACGTATTGGGCGGTATAGGAGGCTTTGGCGCGCTCTTCCGGCTGGACTTGCAGCGCTGGAAGAACCCGATCCTGGTGAGCTCGGCGGATGGGGTGGGGACCAAGCTGAAGCTGGCCTTCGAGCTGGGAATGCACCACACGGTGGGCGTGGACCTGGTGAACCACTGCGTGAACGACATCGCCGTCCAAGGCGCCACGCCGCTGTTCTTTCTGGACTACCTGGCCAGCGGAAAGCTCGATCCGGATGTGACCGAGAGCGTTGTGACCGGGCTGGCCGAGGGATGCAAAGCCAACGGTTGCGCGCTGATCGGCGGCGAGACGGCGCAGATGCCGGGCTTCTACGCCGACGGCGAGTACGATCTGGCCGGGTTTATTGTGGGCGCGGTCGATCGCGACAAGATGGTGACCGGCGAGGAGATCAAGATTGGCGACGTGCTGATCGGCATGCCCTCGACCGGGCTGCATACCAACGGCTACTCGCTGGCGCGCAAGCTGCTTTTCGAGGTGGCCGGCTACAAGGCCACCCAATACGTGCCCGCCATCAAGGACAAGGCCGGCGCGGTGCTGATGAAGACGCATCGCAGCTACCTTCACGTGATCCAGAAGCTGGTTGCGGCGGGGCTGACGACAGGAATGGCGCACATCACCGGCGGGGGAATCACGGAGAATCTGCCCCGCATTCTGCCCAAGCATACGGGGGCGCAGGTGGAGCTGGGTTCGTGGCCGGTGCTGCCGATTTTTGAACATCTGCAGAAACTGGGCCCGGTGTCGCAAGAGGAGATGATGCGCACCTTCAACATGGGCGTGGGGCTGATTGCGGCCATTCCGGCGGCAAAGTTTACGCGCGCCAAAAATCTGCTGGATCGCTCCGAGGAGAAGTTCTATCTGATCGGACGCGTGGTCAAGGGTGAGCGCCGGGTGCAGTACACATGAGTAGTGAATAAGTGAATGAGTGAATGAGTGAATGAGTGAACAGGGGCCTTCACTCGCCGCCGCTAGCTGAAAGATTCGTTCAAGACGGCAAGAAGTGTCAGGGCACGAATGTAAAGGCTGCGCTGAGATTCGTTCAAGACGGCAAGAAGTGTCAGGGCACGACTTCAGTCGTGCCGCAAGAGCAACAAATAGACGTTGGGCTTTAGCCCCTGAGGCAAGAATTGGAACTCGCGTCGAAAGTTCGTGCTGTCCGCCTCGGAATCCTTCTCTCCGGCCGCGGCTCCAATTTCAAAGCCATCGCCCGCTTCATTGCCGAAGGCCGTCTCCCCGGCGTCGAGATCGCGGTCGTCATCTCGAACGTGGCCGAGGCCGCCGGTCTGCTTGCAGCGCGCGATTCAGGGCTGCCCACTGCGGTGTTTGTCTCCAAAGGCCGCACGCGCGCCGAGCACGACGCCGATCTGATTCAATGCCTGCAGACGCACCGCGTCGACCTGGTTTGCCTGGCCGGCTACATGCGCCTCCTGTCGCCAGACTTCGTCGCCGCGTTTCCCAATCGAATCCTCAATATTCATCCGTCGCTGCTGCCTGCCTTTTCGGGCCTGGAGGCGCAGCAGCAGGCATTCGAGCACGGTGTAAAGATCGCGGGGTGTACCGTTCACTTTGTGGATGACCAGTTGGACCACGGAGTCATCGTCTTGCAGCGGGCGATTCCGGTGCTGGAAAGCGACGACGCGCATTCGCTGGCGGAACGGATTCTTGCCGAGGAACACATCGCGTACAGCGAGGCAATTGCACGCGTGGCTGGCGGGGACTATGAGATTCACGGGCGGCGATATGTGAAGCGCGTGGGGTAAGCATCCCCCAGCAAAGCCAGGGAACAACGCTCCCAGCTCTTCGCCTTTGCTGACCTCAGCGTCAATACCAACACTTGATCCGAGGCCAATCCTCCGCGAATGTGTGCTTGCGGTGGCGCAGCCAGAGGTAGTGACTATGCTCGTGGTCCATGATCCAGGGGACGTCAAAGGAGCCTGGATCGACGACTTCGGCGTAGTTGCCCGCGTACTCGTTGGGATCGTTGCCCAGGGTCAGGACGGACTCTCCGGTGTCGTTGTTTTCAACCGGGTCACGGGACCGAAAATCAGGCAGGATTTGCTCAAGACGCGTCGCCGCGATTCAGTGGCTCGCGCGCCATCGTTTGGATCCTGACGAAGGGGCCGCTGATTGCTCCTGAGCCAAAGTTGCACGATTCAATTCAAGCTTCGGACCACTATCCCCTATCGCTCACGCTTCGAATTCGATAATTGGATGGACACCCTGTATGGAACCTTCATGTCTTATCCTAAGCCAAGCGATATATGCGCATTAGCAATAACGCGGTATGTGGCCGCCTGAGGACACTCCTGAGCATGAAACTTGCACGTCCTTCTGTGATCGTATCCATCTGTGTTGTCCTTATGTTGAATGGGTGTGGTGGAGGCAACAGCTCATCGTCGGTTCCAGTTGCGCCCACGATCGCATGGCCTGCCCCAGCAGCAATTACATATGGGACGGCGTTGACTTCGACTCAACTCAATGCGACGGCCAATTATCCCGGCACGTTCACATATTCTCCTGCATCGGGAACTGTCCTGAGCGCGGGGACCCAGACCCTGAATGCGACATTTACGCCCAGCGATTCCTCGAAGGTTACCTCGGCAACAGCAACGAATACGATCGCGGTGAACAAGGCAACGCCGGCAATCACGTGGAATACGCCCGCAGCCGTGTCTGTGGGAACGGCTCTGAGCAGCACGCAATTGAATGCGACAGCGAGCGTCGCCGGCACATTTGTCTACTCGCCTGCCGCGAATACGGTGATGAGCGCACCCGGAACACAAACGCTCTCCGTCACGTTCACGCCGACAGATAGCACCGACTACAATTCGGCCACTGGAAGCGTGACTCTCACCGTCAATGCTGGCGGCGCCACAGCCGTTACGGTCAACATCAACACGCGGGCCAACCGCCATCAGATCAGTCCTTTCGTTTACGGGAATAACGATCAAACGATTTCAGACATATCCGACGTGGGCTACACCTTTTCACGATGGGGCGGCAATGACGCCTCGAACTATAACTACCTGTTGCAAACCCGCAATGCCGCCGCGGACTGGTACTTCGAGGACTATGGCGGTGCAGGCGACCAGGTCCAACTTATTAAGGATGTCCAAAACGCCGGCAGCCATGCGCTGACCACGATGGCGATGATGGACTGGGTGGCCGGGGAAGCCGAGAACAGCAGCAACCGCAACTGGAGCTACTCCGTTGCGATCTATGGCGCGCAATGCTCCGTTGATCCCAACAACACCGACGCAGGCAACGGCCAGAAACCCGACTGCAAGACCCCCATCACCACCAACGCCGTGACCACGGCCTACTATCCGCTCGTAGACACCGCACAAAACTGCCCGGCGGGAAATACCTCGGGGACTACCTGCGTCGACCGCAAAACCTGGGCGAGCGCGCTGGCTACGGCCTTCGGAAGCGGAACGTGCTCCGTGCCGTATTCGACGATCGCCTCCTGTCACTTCTACGACATGGACAACGAACCCGACATCTGGAATGGCACACACCGGGATGTTCACCCCGTAGCTTCGGGTTATGACGAACTTGCCAACCTCTACGAGCAAGAAGCGGCGAACCTCAAGACGTGGGATCCGTCGGCAGTACGGTTTGGTCCGGTCTTCTGCTGCTGGTGGTTCTACTGGAACGGCGCCAATGGCGCCGATAAGGGCAACCACGGCGGCGTGGACTTTTTGCCCTGGTGGCTGAATCAGATCAAGTGGCTGGATCAGATCGACGGCGCGCGGACGCTCGACGTCTTCGACATCCATGCCTATGCCGACGGCGGCCCCACCACCAATTTCACACCCGAACAGTTGCAGGCGGCTACGGTCAAGGTCGCCGGCTATTACTGGGATCCGGTCACGGTGAACCCGGATACGAACAACACCTATACGACCAACGAGGAGCCCAATCCTGGCATCCCCTTCCACATTCCGCGCTTCAAGGCCATGGTCAACGCTATCTATCCCGGAACACCTCTTTCCTATACCGAGTGGGGCGCGGGCTTTGCCCCGAACAGCGGATCGGACTTCTCAACCGCAATCGCCGATGCTGACACATTAGGCGTCTTCGGGCGCGAGGGTCTGAGCTTTGCCTCGCGCTGGGGCGGTCCGTCGCCCGGCACTCCCGAATACCAGGCCTGGAAGATGTTCGCCAATTACGACGGGGCCCATCACCAGTTCGGCTCGCTCTCGATCTCCGACCAGAACAACGGCAATTCGAATCTGTTTACCAGCTATGCCGCGCTCGATTCCACCGGCACGGTGATGACGTTGATGGTCCTCAACAAGGATCCCCAGAACGCGACGCAGGTAACCTTCAACCTCTCCGGATTCAGCGCGACCACCTACGTGGCCTACACGCTGGCTTCGACCGCTTCCAGCGCGATTTCGGCCTCCAGTTCGGCAGCCTGGAACGCTTCGCAGAGCTTCGCGCCCTACAGCATCACTTTGCTGGTGATCAACGGAAGCGAAGCCTCCAAACCCGCATCGGAGTGGTACCTCAACCCCGATGACCTGATGATTCCCGCCTCGGGCACCGCAACCCTGCATCCGGCGATCGGCGGCGGCAACGCCACAGTAACGCTTTCCTCGGCTGTCTTCGACGCATACGAGGGCGCAGCGGCATGCGGCGGCTCGCTGCTGCTCAACAACTCCACCATCACCGCGTCACAGCCCGGAAGCATCACCGTCAACGCGGGCAGCGCTCCGGGCTTCTGTCACTTTACCGTCACGGGCAGCGACAGTACGGCGACCCAGACGCAGGGCGGCTGGATCGTCGTTGGCAACCCGCCTGCCACGCTTACCCAGTCGGGCAATAACCAATCGGGTAGCGCTGGAACGGCTTTACCACAACCCATCACCGTCACATTGACTCCCGGCCAGTCCGGCGGCTCGGCCAGCGGCGCGGGCATTCTATTCACCACCTCGGCCGGCACGCTCTCCAACGGCACAACCAGCGGGACCAGCGTGATTGCCCAAACCAACGCATCGGGGATTGCTTCTGTCACTCTGACGCTGCCTTCCTCCCAGAGCACTGTGACTGTCACCGCGCAGGATCAGTTCGCTCTCGGCGGAGCTTCAGTCACCTTCACGGAAACGGCTAACTAATACCACACCGGCCCAATGCTCAGGCAGCTTACGGGCTACTGGCGCCGAGACCATCCACATCGATTCTTCGCATTTCGCGCCGTACAGGAATCAAGTTGGAGTTGCGCTGCATCCAGACAGCCCATCATAGGGTTACCATTGCCGGTACAGAAGGCGCGTTTCAATCTCATCGGTCAATTTCTTTGCAGGAGGTACAAATCCATGTTCGGTTCAGTTCCACGGCGGCTTTCGATCCTTGCCATTGTTTTCCTTGCGGCTTCATCTGCCTTGTGTCTTGCGGCTCAATCGAAACAGGCTCCGCCCCGAACCATTGTCGTGAATCTCAAAGACTCGACGGGGGCGGTGGATCGCTTCTTCGATTTATCGGTGGGGTCCGATTTTCCTGGCACCCTGATTCGCGATGACAGCCAGGTTCAGCTCAAACTCGCTGTGGATGAACTCGGCTTTCGCTATATCCGTTTTCACGCGGTTTTTCACGACGTGCTGGGCACCGTGAAGATCGAGAACGGCAAGACAATCTATAACTGGTCGAAGATCGACCAGCTTTACGACGACTTGCTGGCCCGGCATATCCGGCCGTTTGTCGAGCTCGGCTTCACGCCCAAAGCGCTTGCCACGTCCGAGAACAGCATCTTCTATTGGAACGGCAACACATCGCATCCGAAACCGGAAGGTTGGCACGACCTTGTCGATGCGTTCATTCGGCACATCGAGGAGCGATACGGAAGAGACGAGGTGCGCACCTGGTTCTTTGAAGTGTGGAACGAGCCCAACCTCTCCGGCTTCTGGGAAGGCGCCGATCAAAAAGCATACTTCGAGCTCTACGACCTGACTTCGAAAACCATCAAGTCCATTGACCCTGCTCTGCGGGTTGGAGGACCGAGCACTGCCGGCGCGGCATGGGTTCCCGAGTTTCTCTCCCATGTGAAGCAGAGCGGCGCTGCTGTCGACTTCGTGACAACGCACACGTATGGCGTGCAGGGCGGATTTCTTGACGAAGAGGGCAAAAGCGATACAAAGCTCGATCCTTCTCCCGACGCGATCGTCGGTGACGTGCGGCGTGTTCGCGAGCAGATTTCGGCGTCACCGTTTCCGGGGCTTCCGCTGTACTTTACCGAGTGGAGCACAAGTTATACGCCGCGCGACTCGGTGCACGATTCCTACATCAGCGCGCCCTACATCCTGACCAAGCTCAAAGCCAGTCAAGGATTCCTGCAAGGTATGAGCTACTGGACCTATACCGATCTGTTCGAGGAACCCGGACCTCCGACGGCGCCGTTTCAAGGAGGCTTCGGGCTCTTGAACCCGCAAGGCATTCGCAAGCCGGCGTTCTTCGCTTACAAGTACCTTCACGCACTCCAAGGCGAAAGCCTCAGGACGACCGATCCGCAGGCGATGCTTGCCTCCCAGGGTGGAAATGTCACGGCTGTCATTTGGGACTTCGAGCAGCCGGACCAGAAGGTAAGCAATCGACCCTTTTATACGAAGCTGATTCCCGCCCACGCGGCCGCGCCCGTACAGCTGCAGATAACACATCTTGTTCCGAATGCCGCTTACCGCCTGGAAGTGCATCGCACTGGGTATCGCGCCAACGATGCTTATTCCGCATACATCGAGATGGGATCTCCCAAGGAACTGACCGCGGCGCAGATCGCGCATCTGAACGAGCTTACGCGCGATCTTCCGGAGACCGACAAGGCCGTGCGAAGCGGTTCAGATGGCGCGGTTGATTTATCGATCCCGATGAACAGCAACGACGTTGTGTTGGTAACGCTGAAACGCAGTCAGGGGGGCAATTGAAAGATCGGGACCGCGCGCATGAGGGAACTGTGATTCTGGGTCCGCGGGAAGCTGATCCGATCCAGTGATAAATAGGCCTTGAGTTGGCCAATCGCGCAATCACACGGAGCTATGAAATTGCAGTCGCGGAAAAATTGCTCAGACAATCGGCTCACTCTGTCCGCCCAAGGCAGTTTTGCCGCGGATGAGATTTGAGACTTGGTGACGAATACTGTGAAAAGGACAAGTTCGAGAATTGGAATCACGTTCTCAACATGGTTTTCGATGATTCTTGCCTTGGCGCATGGACGACGCCGTTGCCAGGATTGGGCAGGGCTATGACGAACCCGTGGAGCCGATCCATCGGCCCATCGGAGGCAAACTTCACCGCGTCGCGTTTCACCTCGGAAAACCTCAGATCACTGTCGCGCTTGACGGCAACCGCGACGACTCATGAAGGCGCGTTACATCGTTGCAACGCGGACTGACCTGGCAATTTTAGGAAGAACAGGCTGGCGCGACTGATGGATCGACGTGACTTTGGGAAAGCCCTCGGGGATCACCATGGAACCAGCCGCACACCATCCCTTCAAGAGAACGTCTCCGCCTTGAGTTTCGGTTCCGTCTTTGCTCAAAGTGTGCATAGTCGAGCCAGTTGAGCGGCTGATCGGCTACTTCCGGAGCAAGCTTGCAAGTCTGAGAATCCGAACCTCAGGCACCAGTCTTCATGCGCCTCTTGCTTGAGCCACCCGACCTAGACGCTATGGGAATAGACCATATGCCTTCCAATTTGACTGCCTGAAAAGGCCGAAATGGCAGTGAACCGAACTAGAATGTTGCTGAATGGGCCTGCAACAATCCGGCCTGTGCGCCGGCCACAAAGGGGAGTCTATGAAAAGCTCGATCAAGATCCGCGTCGTATGTTCGGTCACGTTGGTGACCGCGCTCGTTTCGGGCGCTTGGGCAAACGCCCAATTCCCGGGAATGTCCCAAGCTAAGCATTACCCATGGTCCGACGCGAATTTGTCGCCCGACGTACGCGCAGACTTGGCAATCAAAGAATTGACTTTGGACGAGAAGATCCAGCTGGTGCACGGCCTTGGTTGGCAGGCCATGTTCATGCCGATGGAATCGGGTCCGGGGACGCGGGCAATTTCGGCGGGTGGCTTCATTCCCGGCGTTCCACGATTGGGTATCCCCGATTTGCAGATGTCAGATTCAGTCGAGGGTATTTCCGGTGCGGGCGTCAAGGGCCGATATGCAACTGCGCTACCTTCGGCGGAGGCGATGGCAGCGGCATGGGACCCCCCACTCTCGTATGAGATTGGAACCATGATCGGCAGCGAACTTCGATCGCTCGGATTCAATATGTCGCTGGGTTCGGGTATCAACCTGATTCGTGAGCCGCGCGATGGCCGCACATTTGAATACAAGGGTGAAGATCCGCTGCTTGCCGGAACACTGGCGGGACAGGAGCTGAAAGCGGAAAAGGCGCTACACCTTATCACTGACGTAAAGCATTTCGTTGTCAATGACCAGGACGATGGTCGAACCACGGTCAACTCCGTAATTGGCAAGCGCGCCATGCGGGAGAGCGATCTTCTTACTTTTCAGATTGCCTTGAAAAACTCCGGCGCGGGTGCGGTGATGTGCTCTTACAACAAGATCAACGGCACCTATGCCTGCGAAAACGAGTACACATTGAGCGACGTGCTTAAGAAGGACATCGGATTCAAGGGATTTGTCGTCTCCGACTGGGGCGCAACCGAAAGCACGGCGAAGGCTGCCTTGGCAGGTCTCGACGTTGAGATGCCAGGTAACGATTCCTTTGGCGAACCGTTGAAGAAGGCCGTGGAGAGCGGCGAAGTGCCAATGGCAAGGCTTGACGACATGGTGCACCGCATTCTTCGGACGGAGTTTGATTCGGGCATTGTCGACGATCCTCCGCAGTCGCAGTCCCCGGATGTAATGAGAGGCTTTGAAGTAGCGCAAAAGGTGGAAGAGAAGGGCGCCGTGCTGCTGAAGAATGAGCGCAATCTGTTGCCGCTAAACGCACCGTCGCTGAAATCCATCGCTGTTATTGGCGGGCACGCAGATATGGGTGTCATGTCGGGAGGAGGATCCTCTCAGGTATCTCCTGCCGGCGGAAATGCCGTTCCCCCACCACCGGAGCTAGCGAACAATCCGATGGCCATCTTCATGATGTCCGTGTACCACCGGTCGGCTCCCCTCAAAGGCATCCGTGAAAAAGCTATGAATGCTATCGTGAAATTCGATCCCGGGACCGACCCGGCGTCGGCCGTAGCGCTCGCCAAGTCGTCGCAGATTGCGGTCGTGTTTGCGGTTCAGCATGAATCGGAGGGCATTGACCTCAAGAATCTTTCACTTCCGGACAAACAGGATGCATTGATTGAAGCAGTGGCCGCGGCTAATCCACATACAATTGTGGTCCTGGAGACGGGCGGTCCTGTGCTGATGCCATGGATCGACAATGTTGGAGCAGTGGTCGAAGCATGGTATCCGGGAATTCGCGGATCGGAGGCAATTGCCAATCTCTTGTTCGGCGACGTAAACCCCTCCGGCAAGCTTCCGCTCACGTTCCCCAGGAGCGAAGCGGACCTGCCACATCCGAAGCACGTAGACGCACCGAAGCCCGATGCGGAGCACCCGGCTCCCCACCTTCCGGGTTTTCCCGGCCTCGTCGCAATGTTTATGGTAGCGGGCCCCACATTCGATGCGGTGTACGACGAGGGTCTCAAGGTGGGATACAAGTGGTACGACGCGGAGAAGAAGGATCCTCTGTTCCCATTCGGATTCGGGCTGTCGTACACGACGTACTCCTATTCCGAATTGAAGGCAACCTCAGACAATGGGCTGACGGTGACATTCAAAGTGAAGAACACAGGGAGCCGCGCTGGGGAAGAGACCGCGCAGGTTTATCTCACCCTGCCGGCCAGCACCCAGGAACCGCCAAGGCGCCTCGTGGGCTGGAGAAAGGTTGCGCTCGGCCCAGGCGAGCAGAAGGATGTGACGGTGAATGTTGAGCCTGAAATGGTCTCGGTTTTCAATACCGATAAGAATGCATGGGAGATTGTGCCTGGTGAATACAGGGTGTGGGCTGGCGGATCGTCGCGGGACCTGCCACTGAATATGAGGATCGCTCTGGGCGGACGGTAACAGGAGGCCCGTTTCGTCCGAAGCTCAGACCATTCCCTCGAGAACTGGCGCGAGCTAGTGCTATCGGTCCCTGTTGACTTTCTGGGAGCCGAAGGACGAAGTACTGCTCGCAATTTGGGCTATTCGCCAGTCACCCAGCCGGTTTTCGGATTCCATTTGTTGCGGGGAGTCGTCATGGCGACTGGGATATCGTGTTCTCGGCTCGGCTGGGGGCTCCCGTCGCAAACGGCGTTTGAACTAAGTCGCTGGCGCGACGGACGCTGCTGCATGGGCTGTCCCTGGGCATTGTTGGCTGTGTAAGCCTCTGGTCACAGGAGGTTTACCATGACCCATCTTCGGCAGCGCATGCTGGA
>Ga0224559_1000298_pt1 | contig 34782 bp, 24 predicted proteins | sample 714S33034metaG_FD_180676 | JGI IMG/M metagenome (GOLD analysis project Ga0224559, IMG submission 180676) | Peat soil microbial communities from Stordalen Mire, Sweden - 717 S3 30-34 | ecosystem: Environmental > Terrestrial > Soil > Wetlands > Peat | place: Sweden: Norrbotten County, Stordalen... | reverse complement strand
AACGAGCATCGGCATCGTGGCCACCGGAACCGGGCCAACCTACGTCACAGTTGACCCAACCGGGAAATATGCCTACGTGGCTTATGGAAGCACTGGTGTCACGGCGTATACCATCAACACCATCACTGGCGCCTTAACCAGTATTGGCACAGCCACGGCAAGTGCTCCCATCTCGGTTGCCGTCGATCCCACAGGCAAATTCGCCTATTCAGCAAATAATAATTCCAACAATGTCACGGCCTACTCCATCTATGCGACGACTGGCGCATTAACGAATGTTGGCACTGTTGGGACGGGGGGCACAAATATACATTCTGTCACTGTCGATTCATCAGGCAAATTCGTCTATACGGCAAATAGCAACTCCGGCGACATTTCTGCTTACACCATTGACGCCACCAGCGGTGCGATTAGCCAGATCAACTGCGGCGGCGGTACCGGGTGCAACACCACGAACTTTGCAGCAGGCATTGGAGCCACTTCCATTTTTACAACCGGAACGTGGCAGTAGCAACCGCGTGGGTAAAAGAACGTGCCCACCTTACAAGACTACAACACAAGAATTTTTGAATTAGTTTTGCAAACCTTAAATCGGGGATAAAAATGAACATTGCGATCACCAAACTAATACGCGTCGCGCTGCCTTTGTCAGCGCTGTTACTTACCGCATGTAGTGCTGGTGGCGGAGCCGGAAGCGCTACGCCCCCGGTCAATGGACTTGCCAGCTACACTGTAGGCGGTAGTGTCACCGGCTTACTCACAAACGGTAGTGTGGTGCTGCAAAACAACGGTGGCAACAACACAACAGTCTCGGCCAATGGAAGCTTCTCTTTTGCCACGTCGATTGCCAGTGGTTCGACTTATGCGGTAACAGTGCTGACACAGCCGACAGGGCAGACTTGCTCGATTACGAATGGTAGCGGCTCGTCGGCCAGTGCAAACGTCACTAACATCGCAATCAATTGCTCTGCAAGCAACGCCGACAGCAATTACAATATTAGCGCAACGGTTACAGGGTTGGTGGCAAACACCAGCGTTGTGTTGCAGGATAATGGCGGCGACAACTTAATCATCTCCAGTAACAGCACTGCCAACTTCAATACGGCACTTGCCGGTGGTGCTGCTTATGCCGTTACGATTTTGACGCAACCAACAGGCGAGAGCTGCACCGTCACGAGTGGCAGTGGTACGGTGGGCAGTGCCAACGTAAACGTCGCGGTCGTCTGCACACCTTTCACTTACACCATCGGTGGCAGTGTTACCGGTTTGCTGAGCGTTCACAGTGTGGTACTGCAAAATAATGGTGGCAACAACCTGACAGTCACCACCAACGGAAGCTTCACATTTACTACGCCGATTGCCAACGGCTTGACCTATTCAGCAACAATACTCACCCAGCCGACCAGCCAGAGCTGCTCTGTCACGAATGGTAATGGCACGGTGGCTGGCGCGAACATCAGCAACATCTCAATCAATTGTTCCAGCAATACCTATAACGTTGGCGGCACAATAACCGGGCTAACCGGAACTGTGGTGCTGCAAAACAATGGTGCTGACAATCTTACTTCCACCGCGAACGGCAGTTTCAACTTTAATACACCCATTACATCCGGCGTGAATTATGCGGTAGCGGTTTTGACACAGCCTAGCGGACAGATGTGCTCTGTCAGCAATGGGTCAGGAACCATGGGTTCGGCAAATGTCACCAATGTCGGCATCGCGTGTTCGACAACCACCGGGATGTGGACATGGGAAAGTGGTGCCAACACAGCCAAGTCTGCGGGTGTATACGGCACTCTTGGCACACCCGCCGTTGCCAATGTTCCGAGCTCACGCATTTATTCAAGCACCTGGACCGATACTTCCGGCAACTTGTGGTTGTTCGGAGGGGGCGGGTATAACTCTGGAACAGGGTTGTGGGACGATATCAATGATCTGTGGAAGTACTCTCTGAACTCAGGCCAATGGACATGGGTAAGCGGCTCAAACACATTCAAGGCATCAGGCGTGTATGGCACACTAGGCACAGCCGCCGTTGGCAACGTGCCGGGTGCCCGTACAGGCGCAATCTCTTGGATCGACGCATCTAACAACTTGTGGTTGTTCGGCGGAGTCGGTTATGACTCGGCAGGAACATCAGGTCAACTCAACGATCTGTGGATGTATTCTCCAAGCTCGGGGTTATGGACTTGGATGAGCGGCACCAACACAGGTGCTAACACTTTCGCTGTCACAGGCGGAATTTACGGCGTGTATGGTACTCAAGGAACACCCGCGATTGGGAATGTGCCGGGAATGCGCTCAAACGCGATCTCGTGGACCGATTCTTCTGGCAACTTATGGTTGTTTGGCGGAGCGGGTTTTGGCAATTCAACGACATATGGCTATCTCAACGATCTGTGGAAGTACTCGCCGAGCACAAATTTATGGACTTGGGTAAGTGGCATGAAGACTGTCAACAATCCTGGTGTGTATGGAACCAAAGGAACTGCCGCAGTTGGCAACGTACCGGGAGGGCGCTTCTATGCTACTTCCTGGATCGACGCTTCCGGCAACCTGTGGCTATTCGGTGGAGAAGGCTTTGACTCAACAACAGGATTTAGCAATCTAAACGACTTATGGAAGTTCGCACCAAACACGGGGCAATGGACATGGATAAGTGGTTCTTCGACGATCTCCGCCATAGGCGTATACGGCACCCTGGGTGTCGCAGCGAGCACCAATATGCCCGGAGCACGTCAAGTCGCGGTTTCCTGGACCGACGCTTCAGGCAATTTGTGGTTGTTTGGCGGATTCGGGGCTGATTCAATCGGCATCACTGGCGGACTAAATGACTTATGGAAATACTCTCCGAGTGCGAATTCATGGATATGGTTGAGTGGTTCTAAAACTGTTGGTGCGGGCGCTGCGGCAGTGTATGGCACGTTAGGCATCGCTGCGTCAGGCAACGTTCCGGGGGGGCGCATCGAATCAGTAAGCTGGATAGACGCTTCTGGCAATCTATGGTTATTCGGTGGATCGGGAGCTGCAACAGGATTAGCGGGTTTTCTTAACGATCTGTGGAAATACGCGCCCTAGAAGTCGTATGGTTGATCATTGAAGGAAGTGCTGATTACCGGTGGAACGAGCGGAACAGGATTAATCGGATCAACCAGCTTTCTTCCCAATGCCGAACTGTTTTATTAAAGCTACAAAAATTATTGATGCCAATTTGCGAACCATAAAACGGAGCCAAGAATGAACATCACCATCGGCAGATTAATTTTCAGTGTGCTGCCATTGTCAGTGCTGTTACTCACCGCATGTCTGGATGGGGGCGGTGGCGGTAGTACAACTGCAACCCCTCATCCAGACGGGAGTGGTGTTGTCTCTATTACTGTCACTGCCACAGAAAATGCCACGGCGCAGAATCTTGCCGCTAGCACGGCTATGAGCTACTCGCCTTAACAGCCTGCGGTGGCATGGGGTGGATGGGGATAGTACTTGGCCGCTGAAAATTGATTTTGCAAACTATAAATTGGAACAAAAATGTATATCAATATCACCAGATTAATTTTCAGGGTGCTGCCAATATCAGTACTTTTACTCGCTGCATGTAGTGGTGGAGGTACTTCGACTCCTGCAACCACTACTGCAGTCACTTATTCGGTTGGTGGCACGCTCACGGGTTTAACTGCCGGCAACAGCATCACTCTCACCAACAATGGATCGGACAATCTTACATTGAGCGCAAGCGGCGTGAGTCAAACCTTTACGTTTGCCACGCAGTTAGCTAATTCAGCGACTTATAATTTGACGTTAGCAGCTACCACGCCAGTGGCTCAGCCATGCACTTCAACCTATGGCGCAGGCACGATCAATGCGGCGAATGTCACCAGCTTGAATGTCTTCTGCGGCCTGATTGGCGGTGTCTCCACATTTACGGCAACCGGTTCAATGTTAACGGTGCGTTATGGTCACGCTGCCACACTGTTGCCCAACGGTAAAGTGCTGGTTAGCGGTGGATACAATACAGTTAATGGTTATCTAACCAGTGCAGAATTGTACGATCCGGTCGCTGGAACTTGGATTGAACCCGGTTCCATGGTAACAGGTCGTGAGTATCACACTGCGACTCTTTTACCCAACGGCAAAGTTCTAGTCAGCGGAGGAGAACTTAGTAGCGGAGACAGTCCCACCGCGGAGCTGTTTGATCCGTCTGCCGGAACTTGGTCTCCCACCGGCTCTCTCACCTCGGCACGAAGTCACCACACTGCCACTCTCTTACCAAACGGCAAGGTGCTGGTTTGTGGAGGATACAATACTACAACACGCTATCTTGTCAGTGCCGAGCTGTACGATCCATCGACCGGAATTTGGACATCGACCAATCCACTCGCGACTGCGCGTGGATACCACACCGCCACGCTGTTGGCTAACGGCAAAGTGCTGGTTAGCGGCGGATATAACTTAACAACAGGCAATCTTGCCAGTGCCGAATTGTATGATCCGACAAGCGAGACTTGGACTCCCACCAGCTCACTCGCGACAGCACGTCAATTACACACTGCCACACTGTTACCCAACGGCAAAGTACTGATCAGCGGCGGAGAAAACTCAACAATACTTACAAGTACCGAGTTGTACGATCCTGTCGCAGCAACTTGGTCAAGCCCCGGCCCCCTCGCGGCTGCGCGTGATGGTCACACCGCTACGCTGCTGCCCAATGGAAAAGTACTGGTCAGCGGCGGTTTCAACTTAACAACAGGCTATCTTGTGAGTGACGAACTATATGATCCATCCACAGGGGCTTGGGGTTCCGCTGGCTCCCTCGCGACAGCTCGTTCCGGTCACACAGCTACTTTACTACCTAACGGCAAAGTACTGGTTAGCGGAGGGGAAAACGCAACATCCTATCTTGTCAGCGCAGAATTATTTTACTAATCCCACAAAAGTATTTATTTCAAACCATCAACAGGAGCTAAAAATGAACGTCAATATCACCAGATTAATTCGTAGTGCGCTGCCGCTGTCGTTACTAGTTCTTACCGCGTGCAGCGGAAGTAGCAGTACAAGCAGCAGTGCCAGTGGCCCAACTTACACCTTAGGTGGAACAATCTCGGGATTATTTCCCGGTGATTCAGTTATTTTAAAGAATAATGCTGCGGATGCATTAACAGTTAATGCCAACAGTGCTTATAACGTCAACAGCACTTTTACTTTTGCAACCTCGATTGCTTCCGGTGTGGCTTATGCGGTAACAGCAGGCACGCCCACGCCCACTTCAGAATTGTGTACTGTCAACAGTGGCACGGGTACGATGGGTTCGGCTGCGGTCAGTAGTGTTTCTGTTAGTTGCTCGGGCCTTGAGATGTTTGCCGGTGACCAGCTTGTCTCTGGAACCAACATCGGTACGGGGACTGCGGCAAGATTCTTTTTCCCGGCAGGGATAGCGACTGACAGCACTGGAAATATTTATGTCGCCGATTACAACAACAATGCTATTCGCAAGATTACGCCGACTGGTGTGGTGAGCACTTTTGCCGGTACGGCAGGTACTGCCAATGGGCAACCTGTTGTCAATTCCGCCAGTGGCACGCCGACCTTTTACTATCCTTGGGGTATCGCTATCGACAGTTCGGATAATCTGTATGTAACCGAGTTTGCCAACAATGATATCCGCAAGATAACGCCAACTGGTGTTGTGACTACGTTGGCATTAACCGGTGCGGCGCTAAATGGCCCAGAAGGTATCGTCTACTACGCAGGCAACCTGTATTTTGCCGATAGCAGCAACAACGCTATTAAAATGGTGGCAATTACCGGGGGGGCGGTAACTACGATAGCTGGTTCAACTGCTAACCCAGGCACGCCCGGCAATCACAATGCCACTGGAACTACTGCCACCTTTAACTATCCGGTTGGCATTACCGTCGATAGCGCTGGCAATCTTTATGTGGCAGATTGGAACAACAATGCTATTCGCAAGATAGCGATGCCTGGAGCGGTAGTAACCACGTTAGCTGGTACTGCCGGTGATCAAGTTGCTGTAACAGGTCATGCAGACGGTCTCGGATCGGCGGCAAGTTTTTATGATCCTGAAGGTATTACTATCGACAGCAATGGTAACCTCTATGTGGCTGACAAACTGAACCAGACCATACGCAAGATTCCAACATCGGGTACGCAAGCCGGAGTTGTCAGTACTGTGGTTGGAGTAGCGGGGTTAACTGGATTTACTGCCGGTGTTTTACCCGGAGGTTTAGCTTCTCCATATGGAGTCGCTATCAGCGGTACTTCACTCTTCATCACAACAGGGCAAGGCGTAGCGTTGGTAACGAATGTGCCTTAAAGAAACTGTTTGATTTACACAAGGCCAGCACTGCGCTGGCTTTGTCATTTACGTCGTAGGATACCAATGAGTATTCAGACAATTCCAAAAGAAGCCTCGTTAGCACAGTCACCCGATGCACAATCGGTGGACGAGCGTATTCAAATTGAACAAACAAATTCGCTGATGAGTACCGGGCTGTCGGCGGTGTTCAGCGCGTTTTTGGTGACGGCCGGCTTTTGGCTCATTTTCTACTATCAGACGCGCCAGCCGATTATTTTGGTTTGGGCTGTTGTGGCTCACATTCTTCACGTCTTGCGCGTTGTTAGCAGTCTGCATTTTATTAGAACACCCAAGGAGCAACGCAACCATGTGCTGTGGGCAAACAGGTACTGCAATCTCTTTGTGCTCAGTGGTATCGTTTGGGGGGCTGCACCATGGCTATTTCTCCCGCAGGGAGATTTACCTTTAACTTCGCTGATGATGCTGGTGATGCTGGGCCTGAGTTCGGGAGGCATTGCTTCTTTGGCACCCTACCGGCGGGCTGTTTTCAGTTTTACCGTTCCCATGCTGATCGGACTTGCCGGTGCCATGTTGTGGAGGGGCGGCGGCGTAAATATGTTTTTAGCCGTATGCGCGTTTGCTTATTTGTATGGCAATCTTAAATTCGGTGTGCGACAAAATAAGCTGTTGACCGAAGCCTTGCGTTCCCGCTATGAAAAAGAGGATCTGTCGAAACGTTTGAGCGAGCAAGCGAAAAGTCTGGCTGAGCAAGCCAAGCTTCTGAAAGAGCAGGTTCGCATCGCCGAGAACGCCAATCTTGAAAAAACACGTTTTTTAGCATCGGCCAGCCATGATTTGCGCCAGCCTTTGCATTCCATTGGACTCTTTGCCGCAACGCTTTTGGCGAAGCGTACGTCAACGCCTGACGAGCCGTTGGTGCGCAACCTGATGATTTGTGTGGATGCGTTGGAGGCTTCGTTTACCGCCATGTTGGATGTTTCCAAATTGGATGCCGGCGTAGTTGAGTTCAACCCACAACCAGTGGCACTTGTGGATTTATTTCAGAAGCTCGGCACAAGTTTCGCCCAACAAGCTGAAGCGCTGGGTCTTGGCTTACGTTTCAAGCCGGGTGGAAAGTGGGTGTATGGAGACCCGATTTTGTTGGAGCGACTTCTGGGCAACTTGGTACACAACGCATTGAAGTTTACCCGGCATGGTGGTGTTGTGCTGGTAGCACGCACGCGGGGAAATTGTGTGAGTGTTGAGGTGTGGGATACCGGAGCCGGAATAGACGCGAGTGATCTGCCGCGTATATTTGATGAGTTTTATCAACTGGCAAACCCTGAACGGGATCGTTCCAAGGGCTTGGGTATGGGGCTGGCAATAGTGAAAAGACTATCCAATTTAATGAATATGCCCCTGACGGTTTATTCCAAAGTCGGGCATGGCACCGTGTTTAAACTGCTCGTGCCACTAGCCGGTCCTCTGCATGAAAAAAGACTGTCCCCACCTCGTAACGGCCCCCAATTGATCTCAAATAAACTATCCGGTAAACGAGTATTAATTGTGGATGACGAAGAAACTGTGCGCAACAGCACTGCTATCGTTTTGCGTATGCATGGCCTGCACGTAGAGACAGCAGAAGGAATACAACAAGCATTGGAAATGGTGACGAGGCCCGGGCAACATCTTGATGCTGTAATCACCGATCTGCGCTTGCGTAATGAAGAAAATGGCATTGATCTGGTTTGCCAAATAAGAGCCAAGCTGGGACAAAATTTCCCTGCGCTACTGGTCACCGGCGATATCGCTCCTGATCGAGTGCAACTGGTTAAGCAAAGTGGTCTGCGCGTGTTGTATAAACCAGTGAGCGTGGATGGCCTGCTGAGCGCTCTGGATGATTTGCTGTCTTATACCGGTACGTGACGTAAATCAACCCAGGACTACGGATGCACGAAATTTAACGCTATGTGCTTTGTCGATTGCGAAAAATATTGATCAAAGTGTTGGTCGAGGAGTCATGCGTGACGACGGTTTCTTTGCTATGCAACTCGGGTAATAATTTGTTGGCCAATTGTTTCCCGAATTCTACGCCCCATTGGTCGAATGCGTTGATGTTCCAAACGACGCTTTGTACAAAAATCTTGTGTTCGTAGAGCGCAATCAAGCGACCCAGTGTGTAGGGGTCGAACTTTTCAAACAATAGAGTATTGGTTGGTCTGTTGCCGGGGAATATTTTGTAAGGCAATAAAGTTTCGAGTGCTTCACCTGTTAAACCTTGCGCGATTAATTCCGCGCGCGCCTCGGCTTCTGTCTTTCCGAGCATGAGCGCTTCTGTTTGTGCAAAACAGTTTGAGAGCAGCATGGCGTGGTGCTCGCCAATCGGATTGTAGCTGGTTAGCGGCGCTAAAAAATCAGCCGGAACCACGCGCGTTCCCTGGTGTATCAGTTGATAGAATGAGTGCTGGCCATTTGTTCCCGGCTCACCCCATACGACAAAATGCGTGTCGTAATCTACCGGCTTGCCTTCCCGATCAACGCGCTTGCCGTTGCTCTCCATTTCAAGCTGTTGCAGATATGCAGGAAAGTGTTGCAGGTACTGGTCATAGGGCAAAATGGCATAAGAGCCGGTGCCGAAGAAATTACCGTACCAGACGCCAAGCAAACCCAAAATTACCGGAATGTTATTTTCCAAAGGCGCATTGCGGAAATGTTCGTCCATCGCATGACCACCGGCAAGAAGCAGTTCGAAGTTTTTCATGCCAATGTATAACGCAATGGGTAAGCCGATTGCCGACCACAGCGAGTATCGACCGCCGACCCAGTCCCAGAATTCAAATACGTTTTCCGTGTCAATGCCGAATCTGGAGGTTTCGGACAAGTTTGTCGAAACAGCGGCAAAATGTTTTGCAACGGCGGCTTCATTGCCCAAGTGTTCTACCAACCATGCTCTCGCAGTGTGAGCATTAGCAAGAGTTTCCTGAGTAGTGAAGGTTTTTGAACTGATGATGAAAAGCGTGGTTTCCGCATCCAGCTTTTTTAGTGTTTCAGCGATGTCGGTTGCATCTACATTGGAAACAAAATGGGCGGTAAGATCAGGGCTCCCAAAAGGCTTAAGCGCTTCGCAGGCCATGAGCGGGCCAAGTGCAGAGCCGCCGATACCAATGTTCACAATATGCCGAATTTTTTTTCCGGTGTGCCCGAGTGTTGCTCCGGATCGAATAGCATCGGAAAAGCGGCGCATATGATCAAGCACGCGATGCACATCGGGAATAATATTCTTGCCATCGACCAGAACCGTGCGATCTTTTGGACTGCGTAATGCCGTATGAAGCACGGCACGTGCCTCGCTGGTGTTGATTTTTTCACCGCTGAATTGACGTTTGATCCAGTCACTCAGGTTGGATTGCCGGGCCAAACCGATCAACAGAGCCTTTGTTTCTTCGGTAATCAGATTCTTTGAGTAATCGAATAGAATATCATCCAGGCGAAGCGAAAATTTATCAAACCTTTTCGCATCGCCAGCAAACATCTCTCTCATCGTCAGTTTACGAATTTCACTTTGATGCTTTGATAAAGATTGCCAAGCAGATGACTGAGTGAGATTCGACATTTTAATGACTCAAAATTTGATGACAGCTTCCAATTTCAGAATATTGGCCCGATTGCTTGAGCGTTGAATTTATCAACGATTAAGTTAACGAAAAATTATTATTTTACGATAAATTTTGCGTCAATTTCTTTCTCGGCCGTGATCCAGTCTTGTACGTGATATCCGGCTGCGAACCCGCGTTGCTGGGCTTTGAAATAAGCCGCTGTAGCAATCATATGATAGCGTTGCTCGGGAGAAATGGCCGTCGAATTATTCTTGCTCTCGGACGCTTTGGTTTCTGTTGAGGCAACTATTTTTGCCGGTTTGGATTCTGCCGGGACAGGTTTTGCCGTTGGGATTTTCTTGACTGTTTCTTTAGCCACCGCCGGCTTGAGAGTTGCCTTTTTAACGGTTGGCGCCGGCGTTGCTTTTGCCGCAGTTTTTGCCACCGCAACAGATTTTTTTACAGTTGCCTTAGTAGTACTCGATGTGTTCTTGGTTGTTGCAGGACTTTTTTTTGGTGCGGTTGCCATAATTATTCCTTTCAATAGTAAATTAATAAAGGATTATTGCAGATTCAGATGGCACTAATATTACACTATTTCAGATAATTGTTTGGTTATACTGGTATTAGCAATATGCTGGCAAGCGGAGGTATCTCAATTTCCGCTGAATAGGGTTGGCCCATCCAGGGAGTTTTATCAGCCCGTATACCGCCGCCATTTCCAAGATTGCTCCCGCCATAATATGCCGAGTCACTGTTAAATATTTCACGGTACGAACAATCGTAGGGAAGTCCAATGCGATAACGATTACGTGGTACGGGTGTAAAGTTGAAGGCGGCAACTACGGTTTCTCCATTGCGTCCACGGCGGATGAATGAAAGCAGCGTGTGTTCCGTATCCTGGCAATCTATCCAGGAAAAGCCGCCTTGTTCAAAATCAAGTTCATACAATGCCGGCGTAGAAATATAAAGACGGTTCAAATCCCGAACCATGTTGAACACGCCTTTATGCAGTTCCATTTTGAGTTGCCACCAATCGACTTCCCAGGCGGCGCGCCATTCCGGACCTTGCGCTATTTCATTCCCCATGAAGTTTAATTTTTTGCCGGGACTGCTCATCTGGTATGCAATCAGCAAACGCAAGTTGGCAAATTTTTGCCAAGTATCACCCGGCATTTTGCTTAACAATGATCCCTTGCCGTGCACGACTTCATCGTGAGAAAAGGGCAGTACAAAATTTTCGGTATAAGCGTAAAGTTGGCTAAAAGTAAGTTGGTTCAGATGGTAGCGGCGATGAACCGGATCCTGCTGCATGAACTTGAGTGTGTCGTTCATCCAACCCATGTTCCACTTCATCGAAAAGCCCAGACCTCCAACATACACGGGTCGGGAAACAGCAGGCCATGATGTCGATTCTTCCGCCAGTGTAAGTGCTCCCGGAAAATTATCATGCACCATGATATTGAGTTCGCGCAGGAAAGCGATAGCTTCAAGATTTTCACGCCCACCATATTTATTGGGCAACCATTCGCCCGCTTTGCGTGAGTAATCCAGGTACAGCATGGAGGCAACGGCATCCACGCGCAGTCCATCAAAGTGGAATTCGGACAACCAGTAATGAGCGCTGGAAAGTAAGAAACTTTTTACTTCGTTACGACCATAATTGAATATATGTGTTCCCCAGTCTTGATGGAAACCAAGACGCGGGTCTTCATGTTCGTAAAGTGCGGTGCCGTCAAATCTTGCCAGCGCGAATGAATCTTGCGGGAAGTGTGCCGGAACCCAGTCAAGCAATACACCAATGCCCGCCTTATGGCAGCCGTCGATAAAGAAACACAGATCGTCGGGTGAGCCAAAACGGCTGCTTGCTGCAAAATAGCCTGTAGCCTGATAACCCCAAGATTCATCGAGAGGATGTTCAGAGACAGGCATCAATTCAACATGGGTATATCCCATCTCTTTGAGGTAAGGAATTAACTGTTCTGCCAACTGGCGGTAAGTATAAAAATCACCGTTCGGATGGCGTTTCCACGATCCGGCATGTATCTCATAAATATTGAGCGGGGCATGCAGCCAATCCCATTGGCTACGATTCTTTAGCCACGCATCATCTTGCCATGTATGCGTAATACCTACGGCAGTGCGACCGGCGGTTCCAGGGCGCAATTCAAATGAATTGGCATACGGGTCGGTCTTTACCATTAACCTACCGGCACGATTGTAGATTTCGAATTTGTAAAGCTCGCCTTGCGCCAGACCGGGTATAAATAACTCCCACACACCACTGGAGCCATGCACAGCCATCGGATTGATACGGCCATCCCAACGATTGAATTCACCGACTACGCTGACGCGTTCTGCATTTGGTGCCCAAACTGAAAAGCGGATACCACTAATGCCATCAATTTGAGATTGATGTGAACCAAGTGCCCGATAGGCTTGATGCAATTTACCTTCGTTGAAAAGATGCAAGTCGAAACTGCTGATCTGCGGTGGAAAAGAATAGGGGTCATGTATCAGCGCTTCCTTGCCATCGCTTAATACTCGCAACTGGTAAGGCTGCGCTGGTGCATCCGTTCCTTGCCATTCAAACAATCCTGCCGAAATTGTTTTTAGTAAAGGGAAATCTCCTGTTGCGGTCACCAAGTGAACTTCTGTCGCATAAGGTTGAAAAACACGCAAAACCGAATGCCCCTGCTCTTGATGCAAGCCCAAGAAAGCAAAGGGATCGTGTAATCTTCCTTGCAATAGCAAATCAGGTCGCGGATCGGTTTTGGTGCGTGCGAGTTTTTTCATATGGTTTCGATTATAACCATATTACTAACCGGAAGTGTGTCATTCCTAAGACTTATATAGCAAAAGCCCCCTGAGTTATCTCCGGGGGCTTCGCGTTAAACTTTTAGCTCAAGATTATTTGGCTACTTGTCTTTCGCGTATTTCATCCAGTGTTTTGCAATCAATACACAAGGTTGCGGTTGGGCGTGCTTCCAACCTGCTAAGGCCGATTTCAATACCGCATTTATCGCAATAGCCGTATTCGCCCGCATCAATCTTGGCGATCATTTTATCGATATTTTTTATGAGTTTGCGTTCGCGGTCACGATTACGTAATTCAAGGCTCATGTCGGATTCTTGACTCGCACGATCATTGGGGTCGGCAAATACCGTGGCTTCGTCTTGCATTGTATGCACAGTCCGGTCAATATCCTGACCAAGCCCAAGCTTGATCCCGTTTAAAATCTCTTTAAAATGCTCCAGTTGCTTGGGGTTCATATAAGTTTCCCCCTTCTTGACCTTATACGGAGCAATGGTATTGGTGGTTTGTGCAGGCATTTATTTAGGGTCTCCAATTTCGTACAAAAATTTTTAAGCGCGCTTTAATACCATAAAACAACGAGCGTTGCTGAAAATTATTTATTTGTTATTTTTGATTTATCTAATTTTAGTCCGTCTTTTAGTATACCTTGGTGCGTTTAATATTAAAAGCGGGTTGGAGACGCGGGAGTTTGGTACTAACCTCAAAAGAAGCTACTATATATAAAATAAATCAAATAGATAGGGAGCAACTGGGCCTTATTTTAATATGCCAGTGTAACAATGTTGTCATATAGCTGTCATTATTGGACGATATCATTCTTGGAGTAATAATTTCTATTAATAAAATTCTCCTATGAATACATCAGCCATAGCAGCAAATTCATCTAAAGTAATTACATCTCGTCCGCATTAAGAAATTTCCCCATTATGAATATTCACAGCGCGTTGGTAGCTTTTGTTTTGGCTTCAATTGGAACGCAGGCCATCGCAGCAGAACAACCACACAATGTGGTGCTATTTGTAGCGGATGGTCTGCGTGCTTTGGTGGTCAACCAGGATACAGCGCCCACAATGGCAGCCATTAGTAAATCTGGTGTTTGGTTCAAAAATAGCCATTCATTATTCCCGACATTCACTATGCCAAACAGTTCTGCACTTGCGACAGGCCATTATTTTGGTGACACCGGAGTATTTGGCAACACAATATATTCTGGTTTTGCAGTAACAAATGCGGCGAGTAGTGTCACCCCATTTTTGGAAAACGATGAAGTACTTGGCGATATTGATGAACACTTCGCCGGTAGTTTTGTAAACGAAGAAGCTTTGCTTGTTTCCGCACGGAAAGCGGGGTTTTCTACTGCTGCAATTGGGAAACTTGGGCCGGTCGGAATTCAAGCCGGTAACGATAGATCGGGTGAAAAGACAATCGTGGTAGATGATCTAACCGGGCGCAGAGGCGGAATGCCGTTGAATGCTGGCTTGTTGGCTGCGTTGCAGGATGCAGGAATGCCAACACAAGTGCCAAACAGGGGCGATAACGGCAAGTCCGGCGACATGAATACCTCTGGCACCGTGATCGCAAATTTCGAGCAACAAAAATATTTTGCAGATGTAACGACCAAATTGTTGCTACCGCGCTTTAAAGCGGCAGGCAAACCTTTCGTGATTGTGTTTTGGTCGCGTGATCCTGACGGCTCGCAACACAACCAAGGGGACAGCCTCGGAAAATTAGTACCTGGAATAAATGGTCCGACATCAATGGCTGCGATTAAAAATGCCGATTCAAATCTGGCTGAAATTAAAGCCGCACTTGAATCACTCGGGCTCGATAAAACAACGGATATTTTTGTGACCGCCGATCATGGATTCTCCACGATTTCAAAACTCAGCATGAGCAGTCCGGCCGCAAAAATCAGCTACCCGGATACACCAGTTGGTCAATTACCACCGGGATTCGTGGCCATCGATCTCGCCAATGCACTTGATTTGTCTTTGTTTGATCCCGATGCAAAGAATGAACCCGTCGACTATAAATCAGGCAAGCATCCCAAAAAGGCAAATGGTTTATTGGGACATGATCCGGCTAAACCCGATTTGGTGGTTGCGGCAAATGGCGGTTCGGACCTTGTTTATTTACCCATGCCCAACTCCAATGAGTTGGCTATAAAAGTGGTTAAGGCGCTTCTTGCCCAAGACTATGTTAGCGGTTTATTTGTTGATGATTCTTTCGGCAATATTCCGGGTACGCTGCCGTTGAGTTCCATTAATTTGAAAGGCTCAGCGCTGACGCCAGTTCCTTCCATCGTTATTAACTTCAAGTCAATAGCTACCGGTTGCAAGACACCGGTGTTATGTACGGCAGAAATAGCCGATACCGGTTTGCAACAGGGGCAGGGCATGCACGGCAGTTTTAGCAGAGCCGATACTTACAATTTTATGGCGGCAATAGGCCCTGATTTTAAAAGTGGGTTTGTTGACACAGCGCCGGTAAGTAATGCAGATGTTGGAAAAACACTTGCGGATATCTTGAAGCTTGAGGTGACCGCCAACGGACAACTTGCTGGACGTGTTTTGTCGGAAGCAATGCCAGGAGGCAAGGAAACAAAATATGCGGTAAAGACAAGAAAATCACAGCCGGGCCTGCAGGGTTTACGCACAGTTTTAAAGTATCAGCAGCTTGGACAAACATTATATTTTGATGCGGCTGGCTTTCCTTCACGAACTGTCGGGCTGGGCAGTAAATGACGATGAGCTTGTCCAAATCAATCCTGCTTATTGAAGACGACCCGATGATCGGACAGAGTCTAACTATGGCACTCAACGATGCCGGAATGCAGGTTGACTGGTTGAGGGATGGCATTCAGGGACAGATGGCATTGGACTCAAAAGTCTATGATCTGCTATTGCTGGATTTGGGGTTGCCGGGAAAGTCAGGATTAGACGTTTTGAAAGAAACGCGCAGTCGCGGAGATCGTACGCCAATATTCGTGATTACAGCGCGCGACGAAATTGATGATCGTGTGATTGGTTTGGATGAAGGTGCAGACGATTATCTGGTCAAGCCATTCGGCTTTAAAGAGTTAACGGCGAGAATATTAAGAACATTGGGCTTGCACGGCAATAACGAGGCGACCACGCTAGCCAATGGCGAGATCACAATAAATTTGGCAACAAACGAAGTTTCCTACCGGGGGATAAAACTGGCCTTGTCTGTTAAGGAGTTTACCCTGCTTCGTACTCTCATTGAACATCCCGGAATGATTTTTTCGCGGGGTCAGATTGAGAAAAGTCTCTACGGGAATGCCGATGAAGTCGAGAGTAATGTTGTGGAAGTATTGATCCATGCCTTGCGTAAAAAGTTTGATAATGAAATTATCCGCAACGTAAGAGGAATCGGCTGGATGGTCGTGAAGCACTCGTCGTGAGATCTCTAAAAAATCAACTTATTGTTTGGCTGATCGTACTATTGGCGGCTGTAGGTTTGCTGGCAGGCGGGATTTCCTATTTTATTGCCAGGAATGCCGCGAACGAATTTCTCGATCACCAGTTAATTTTGATTGCGGATAGTGTCCATACCGGTTCACAGCTTCGTTCCATGCAGGCTAAATTTCTCGCTGACAGCATAGCAGACCAGGAAAATGGTTTCGTCATTCAAGTCTGGAATGAAGAAGAACCCATCCGATCGAAAGAACCCGTACGTTCGTCACGCCCCAATTTTGATCTTCCCCGTATTTACATTACCGGCTATTCGGATGCTGTGCTTCGGGGTGAAAAATGGCGGGTTTACACCCTGATCTATCCGGATCGCACCGTCCAGGTTTCCCAATCAGACAATGTTCGTCGTGATATAGCAACCAATGCTGCACTTACCGCATTGCTCCCAATTGTAGGCTTGCTGCCACTGTCCTGGATACTTGTCGTCATCGGCGTCAGTCGTATTCTTAAACCCCTTTCTGACGTGACTGACGCAGTAACAAAACGCGATGCTTCAAGCCTGACACCTCTTCCGGGCGAGGGGATTCCTATCGAAGTTTTGCCGTTGATTTCCGAAATGAATGGATTGCTTTGCCGCATCCGGGAAACGATCGAATCGCAACGTCATTTTGTAATGGATGCCGCCCACGAATTACGTACACCGCTTACCGCGTTACAGTTACAGATTGAGAATCTATCCCAAAGCAACTCACCAAATGATCTGGATGCACGAGTCGGTGAATTGAGGTCAGGAATGCTCCGTGCGACTCATCTGGTTGAACAGCTATTGAAAATGGCTCGATACGGTGCTGAAAGTCAATCGGTCAGACTCAAAGTAAATTTGGGAGATATCGTCAAAACTTGTATTGCAGATTTTATTCCCATTGCCGAGAAGCGCGGGATTGACCTTGGCATGACGCGCGATGAAACAGCCTTCATTTGGGCAAACGCGGATGAACTTCGCATTCTGTTTGACAACCTTTTGGACAATGCGATTCGTTATACACCCGAGTCGGGGCAGATTGATGTGAGTGTTGTTGTTGCGGAAGATAAGGCAATTGTCTCCGTTGTGGATAATGGGCCTGGTATTCCAGAGCCGCTGCTTCCGCGAGTGTTTGATCGTTTCTTTCGAGCGGGGAACAGCGATTCCGAAGGAAGTGGTATAGGGCTTGCCATCGTAAGTGCAATTGCAAATCGTGAATCGGCGGAAGTCAAACTTTCCAACAGACCAGACAGGACAGGCCTGATTGCTGAAGTTATTTTCAATTCCTTGGCATAACCATATTGAACTGAACATATTGTGTTTCAATTGGTTACCCCCGGTTGTTTGCATTTTCTTGCCCTGCATTAATATAACTGTAATAAAAAATTCACTCTGATTTAAGTCTGTCTACGTAAATTTGCGTTAAGCAAATTTTAGCCAAACGGCTGTCGCTTTTTGCCGGCAATTTCAACAACACAATAATTTGCCAACTTAACTTTATATCTAACAATTGTATCGGGGACAATAATGCGTGAAAAATTTGATTTCAAGAAAAAATTGCTTGCTCAATTGGTTATCGGGAGCTTGCTGGCAACGGGTATTAATACAGCCTTCGCAGAAAATGCTACTGATTTGGGAACGGTTCAAAGTACTGCTGTAGATGCGACTCAAGATGAGAAGTCAGCTGCGTATCAAGCACCAACACAGGGCTCTCTGATTTCTACTCAGCCGCAGTCGATCATCAGTGAGCAATACATCCAGCATAATGCCTCTTCTACTTCAAACTTTACAGATATCGTAAACATTGCTCCCGCTGTAAGCAGCATGGATCCAAATGGACCAGGCTTGATGGAGTCGCAATCCCTGACATTGCGCGGCTTTGAAGATGGACAATTCAACGTTACCTTCGACGGCATTCCATGGCAAGACTCCAACGACTTCACGCACCACTCCACTTCTTACCTTATGGCTCACGATCTCGGTGGGATAGTTATTGACCGCGGCCCGGGCGATGCAAGCAACATGGGTATGACGACATTCGGTGGCACCATGGCTGTCAAATCCAAAAACCCTTCTACTGAAGCCTCTTTCACACCCTACACGACATTCGGCAGTTTCAATACACGACTCGCCGGTGTGGAATTCGATACCGGGTTGATGAAGAATTATGGAGATGCAAGTGCATTCATCGATTATGAAAAACTGACTTCTGATGGTTTCTTAACCAACAACAAATTACAACGCGACAACCTGTTCGCCAAGATTGTTAAACCCGTATCGGATAATACGGTGCTGATATTTGTTGCCATGCATAACAATCTTCATCAAAACACCTCCGCTAACAATGGCGGCGTATCGCTTGCGTATATGCAAAAGTATGGTTACAACGCTGGATTGAACAATGATCCCACCAGTCAGTCATATGTTGGATACAACTATGACGACATCACAGCCGACATGGAATATGTTGACATTTCAACTCAGCAGGGCGACTGGAAGATAGACAATAAGGTCTATACCTATGCCTATTATCACAACGGTTTTCAAGGCACTAACGTAGGCGGGACTAACCAAGTCAGTTCGGACCCAACAATAAACGGCAACGGTACATTTTATGGCGCGAGCAATGTTCCAGGATCCCCAATCGTACAGAACTACAGATCATGGGGTGATACGCTGAAAACCTCGACTCCTATGGGACCGGGCAAAGTCGATTTGGGTGTCTGGTATGATCATCAGGACAACTACCGTGCTGCATGGGGTTCGGATTTGACCTTGAATGGCGCTTTAGATCCAAACGTAGGTTACAGCAGAGTGATCAATGATACGTTGACGACCATACAACCTTACGCTCAGTACGAATGGAAGCTGAGTGATGCGCTGACCGTTACTCCCGGCCTGAAATATTCCAGCTTCACGCGAAGCTTTGATGCGCCAATCATGCAAGGTTGGGGGGGCCTCCCATACAATGGATCATCAACCTTCTCGAAGGTGTTGCCTTCCCTTGATGCGCATTACATGATACAGCCGAACTGGAGCGCTTATGCACAATATGCCCAAGGTTTCGAGGCGCCAATTATGCAGGCATTCCAAAAGCCGAATGTGGATACAAGCACAATCATGCCAACAGAAACGGACAACTATCAGGTCGGCACAACATGGAAGGATGAGCGTCTGACCGTTTCAGGCGATGTATATGAGATCGTGTCGAAGAACTGGATGCAGGGTATTGGCACGCAAAATGGCGTGTACGTATACGGCGACGCGGGAAATGTAAACTTCAATGGTGCTGAAGCCGAAGTCACTTACAATGTTGGCAGCGGTTTCAGCTTGTACGGAAACTACGCCGTCATCAACTACAATATAACGAACCCAACAGCATTTGCTAACGCCAAGGTTGGAGGCAACAGTTACCAGAATGGCACTGCGCTGAACAACGTACCCAATAATACGATGACTGGAGGGGTGATCTATAACCAGGGGCCGGTCTACGCTTCTCTGATGGCAAAAGAAACAGGAGCGCGTACTAGCGGTGTTGCCGCAGATGGCGTCACTCCGCTGTACTTCGACTCGTATACGATTACCAACTTCAACGCAAGCTATACCCTAAATGAATTAGGAAGCTGGGGAAAGAAGGCGAAAATCGGGTTCCAAGTCAACAATCTTTTCAACGTACAAGGGCTATATGCTTCAAATGGCAACGATGTAGTCACAAACGACCCGTTGTACTTTGTGATACCCACTCGCAGCTATCAACTGAGCCTGTCGATCAGTATGTAACCTTTTAATGCTTTGAATAACCATAAAAGTTATTGCCCCGCTCTATGAGCGGGGAATTTTTCACAAATTAATAAGTATGGTATTACTATGAACCTATCACACATATTTACTCTCGCTAACGAATCGGGTGGCACGCTTTATCTGATGCTTCTTCTTTTGCTGGTCGCGCTTACTGTAATCATCGAGCGCACCCGCTTTCTTTCCAATATGCAAAACGGCGGCGAACAGTTGATTGCAAACTTGAAGGAAAATATCCACAGTGCAACTCTGGCTCTCCCGGAAAAGCTCGCACAACTCCCGCATGCGCGCTTGTTTACAATTTATCAAAATGAACCGGCCAATATCGCAGATCGGGTGACTCTTGATGGGCATCTGGAAGAGGCGATTATGCACGAGGTGCCTACACTAGACCGCGCATTGTGGATGCTTGACACGGTCATCACGTTAGCGCCCTTGCTTGGGTTGTTCGGTACGATCATCGGTATGTTCAACGCTTTTCACGCACTTGGCGATGTTCAAAACGACGCAACACAAGTAACTGGGGGTATTGCAGAGGCGCTAATCGCCACCGCATCGGGCTTGTTTATTGCCATGATCGGCTTGGTCTTTTTCAATGCCTTGCATACCCGCGTGCGCATTATCTTGCACCAACTCGAAACGATTAAAGTAATGCTGCTGAATCGGCACGACCAAATCAAGGCTCACGCAAAAACTGCAACAGGTCGTGGCCCGGTCGAACTTGTGCAAGCGCAGGCGAGGGCTTGAGATGAGGTATTTGGAAACTCGCAAAGCCAGAATCGAGATCATTCCGATGATCGACATTATGCTATTTCTGCTCGTCTTTTTTGCCATGCTCACTTTGCGCATGATTCCGAGTTCCGGTCATGTTACCAAGCTGCCGACAAGTTCGACTGCCGTTGCTATCCCTCATCCGAAATTATTGGTTGAGATTAATAAAGATGGTTCTTTGCAGGTGACGAATAAAGGAGATAGTCCTTATCCGGTGGAAAATCACCCGTATACGCCTGCGCAATTAACTGATCTTTTGCATCAACGCGACAGCAGTAAAACTGCGGTGACTATTGCGGGTAGTGATACTTCTTCTTTACAACAAGTAATGAGTGTCATAGACGCAATCAAAGCTGGCGGGGCAACTGAAGTTGGACTGGCAACCCGCACTACGACGAGTAATTAAACCGTGACCAGAAAAAGTTCATTTCAGGCCTTTGGGCTGGCGTTCGCAATCGAACTCGTTTTGCTGGCGGGGGCGGCTTTCGCCTTGGCTAACAACGAGTCAACCAAGCCTGTCCAATCGAGCTCTATTACGATCTCTTTGGCGAATGAAGAACCGCAGCTACCTAAACCGCCTCAACCCAAGCCTAAGTCCCAACCCAAGCCACTGCCTGAACCAAAGCCGCAGTTGCCTCAAGAGGAACCCAAGCCCGTGCTGCCACAGGTGGCTGAAGCACAGGCGAATGCTTTTACCGAACCCGCGCCGCCTCCACCGGTCCCCGTGGTGGGTCCGGCGGAACCCAGTGCCGAATATGCCGCGAAAGTACACGCTGCCGTGCAAGCGGCGCATTACTACCCACCGGCAGCGGTCAGCCTGCACTTCTCCGGGCGTGTAAGGGTTGAGTTTCACTTGCGCGATGTTGCAGTGAGTCAAATACGCCTGTTGGCGGCAAGTGGAATCGGTTTGATTGACCGTGCCGCACTGCAGGCAGTTCAAAATGCCGTGTACCCGGAACCGCCGCCTGAGCTTAAAGGTTCCGACCACGTGTATCAGGTCTGGGTCGAGTTTAGCCGCAAGCAATAATATTTGAAAACTCAAAGGTGCTTTAATGTTCATAAAATTTATGGTCGCCTCAAGTCGCATAATGTTTGGAATTGTTTTAGCAAGTTTCCTATCCGCTTGTGCAACGACAAATAATCAGAAGTCAATCAATTCACGCAGTGCTTATGTCGTACTGGGAGAAAATGGAGTGGCAGTTGCACGGATAGTGACTGAGGATTCAAAGTGTCCGTCCATCAGAATTGATGGCAACGAAGTTCTGATGGATGTTCGTGCTGCGCCGGAAACCGTGCCATTGCGCCCGACGCTTTCAGCCCCCGCCGATTCCAAGCCATCGGTGTTTAACATACTGACTTGTGAAAAGGTCATTCCGCAAAATACCAAGAGCGTGATTCTCGGTGGGCAGTCTCTACCCCTGCCGCCTGCCGAGATTAAACGCATAGTTGTAATTGGAGATACAGGTTGTCGCCTGAAGAAAAGTGATAATGCTTATCAGGAATGCAACGACGCCAATCTCTATCCATTCGCTCAGATTGCCAACGCTGCCGCAAGCTGGAAGCCGGATCTGGTTGTACATGTGGGTGATAATTTATATCGTGAAAATGCGTGTCCGGCAGACAAGGCCGGATGTGCTGGTAGCCCTTGGGGGTATGGTTGGGATGCTTGGCAAGCCGATTTTTTTGGGCCGGGCACATCTTTGTTGAAAGCGGCTCCGTGGGTGATGGTACGCGGCAATCACGAGTCATGCGCACGGGCAGGGCAGGGCTGGTGGCGCATGCTCGATCCGAGACCCTTGTTGCCAGGGCGTGATTGTAACGATGCCGCAAATGACGATATCGGTGACTACAGCGATCCTTATGCGGTACCGCTTGGCAATGACGCGCAGTTGATCATATTGGACACCTCAAATACGGTCAACGGAGTAATTCCGTCCGGAAATATTAGGCAACGTAAATATCGCGATATGTATGGCAAACTCGAAAAGCTGTCTCAACAGGTTTCCTATAATATTGTGACCAATCACCATCCGATACTCGGTTTTACAGCAAATAAAAACAAGAACGGGGAGGTGAGTCTTTTGCCGGGCAATCAGGGAATACAGTCGGTATTCAGCGCCATTAACCCGTTGATTATGCCACCGCGCGTGAATGCCATGTTGTCCGGACATGTCCACTTGTGGCAGGAGGTCAGTTTTTCCACCCCTCATCCAACCCAGTTCATTGCCGGATTTTCGGGAACGATGGAAGATGTGGTGCCGCTTCCAGCCCAATTACCACCCGGAGCCACCCCGGCACTTGGCGCTGTTGTTGAACACTTTAGTTCATGGATCAGCGGTTTTGGTTTTATGACGATGGAACGCAAAGGCTTTAATCAGTGGGATGTAAAGGTGTGGGATACGAAGGGGCACCAAGTCAATTCTTGCAGCATCGAAGGTAGCCATTCCAATTGCGAGTTGGGGCAGATAAAATAACAAGATATCGCGCGGATCAATTTTTTACTCAGGAAGATTTATGTCTACCAAAATATTAGTTCGGATTGTTTTTGCAATTTGCATATTGAGTTACCAATTGGCGCAGTCAGCCCAAGCAGCAGAAAGTACCCAATTCAAGCTGGTCAATAAATATAATGTAGGCGGTGAAGGGGGCTGGGATCTGCTCACCTTTGACTCAAAACACCGTCGCCTGTTTTTAAGCCGTGCATCTCATGTCCAAGTACTGGATGCCGATTCCGGTAAAGTGGTGGGAGATATTCCCGGCACGGATGGCGTTCATGGAATTGCACTTGCGGATGAATTTAATGTCGGTTTCACCAGCAATGGCAAAAGTAATTCTGTCACGGTATTTGATCTGACTACGCTGAACGTAATCGAAATCATCAAAATCAGCGGGGTGAATCCTGACGTGATTATTTATGAACCAAAATCAAAGCATGTTTTTGCTTTTAATGGCCGTTCCAGTAATGCCACCGTGATAGATGTTGCCACTCGCAAAGAGATCGGTTCAATTAGTTTGCCCGGAAAGCCCGAGCTTGCGGTTAGCAATGAGGCGGGAAATATTTTTGTAAATATCGAAGATAAAAGTGAAATCGTCGTTATTGACAGCAGCACCAACAAAGTAGTCAAAAACTTCCCGCTCGGAAATGGTTCTGAACCCACCGGTTTGGCATTTGATCAAAAACATAATCGGCTCTTCTCGGTCTGCGCCAATAAGAAGATGGAGATACTGGATTCTGTGTCCGGGAAAGTTGTTGCCGAGGTCGCGATTGGTAATGGGCCAGATTCAGCAGGCTTTGACGCAAATTTGGGAATTGCATTTAGCTCAAATGGTGATGGCACATTGACTTTGGTTAAAGAAATTGATCCCGATCATTTTACTGTCGCACAAAATGTGATTACTCAAAAGGGTGCAAGAACGATGGCTTATGATTCGGAAAAACATCGTGCCTATCTGGTAAGCGCATCGTTTGGTGTAACACCGCCCGCAACTAAAGAACAACCCAAACCCAGACCTGCGGTCGTGCCAAACAGTTTTGTTGTGCTTGTTGTTTCGATAGAGCCTTAACATATTGCGTATTCCAAATATATACATGTAATTCGAGGGTAATTTGTTGAATACGGAAAACCACCCGTTGAGCAAGGTTCCAGGGATCACTCTGGTTTTCTGGATCATCAAAATCGCTGCCACGACATTGGGCGAAACGGCTGGCGATGCAGTTAGCATGTCGATGAATCTGGGTTATCTTCTTGGTACCGGAATTTTTGCGGCAATTTTTCTGATTGCCGTAGCTGCCCAGATCAATGCGAAAAAGTTTTACCCATTTATATACTGGACGACGATTATAGCAACGACCACGGTTGGAACGACGTTGGCTGATTTTGCAGATCGCTCTCTTGGAATCGGATATGCAGGTGGTTCCCTGCTTCTGTCTCTTCTCTTGGTGGCTTCTTTTGCACTCTGGTACCGCACTCTCGGCTCAATTTCTATTGGAACGATCAATTCTCATAAGGCAGAAATATTCTATTGGCTAACGATCATGTTTTCTCAGACACTGGGCACCGCGCTTGGCGATTGGACTGCTGACACCGCTGGCATTGGATACGATGGAGGTGCGATCTTGTTCAGTGTGCTACTGTTAATTGTTGTAGTGGCGCATTTCAAAACACGTATCTCTAAAACCATATTGTTTTGGGCTGCATTTATTCTCACTCGCCCGCTAGGTGCCGTGTTGGGAGACTTTCTTGATAAACCGCTGGAAGAAGGAGGGTTGGAATTGAGTCGTTATACCGCCTCTGCGATGCTCCTCGGGATAATGATTGTCTTTATTCTATTCTTTTCGCGGCAAACAGGAAAAAGCCCAAGCCATCAGAATTAAGTACGCAGTTCTAGGCAGGAGTATCTATCAGATTTCAATTCTGGCTGGAAGAATTTCGGGCTTGTTTTTGAACCGGTATTCTTTGTGCTGTCACCGGTACATTTTCTTGCCCATTCCCGGCAATTTTAATTTGCTCCAAGTATTGTCCAATAGCATAAGGAACATCGTCTGTGCTATCGGCCAAATCAGTTTGGCTGTCATTACCGTAGGATGTACTATTAAACGGACTCACAAATGAAGAGCATCCGCTTAGATAAGCAAGTATCAAACAAAAAAACATTCTTTGAAATAAACATCTGCTCATACAATCCTCATTTTTGTAATTGCTTCCTGATTGATATCGGCCGGAGGCGAAGAAACTTGAGCTTTTCGTGACGATACAAAATTGGAGCTTGAGATGTGCTTGAGGATATGGATTAATCAACCGAGGCTATCAAAGGTAAAACTGTGCAAAAAAATACCGCTTTAAAAAACATACGATTAGACTGTCTGGCATTCGAGAGTCGGCCCAAAACGTAAAATTTTGAATCGAGTGAACTATCGCACAGAATTGATCTTTAACAATGATTGAAACGAAACAACGAATTCAAGCAAATAACCCTGTAAACAACTTGAGCTATAAATTACTGTCACTCCTGTCAGGAGTAATCCTTCTCTCAACACTTACAGGGGGGTGTTCATCTTCGCCAGCAGGATATAAAGCTGACCGTAAAGAAAAAGAATCCAGGGTTTCCGAAAAAGAACAAAAGATTGATGAAGTAAAAGTTAAGGATTTCACTGCTCGCGGATATGATTCCGGGACCGAATACGCAATCGATAGTTCAAAGTTAACTATAAATCTTGACAATGTTTCTCTTCAGCTAAGTTTAGTTCACCCCAGGCGTGAGGGTAAATATCCGCTCGTTTTATACTTGCCCGGACTGGGAGAGACTAGCGATGCGGGTAGTAAATTCCGCAATGCTTGGGCAACCTCCGGGTTTGCCGTCATTTCGATTCAGTTGCTGAGTGAAGATGAAACAATATTTTCAACTCCTGCTGCCAGGGAAGGTGATTTTTCCTATATTCGACATGATCGCTATTCAACTGAAGTTGTGTCCAATCGACTTAAAATGCTGGCGAAGTTAATCGAATATATAAAGAAAGAAGTTGAAGCCGGCGACACAAATTTTAGCAACATTGATCTTGAACACTTTGCTATCGTTGGTTTCGATATTGGAGCAAATTCCGCCATGATTGAGGCTGGAGAAGAAGTTCCATCAATTACTAATTCAGGCATTCCACTGAAAGTTGCCGGGGTTATTGCTTTGAGCCCCTATACGGACTTTTCAGGTTCGGCATTTAATTCGCGATTCCAAAATATTAATGTTCCGGTATTGTCGGTTACAAGCGATGCTGATGATGATTCACATGGGGTTGTCCCGATTACTCTCCATCAGGCGCCATTTCAATACATGCCGACAGGCGATAAATATTTGTTACTATTAGCCGGGGCATCTCATGCTGTTATCGGAAATGGCGTACAAGGAAAAGAAACTCCTGCGCCTGTCAGTAATGAGAGAAAAAATGAAACAGAGAATGTGAATTCAAATAAAGGCTCGGGTAGGGGAAGAGGCGGTCGCAATGGGAAAAAGTCATCCGAGAATGACAGCAGTAATTCTGTTGCGACTGCTGCTCCCGCCAAACGTCCACCGGCAGGACCTACCCAGCGAGCAATGATGGAGGTTTCCATAGAAAAGATATCGACAGCTTTCCTGAATGCTTATATGAAAAATGACTCCTTGGCGAAGAACTGGTTGAGCAATGAAGCTCAGCCTTGGTTATATAATATTGGGCAACTGAAAGGAAAGTAACCGTATTTGGATTGGGAATATCCTATCCTGTTTAAAGTTACTTTTTGAGCAAATATTTAATAATAATTTTAATGGCAGCCACCCCCACTTAACAGGAATTTGAACAAATGTTATCACTAATAAATCGCCCCATATTACCCTGTTCTACGCGAATTCAATTAGTTCGGGCCGTTAGTTTGGTCGGGTTCACTTTGGTTGTCAGCTCTTTTAGTACAATTTGTGCGGCCAAAGATGAGCATTTCCATCCGGGGGCGGACATGCCAACACCGGTTACTGCAAGTGCCGCACAGAAGCAATCCATGCCTGTTTGGATAGAAGCTCAAGGCACGGTAACACCACGCAATTATGTGAATGTGATGCCACGAGTGGCCGGCTTGCTTCAAAGCATAAGTTTTAAGGAAGGTCAGACGATCAAAGCCGGGCAATTGTTGGCAAACATTGACCCGAGACCATACCAGATTCAATTAAATCAAGCACTGGCAACGTTGCAAAAGGATCAGGCTCAACTTGACGGGGCACAATTGGATTTGGATCGATATGAAACCTTGTTGAAGCAGGACTCTATCGCGGCTCAGCAAGTGGTGGATCAGCGGGCAACAGTAGCGCAATTAAAAGGTACGGTGGCATCAGACAAAGCGAATAAGGAAAATGCCGAATTGCAGCTTGAATGGACACGAATCATTTCCCCGATCACGGGAGTAGTCGGATTGCGCCAAGTTGATGTGGGTAATATGCTCGGTACCACCGGAGTCATCGGTGGTGGTAGCACTTCTCTTGGCGGAGGTACCGTATCGTCGTCCGTACCCATCGTGACGATTGCGCAAGTGCAGCCGATCACCGTGACTTTTGCCATTCCGCAAAATCAACTGCCTACTGTTTTGGAGCGTTTTCATGGTGCATCTATTGCTGTGCAAGCTTGGGATCAGCGCCGCGCAAGCCTGCTTGATAGCGGAAAAGTTGCCGCCATCGATAATCAGATAAACACGGCAACCGGTACGGTTATGATCAAGGCCGAATTTACAAATTCAAAGATGAAGCTATACCCGAATCAGTTCGTCAACGTGCGTATGCTCGTCGATACAATTTCAAATTCGATTGTGGTTCCCTCGGCTGCGATAGCTTCCGGAGGGCATGGAAGTTATGTATATGTGATCGGTAATGACGATACGGTGTCAATGCGCAGCGTTACCACGGGAGTTACCAGCAAAGATTCCACTGCTATCACAGCGGGTCTGGTGGTGGGTGAGCGTGTTGTTACGGATGGACTAGATCGGTTGAAAGACGGTAGCAAAGTGCAAGTTGTTGTTCCTGCAAACGGCCCAACATCCGATGCCGCTGGCGCTTCACACCGTGGGAATGGCGGAAAACCGGAAAGCGGCTACAAACGGAAACAAGATCAATGAGTGCTGAAAAACTTGGGCATGGTACAAAAGAACAACCGTATCCGACAGGTGAAGTTAATATTGCCGCCTACAGCGAAATGACTGAAGAAGTCGCCGCGAGTGAAATGAGTCCCTCGCGAATTTTTATTTTGAGGCCCATTGCCACCTCGCTGTTAATGATAGCAGTTCTATTGGCCGGTTTTGTTGGTTACACATTGTTGCCACAATCCGCGCTGCCGGAAGTTGACTATCCAACAATCCAGGTTACTACGCTTTATCCGGGTGCCAGCCCTGATGTAACAACCTCATCAATCACTTCTCCACTGGAACGACAATTCGGGCAAATGCCCGGCCTGACGCAGATGTGGTCGTCCAGTTCCGGCGGCGCTTCAGTTATTAATTTGCGTTTCGATTTAAAGTTGCCCCTTGATGTTGCAGAACAAGAAGTTCAGGCAGCCATCAATGCGGCAAATTCTTTTTTGCCGACGGATCTTCCATCTCCTCCCATTTACGCAAAGGTAAATCCGGCTGATGCACCGGTGTTGACGCTTGGGTTAACTTCAGAGTCGCTGCCGCTAACGCAATTGGAAGACTTGGCGGACACCAGACTCGCACAAAAGCTTTCGCAAGTAACCGGCGTTGGGTTGGTGACTTTGAGTGGTGGTCAGCGTCCCTCGGTCCAAGTTCAGGTAAATGCCCCCCTGCTGGCATCGCAAGGATTAAGTCTCGCCAATATTCAGTCTGCAATAGTAGCGGGTAATGTGAACACCCCCAAGGGCAGCTTTGACGGGCCGCTACGCTCTCTGACGATTAATGCCAATGATCAGTTGGAGTCGGCATCTGATTACCAAAATCTTATTGTCGCCTATCACAGTGGCGCCCCCGTGCGTTTAGCAGATGTGGCAACAGTCCAAAGAGGGGCTGAGAATGAGTTGCTTGCCGCCTGGGTAAATCATAAGCCGGGCATCGTAATTAATGTGCAACGGCAACCGGGAGCTAACGTTATTGCCGTGGTTGATCAAATTCAAAAACTCTTGCCGCGTTTGCGACAAAGCTTGCCTGGATCGACCAATTTGACAGTTCTGTCAGATAGAACTGTCACCATACGCTCTGCGATAACGGATGTGAAGTTCGAATTGATGCTGTCGATCGTGCTCGTGGTTTTGGTGATATTTATATTCTTGCGTAATGCCCGTGCAACTTTCATCCCCGCTATGGCTGTGCCGCTGTCTTTGATCGGCACTTTCGGGGTGATGTATATCGCCGGTTTTTCGATCAATAACCTCACCTTGATGGCGCTGACTATCGCAACGGGCTTCGTGGTGGATGACGCCATCGTGATGATTGAAAATATCGCCCGATATATCGAAATGGGAGAGCCACCGCTGCAAGCCGCGCTGAAGGGGGCAAAGCAGATAGGTTTTACCATTATTTCACTTACATTTTCGCTCATCGCCGTGTTGATCCCTTTGCTCTTTATGGGTGATGTGGTCGGCCGACTTTTTCGCGAATTCGCAATCACGCTGGCTGTGGCAATCTTAATTTCTGCAATCGTATCTTTAAGTTTTACACCGATGCTGAGTGCTCGTTTGCTTAACCATGTGAGAGAAGATCAACAAAGCCGGTTGATGCGCTGGAGTCAGCGAAAATTTGATGCATTGATTAATGGTTATGGTAACGCACTGCGCTTTGTCTTGCGTCACCAAAAAAAGACGCTCTGGGTTACTTTTGGGACGCTGGCGCTGACAGTGTTACTTTATATTTTAATTCCCAAGGGATTTTTCCCCGTTGAAGATACTGGCCTGATTCGTGCCATAACAGTTGCACCTCAAAGTATTTCATTCCAAGAAATGAATGTGCGGCAACATGCTCTGGTTGATACCATATTAAAAGACCCGGCAGTACAAAGTGTGTCGTCGTTTATTGGTGTAGACGGCACCAACACCACTCTGAATAACGGCAGAATTTTGATCAGTCTCAAGCCATTGGATGAGCGAGGTGAGCGTGTAGGTATAGTCATGCGCCATTTGCAACAGCAAGCGGCTCAGGTTTCCGGCATCGACATGTATATGCAGCCGGTACAGGATTTGACCATTGATGATCTGGTTACTCGCAGCCCTTATCAATTTAGTATTACTGCGGTAAACGGGGATGATTTGGCGAAGTGGACAAATGCAATGCTCGACAAATTGCGCAGCCTGCCCCAATTTACAGGTTTGACCAGCAGTTTGCAGAATGATGGATTGCAGGCTTACGTTGAAATTGACCGCGATGCTGCGTCGAGACTCGGTATCAGTGTTGCAGCAATTGACAATGCCCTATACAGTGCGTTTGCTCAGCGCTTGATTTCAACAATATTTACCCAGGCAGCGCAATACCGTGTGGTGCTTCAGCTCGAACCTGAAGATCGACAAGGTCTTGATGGGTTCAACAGTATTTATTTGCCTTCAGGATCGGGGCCGTCCGTACCACTCTCGCAAGTTGCTCACATTGTGCAAAAAAGCGGATCGTTGGAGGTAGATCACCTGGGGCAGTTTCCTGCGACCATGATTTCTTACGATTTGGCTCCTGGCGTATCTATTGGAGAGGCAGTACAAGCGATACACGAAGTACAGAGTCAATTAAATATGCCTGCAGAAGTGCAACTCAAAATGCAGGGGGCGTCCGCGGCCTTTGAAGCTGCTCTATCCAATCAGCTTTGGTTATTATTGGCGGCAGTAGCAACTATGTACATCGTGTTGGGTGTTTTGTATGAAAGTTTTGTTCATCCGGTGACAATTCTTTCAACCCTGCCTTCGGCGGGTATAGGCGCTCTTTTGGCCTTACTGGTTTCTGGTAACAGCCTGACTGTCATAGCCATCATCGGTATCATCCTTTTGATTGGTATAGTTCAAAAGAATGCCATTATGATGGTGGACTTCGCGTTGGATGCCCAGCGCAATCAAGGTCTGCCCCCCGCGGATGCGATTTTACAGGCGGCACAATTACGCTTACGGCCGATTCTGATGACTACTTTTGCTGCATTATTTGGTGCAGTGCCTTTGATTGTCGGAGGAGGGATGGGGGCAGAATTAAGGCAACCATTGGGAATTACACTGGTTGGGGGGTTGCTGTTATCACAACTGCTCACGCTATTTACGACACCAGTCATTTATCTGGCATTTGACCGCATAGCCACTTATTGGAAAGAGCGCTTTACTAGCGATGCGGCAACAAAAGGAAATGTAGTGTGAACATTTCCGCCATATTTATCCGACGTCCGGTAGGGACTATACTATTGGCAGTAGCAATTTTGCTGGCGGGTTCTATCGCATTCCGACTGCTTCCCGTTTCAGCGCTACCGATAGTGGACTTCCCTACCATCAATGTGCAGGCCTCATTACCGGGCGGAAGTCCTGATGTGATGGCCGCAACCGTTGCAACGCCGCTGGAGAGAGCACTTGGAAGGATTGCAGGAATAACGGAAATGACTTCGTCTAGCTCGCTTGGCTCGACCAATATCACTATTCAATTTGACCTATCGAAAGATATCAATGACGCGGCTCGTGAAGTACAGGCTGCAATCAATACTGCACTGACGCTGTTGCCAAGTGGCATGCAAAGTAATCCGACTTACCGTAAAGTTAATCCGGCCGATGCACCTATCATGATTTTGGGGCTTACTTCTAAGAGTCTGTCTCGAAGCCAACTATATGACGCGGCCTCAACCATTTTGGCGCAAAAAATTTCCCAGCTTCCCGGCGTTGGTCAAGTTACTGTAGGAGGAGGTGCACTTCCTTCTGTTCGGGTCGATCTTGATTTGAACCAACTTAACAACATGGGGCTGAGCTTGGAGCAAGTTCGTCAGTCTATTGCTAGCGGTAATGTAAATTCTCCCAAAGGAGCGGTAGAAGATGCACAGCATCGCTGGCAAATTCAGTCCAATGATCAACTTACTACGCCTGAGCAATATACTAATCTGGTTGTCGCATATATTAATGGTGTTCCTGTAAGGATTAATCAGATAGGACATGTCAGTCTGGATTCACAAAATACGCGCAATATGGGAATGTCTAACGGCGAACCCTCGGTTATGTTGATTATTTCCCGCCAACCAAGTGCAAATATTATTGAAACTGTTGATGCCATAAAAGCGGAGCTGCCAACGATGCAGGCTTCGATACCTGCAGCAATCGATATTCATGTCATGGTTGATCGAACAACAACTATTCGTGCATCGCTGAGTGATTCGGAAGGCACACTGATTCTGTCAGTATTTCTGGTGGCGATGGTGGTCTTTGTATTTCTGCGCGACTGGAGGGCGACACTCATTCCGGCGATTGCCGTTCCCATTTCGCTCATTGGAACTTTTGCGGCAATGTATTTAATGGGCTACAGCCTTGATAACTTATCCCTGATGGCTCTGATTGTCGCCACCGGGTTTGTGGTAGATGATGCTGTGGTGGTATTGGAAAACATCATGCGCCATGTCGAAGAAGGTCTTTCACCAATGCAGGCAGCATTGCGCGGCTCAAAAGAAGTCGGATTTACAGTGTTATCAATGAGCCTGTCCCTCGTCGCCGTTTTTTTGCCGGTATTGCTAATGGGTGGGATCATTGGCCGATTGTTTCGCGAATTTGCGGCAACGCTTTCCATTGCGATATTTATTTCTCTGGTGGTTTCTCTAACCCTGACACCCATGCTGGCATCGCGCTTAATTAGGCAGCGCACAGACGCGGCACCGGGTCGTTTAGCTGCCTTTGGAGAGCGTGCCTTTGCAAAATTACTACGCGGATATGATCGAAGTTTGACTTGGGCGCTTAGGCATAATCGAATCATGGTGCTGGTTTTTTTTGGCACTATCGGAATGACCGGATACCTTTACTGGATCATTCCAAAAGGATTTTTTCCAACGCAGGATACAGGATTAATGATCGGTAGCATTCAAGCGGATCAGGCAGTTTCGTTTCAAGCTATGTCGGATAAATTATCCAAGATTGTTGGGATAATCAGGAAAGATCCTGCCATACAAAATGTGGTGGCATTCACCGGTGGTAGTGCCAGTAATAGCGGTTTTCTCTTTATGTCACTCGTGCCATACGGAACCCGGTCAGACTCGATAGCGGTGATTGGGCGCCTAAGGGGCAAACTCACACAGGTTGCCGGCGCCCAGGTATTTATGTTTCCAGTACAGGATATTCGCGCAGGCGGAAGATCTTCGCCCGCGCTGTATCAATACACCTTGCAAGCCGCCGATCTAAATGAATTACGCACGTGGGAACCGCGGGTTTTGGAAGCTTTTTATCACATTAAGGGTTTAACCGAAGTAAATACAGACCAACAAAGCAAGGGGTTGCAAATTCATCTGGTTATTGATCGAAAAGCTGCTGCACAACTGGGGATATCGGTTAATACCATTGACCAAACTCTGAATGATGCTTTCGGCCAACGTTTGGTCTCGACGATTTACGCGCCACTGAATCAATATTATGTGGTGATGGAAGCAGACTGGCCATACCAGCAGCGCTCGGATGCGCTAAACAATATTTATTTGATCTCGGCAAATGGTCAACGCATACCGCTTTCAGCCGTCTCTCACTTTGAAGAAGATACAACGCCTCTGGCGGTTAACCATCAAGGCCTGTTTGCTGCTGCAACAATATCTTTCAATTTGGATAAACAAGTATCTTTAGGTGAAGCGCAACAATTGATTGCAGTGGAAATGGCTAAAATTGGTTTGCCGGGCACGATTCAGGGCGGCTTTCAAGGGACAGCAAAACTGTTTCAGGATACACTCAACAATCAGCTAATGTTTATTCTGACCGCTATTTTTGTTATCTATATCGTGCTAGGTGTGTTGTATGAAAGTACCATTCATCCTTTAACTATTCTTTCCACCTTGCCTTCGGCAGGGATTGGGGCTTTATTGGCACTGATGTTGTTTAAAACGGACTTCTCTATTATGGCGTTGATTGGTGTTTTTCTTTTGATAGGGATTGTTAAAAAGAATGCCATACTGATGGTTGATTTTGCGCTTCAAATGGATAAGGAGAAAGGGATGACTCCGCGCGAGGCAATCCATCAAGCTTGTTTGCTGCGCCTAAGACCCATTTTAATGACTACATTCGCAGCTCTATTCACTGCTTTACCATTGGCCATTATTTCTGGAAATGGTGCCGAATTGCGTGAGCCGTTGGGCATGGCAATTGCAGGCGGGCTTATCGTCAGTCAGTTTCTTACGTTGTACACTACTCCGATTATCTATTTGGAACTTGAAAAGCTGCGCCAGTGGGGACGCCGCCGTTGGGGACGCAGGGACAAGAACGTTGTTCAGGCCTCGTATTAATTAATTGATTTAGTATAGGAAGAAAGTATGAGTTCAATCGAAATAAGCAAACCACAGCAACACTCTCTTCGCGATGAGAAAGTTCTGATAACAGACCA